>ULSZ01035496.1_pt1 | contig 13056 bp, 11 predicted proteins | sample 1957151 | NCBI WGS metagenome assembly ULSZ01 (sample SAMEA4835721, study PRJEB28245) | human gut metagenome | biome: gut microbiome; material: fecal sample | place: Denmark | collected 2008
GACTCCGCCTCCGGCGGCGAGATACAGCTCGACGGCGCAGCGATAAGCGGCGCGGGCGCTCTCAGCGGCTACGCCGCCGCGCTGGACATAGGCACGACGACCCTAGCCGTGCGCATAATCGACCGCGCAAGCGGCGAGACGCTCGCCTCGGCCAGCGCGTGGAACGCTCAGGCGCCCTACGGCGCGGACGTGATAAGCCGCATAAAGTACGCCTCCAGGGACGGCGGACTGGCCAGGCTCACCGAGCTGGCGCGCACCCAGGCTCGCGAGCTCATCGCTATCGCCTGCGGCGACGCCAACGTCGCTCACGAGGAGATAGCCGAGATCCTCTGCGCGGGCAACACCACGATGGAGCACATCTTCGCCGGCGTCTCGCCCGAGAGCATAGGCCGCGCGCCCTACGCCCCCGCCGAGTACTTCACCGACGGCGGAGCGCTTGCCGGCGAGGCCTTCCCCAACGCGAAAATACGCCTCGTCCCCTGCGTCTCCGGCTACATCGGCGGCGACACCGTGGCCGCCGTGCACGCCACGGGCATGGCCGAACGCGGAGGCGTGCGCCTGCTGATGGACATAGGCACCAACGGCGAGCTGGTGCTCGGCGGCAGGGACGGGCTTCTGAGCTGCTCCGTGGCCTGCGGCCCCGCCTTCGAGGGCGCGGAGATAAGCTGCGGTATGCGCTCGGTGCCCGGCGCGATAAGCCGCGTGAGCTTCGCCCAGGGCGAGTTCTGGTACGTGGTCATCGGCGGCGGCTATCCCAAGGGCATCTGCGGCACGGGCATCGTCGACGCGCTCGCCGAGATGCTCAAAAGCGGCGTGATAGACGGCACAGGCCGCCTGCTGGAGCCGGACGAGCTGCCCGAGGGTCTGCGCGAGACCGTGTCCGTGAACAAGAAAGGCCACCTGTCCTTCACCGTCGCCCCCGGCGTGAAGCTCAGGGCCGCGGACATACGCAAGCTGCAGCTGGCCAAGGCCGCCGTGCGCGCGGGCGTGGAGCTGCTGGTCAGGCGCGCCGGCGTCACCTGGGACGACATAGACGAGGTGTACCTTGCCGGAGGCTTCGGCACGCGCCTGAACATCGCGAGCGCGGCCGAGATAGGCCTGATACCCAAAGAGCTAGCCGGCAAGACCCGCGCCATAGGCAACGCGGCGCTGGACGGCGCTCACCGCGCGCTGTGCTCGCCGGACGGCTTTGAAAGGCTGCTGGACATACGCGGCCGCTGCGAATACATGGAGCTGTCCGGGAGCGCGGAGTTTTCCGACGCCTTTGTGGACGCGATGGCATTTTACGAGGAGGACTGAACATGGAGCTATACTTCCCGACCATACTCGACGGCGCGACGGGCACCGAGCTGCAAAAGCGCGGCTTCACCGGCGGCGGCTGCGCCGAGGCCTGGGTGCTGGAGCACCCCGAGGCGATGCTGGACATACAGCGGCGCTACGTTGACGTCGGCAGCCGGGTGATCTACACGCCCACCTTCGGCGCGAACCGCGTCAAGCTCGAGTCGGCGGGCATATTCAACCGCGTGCGCGAGTTCAACCTCCGCCTGGCGGCGATATCGAAGGAGGCCGCCGGAGGCCGCGCGCTCGTGGCCGGGGACATCGCCCCCACGGGGCTGTTCCTCGCCCCGCTCGGCACGGCGAGCTTTGAAGAGCTTTTCGACATCTACGCCGAGCAGGCCGCCGCGCTGGAGGAGGCGGGCGTCGACCTGTTCGTAATCGAGACGATGATGACCCTGCCCGAAGCCCGCGCCGCGCTGCTGGCCGTGCGCAGCGTCAGCCGCAAGCCCGCCATCGTGTCCTTCACCTGCGACGAGAACGGACGCACGCTCACGGGCACGGACGCCGCGGCGGCGCTGGTAGTGATGCAGGGCATGGGCGCGGACGCCTTCGGCCTGAACTGCTCGGTAGGTCCGCGCGACATACTCGCGCAGATAGAGCGGCTGCGCCCCTGGGCGCAGATCCCGCTGCTGGCCAAGCCCAACGCCGGGCTGCCCCGCATCGTGGACGGGCGCACCGAGTACGACTGCCCGCCGGACGAGTTCGCCGCGTGCGCGCGCGAGTTTGCCGCGGCCGGGGTCGGGTACTTCGGCGGCTGCTGCGGCACGGACGAAGGGCACATCGCCGCGCTCCGCCGCGCGCTCGAGGGCGTGGACACCGCCGCACCGCAGCCTGACTTTGGCGGCAGGATACCCTGCGCGACGGAAAAGTCGGCCTTCCTGCTCGACCCCGGCGTGGAGATACCCGAGCCGTTTGCGTGCGGCGGCGAGCTGCTAGAGCGCATCGAGGACGCACAGGACGACAGCGCCGAGGTCATAGCCGTGCGCGTGGAAACGGCCGAGGACGCCGAGGCTCTGGCCGACTGCCAGTACGCCGTGACCAGCCCCCTCGCCATCGCGAGCGGCGACGCCGCCGCGCTCGAAGCCGCCCTGCGCGCCTACCAGGGTCGCGCCCTCTACTCCGGCTCCCTCTCCGACGAAGTCCTGCTCCCCCTCGCCGAGAAGTACGGCCTGATACTGTGAGCCAAACGATACAAAGCCGCCCGGGAAGAAACTTCCCGGGCGGTTTTTTTCGATTTGGAGGTACGTTTTCACGCGCCGATTTTAGAAATATGATTTTTCCGGGGGCGTGTACCTCGGAAAAATCACCGCTGCAAATCCTTCGGCATTACGTTGGCGCAGTTTTTTGCGGATGGGAATTTTGTGGAGCTGACGGATGAGCAGTACCAGTTTTTTCAGCGCTGGGCGGCGCTCAAGCCGGAGCAGAAGGCGCTGATCGACGAGCTTATTGACCAGTTCAAATAAAAAAACCACGCCCCGGACACGTGTCCGGGGCGTACATATTTTCTCGTGCGCGCGGCATACTGCCAGCATGAGAACTAAGTGGGCTGCTTTTTTGATATTCTGCGCCTATGTCATGGCTCTGGCCGCGCTGACCGCGCCCGCGCGGGCGCTGGAGGACGCGCGCGTCCGGCTGCCCATCGTCATGTACCACCACGTCAGCGCCGATAAGTCGCGCGCCGGGGACTACGTCGTGACGCCGGAGACGCTGGAGGCGGACTTGAGGTACCTCTCCGAGCACGGCTACACGGCGATAAGCGCGCGGGAGCTGACCGCCTGGTCGCGCGGCGAGGGCGAGCTGCCGGACAGGCCGGTGATGATAACCTTTGACGACGCGCAGCTGAGCTTTCTCGTCTACGCCCTGCCGCTGCTGGAGAAGTACGGCATGTGCGCCGTCCTGGCGGTCGTGGGCGGCTACGCCGACGAGTACACGTCCAGCGGCGACACCAACGTGAACTACGCCTACATGAGCTGGGACGCCGTGGCCGAGGCCGCCGCCTCCGGGCGCGTGGAGATAGCCTCGCACACGCAGAACATGCACGATGCGTCCGGCGCGCGGCGCGGCTGTATGATAAACAAAGGCGAGGACAAGGCCGCATACGCCGCGGCGCTGAACGCGGACTTCGCGCAGGTCGAGGCGTCCATCGAGCGCGCCGCGGGCGAGGCTCCGACGGCCTTTGCCTTCCCGTTCGGCTTCGCCTGCGGCGAGGCGATGGAGGTGCTGTACCGGCGCGGCTACACCGTCGCCTTCACCTGCGAGGAGCGCGTGAACGCCCTCTCCGGCGAGCGCGCCGAGCTGATGCGCCTCGGCCGCTTCAACCGCGCGTCCGGGCTGAGCAGCGAGGAGTTCTTCTCGCGCTGGGAGTGATCACTCCTCCTCGGGCGGGATGCCGCCCATCCTGTCGGCCTCGGTCAGCTCGCGCAGCACGCGGCAGGGGTTGCCGGCCGCGACCACGTTGGGCGGTATGTCCCGCGTGACCACGCTGCCCGAGCCGATGACGGAGCCGGAGCCGATGGTCACGCCGGGGTTCACGATGACGTTCGCGCCCAACCAGACGTCGTCGCCTATCGTGATGGGATAGCCCAGCTCCCAGCCGGTGGCGCGCTCGGCTCTGTCCAGCGGGTGGCAGGCGGTGGCGAGCACCACGCCGGGCGCCAGCAGCACCCGGTCGCCTATGCGTATGGGCGCCACGTCGAGCAGCGTGCAGTTGTAATTTGCATAAAAGTTGTCGCCGACGTATATATTCTTGCCGTAATCGCAGTAAAATGGCGAGTTTATGTGCGGATTTTCGCCCGCCGCGCCGAAAATGTCGCGGATGAGCGCCTCGCGCTCGCCGCTCTTGTCGAAGTCGGAGACGGCGCGCAGCCGCGCGAGCTTTTCGCGGCACTCGGCCTGCTCGGCGTTCAGCGCGTCGTCGCAGAAATACGGCCTGGACGCGAGCATACGTTCCTTCTGGTTCACGGTCAATCACCTCTGCGGCGATGATAGCACGTTTGTACGCAGCACGCAAGAGGGCGCGCGGAGTGTTAAACGTCAAAAAATGCCCCCGGAGAACTCCGGGGGCATTGCTCGTCATTTGTGTGTTTTCGGCTCGGGACTTTGTGGGTTCAGGCGGCCGTACATCCTGGTGCACTCGTATATCTTATCGCGCAGCTTGTCCGTGAGCTGTCCGGGACACAGCCGCCAGCGCCAGTTGCCGCCGACGGTGCCCGGCTCGTTGGTGCGAGCCTCCCCGCCGAGGCCGAGGAAGTCCTGCATCTGCGCGACGAACAGCTCCGCCACGCTGGACATCCCGCCGCGTATCATGCCCCAGTTCACGCCCTCGCGCGGGTTCAGTCCGAGGTAATTCCGGGCGTAAGAGGCGTCGGCGCGGGAGATCTTCTTCCACCACTGCATGACCGTCTCGTTGTCGTGCGTGCCGACGTAGCACACGCAGTTGGGCGTGTAGGTGTGCGGCAGGTAGTTGCTCGGCTCGCGCGAGTCGAAGGCGAACTCCAGCACCTTCATGCCCGGGAAGCCGGAGTCGGCCACCAGCTGCGTCACGCTCGGCGTGAGGTAGCCCAGGTCCTCGGCGATGAAGCGCGTGTCGTGGAACCAGTCGCGCAGCACTCCGACCAGGCTTATGCCCGGCCCCGTGCGCCACTCGCCGTTTATCGCGGTCTTTTCGCCGTAGGGCACCGCCCAGTAGCTGTCAAAGCCGCGGAAGTGGTCTATGCGTATGACGTCGTAGAGGCGCTTGGCGTTCTCGATGCGGCGTATCCACCAGCCGTAGCCGTCGGCCTTCATGTGCTCCCAGTCGTAGATGGGGTTGCCCCAGAGCTGACCCTCGGCGGAGAAGTAGTCGGGTGGAACCCCGGCCACCACCGTGGGTATGTTGCGCTCGTCGAGCAAGAAGCTCTTGGGGTCGCTCCACACGTCGGCGCTGTCCAGCGCGACGTAGATGGGGATGTCGCCGATTATCTCTATGCCCAGCGAGTGCACGTACTCGCGCAGGGCGTCCCACTGCCTGAAGAACAGAAACTGCGCGTAAGTGAAAAGGCGGATGTCTTCCGCGAGCTCGTCGCGGTATTTGTCCAGCACCTCCGGCACGCGCATACGCGCGTCCTCGTCCGGCCACTCTATCCAGCTGACCATGCCGAAGCGGCGCTTGAGCGCCATGAACAGCGCGTAGTCGGGCAGCCAGCCGCGGTTGGCCTCGACAAAGGCCTCGACCTCTTTCGCGTCGCGCTCCCAGCCGCGAGCGGTGGCGAGGCGCAGGATCTCAAAGCGGTTGGCGTATATCTTGCCGTAGTCGACGTACATAGGCTCGCCGCCCCAGTCGACGCCCTCGACCTCGGCGCGCTGAAGCAGGCCGTCGTCGATGAGCATGTCCAGGTCGATGTAGTACGGGTTGCCGGCGTTGGCAGAGAAGGACGAGTACGGCGAGTCGCCGTAGCTCGTGGGTCCCAGCGGGAGGATCTGCCACGCGCTCTGCCCGGCTCCTGCGAGGAAGTCGGCGAATTTGTACGCCTCCGCGCCCAGAGTGCCTATGCCGTACCGGCTGGGCAGGGACGAGATTGGCAGCAGTATTCCACTTTTCCGCATACTATTACCCCTTGACGGCGCCCGAGAGAACGCCCTTGATGATGTGCTTCTGGCCGAGCAAGTATAGCACAACTATGGGCAGTATGGCAAGCATAATGCAGGCCATCATCGGCCCCCATTCCACGCGGCCGTATCCGCCCTTGAAGAACTGTATCAGCATGGGTATCGTCTTGTACTTTTCAATGTCCAGCACCAAGGTGGGCAGGAGGTAGTCGTTCCATATCCACATGGCCTCGAGGATGGCGACGGAGACCATCGTGGGGCGCAGCAGCGGGAACACGACCTTGAAGTAGGTCTGTACGGGGTTGCAGCCGTCTATCATGGCGGCCTCCTCTATCTCTATCGGCACGCTTTTCATAAAGCCGCAGAACATGAACACGGCAAGCCCGGCGCCGAAGCCGAGGTAGATGACCCAAATCGTCCAGGGGGTGCGCAGGTGCAGCGTGTCCGCCATGTTGGACAGCGTAAACATGACCATCTGGAAGGGCACGACCATGCTGAACGCGCACAGGCCGTAGAGCAGCTTGGTGATCCTGGTGTTCACGCGGGTGATGTACCAGGCGAACATGCTGCAAAAGATGAGTATCGCAAGCACGCTGGTCACGGTGATCACCGTGCTGTACAGCAGGCTGGAGAAGAAGCCCTGGCGGCTTATCGCGTCTATGTAGTTCGCCGCCCCGGCGAAGGTCTCCGATGTTGGGAGCTGGAATGCGGTGGAGGTGCTGATGGCCTCGGGCACCTTCAGGCTGCCCATGAGCACCATGAAGATGGGGTACATCCACAGCACGCAGACTATGGTCATAACTATGCTCCATATCCTGTTGGAGCGTCTCTGGGCTTTTACCATTACTGCTGCACCTCCTTGCTGCGCGTGGCGCGGAGCTGAATGAGAGATATGGCCACGACGACCAGGCAGAATATGACGGCCTTGGCCTGGCCTATGCCCTTCCACTGCGGGCCGGAGCGGGAGTAGAAGGTGTAGTATATGTTGTACGCCAGCAGCTCGCTCTGGTGCATCGGCGCGCCGCCGGTCAGGGCGAGGTTCTGGTCAAAGAGCTTGAAGCTGTTGGTCAGCGTGAGGAACAGGCAGATGGTTATGCTCGGCATGAGGTTCTGAAGCTTGACCTTCCAGAAGATCTGCCAGGGCGTGGCGCCGTCTATCTCCGCGGCCTCCAGCAGCGTCTCGGGTATGCTCTGCAGACCGGCGACGTAAATGATCATCATGTAGCCTATCTGCTGCCAGCACATGAGTATGACCAGGCCCCAGAAGCCGGCCGTCGCGTCCAGCTCCAGCAGCGGCTGCTCCAGGAGAGACAGCACGCAGTTGAGCAGGATCTGCCAGATATAGCCCAGCACTATGCCGCCTATCAGGTTCGGCATGAAGAACACGGTGCGGAAGGCGTTCGTGCCGCGTATGGCGCGCGTGAGTATCAGCGCCACGGCCAGGCCGCCGACGTTTATCGCTATGGTCGTGACCACGACGAACGCGCAGTTGTACCAGAACGCGTGGGTAAACGTCGAATCTGCAAAGGCGCGCGTGAAGTTGTCCAGACCGATGAAGACGGCGTCCTTGACCGTCGTGAACTGGCAGAGCGAGAGATACACGCCCTGTATGAACGGGATTATGAAGCCGATGATAAACGCGCCAAGCGTCGGGAGCACGAATATCGGCCACCATCTCTTTATGGCTTTTTCCACATCTATCCCCCCGGAATAGTATTTCGCCGCTCGGGCAGAACGCGCCCCGCGCGGGCGCGCGGCCTGCCCGGGCGGCGTTTAAAAAATGGGGCCGCCGGATATCCGGCGGCCCCGGAAAGCGCTTGCTTTCTAAATACTCAGGTCTTCTCAGCCGTTGGCGAGCTCGTACTCAGCGGCCCAGTTGTCAACGAAGGCGGTGACGACCTGCTGCCACATCTCGTCGGTCTGGTTGGCAGCGTACTGGCTCAGAGCGTCGCCCAGGACGTTCTTCCACTCCTCGCTGGGCATGGTGGTGAAGTTCCAGCTGACGGGGGTCTTGCCCTCGGCGGTCATCTGAGCGTCGAGCTGGACAAAGAGGTTCTGGCTCTCGGGGGCGGACTTGAACGGGATAGCGAAGCCCATGCCGGCCTCGCCGGAGGGCATGGCGCCCTCGCCGCCGGTCATAGCCTGGAGGGCGGTCTCGTCGGTGACGCACCACTCAAGGAAGTCGAGGGTGGCCTGGATGTCTTCCTCGCTGGCGTTCTTGTTGACGCACCAGTAGTTCTCGGAGCCGGTGCAGAGACCCTGGTTGGCCTCGTCGCCCGCGCCGAAGTAGATGGGGATCATGGTGACGTCGTCGGTGGAGAGCTTGCCCTCGCCGGTGACGTTGGCGAACTCCCAGGAGCCGTTCTGATAGAACACGGCCTGGCCGCCCACGAACTCGTTGGTGGCGTCGGTGGCGGTCTTCATGGTCAGCTCGCTCGGGTCGCAGGTGGAGTTGTTTATGTACAGATCCCAAATGGCGCGGTAGTTGTCGAGGTAGGTGCCCTTGATGGCGGCGGTGGAGGTGATGCCGTCATCCTGGTACTCGAAGTAGATGGGCAGGTTCGCGAGGTGGGTCTTGAAGCGCCAGTCGGAGCTGCCCTCCATGCCGGCAGAAGTGAACGCGCTGAAGCCCAGCTCGTCCTTGCGGGCGGTGATGTCCTCGGCGACGGTCTTGAGGTCCTCAAAGCTCTGGATGTCGTCGACGGTGTAGCCGGCCTGCTCCAGCAGAGCGGTGTTGACTATGATGCCGTAGGACTCGATGACGTAGGCGATGCCCAGCACGGCGTCGCCGTCCTTGAGGGCGTAGTCCTCGCTGGTCAGCTCGCCGTAGATGGCGCTGCCGGAGAGGTCATAGCAGTAGTCCTTCCAGTTGTTCAGGCCGACGGGGCCGTTGACCTGGAACAGGGTCGGGGCGTCTTCCTTGGCCATCTCACTGGTGAGCTGGGTCTCGTAGTTGCCGGAGGCGGCGGTGACGACCTTCACGGGGATGCCGGTCTCCTCGGTGTAGATCTCGGCGAGCTCCTGCCACTGGCCGTCCTGCTCGGGCTTGAAGTTCAGATAATAGACGCTGGCTCCCTCGGTGGAGACATTGTCGTCGGGCGCGGTGCTTCCCTGAGGATCGGTGGTCGCGGTGCCCGGGTCGTCAGTGCCGCAGGCCGCAAGCGCGAATACCATCACGAGTGCGAGAAGCAGAGCAAGAAACTTCTTCATTCTTTTACATCTCCTGTCAAAGTTTTATTTTCACGGCCTTTTCTCTGCCGTAAAAAGCGCATTGTTGTGCTTCGCTCCTTGCGAAGCACAAAACAGCCATGGCTGTTTTTCCGGTATTGGGTTCGGGTTATTTCGGCGGCGCCACCGACGCGCCCGGGCGGAGCTCCGGCTCCACCACCACGTGCCTGTGTCCGCTGCTGCCGGATATGACGTCGAGGAGTATCCTCACGCTCTCCTCGCCGAGCCGCTCCATCGGCTGGCGGAACGTGGTCAGCGTGGGACGCACGTACTCAGAGAGCGTCAGCCCGTCGATCGCTATCACGGAGCAGTCGCCCGGGACGCTGCGCCCGCAGTCCTCCAGGGCTTTGATGGCCGCGATGGCCATTGCGTCCGCGATTATGAACATGGCCGTGAAGTCTGCGCCGGACTTCACCAGTCTCGCCGTGGCGTCGTAGGCGTCCGCCATCGAGAAGGAGCCCGCGCGCGCCACCAGCGCCTCGTCCGGCTCTATCCCCGCCTCCTGCAGCGCGCGCATGTATCCGCGGTAGCGCAGCTCGCTTATGGAGCGGTCATCCGTCTCGGCCACCAGGCAGGCTATGCGCCGGTGCCCGAGCGCCACCAGCTCCCGCACGGCTCTCCCGGCCGCGAGGCCGTCCTCTATCGTCACGGAGGAGTAGCTTGTCCTGTCCAGAGAGCCGAAGCTGTTTGTATATGAGCAGCAGACGAAGGGCACCGTTATGCTCCCCAGGTCGGCCGGGGAGTAGTCCCAGCGCCCGCCCAGGAAGATGAGTCCCCGGAGCTTCTTCTCGCGCTCCATCAGCGCGCCGCGCACGATCTCGTCCTCGTTGGCGGCTATCTGCTGCATGACCATCGTGAAGCCGGCGGCGTCCACCTCCCGGCCTATCGCCTTTATAATGTCGGAATAAAACGGGTTCGACACGCCGCGAACCACGAGTCCGATGGCGTCCGAGCTGGTTTTGACCAGCGCGCGCGCCGAGTTGTTCGGCACATAGTTGCTCGCCCTCACGGCCTCCAGCACCGCCTCGCGCACCGCCGGACTGACGTCCGGCCTGTCGTTGAGCACGCGCGAAACCGTGCTCACGGAGACTCCGCAGAGCCTCGCGATGTCTTTGATAGTCACGCGGCTCCACCCCTCTCTGCGCGGCTTGAAAACGTTCCCGGTAACGTTTCCGGCGTCTCGGTAATTAAACTTTAGTCTCTCTTGTCAAAAAAGTCAATCGAAATCGCACCCGCTACATACGATTTGTTGAACATGTTGTTTTTGGGCTGTTGAACTTTGGTCATTATTACCGATCAAACGCCGGCTATGTGTCCGGAACGCACATTTTCAAGAAAGTTAGTCTCGACTATTGACAAATCAGACCGAAAGTATTAAACTTCAAAACGTGGTTAGAATTATCTAACCTCTACAGCCTTACAGGAGGAAAGCCTATGCTTCCGCTTTCAATGGCCGGCGCAGGAACGACCCAGATCATAGCAAAAATCACCGGAAAGGACGAGGTTCGCCGGCACCTCGCCGAGCTGGGGCTTGTAGTCGGGGAGGAAGTCACCGTCATGAACTCCCTCGGCGGGAACCTCATCCTCCAGGTGAAGGACAGCCGCATAGCCCTGGACAGGGCTCTGTGCACGAGAATCATGGTCAACGGTTAGGGGGTAGTCATGTGAAAACACTCAAGGACGTAAAGGTCGGCGACACCGTCACTGTCGCACGCATCAACGGCGCGGGCGCGCTCAAGCGCCGCATCATGGACATGGGCGTCACCAAGGGCACGGAGATCTATGTCCGCAAGGTCGCGCCTCTGGGCGACCCGCTCGAGGTCACCATACGCGGCTATGAGCTGAGCATCCGCAAGGCGGACGCCGAGATGATAGAGCTGGCGTAATTTTTATACCCGAGAGTTAGAAGCGGCTAATTAAGAGGAGTGAAAAGTATGGAAGTTAAAATTGCCCTCGCGGGCAATCCTAACAGCGGCAAAACTACGATGTTCAACGCCCTGACCGGCTCCAACCAGCGTGTCGGCAACTGGCCGGGCGTCACCGTCGAAAAGAAAGAGGGCACGCTCAAGGGCAGCAAGGATGTCATAATCCAGGACCTGCCCGGCATCTATTCCCTCAGCCCCTACACGCTTGAGGAGGTCGTCGCGAGAAACTACCTCGTGGGCGAGAAGCCTGACGCGATAATCAATATCGTCGACGGCACGAACATAGAGCGCAACCTCTACCTCACCACCCAGCTGCTGGAGCTGGGCATCCCCACGGTCGTGGCCGTGAACATGATAGACATAGTCCGCAAGAACGGCGACGCGATCGACGTCAAGAGGCTCGCCGCCGCGCTCGGCTGCGAGGTCATGGTCACCAGCGCGCTCAAGGGCGAGGGCAGCGTGGAGGTGGCCAGGCGCGCCGCCCAGCTGGCCGCGGCTCACAAGCCCGGCAGCATCCCCAGCGTCTTCGAGGGCAGCGTGGAGCACGCCATCGCCCACATCGAGGAGAGCATTGAGGGTAAGGTTGACCAGAGCTTCCTGCGCTGGTACGCCATCAAGCTTTTCGAGCGCGATGAGAAGGTCATCGAGGAGCTCAGGCTCGACGCCGGGCTCATGAAGCACATCGAGCAGCACATAGCCGACTGCGAGCGTGAGCTCGACGACGACAGCGAGAGCATCATCACCAACCAGCGCTACGCCTACATCGCCCGCGTGGTCGGCTCCGCGGTCAAAAAGAAGCAGAAGGGTCTCAAGATGAGCGCCTCGGACCACATTGACCGTGTCGTCACCAACCGCATCGCGGCTCTGCCCATCTTTGTCGTGGTCATGGCGGCAGTGTACTGGATAGCCATGGGTCCGCTGGGCACCTTCCTCACCGACTGGACCAACGACGTGCTCGTCGCCGAGTGGGCGGTCGAGGGCGCGCGCGGCCTCATGGAGGGCAACGTGGCCGACTGGCTGGTAGGACTCGTCTGCGACGGCATCATAGCCGGCGTCGGCGCGGTCATCGGCTTTGTGCCGCAGATGCTGCTGCTGTTCCTGATGCTCTCCATCCTCGAGGACGTCGGCTACATGGCGCGCATCGCCTTCATCATGGACCGCATCTTCCGCAAGTTCGGCCTCTCCGGCAAGAGCTTCATCCCCATGCTCATCGGCTCCGGCTGCGGCGTCCCCGCCGTCATGGCCAGCCGCACCATAGAGAACGAGCGCGACAGGCGCATGACCATCATGACCACCTGCTTCATCCCCTGCGGGGCAAAGCTGCCCATTATCGGCATGATCGCCGGCGCGTTCTTTGACGACGGCTGGTGGGTCGCCACGAGCGCCTACTTCGTCGGCGTCGCGGCCATCATCATCTCAGGCATCATCCTCAAGAAGCTCAAGGCCTTCGCCGGCGAGGCGGCCCCCTTCGTCATGGAGCTGCCCGCCTACCACGCCCCGGCCGCCAGCAACGTCCTGCGCGCCACCTGGGAACGCGGCTGGAGCTTCATCAAGCGCGCCGGCACCGTCATCCTGCTCAGCTCCATTCTCATCTGGTTCCTGCAGGCCTTCGGCGTCACCGAGAACGGCTTCGGCATGGTCGAGGACAACAACGACTCCCTGCTCGCCGCCGTCGGCAGCGCGGTCGCGTTCATCTTCATCCCGCTCGGCTTCGGCACCTGGCAGGCCACGGTCGGCGTCGTCGGCGGCCTGGTCGCCAAGGAGAACCTCGTCACCATCATGGCCATCTGCTACGGCGTAGCCGAGGCCAGCGAGAACGGCGAGGAGATCTGGGGCATCCTCCAGTCCAGCTACGCCCCCATTGCCGGCTACAGCTTCATGGTCTTCAACCTGCTGTGCGCCCCCTGCTTCGCGGCCATGGGCGCCATCAAGCGCGAGATGAACAGCCCCAAGTGGACCCTCGCCGCCATCGGCTACA
>ULSZ01042625.1_pt1 | contig 13047 bp, 12 predicted proteins | sample 1957151 | NCBI WGS metagenome assembly ULSZ01 (sample SAMEA4835721, study PRJEB28245) | human gut metagenome | biome: gut microbiome; material: fecal sample | place: Denmark | collected 2008
AATATCTCTTCCTTGGTCATCAGGGTGTGGTCGCCGTCCTCCACCTGCATAGTGAAGCCCAGCGCACCCGACGTACGGGGCACGATGGTGATCTTCTGTACCGGCGCACTGTGGGATTGCAGCGCCGCCACCAGCGCGTGGCCGACCTCGTGGTACGCCACGATGCACTTTTCCTTGTCGTTCAGGATCTTGTTCTTCTTCTGCGCACCGGCCAGGATGGTGTCCACGGCCTCCTGCAGGTCGTACTGGGTCACAGCCTTGCGGTGGTGGCGTACGGCGCACAGCGCGGCTTCGTTGATAATGTTGGCCAGCTCAGCGCCGGAAGCACCGGGGGTCATGCGGGCCACAACGGGAAAGTCGCAGTCGGGACCAATCTTGACCTTTTTGGCGTGCAGGCGCAGGATGCTCTCGCGGCCTTTCAGGTCAGGCAGCTCCACGGGTACGCGGCGGTCAAAACGGCCGGGGCGGGTCAGGGCCGGGTCCAGGGATTCCGGCCGGTTGGTGGCGGCCAGAATCACAACGCCCTTGGTGGCGTCGAAGCCGTCCATCTCGGTCAGCAGCTGGTTCAGGGTCTGCTCACGCTCATCGTTGCCGCCCAGGCCGCTGGCACCATCACGCTTTTTGCCGATGGTATCGATCTCATCGATAAACACGATGCAGGGCGCTTTTTCGCCCGCCTGTTTGAACAGGTCACGCACCTTGGAGGCACCCATGCCCACGAACATCTCCACAAACTCACTGCCGGCGATGGAGAAGAAGGGCACGCCGGCCTCGCCAGCCACAGCGCGGGCCAGCAGCGTTTTGCCGGTACCCGGAGGGCCTACCAGCAGCACGCCTTTGGGCATTTTGGCGCCGATGTCCTCGTACTTTTGGGGGTTGTTTAAAAAGTCGACGATTTCCTGCAGGCTCTCCTTGGCTTCGTCCTCACCGGCCACGTCGTTGAACTTGATGCCGGTCTTGTCGTCCACCACGTATTGTTTGGCGCCGGACTTGCCACCGCCGAACAGCATCGAGTTAGCGCCGCCCATGCTCTGCATTTTTTTGCCGATGTAGCGGTTCAGCCACCAGAACAGCAGGATCATCGGAAGCAGCGAGATGGCCAGGTTCAGCAGGCTGTCCCAGATGGTAGGACTTTGGTAGACAGTGCCAAACTCGACCCCTGCATCCTCCAGCCGGGTGACCAGGTTGTTATCCTGGGCGATGGCGTTGGTCTTGTAGGAGTTATTCTCGTTATCCACAAAGTAGATCTGCTGATCTTCGATCTGGACGGTGGAAAGCTGCTTGTTCTCCAGCATCTGCAGGAAGGTGCTGTAGTTCACGCTTTTGACTTTGGCCTGCATCATGGCTGGGAACAGGAACAGGTTGCAGGCAAACAAAATCGCGATAATAACGGCATAACCAATCCAAAGTTTCTTTTTAGGGTCCTTTGGCGGTGTGGTCTCTTTCATAGGGGGTCCTCCTTTTCTTGTACATTCTATAGCATGGACTAAAATTTTGAACGGCATATGAATGGACTTTGAAATATTAGCAAAAAGTGCAAAAATCCCTTTGTTTTGCGGAAAACGAGCCATTAGACAGATGGTGAAAATCTGTTACAATTTATTTACAACTATGAGTTTTAAACAGTTTCGACCGGGTTTTCAACAAGAATCCATTCTTTTACACATTGGAAATGTGGAAAACTATGTTGAAAATGTTGAAAACACGGTTGAATCCTGTGGAAACAACAAAAAACTGCTGGTACAACGAACCTTTTATTCCGTGGAAAACTTTGCAAAACTTGCCGCAACGCTCGGAATCAGCAGGGGAAAAGTCCATCCCCCTTGTGGAAAACCTGGTAGTGATTTCTACAGGAAAAAGGTGTAATTTTGGATATTGTACGATATAACGTAAAATACAAGTTTTCAACACGGTTGGGGAAAACTATGTTGAAAAGTGTAGGAAACCCGGGGGAAAAGGCCCAAATAATCAACAAATGGCTGGGGAAAATAAAAAAATGGCCGGAATTGTAACAAATCCGAAACATCTGTCGTTATTATATATAGTAAATAACAACGAAAGGAAACAGCCATGACGAAAGATATGATCGTAAAAGCGGCTCAGGAGGCAGCGGCCCGGCGCAATGAGGTGTTTGCCCTCAATGACCTGCGGGTAGATTTGACCGCCCGCCGCGTGTGGAAAAACGGCAAGTCTGTGCGGCTGACCCCGCGGGAATATGCCCTGCTGGAGATGCTGATCCGCAAGCGCGACCTGGCGCTGACCCGCGGCGAACTGTTGACCACGGCCTGGGGCTACGAGTATGGGGGCGCCAGCCGCACGGTGGATGTACATATCAACCGTCTGCGCACCAAGCTGGGCCTGGATAAGGAGATACAGACCGTGTTTAAGGTCGGCTACCGGCTGAACACCCACCCGGGCTGCTGAGTTTAGCCGCCGCGCCAGATTTGCGCCACGCTGTCCTGCTCGGCCGCGGCCAGGGTGGGATAGGCGGTGTTGTTAAATAGAGAATCGTAACGGTACAGCCCAATGTAATCGATGCCAAGTGTGTTCAGTGCGGCCAGTTGGTCGGCCAGGCTGTGGCCGGTCGACCATTCACCGGGGGTGTCACTGCCGTCGCCATCGCCGATGCGGTAGGCCCCCAGCCCGACGGCCAGGGTAACGTCCTCGGCCCGGGGCAGGGCTGCCCACCGCGCGGCCAGCTGGCACAGGCTTTGGGCTGTGCTGCCGTTTTTGGTGTAGTTTTGCCCCCAATACAGCTGGGGCATCAGATAGTCCACATAGCCGCCCTGTGCCAGCCATAGGGCGGCATCACTGTATTGGTCGGCGTAGCTGCGGTCCGGGTCACCAATGGGTGCGACGCCGAACCGTACACCGTACTGGTGGGCGGTTCGGTAGCACAGTGCCATCAGGGCGTTGACGTTTTGCCGCCGCCAATCGTCCAGCGAAAGAGCTGTGCCTGCGGCAGCGTAGTCGTCAGCGTCAAAGGCAGGGTCGGTGGTGGGGTAAAAGTAGTCGTCAAAGTGGATGCCGTCTAAGTCATAGTTATGGCACAGCTCGGCGACGGCATCGGAGATGAAAGCGCGGACCTCGGCACTGGCGGGGTTTAGGTATAAGCCGGTGGAGGTGGTTTTGGTCCACTCCGGGTGGAGCAGGGCGGGACTTTGGGCACACAGTAGAGGCATGCTGCCGCTTTGCAGCCGGTAGGGGTTGATCCAGGCTTCCAGCTGCAGGCCGCGGGCGTGGGCCGCCTGCACCAGCAGGGCCAGGGGGTCAAAGCCGGGGCCTTGCCCCTGGGTGCCGGTGCAAAGATGGCTGAAAGGGTAGTAGTCGCTGGGATAGAGGGCATCGCCAAAGGGGCGCACCTGGACCAGCACCACGGTGGCCCCCAGATCAGCGATATTGTCGAACATGGCGGCAATATCTGCTGAAAAGGCCTGCGCGGAGGAAAAGTCTACCTGCTGCCACTCCAGATAGCTGACCCATACGGCATGGTAGGGCTGGCTGGCTGCAGGCTCTGCGGTGGGCGAGGGCGCAGGCGTGGTATCGGGGACAGTGATGGGGGCGAAACCGTTATATCGCCACCCCCAGAACGGTGCTGTAAAGTAAATGATAAGCAGGAAAACCGCCCAAAAGAACCCCCTGCGCCGCATGAATCAACGCCCCCTTTTACCGCCATTGTATGCAAAGAAAAGGGGACATACCTCTTGGCAAGGGGAGAAAATTCTGCTATAATATAAAATACAACTGTGCGGGCCATTAGTTCAGCGGTTAGAACTCTCGGCTCATAACCGGCTGACCCAACCGCATCCACTTTCAAATATGATGAAGTGCCGCAGTTTTTACTGAACTTCATCGCCAAGATTTCTGCTTTGGCGATAAGTTGGCGATTTAGCCATCAACAGCACTTCTTCATCATAATAAGGGCCGTTAGCTTAACGGTTAAAGCCACCGGCTCATAACCGGTTCAGTGGGGGTTCGAATCCCTCACGGCCCATAAAAAGAACGCAACTGTGTTATTTTTTAAGATAACACGGCTGCGATTCTTTATTTTTCGTACAATTCACGGCTCAACTGATTGCGTATCGACTCCCGGCGTTTTTTGTATTGCTGGGTGTAGATCATTAAAGTCGTGCTCGGCTGGGCGTGACCTGCTTCAGCGGCAACCGTTGCAACGCCGATGTCAGGATTCGACATGAGCAGGCTGACAAAGGTATGGCGAAACATGTGTGGGTGAATCCAGCCTGAAAGGGCGATGCTCATTTTTTTCGGGTGGCAATGTCCTGAAAGCAGAAATAATCAGGCTGGTGACGGGACTGCGTAAATTCAAACAGCATCCCGGAGGCATTGAATGTCTGGTTTGTGACAACGGCAACGCAGTCATAGCTGTCCATGGCAAGTACTTTTTCATCCTGCGCGGTTGCGTGTTCCACTGTGATACGGCGCTTACTGGTGATAATCTGCATGCGCCGCTTGTTATTACCGGTCTGCATCATATGTCTAACGCAATTGACATGCAGCTGATTGCCGACTTTGGCGGCACCATGCTGTGGCCGATGATTGCACTGTCCAACATTGCACAGGGTTCTGCCGTTCTCGGTATGATTTATCTCCAGCGCAAAAATGCCGCCGCACAGGAAGTCAATGTTCCCGCCTGCATCTCTTGCTATCTGGGTGTCACAGAGCCTGCCATGTTCGGCGTCAACCTGAAATATAATTTCCCCTTTATCTGCGGCATGATTGGTTCCGCAACAGCCGCAGTGGTCTGTGTGGCAACCTCCACCACGGCTAACGCAATCGGCGTCGGCGGTATCCCCGGCATTCTGTCTATCCAGCCGACCTATATGCTCAGCTTTGCGCTGTGCATGTTGATTGCTATTGTCGTCCCCTTTGTGCTGACGGTTGCCATCGGCAAGAAAAAAGGCGTTGCCTGATTCGGTTCTGAATGTAAGTGGGGTTTGCAATGTACAATTTCAAGGACAAGGTTGTCTACCAAATTTACCCGAAATCCTTTCATGATTCCAACGGGGATGGCTTTGGCGATTTGAAAGGCGTCACCCAAAAGCTGGACTATTTGGCGGATTTGGGTGTGGATTACATATGGCTGACACCGTTTTTCCCTTCACCCCAGCGGGACAACGGCTACGATGTGGCCAACTACCGTGCAGTGGATTCCCGCTACGGCACGATGGATGATTTGGACGAATTGATTCGGGAAGCCGACAAGCGCGGTATTGGCCTGATGCTGGATATGGTGTTCAACCACACCTCCACCGAGCATGACTGGTTTCAAAAAGCACTGGCAGGCGATAAAAAATACCAGGACTACTACATTTTCAAGGACGGCTCTCCCGACCGCTGCCCCACAAACTGGGTGTCCAAATTCGGAGGCTCCGCGTGGGAGTATGTGCCGCAGTTGGGTAAATGGTATCTGCATTTGTTTGATGTCATGCAGGCTGATTTGAACTGGGAGAATCCTGCTGTGCGTGCCGAAATGGCCGACATCCTGCGCTTTTGGAAAGCGAAGGGAATCAAGGGCTTCCGCTTTGATGTAGTCAATCTTATCTCCAAACCGGAACTGTACGAAGACGACTTGGAGGGCGATGGCCGTCGCTTCTATACGGATGGCTGCAATGTCGGCAAGTATCTGAAAGAACTGGTGGCCGCAGGCGGTATTGACGGTATGATGACTGTCGGGGAGATGTCCTCCACTACGCTGGAAAACTGCATCGGGTACACATCAGAGAAAAACCATGAACTGACGATGTGCTTCAACTTCCATCACCTGAAAGTGGACTATAAAAACGGGCAAAAATGGGAGCTGATGCCCCCCGACCATGGGGCGCTGAAGCGTTTGTTCCAGACCTGGCAGGAGGGAATGCAGGAACACGGCGGCTGGAACGCTTTGTTTTGGTGCAATCACGACCAGCCGCGTGCCGTCAGCAGGTTCGGGAGCGACACGACCTATTGGAGAGAAAGCGCCGAAATGCTGGCCACGGCGATTCATTGTATGCGCGGCACACCCTATATTTATCAGGGCGAGGAACTGGGCATGACGAATCCTCATTTTACCGAAATTGACCAGTACCGTGATGTGGAGAGTCTTAACTACTATAAGATTCTGCGTGAGCAAGGTAAATCCGAGGCTGAGACGCTGAATATTCTGGCACAGCGCAGCCGGGATGACAGCCGTACTCCCATGCAGTGGGACAGCAGCCCCAACGCAGGCTTTACGTCAGGTACGCCGTGGATTGGTGTGGCGGATAACTATAAGAGCATCAACGCTGCGGCGCAGACGAGTGATGCGGATTCGATTTATAGTTTCTACAAAGCGATGGTACGCTTGCGGAAGGAACACCGGGTCATAAGTGAGGGAAAAATTGAATTTCTTTACCCCGACAACACCGATCTGCTGGCTTATCGGCGCTATGGCTCGGCGGACAAGGAAGAACTTCTTGTACTTTGCAACCTGACAGAGCAAGAAATCCACGCTGAACTGCCTGACGCTTGGGCGACTGCAGAAAAACTGATAGGAAACTACGCAGATAACCCTTCAGAAACTCTGCGTCCGTATGAGTGTGTTGTATTGCATACCACAAAGGAATAAAAAGTAAAGCAGCAAGAGTGTCTACTACGAAGGCAGACGCTCTTGTTGCTTTTTTTGCATTTTTTATATGAGAGGACTTGAACAGGACACAATTGACAAACCACCCTGAATACGTTTTAATGATAGTACAATAAACCTGAAAAAACCAGAAAGGGGAACCCATATGAAACATGCCAAGAAAACCCGTGCACCTTGGATTCTGCTCGCCTGTTTGGCGGCCATTGCACTGTGCATAGTGGCAGCTGTTACACTATTACAACCCAACACCAACCCAAAGAACATCGAGATCCCCGGTACGCGGGGCAATATCCCGGCTACCATCCAGCTGCCTGCCAAATCTGCCCGGGGCGAGGAACTGCCGCTGGTGGTGCTGTGCCATGGCTTTACCGGCAACCGGCAGGGAGACGGCCACTTCGCGCCCCTGGCTGAGGACCTGGCCGCCAATGGCATTGCCACTGTGCGGCTTGATTTCGCCGGCTGCGGCGACAGCACCGAACCTTACGCCAACTACACGCTGGCCAATATGGCGGCGGATGTGGACAGCGTGATCGGCTACATGCAGGCCACCTACGGCACCGGCAAAACGGCGTTGGTGGGCCACAGCATGGGCGGGCGGTTGGCCAGCCTCTACCCGCAGCTGGGGCAGTACCCCGTCACGGCACTGGCCCTCTGGAGCCCCGCCAACGGCACGGGCCTGCAGGGCTTGGAGTTTTTAAGCATTGATAACTTTGCCGCCGTGGAAGAAATGGCCGCCCGCGCCGACGCCGAGGGCAGTGTAGCGGCTTGGGGCGTGGAGCTGAGTGCCGCCTACATCGACGGTATGCGGGACAGCGACCCCAACGCGACCTTGCAGGAAAGCGGCCTGCCGGTGCTGCTGACCTACAGCGGCAACGAGCGCATCTTGAGCGACACTACCCAAACCGAAACCAAGGCGGCCGTCGAAAGCCTGCCGGACGGCCAGGTGGTGCTGGACCCCTTCGTGAACGGTGACCACAATTATACCAGCGAGGACCCCGCCACCAACACCCAGCTGGACGCTGACCTGCGCCAGGTTACGGTAGATTTTTTGACGTCCCATCTGCAATAAATACCAATAAGCACAAAAAGCGCCCCCGTTCGGTTGCGGCTCCGAACGGGGGCATAAGGGGTATCGATTGGTGTGAGGAGGAATCATGTTCCAGAATTACGGTTGCGGCTCCGTAACCCTGTGCTTATACAATACAGGACATCTGCTAAAAAACTATGATACTGGTATGAACATTTTGTAAATTGCATAAAGCAAACAAAAACCTCCGGCTTTCGGGCCGGAGGTTTTGTTTGCTTGTGGTTTAAGCTGCGATTAGCCGAACATGTTGATCAGAATACCAGCAGCAACGGCGGAGCCAATAACACCGGCAACGTTGGGACCCATGGCGTGCATGAGCAGGTAGTTGCGGGGGTTGTACTCCTGGCCGACTTTCTGGGAAACACGGGCAGCCATAGGAACGGCGGAAACACCGGCGGAACCGATCAGCGGGTTGATCTTGCCGTGGGTGATGACGCACATGATCTTGCCCAGGATGACGCCGCCAGCGGTGCCGACACCGAAAGCAACGATGCCCAGGACGATGATCTCGACGGTCTGGATGTTCAGGAAGGTAGAAGCGTTGGTGGTGCAGCCAACAGAGAAGCCCAGGAAGATGGTGATGATGTTCATCAGTTCGTTGCCGGCGGTTTTGGTGATACGCTCAACAACGCCGGACTCCTTCATCAGGTTGCCCATCATCAAGCAGCCAACCAGGATAGCAGCATCCGGCAGGGTCAGGGCAACGATGATGGTAACGATGATGGGGAAAAGGATCTTCTCGGTCTTGGAAACGCGGCGGGGTGCGGTCATGACGATCTGACGCTCTTTTTCCGTGGTCAGGGCCTTCATGATAGGCGGCTGGATAACAGGCACCAGCGCCATGTAGCAGTATGCCGCAACCGCGATGGAACCCAGCAGGTGCGGGGCCAGCTTGGTGGTGACATAGATAGCGGTGGGGCCGTCAGCACCACCGATGATGCCGATAGCACCGGCTTCCTGGTTGGTGAAGCCCAGAATCTTAGCGCCAACGAAGGTGAAGAAGATGCCCAGCTGAGCAGCAGCGCCCAGCAGCAGGCTGGAGGGACGTGCAATCAGCGGCTCGAAGTCGGTCATGGTACCGATGCCCAGGAAGATCAGCGGGGGATAAATACCTAGCTTGACGCCTAAGTAAATGTAGTCGACCATGCCGCCGGAAGAACCAAGTAGCGCCCAGTCAATGTGGTTTGTCTCATTGATGAAGATGTCCATGTGGAAGATGCCGTCCAGGGGCAGGTTGGTCATCAGCATACCAAAGCCGATGGGCAGCAGCAGCAGAGGCTCGAACTGCTTGACGATGGCCAGATACAGCAGAACGCAGGCCACGGCGAGCATGACGGCGTACTTCCAGCCGCCCTCGGTGAAGAAGATCTGTGCCCAGCCGGACTTGGCAAAAATCTCCGAGATGTTGGTTAAAATAGCACCCATTTCCAGACCTCCTTACATAAAGGGCGTGGTATGCTCACGCACACCGGCGTCGCCCCAGGAACCACGGCGGGAGCCTGCGGCGGGCTTGGAAACGCGGCGGATGCCGTGGATCACAGCGCCGGAACCCATCACAGTAGCAACAGCGGCAGAAATCGCAGCAATGACCTCGCCGGGGATGCCGCCATTGTCAGCCTTAGCAGCGGGGGCAGCGGGCTTGGCAGCAGGTGCCGGGGCAGCTTTGGCAGCCGGTGCGGCAGGGGCCTGCGGCTTAGGATCAGCAGGTTTTTTGTTTTTCAGGTCGAAGAGCTTGCCCTCCAGGGTAATGATGAGGCACAGGGCGATCAGCATGGCAAAAACCAGGGTAATACTGGTCAGCACCACGGTGCCGTCGCTGGCTTCCAAGGCAAGCAGAGCGAGGTTGGGCATGGGATTTCCTCCTTTTTGGATGAAGCATAAAACTCTTTTTAACAAAAGGGCATTTATCTGTATTATAGCACAATGTGAATTATTTTGGTAGATTTTTTTGCAAAAAATTTAACATACCCGTAAATTTGCCCAAGTTCGACCGCAAAGTTCAATTTGTTGGCAAGCGCTGACCACGTACAAAAAACACATGCCTGTAAAACATGCATAAAAATCAACGGAAATTTTTGCAGCTGCAAGCCAAAACTGACAAAATGCAGCAAACTGTGGCAATTCCCCCTTGACCGTGGGCGCAGACAGTGCTATCATAGCGGCAACACAACAAACGGCAAAGGCGCCGGACGGGATAGCAAGCTCCCGCCCGGCGCCTTTTGTTGTTGGTTGCAAAATGCAGTGCCGCATTGTGCGAGGCGGCGCTGTGCAAAGTGAGAGAGGGGAATCTGTTATGTACAACTCTGCGGACGTTACCTGGACACTGGTTGCGGCGTTTCTGGTGTTCTTTATGCAGGCAGGCTTTGCTTTGTGCGAGGCAGGCCTTACTCGTGCCAAGAACACCGGCAATATTCTGATGAAGAATATGATGGACTTCTGTATCGGCACGCCCTGCTACTGGCTGGTGGGTTTCGGCATCATGTTTGCCGGCTCCGGCGCACTGATCGGCGGGTTTGACCCGTTCATCCAGGGCAGTTACGATTTCGGTACCCTGCCGGTCTGGGTCTATGCGGTGTTCCAGACCGTGTTCTGCGCCACAGCAGCTACCATCGTTTCCGGCTCAATGGCTGAGCGCACCAAGTTCAGCGCCTACTGCTGCTACTCCGCCGCCATCAGCCTGATCGTCTATCCCATTTCCGGCCACTGGATCTGGGGCGGCGGCTGGCTGGCTCAGTTGGGCTTCCATGATTTCGCCGGTTCCACGGCGGTCCACTTTGTGGGCGGTGTTACCGCCTGCCTGGGTGCCTGGATGCTCGGTCCCCGCATCGGCAAATATGGCAAGGACGGCAAGGCACGGGCTATCCCCGGCCACAACCTGACCGCCATGGCCCTGGGCGTTTTCATCCTGTGGTTCTGCTGGTTCGGCTTCAATGGCGGCTCTACCGTCAGCATGACCGGCGATGACACGATGGTTTCCGCGGGCCTCATCTGCTTCAACACCAACCTGGCGGCGGCTCTGGCTACGGTGGCCGCGCTGATCGTCAGCTGGGTTCGCTACGGCAAGCCCGATGTCTCCCTAACCTTCAACGGTGCGCTGGCCGGTCTGGTGGCCATCACCGCCGGCTGTGATGTGGTCGACCCCTTCGGCGCGGCCGTAATCGGCATCGTGGCTGGCGTGCTCTGCATCTTCTCGGTGGAATTCTTTGATAACATTGCCAAAATCGATGACCCTGTCGGTGCGGTGTCGGTCCACTGCATGAACGGCCTGTGGGGCACACTGGCGGTCGGTCTGTTTGCCACCGATGGCGGCCTGTTCTACGGCGGCGGTTTTGCCAAGCTGGGCATCCAGTTGCTGGGTGTTGTCAGCGTGGCGGCCTGGGTTCTGGTCACGATGACCATCATCTTTACCATCATCAAAAAGACGATCGGCCTGCGCGTTTCTGAGAAAGAGGAACTGGACGGCCTGGACATCCATGAGCATGGCCTGGCCAGCGCCTACGCCGGTTTTGCCATCAACGATGCCACCTACGCTGAGCTGGATGTGAACGAGAACACCGACCTGGGTGAAGATGACATCGCCAAGGCCAGCCCCGAGAAGGTGGCGGCCGCCGTCAAGGTCACCAAGGAAGCTCCGCTGCCGGCCGAGTTGGATTCCGGCATGCACAAAGTGTCCATCATCGTGCAGCTGGCCAAGTTTGAGAGCCTGAAGCAGGCGCTGAACAAAATCGGCGTCACCGGCATGACCGTGACCCAGGTCATGGGCTGCGGTATCCAGAAGGGCAGCGGCGAGAAGTACCGCGGCGCCGAAGTGGATGCCACCCTGCTGCCCAAGGTCAAGGTGGAAGTTGTCGTGAGCAAGATCCCGGTGGAGAAGATCATCGACACCGCCACCAAGGCACTGTACACCGGCCACATTGGCGATGGCAAGATCTTTGTGTACAACGTGGCTAAGGTGGTCAAGGTCCGCACGGGTGAGCAGGATTACGCCGCCCTGCAGGACGTAGAATAAGCGTTACACTATTATAATAAGGTATAAAGGTCAGTAGAAAAGCGGTGCCGCGTGGGAACGGCACCGCTTTTCTGTTGTGTTATTTACCCGGCTTTTCCGGTAAAAACGGTATTCAAAATCACCAACTTATCCGGCACCCCGGTCAAAACCATGCCGGTAAAATCCGTGGTGACACCGGCGCAGGATAAAAGGTCGGTCTGGCTGGCTGGATCGGCGGCGATGTTTTGGGCATTGGCCAAAATGCCCGCCCAGTTGATGTCCAACAGGTCGCGCTGGTCCTGGGTCAGGTCGGTCATCCAATCGGCGGCGGTGGAGGCGTCGATGTCGGCGCAGCTCAGGTATTCCACCAGCACTGCCGCCGCGCGGGCGCATTTCAGGCTGCCGCCTGCCGTGTCGGCGGAAAAATCCACAAAGCCATCCAGCACATTGCGCTGCTCGGTGGTGGTATCGCGGGAGGAGACCGCAGGTGTTTCCGCCGTGGCCGGGGCAGCATCGGACACAGCTTCCGAAATAACGGCACTTGCGGCATCCGACGATGCAGCGCCTGAATTTCCCGGCGCCTGCTCGCAGGCTGTCAGCATGGCCAGTGACAGACCCAGCAAAAGGGCAATAGATTTACGCATAAAATGTCCTCCTAACAGGTTACTTTACAAATATATTATTCACAACAGCCATGCCTTGCTCCGTAGGGGGCGGCGGGCTTATCGCCGCAGCAATTGCTGCAGGCATTTTTGCGGATATACGCCTGTATATCGTCAAAAATCGGCATCAATGCCTCGCCGTTCGGGGTCAGGCGGTAGTCTACCCGGGGCGGGACCTCGCCATAATCGATGCGCTCCACCAGCCCATCGGCGGCCAGCTCCTTTAACTGGTTTGAGAGCATCTTGTGGGTCACGCCGTCCAGCAGGCGGCGCAGCTCGCCATAGCGCAGGGTGCCGTGGGCGCCCACCATAAACAGAATGCGCATCTTCCATTTGCCGCTGATCTGATCCATGACTTCTTCCATTTTATCGCAGCCAACATCGGCATAGCGGCAGTTACAGTTCTCGTTCGGGTGCATAGATAACCTCCTGGGGGTACTTTCCAAAAAGTGCGTACTTGTCAAAACAGACAGTATGACTATACTGAGTATAGAACAAATTTTCCTGTTTTGCAACTTGTTCCCACTGTAAGTTTGCGGTACAATATTACCGTATGACTCACCCGGGACCCAAAAGCCCGGAAAAATAACAACAGTAAGGAAGAAAAGTACCTATGCTCGATGATTTATTTGAATTTTTGCAGGGGGCAGTGACCCCCTACCACGCGGCTGCCATAGCCGCGGCCTGG
>ULSZ01029925.1_pt1 | contig 12950 bp, 9 predicted proteins | sample 1957151 | NCBI WGS metagenome assembly ULSZ01 (sample SAMEA4835721, study PRJEB28245) | human gut metagenome | biome: gut microbiome; material: fecal sample | place: Denmark | collected 2008
GGAGTGCCGCAACAGTCGAAAAATATGTTCGGGATGTCCGCGCCTTTGCGGCATACGCACCGGATGGAGAAATTACAAAGGAAACCGTGATCGCGTACAAAAAGCACCTGCAAGAAATCTACGCCGTGCGGAGCGTAAACTCCATGCTGGCCAGCATCAACTGTCTATTCACCTTTCTCGGCTGGCACGACCTGAAGGTAAAAACGCTGAAATTGCAGCAGCAGGTTTACTGCCCCGAAGAAAAGGAACTGACGAAAGCGGAATACACACGGCTCTGCCGGGCAGCGATGCGAAAGCACAATGAACGGCTCTGTCTGATTTTACAGACCATCTGTGGTACCGGCATCCGGGTCAGTGAGCTGCAATTTATCACCGTTGAGGCAGCACGGTGTGGCGAGGCGGTGGTAAGCTGTAAGGCAAAGACCCGGACGGTGTTTCTTGTAAAGGTGCTGAGGCAAAAATTGCTCCGCTATGCAGCGGAGCAAGGAATCAAAAGCGGAATGATTTTCGTAACCCGCACGGGCAAGCCCGTCAATCGGACGAACCTGTGGAGGGAAATGAAGGCGCTATGCGCGGAGGCAGATGTCAACCCTCAAAAAGTATTTCCGCACAACCTGCGCCACCTGTTCGCCCGGGTGTTTTACGGCATCGAAAAGGACATTGCCAAGCTTGCCGACATTCTCGGTCACTCAAGCATCGATACGACCCGCATCTATATCATTTCCACCGGCACGGAGCACCGCCGCCGCATGGAGAATATGCACCTAATTTTATAAGCAACAGAATCCCGATTATGTTGTAGTTCCATTTTGATAGAAGCATACCTATACATATTGCATTATAGCATCAACCTGCGAAAAAGTAAAGAAAGCATCGACGAAAAGCGTGAAAGCCCTTAAATTGTCTAAAATCGAGCACAACAAGAAAGCCTTTCCGGCTCGTTTTCTGAAGCGATAAGAGAAGGCTTGCTTTTTCATACCCTTTTTGGCCTGCCCAATCTGTGGCAGGTCTTTTTTGCTGCCCTGTTTACAACATAATCGGGATTATGTTTCCGGGGGGATCAAAAGCGTGACAAAGCAAGTGAAATCCAAACAGCGGGTGGCGGACCACGGCGAGGTGTTTACCGCCGAGCGGGAGGTCAAGGCGATGTGCGACCTCGTGAAAACCGAGACAGAGCGCATCGACAGCCGTTTTCTGGAGCCCGCCTGCGGCGATGGGAATTTTCTCGCTGAGATATTGGCGCGTAAGCTGGCAGTCGTAAAAAAGAAATACAAGAAGTTCCCGATGGACTACGAAAAGTATTCCGTTCTGGCCGTCAGCAGCCTGTACGGTGTGGATATTCTGCAGGACAACTGCAAGGCCTGCCGGGAGCGGCTTTATCAGATGTGGGGCAAGGAGTACAAAGCCGTCTGCAAAAAGGAAGTCAGCGAGGACTGCCGCCGCTCGGTGCGGTTTATTCTGTCCCGCAACATCGTCTGCGGCAACGCCCTGAGCCTGATGTGCGTGGATGAAAATCAGCAGGATACCGAGGAGCCCATTGTGTTTTCCGAATGGGCCTTTGTGACCGGCTATCAGCTCCAGCGCAGCGACTACACCTTTGCCAGGCTGATGCAGGGAGATGACGAGGCCCGTGACCTGTTCGGCAAGAAAAAGCGCAAAAAGCGGGAGGAGCAGATGACCCTGTTCGACGCGGACGAACCCGCCGAGAAGCCCAGCGACGAGGGCGAGTTCCTCAAGAAATATGTGACGCACTATAGGAGGGTATGGGAAAATGAGCAATGATTTCTACTCCGGCATCTATAATCCGGATGTGTTGTCCTGCCTTGCCAATCTGTCCAATGATGAGGTGTTCACGCCGCCGGAGGTAGCCAATTCGATGCTGGATATGCTCCCGCAGGAGTTGTTTTCGGACCCCAATACCAAGTTTTTAGACCCGGCCTGCAAAAGCGGTGTCTTTCTGCGGGAGATCGCCAAGCGGTTGCTGACCGGATTGGAGCCGATCTTTCCCGACCTGCAGCAGCGTATTGACCACATCTTTCATCACCAACTTTACGGTATCGCCATCACCGAGCTGACCAGCCTGCTCTCCCGTCGTGGTGTGTATTGCAGCAAGTACCCCAACAGCGTGTATTCGGTGTCCCGCTTTGACGATGCGGAGGGCAATATCCGTTACAAGCGGATTCCCCACCGCTGGAAAAACGGAAAATGCGTCTTTTGCGGCGCAGCACAGAGCCAGTACGACCGGGACGAAATGCTGGAGACCCACGCCTATGAGCTGATCCATACCACCAAGCCGGAGGATATTTTTAAGATGAAGTTCGATGTGATCATCAGTAACCCACCCTATCAGTTGAGTGACGGGGGAAGCAAAGCAAGTGCAAAGCCGATTTATCATCAGTTTGTCGAGCAAGCAAAAAGACTTCAGCCACGCTATATGAGCATGATTATTCCGTCCAGATGGTTTTCTGGCGGAAAAGGATTAGATGAATTCAGAAGTCACATGCTCCACGATAAAAATGTGCGGATTCTTGTGGACTATTTTGATTCAACAGATTGTTTTCCCGGAGTGGATATTTCTGGAGGTATCTGCTACTTCCTTTGGGATAGAGACCATTCTGGAGATTGTCTCGTTACCTCATTCAAAAATAGGAATACATCTTCTATTGAAAGGCCTCTTCTTGAAAGCAAAGAGGATACATTTATCCGTTTCAACGAGGCTATACCAATCATTCACAAGATTCAAGCTTTAAAAGAACGGTCATTTTCTGAAACAATTAGCTCGAGAAAGCCGTTTGGGGTGGAAACATCAGCTCAAATCTCAAGAGAGCAAAATAGAGATGATATAAAGATATTTGCTTATCCGGAAAATGGATATATAAGCATATCTAGAATTACTCAAAATAGAGATTGGATAAATTGTTGTAAAGTATGTATTTCCTATGCCTATGGAGAACGAGGGAGTTTTCCGTATCAAGTAATTGGTCGCCCATTCATTGCGCCAATAGGATCTTGCTGTACCGAAACATACCTCGTTGTACGCACTGTAGAAAATGAGGAAGAAGGAAAAAACATACTTAGTTACATGACGACAAAATTTTTCAGATTTTTGGTTTTGCTGAAAAAGAATACGCAGCATGCCACAAAAGCAGTTTATGAATATGTTCCCATACAAGATTTCTCCAAACCTTGGACGGATGCGGAGCTTTACGCCAAATACGACCTCTCCGACGAAGAAATAGCTTTTATCGAGTCAATGATAAAACCGATGGACTTGACCGGAGGTGAGGACTAATGCCGCAAATGGATTTCTTTCCCCAACGCCCAGAAGTCCATCCGATGATCTATGCCTACCGGGACTTAAATCCTGATTATGACGGCCTGCTGAAGGTGGGCTACACCGAAAAAGATGTGGACAGGCGTGTGGCGCAGCAGTACCCCACCAAGCGCCCGGACGGCAAGCTCCCCTATGAGATCCTGTACCGCAGCTCCGCCATGCGGGAGGACGGCTCCTGCTTTACCGACCACGATGTGCATCGTATGCTCCGCCGCAGGAAAGTCACCGGCGTGGGCGGTGAATGGTTCCGCTGCACGGTGGATGAGTTGGAAGCGGCGGTGCTGGCGGTGAAAACCGACACCCTCAACGAGGAGAACCGCACCCGCACCTTTTCCATGCGCCCGGAGCAGGAGGAGGCCGTCAACAAGACCATCGCCTATTTTCGTTCCGCCAAGCTGGATACGCCGGACCGTGCGCCGAAATTCCTTTGGAATGCCAAAATGCGCTTCGGCAAAACCTTTGCCACCTATGAGCTGGCCAAACGAATGGGGCTGAAAAAGATGCTTGTGCTGACCTTCAAGCCCGCCGTCGAGGCGGCGTGGGAGGAAGATCTCATGACCCACAAGGACTTTGAGGGCTGGCAATTCATCTGTCGGGACGGAATGCGCTACGAGGACGCCGACCTGTCCCGTCCCATCGTCTGTTTCGGATCTTTTCAGGACTATCTCGGCACCAACGAGAGCGGCGGCATCAAGGCAAAGAACGAATGGGTACATACCACCAACTGGGACATCGTGATCTTTGACGAATACCATTTCGGCGCGTGGCGGGACAATGCCAAAAAGCTCTTTGAAATGGACAACGAGGATGAGGATTACGACTTCGATATGGAGAAGTACAAGAAGGACGAGGCCGACAACGCCTACAACGAGACCTTCCTGCCCATCACCACATCCTACTATCTGTTCTTGTCCGGCACGCCGTTCCGCGCCATCAACAGCGGCGAATTTATCGAGGATCAAATCTACAACTGGACCTATTCCGACGAGCAGCGGGCCAAGGAAAACTGGGACGGGGCTGCGGACAACCCCTATGCAGCGCTGCCCCGGATGGTGATGATGACCTACCGCATCCCGGACAGCATCCGACAGATCGCCATGCAAGGTCAGTTCAACGAATTTGATTTGAATGTATTTTTCTCCGCCAAATACGGCGAGAAAAGTAAGCCGGAGACCGCCCGGTTTGTCTATGAGAACGAGGTGCAGAAGTGGCTGGACCTAATTCGCGGCTCCTATCTCCCCGCCAGCGTGGACGATATGAAGCTGGATCAGGACAAGCGCCCGCCTATGCCGTTTTCCGATACCCGGCTGCTGAATGTGCTGTCTCATACCTTCTGGTTTTTGCCCAATGTGGCCAGCTGCTACGCCATGTACAATCTGCTGCAGCAGAAGCAGAACAGCTTTTACCACGATTACCGCATCAATGTCTGCGCCGGGACCAAGGCGGGCGTTGGCGTGGACGCGCTGGAGCCGGTGCAGAAATCCATGGGTGACCCGCTGACCACCAAGACCATCACGCTGTCCTGCGGCAAGCTGACCACCGGCGTCACGGTTAAGCCGTGGACGGGCATCTTTATGCTGCGGAATCTGAAAAGCCCGGAGACCTATTTCCAAGCGGCGTTCCGGGTGCAGTCTCCGTGGACAGTGCGTACCGGCTCTGGCACCGATCAAATTATGAAATATGAGTGCTATGTCTTTGACTTTGCGCTGGACCGTGCCCTCAAGCAAATCTCGGATTATTCCTGCCGTCTGAACGTGAATGAGAGCAACCCGGAAAAGAAGGTGGCGGAATTCATCAACTTCCTGCCCGTACTGGCCTATGACGGCAGCAGCATGAAGCAGATTGACGCACAGGATATTCTGGATATCGCCATGGCCGGTACTTCGGCCACGCTGCTGGCCAAGCGCTGGGAATCCGCATTGCTGGTCAATGTGGACAATGATACGCTCCGGCGACTGATGGCAAGCAAAGAGGCCATGGAGGCCCTGATGAAAATTGAGGGCTTCCGCAGCCTGAACTCGGATATTGAGACCATCATCAACAAATCGGAGAGCGTGAAAAAGGTCAAGAAGGAAAAGGGCAAGGAGCTCACCAAGGAGGAGAAAAAGGAAATCTCCGAGGAAGAAAAAGAATACAAATCCATGCGGAAGCAGATTCAGGAGAAGCTCATCAAATTTGCCACCCGTGTGCCGATCTTTATGTATCTGACGGATTACCGGGAGCGCTCTCTGAAGGATGTGATCACGCAGCTGGAGCCGGGACTTTTCAAAAAAGTGACCGGTCTGGATGTGAAGGATTTTAATCTGTTGGTGGAGCTGAATGTATTTAACGCCAGCCTGATGAATGATGCCATCTTTAAATTCAAGCGCTATGAGGATTCCAGCCTGTCCTACACCGGCCTGGACAAGCACGAAAACGAGGATGTCGGCGGCTGGGATACCGTCGTGAAGCGCAAGGAGTACGAGCTGCTGTTCTATAACCAGCAGTCTACGATGAATGCGCCGGAAATCGACGAAGCCGATGTTCCGGAAGCGGACGAGGAGCCGGAGCCGCCCAAAGCCCCCGTTCCAACTCGGACACCACCGGCTAAGCCGGATTTTGTCACTGCTGCCTTCGGCGTGAAATCTCCGATCGCTCCCGCAAAGCCCCAGCAGCCCGAAAAACCGAAGGTCGATGTTTCCGGCGTTGCCATTGGAAGCGCTGTGGTTCACGCTAAGTTCGGCATCGGCAAGGTGATCGAGTTGAGCAGGGGATATGTGACCGTCCGCTTTGAGCAGGGCGAGAAGCGGTTCCTTTTCCCCAATGCCTTTGAGTCCGGATTTTTGAAAGTACAATAAGCCAAAAGAGGCCCTCCGTATCATTTTCTCGATACGAAGGGCCTCTCTTATGCATAGATTACTTGGTGATAGACAATTTCGGTTGCACGGTCTCGGCAGGAGTTCATCCGCCTGACCCATTTCATTTGGTCGCTGGCTTTCAGCGTTTCCGTAATGCCCTCAGCATCTGCCATTTGTTTTACCAGCCGAAGAAAAAGCTCCTCCGCCTGCCGGTCAATATCCGCAAGATAGGCGTTCAATTCGCCACTTGTCAGCAGGTTGGCATAGCGCACACGGCGATGCTTCTTGAGATAGCGGAGATGCCGCTGCCCCCATACCCCGATTGGCCGCTCTTCCTCCGGCTCATCATCCCCGGCAATCAGATAATAGTCTCCAACCAGCTCATACTTCAGCCCCGTGCGTTCATCGGTAATGTACTTTTCCATCATCAGTGCCTCCATTCCCACAACATTGACTTCTGTGGCTTTGCTTTGGCGACTTTGATTAGTATCTCATCTACGGCATCTGTGTACCGCCCCGCCGCAATCAACTTGTTGCGGAACCGGTTCAGCCCCTCAATGATAAGCCGCCATTCCTGCCGGTTCAGTTCCACATAGTATTTCTGCTTCATACGCCGCTCCTCCTTCGATTACTGCAACCATTGTAGCAGGAGAATTAGCGGAAATCGAATGTGCGGAAGTGAGAGATAGGGTTACTCACTGCGTATCAGTTCTGATTAAATCCGATGGTCTATTTTTTAAATTTGTACGCTGAAAGCATTTTCCCTTCGCATAAAATTTTGGCTTTTTGAAATGCAGTATTCGCTGTTGGGTTTTTCATGGCAAATACAATACTATATTTTGCTCGAGTACAGGCAACATAGAATTTTGCTCGCGTTTTATCGGAAGTAATTTTTTTTTGTTCTTGTAGAAATGGCAGCGCCGTACTGACTGGGACGATAACTACTCTATCATATGTTGCACCTTTTAATATTTGAACATTTTTTCATCCTTTTCAAAATTATTTTGATTATTTATTATTCTATATAATTTTTAACACTTCCACTATCAAAGTGTTCTTTGTTTTAAAATATGAGAGATATTTTATATGTGGATATGTAAATTTGTTTCAAAAAACATTGACATTATACTTCTTTGGAAGTATAATACACATAGATAACTCTAAAGAAGTATGGAGAAAACAAAAATGAGCAAACTAATTCTATATCACGGTTCACCCGAAATAATTCAAACGCCCGTTTTTGGTAAAGGAAAATCCTATAATGACTACGGACGGGGATTTTATTGTACTGAGCACCTTGAACTTGCTAAAGAGTGGGCTTGTACTGAAAATACCGATGGATACGCCAATAAATATGAAATAGATACCAAAGGACTTTCTGTTCTGAACCTTTCCTCTGATGAATATACAATCCTACATTGGTTAGCATTGCTTATGAAATATAGAAAATTCCGTGTATCTACTCCTGTTATGAAGCGAGGCGCGGATTGGTTAAAGGAACGTTTTTTGATTGACTTAACACCGTATGATGCGGTTGTTGGATACCGCGCAGATGATTCCTATTTTTCTTTTGCGAGAGCTTTTGTAAACAATGAAATTTCTTTGACTCAGCTTGCCTATGCTATGCGACTTGGCAGACTCGGTGAACAATTTGTGTTGAAGAGCCCATCCGCTTTTGCCAAAATTCATTTTATTTCATATGAAACCTGTGACAATACGGTATATTACGCAAAAAGGAAAGCTCGTGACGATGAGGCAAGAGCAGCTTTTCGTGCAGAACTTGAAAAAGATGATATCGACGGTTTGTATATGAGAGATATTATACGAGAGGAGGTACAACCGAATGATCCGCGCTTACGATGAAGGGTATCTTGATGATGCAATGAAATGCCTCGGAGAAGCTATGGACTATGCCGCAAATAGTTGTGAGATAAAAATGGATAGCTTTCTTGAATTGTTTATCGGGACGGGCTATGCAGAACAATTTGCTTTGGGAGTTCCTAAATGTGTATCGGGAGTATCGGGTACGGAGCTTGTGATGAATGTTCTCTCAAAGTCAGGCATAGATAGGGACTTTCCCGAGTCACAAATCGATTATGACTACTCTCCCGAATATTGGTGTGGTTGGATCTTAGCGTACTATCAATGGTTCACAGAACGAAGCTTTAAGGAAATTCAGAAGTATATATCTATGCAGGATATTGAAAAGCTCTATCCTACTTTGCACGAAGCATCCGAAAAGAAATTTGTGGATACTATAAATCGTATTATCCGCAAGAAAAATCCGCCGACTCGCTTGCAGGCGCAACGTAAAATCAGCGGTTATTCACAGAGGGAGCTTGCAGAAAAAGTCGGTGTCAATCTTCGCACTCTGCAACAATATGAAATTCGTGCCAAGGACATAAACAAAGCAGCAGGAGCTACGCTTCTTGCTTTGGCGAAGGTTCTCGGTTGCCGCGTGGAAGATCTGTTGGAGTACGATAATAGCGAGATTGAAGATAACGAAGATATATAAGAAACTCACTTACGGTATAGGAGGTGTAAAATATGATTTTAAAGAAAGTCAAAATATATAATTATCGACAGTTACAGAAAGTTGAACTCGATTTGCAAAATTCTTTGACAGTATTAGCAGGACCAAACAATAGTGGTAAAACAACGCTTATTTCTGTTCTGAAAGGAATGTTTCGCGACAAAAAGCTTAGCTTCACATATAGTGATATTCCTACCAATTTATCAACTTCTTGGGTAGAAAAAATAATTCCTGTCTTTCAGTCGATTATGGTTGAAAATGATAAAAATACAGGAATCAGCGAAATTATTAAAAAGATTTCTGTCGATGATAAGCTTCTTCCAGAGTACACCATAGAGTGCTTTCACGCGGAAATTCAAGTGGACTACGATCCAACAGGTGACGATATTCAATTGTTTGCGGATTACCTGATGGATTTGGATGAGTCGAAGCACTCATTTTACTTTATTTATTCGTATGAGCCAAGTATAGCTTCTTTTGAAAAATATCTCGGAGAATGTTACGATAAAATGTCGTCACGCTTTTTGGACATTAGTAATCCCGATTGCAAAGAAAAAGAAACAAAACTTTATTTTATAAAAGAAGAATTACTAAAACTGTATTGTCACGCTTCGCTTGAAAAATGTTATTTCTGTAATTCAAACTATGAGAATGCAAATTCTATAGAGATAATAGCATTTAAGAATTTATTTAATTTCCGTGATATACCTGCAATAAGAGAATTGGATGACCATGAATCCGATACTTCAAAAGGGATAAGTAAAAGGATTATAGCATTGTTAAAAGGTAATGAAAAGTGGGAAGAAGTAACCAAAAAGCTTCCCGATTTGTTGATGGCACAAATTGAAGATTCCGGAGCCAAGAAAGAAATCAAAAATTCATCGATAAAATCACTGGATGAAACAGTACAAGATATATCAAAGACGAGTGGCGGTCATATTGGAAAATTACAACTCGAAATGGATGTTAATGAGAATGTTGTTGAAGATTTTATTCAAAAAATCACTCGCGCAAAATATGATATTGATGGTTTGCTTTTGAATGAGCAATCTCAAGGATTGGGATTTAGTAATTTAATTTATCTTCATATGAGATTAGAGGAATTCTACAAATCCGTTGATGACAGCAAGGTCAATGTGTTTTTCATAGAAGAACCCGAGTCACATATGCACCCACAGATGCAAAATGTCTTCATTAGATTTCTGACAAAATATTATACGGAAAAGAAATTACAAGGTCTTATAACAACACATTCAAATGAAATTGCGCGATCTGTGGGTCTGAATAGTCTAAGAGTTATCAGACAAACAGAAAAATCAAAAAGTGAATTATTTAATCTTAGTAAGTTTAGAAAATCTATTGAAAACAAGAAGGTCAAAAATGTAGATAAAGAGTCCGAGTTTTTACTACAAAACTTTTTCGATTGGTTTTTTGAAATAGGTTATTCCGAGTTGATATTTGCGGACAAGGTGATTCTTTATGAGGGAGATACAGAGCGCTTATATATAAGAAAGCTATTGGGTATGACCGAATTTGCCTCTCTGCGTGACAACTATATTGCTTTTATTCAAGTAGGAGGAGCATATGCTCATAATTATCTTGAAATATTGACTATGCTCAAAATGAAATCTTTGATCATAACCGATTTGGATTATAACAAGGATGCTACAACTTTTGAAATAGCAAAAAATTCAACAAGCACAAATGCAACAATTAATCATTGTTATAGATTGATTTATCCCGAAAAAGGTGCAGCATATTTACCCTCAATTAAAGAGATATATGAGATGCAAACAGAAAAAGGCACGGTAATTTGTAACGACCTTATTTGTGTCGCATATCAAGATGAAAATAGCACAGCTCGCACTTTAGAAGAAGCAATGTTGAATAAGTTTTTAAGTAAAAATGTATTTGACAAAACCAAGCGCAGTGAATGGAAATCAATAAGAAAAAACAATAATCTCACTTTTACTATTCCAAACAACAGAAATGACGAAACAGATAGCGAGTTTTCCATTCGTCAAATCGTAGCCGCTTCCTCAAACAATAAAACAGATTTTATGTATTCTGTAGTTTTAAGCGGCAATGAAGAAAAGATGCTTCCGGATTACATAAGGAAAGGATTGTTATGGCTGGCGAAATAGCAAATAATAAGCACTTAATAAACGCCCCTGCAGGCAGTGGAAAAACCACGAATATACGTACTCGTTTGAAAAGCATTTGTCTTAAAGAACCGAAAAGCAAGATTTTATGTATTACATATACAAACCGTGCTGCTGATGAGTTAAAGAAAGATTTGGATAGCGCTAATGTAACAGTAAGTACAATACATTCTTATATTAACGATTTGATCAGTCCTTTCTATCCACTCAAAGAAGCTTTGGATTTGTATTGGGAAATCTTCAAAGAAAAGATTGAGGCGAGAATCAAAAATGAGGAAAGAGATGAGCATATTGATCAAAGCAACCAACATTATATCGAGAAACACGGAGATTTAAATGTTGATCTTGTTCGAGAAAATCTACGCGAGTTATCATACGGAGAAACGCCATTTACATCTTTATACTCTGGTAAACTTTCCCACGATGATTTGATAATGTTTGCTAACAAGCTAATTAAAAAATATCCTGTACTATTGAGGAAAATAAGTGATAAATACAACTACATATTTATTGACGAATATCAAGATACTTCTGCATATATACTCGATATTTTCTATGATGCTGTAGTTAATAAAGAAAACATACAGTTATATTTGTTAGGTGATAGAATGCAGCAAATATACCGCAACTACGATGGTTCATTCGAGGAAAAATTGCGGGAATTTGATACCTCACAACGACTTGTGGTAAATCATCGTTCAATAGGAAAAATAATATCAATTTTGAACAATATTTACAATGATGATTCTTTTAAGCAAGATCCATCTGAAAAGAATAAAGATATTGTTCCCGACATTTCTCCCAAAGTCATTATTACATCAAATGTAGCGGAGGCTGTTGAGCATTTTCAAACAAGCTTTCCGGGAATACTTACGTTATATTTGATGAACAAAGAAAAATATGCGGAAATAGGTGCAAAGAATTTATATTCGACATATGAAAAGATGGAAGCATATTCATTCGGGAGAAAATACTCGCCAACAGATGTTTTATCTGATATGTCAAACGATAATCCCGATGCATTAATGAAGTTTTTATTTCTTTTGAATAACATAATGGTGTTATACACGAAAGAAAACTATGGAATGCTTATTTCGGTATGCAGAAAGGAAAATAAATTTTTTAATTCATCATTGTTCCAATTGAAAAGGCATACGGATAAAAAGGCACTACGAGATAAATTTGAGGCTGTCAAAATTGTTTACGAAAGAGAAAAGTGTCTAATCAAGGATGTTATAGAATGCTTGTTTGAGCAGTCTCTTATATCTGCTACGGTCAAAAATATTTATGAGGAAAGTGCTGAGTATCAGCAAGTATTAAATATTGAAATCGCAGAAATTAAGAATCTTGCTAACTACCTAAGGACACCTTATATATCTACCCAACACGGTGTAAAAGGAGAGAGCCATCAGTCGGTAGTTTTTGTTGCCGCGGATAATTATTCTACCCCCAATGTTCGTATGTATTCCTTCTTTGAACTGTGGTCAAAAAATACATTTTCGTTGCCGGAATTTGAGGACTTGTTTTATTCATATAGCAAAATAATAATGGAAGTCGAAGCAAAGTTGAGGATGAAAATAAGTGACCTTACCGCTGAAACTCACAATAAAAATGAAGCGAACAAAAAACTTCTTGCCGAATATAGTAACCAAGTTTTGAACACATATCGAGACAACAAACTCTTTGAGGCATTATTGAAAGATGATTTTATAGCTTATTTGGCTAAAAGCACGGTAGGTAATGCTAAAAACATATTTAAGATTTCAAAGATTGAAGGAATTCTAACAGCTTATAAATTGTTCTACGTTGGCTGTTCAAGGGCTCGAAAGAACCTTGTTATTGTCGTTGATGAAACCAAAATCAACAAATTTGAGAATGAATTCAAGGCGAAATTGATTTCCATAGGTTTCGAGATTCAAGGATTTCCAATGCAAGAAACCGCAACAGTTTAAAACGGTTCTACGAACAGAAAAACGCCACCTTAGACTTTCATCTAAGGTGGCGTTTTTCTGTTCGTATCAGAGCGAAACCTTTACGGCGAAGCCGCCGCTGAAGAAATAGGTGTTCGTCCAATACCTGTTTGG
>ULSZ01023579.1_pt1 | contig 12862 bp, 10 predicted proteins | sample 1957151 | NCBI WGS metagenome assembly ULSZ01 (sample SAMEA4835721, study PRJEB28245) | human gut metagenome | biome: gut microbiome; material: fecal sample | place: Denmark | collected 2008
ACGCCGTGCCGTAGGCGTACAGCGAAAGGCCGAAGCACAGCCCCGCCGCCGCCAGCGCCCAGGGCTTCTCCTCCGAGAGCGCGGCAAGGTACACCGCCGCGATGAGCGTCCCCGGCAGCAGGTTGGACTCCAGCGCCCAGCGCGTCGCCATGACGTGCCAGGGGCAGACGGCCAAAAACAGCAGCGCCGCCAGGCCGAAGCGCGCCCCATGCGAGCGCCTGGCCAGCAGCCACATGAACACCAGGCTCGCGCAGCCGGAGAGCGCCACGGGCAGGCGCAGCGTCACCTCGCTCAGACCGAAGATCGCGATGAACGGCATGGCCAGGTAGCTCAGCAGCGCGTTCTGCCCGCTGCCCCAGCTCTCCAGCAGTACGGGCAGGGCGTTGCCGCAGCGGTCTATGCCGTAGCTGAGAATCGCCCAGGCGTCATAGCCCGCGCTCGCCTCGTCCTGGTTCAGCCCGAGGGGGAGAGAGTCAAGTCCGACAAGCCGAGCGGCGAAGCCCAGCGCCAGGAGCGCGGCGGCGCATATCAGCTCCGTGCGGCGGGATATTCTGCTTTCACCGGACATAGCTGTGCCCTCCAAGGCGGAATAATACAAGACATTTTAACACATTGGAGGTGGAAATACAAGACAGTGTGCCGCGCCGCCGCCTCGGCCGGGGCGAAAAGCTATAATTTACAATTTGGCCTTGAAACGCGCCGGCATATGCGTTATAATACCAAGGCTGTACGTGTGCGGGCGCTGCCCCACACGTCAAAATGCAATTACGGATGAAAAGGATGAAAGCGTAATGAGCGCATCTCAGGACAAGAAGCGGCGCCAGGCCGAGCGAACCGCAGGCACCAGCCCGAAGACGCTCGCCGAGCGCGAGGCCGAGCTCAAAAGCAAAAAGGAGCGGCGGACGTGGACGATAGTCGGCGTCATCGTCGCTGTGTTCGTCATACTCGTCATAGTGCTGAACACCAACCTGTTCTACACCGGCACCACCGCCATGACCATAGGCGACTACGAGTTCACTAACGCCGAGTACCAGTACTACTACAACACTGCGTACAACAACTTTGTCTCCCAGTACGGCAGAATTGCCAGCTACCTCGGCCTTGATACGAACTCCGACCTGAAGGATCAGACGATGAACACGTCCATGGTCGAGATGCTCGGTCTGACCCTGCCCGACTCCCTCACCGGCGACGATGCCCCCGAGGAGATCACCTGGGCGGACTACTTCCGCGAGACCGCGCTGCAGAATATGGTGCAGGTCACCGCCATCTGGGACGCCGCCACTAAGGCCGGCTACACGCTCAGCGAGGAGGACAGCGCCTCCATCGACGACATCATCTCCAACTATGCCACTCTGGCCGAGAAGAACAACCTGCGCGGCGCCGACGGCTACATCGCCCTGGCCTACGGCAAGGGCGTGGACTCCGCGCTCGTGCGCGAGCTGCTCGAGCGCGCCTACATCGCCGAGAGCTACTCCACCGACGTGTTCGAGGGCTTTGAGTACACCGCCGACGAGCTCAACAGCTACTACGACGAGAACGCCGACGCCTTCGACGCGCTGAGCTTTGACTACTACCTCGTCCGCGCCGAGACCGAGGAGGTCACCGAGACCGTGACCGACGAGGAGACCGGCGAGGAGACCGAGGAGACCAACGACCAGGTGACCGAGGCCACCATGGCCGACGCCAAGGAGATCGCCGACGGCATCGCCGAGGCCGTCGAGGGCGGCGCGGACTTCGCCGAGACGGTCGCCGACGAGATCGAGGACGCCGAGATCACCGAGTACGAGAACGCCTTCGGCTACAGCGTCAGCAGCAACTTCTCCGACGACTTCTCCGAGTGGGTGCTTGACGGCTCCCGCCAGGCCGGGGACGTGGCCGTCATTGAGAGCGCCGACACCGGCTACTACGTCGTGGTCTTCCACTCCCGCAACGACAACAGCTCCTACAACGGCGTGAGCTTCCGCCACATACTCATCCAGGTCGACGACGCCGATGAGGACGGAGAGATAAGCGACGAGGAGCGTCAAAGCGCCGAGGACAAGATCAACGAGATCTACTCCGACTGGCAGGACAACGAGGCCACCGAGGACAGCTTTGCCGAGCTGGCCAACACCTACAGCGACGACAGCCGCTCCAACGGCTCCAGCACCTACGGCAGCAGCGGCGGACTCTATGAGCACGTCGCCGTGAACCAGATGGTCGACGGCATCAACGACTGGATATTCGACTCTGAGCGCCAGCCGGGCGACACCGAGATAATCTACGTCGAGGCCAGCAACTACACCGGCTACCACCTGGTCTACTTCGTCGGCACCGACGACTACAACTACCACGACTGCCTGGCTCAGTACGGCCTTGGCTCCGCCGGCGCCACCGAGGGTCTGCGCCAGCAGGATTACACCGCCTGGGAGGACGAGCTGTTCGCCCAGTTCCCGGTCAGCATCAACGGCTTTATCAACTGGTTCGCCAAGGTGTAAGGCTGACAAATACACAAAGGCAGAGCCCTACCGGCTCTGCCTTTTTCACTCAAACCGTTTGGGAGGTGTGGCCGTGAAGGAGCGCACTAAGCGAATTGAAATGCTGTTGGGCTCGGACGCGATGGAGCGGCTGAGCCGCGCGAGAGTGGCGGTCGTGGGTCTGGGCGGCGTCGGCTCGTGGTGCGCCGAGGCGCTCGCGCGCTCAGGCGTCGGCGCGCTGGTGCTGATAGATTCGGACGCCGTGGTGGAGAGCAACGTGAACCGCCAGCTCGGCGCGCTCGCCTCCACCGTGGGTCTGGGCAAGGCGGAGGTGCTCGCCGCGCGCTGCCGGGACATAGCGCCGGACGCTGAGATAGCGCCGGTGCACGCGCTGTACAGCGCCGAGACGCGCGGCGGGGTCTTCCCGGCGGACTGCGATTACATAGCCGACTGCATAGACCTCGTGAGCTGCAAGGTGGACCTGATCTCGACGGCGAAGGCGCGCGGCGTGCCGATAGTCTCGGCGCTGGGCACCGGGAACAAGCTGGACGCGCAGCGGCTGCGCATCCCCGACCTGGCCGAAACCAGCGGCTGCCCGTTCGCGCGGGTGCTCCGCCGCGAGCTGCGCAGGCTGGGGATAGAGCACCTGGACGTGGTGTTCTCCGACGAGCCGGCGCACGAGTGCGCCCAGGTCGAGGCTCCGCCCCCGGGCAGGCGCAGCGTGCCCGGCTCCGCGGTGTGGGTGCCGGCCACGGCCGGGCTGCTGATGGCGCAGAAGATAGTGCTGGACATATCGGAGGGCAAACATGAGAATTGAGACGGAAAGACTTGTTTTGCGCGACATGGAGCCGGGCGACTACGACGCGCTGCGCTCCATGATGGACGCGGACACCATGTGGGCTTATGCCCATGCGTTTTCGGACGGCGAGGTCGCCGAGTGGCTTGAAAGGCAGATATTGCGCAGGCGCATCTGGGGCTTCTCCCTCTGCGCCGTGGAGCTGAAGGAGGCGGGCGAGGTGATAGGCCAGTGCGGCGTCACCGTCCAGGACTGCCTGGGCGCGCACGTGCCGGAGATAGGCTATGTCTTCCGGCGCGACCGCTGGCACCACGGCTACGCCACGGAGGCAGCTCTGGTCTGCCGGGACTACGCCTTTGAGACGCTGGGCTTCAACGAGGTGTTCTCCATCATCCGCGACGTGAACCAGGCCTCGCGCCGCGTCGCGCTGCGCCTGGGCATGGAGCCTCGCGCCGTGATGATAAAGCACTACCACGGCGTGGACATGCCCCACATAGTCTACGGAATAAGCCGCGCGGAGCTGTCCGGCTCAATATGAGCCGGACAGCTAAAAATTTTTGACCGTTCATAACTTTTCACTTGACAAGGCACGGCAGCAAGAATATAATATCTCCGTTAATGAAAGAGCTAAGAGCTCGCTTTGAGCAACGGCGTTCAACGATACCCAAAGGGCCGAGGTGCCCTCTTTTGGCATCGGGAGCGTCGTTTTTTGCTTTTTAAGACGCACAAAGGAGGGCTGGGCGTGTACACCTATGAAGACATCAGAAAGCTTGTTGAGGAGATCCGGCTTGTGAACCGCGCCAAGCTCATCCTCATAAAGATGCGCGGTATGACCGAGGCCGAGGCTCACCGCTTCATCGTGCACAGCGCGATGGACAGGTGCGTGAAGAAACGGCAGGTCGCCAGGGAAATCATCGACTACCACGAGAAATACGAGGAAAAGAGAGGAACAAATCAGAATGCGACAAGAAACGGTTATCGTCTTTGACTTCGGAGGCCAGTACAACCAGCTCATAGCCCGCCGCGTGCGCGAGTGCGGCGTGTACTGCGAGGTCAAGCCCTACACCACTTCGATAGAGGAGCTGCGCGCGATGGCGCCGATAGGACTCATCCTCACCGGCGGCCCCGGCAGCGTCTACGCCGCCGACGCGCCGAAGGCCGACCCGGCCATCTTCGCCCTGGGCGTGCCGGTGCTGGGCATCTGCTACGGCTGCCAGCTCATGGCGCAGTACCTCGGCGGCAGCGTCGTGCCCGCGCAGGAGGACACCGCACGCGAGTACGGCCGCACGGACACGCATTTTGACACCGGCTGCGCCCTGTTCGCCGGGCTGGAGGCCGAGGGCGTGACCTGGATGAGCCACGGCGACTACATGGAGCGCGTGCCGGACGGCTTCAGGAACACCGCCCACACCGCCGTGTGCCCCAACGCGGCCATCGCCGACGAGAGCCGCGGCTTCTACGGCGTGCAGTTCCACCCCGAGGTGAACCACACCGAGCACGGCACGGACATGATACGCAACTTCCTCTACGGCGCCTGCAAGGCCGCGGGCAGCTGGTCCATGGGCAGCTACAAGGACGAGGCCATAGCCGGCATACGCGAGAAGGTCGGCGGCGGCAAGGTGCTGCTCGCGCTCTCCGGCGGCGTGGACTCCTCCGTGGCCGCCGCGCTGCTGAGCGAAGCCGTCGGCGACAAGCTCACCGCCGTGTTCGTCGACCACGGCCTGCTGCGCAAGGGCGAGGCCGACGAGGTCGAGCGCGTGTTCTCCGACCGCGAGCTGAACTTTGTGCGCGTCGACGCGCGCGACCGCTTCCTCATCAAGCTCGCCGGCGTCAGCGAGCCGGAGCGCAAGCGCCGCATCATAGGCGAGGAGTTCATCCGCGTGTTCGAGGCCGAGGCTAAGAAGATAGGCGCCGTCGACTTCCTCGCGCAGGGCACCATCTACCCCGACGTCATAGAGTCCGGCGCGGGCGACGCCGCGGTGATAAAGAGCCACCACAACGTCGGCGGCCTGCCCGACTACGTGGACTTCCGCGAGATCATAGAGCCGCTGCGCATGCTGTTCAAGGACGAGGTGCGCCAGCTCGGCCGCGAGCTGGGTCTGCCCGAGAGCCTGGTCATGCGCCAGCCCTTCCCGGGTCCCGGCCTGGCCATCCGCGTGATTGGCGACGTGACCGAGGACAAGCTGAGCTCGCTGCGCGAGGCGGACGCCATCTTCCGCGAGGAGCTGGCCGCCTCCGGCCTGCCCAAGCTGCCCGACCAGTACTTCGCCGTGCTGACCGACACTCGCAGCGTGGGCGTGATGGGCGACGGGCGCACCTATGACTACACACTGGCTCTGCGCGCCGTGGAGACCAGCGACTTCATGACCGCGGACTGGTTCCACCTGCCGTGGGAGCTGCTTGACCGCGTGTCCACGCGCATAGTCAACGAGGTCGGCGGCATAAACCGCGTGGTCTACGACATCACCAGCAAGCCGCCCGCGACCATAGAGTGGGAGTGAGCCATGACGGTCATTGACAGGGAGACCTGGCCGAGGCGCGAGATATACGACTTCTTTGCGCCGATGTCCGACCCGTTTTACGCGCTGACCTTCCCGGTGGACGTGACGGCGCTCCGGCGCGTGTGCAAGTCGCGCGGGCTGCCGTTCTACGCGGCGCTGGTCTACGGCGTGACCAAGGCCATGGAGCGCGTGGACGCCTTCCTCTATAAAGACCGGGACGGCGTCATCGTGAAGCACGAGCGGCTTGTGCCCAGCTTCACCGACCTGCGCCCCGGCTCCGAGACCTTCCACATAGTCACGCTGGAGGCCGGGGACAGCCTGGATGAGTTCTGCCGCGCGGCCAAGGCCAAGAGCGCCGCGCAGAAACGCTTCATCGCCAACGGGGAGTGGGACGCGGACGAGCTGGTGTACTTCTCCTGCCTGCCGTGGTTCCCTGTCACCGGCTTCAAGAACGAGCGCAACGCAGACCCGGGCGACTCCGTGCCCCGCGTGACCTGGGGGCGCTGGCGCGACGAGGGCGGAGCCGTGACGCTGGATTTGAGCCTGGAGCTGAACCACCGCCTGCTCGACGGCGTGCATGTCGGCAGGTTTTACGATGAGCTGACGGGCTGGATAAACGGACTGTGAAGGTTCGGCGGAAAGGAAGGTGCACCCTGTGAAGGTCATACTCGCGCGGCACGGTGAGACGGACTGGAACGCGTCGGCGCGCATACAGGGCAAGAGCGACATACCGCTCAACGGGCGCGGCCGCGCCCAGGCGCGCGAGCTGGCTGCGGCGGTGCAGCGCCTGGGCACGGTGGAGGTCATATACGCAAGCCCCCTCTCCCGCGCTCTGGAGACGGCGCGGATAATCGGCCGAGCCCTCGGCCTGGAGCCGGCGCCGGCCGCCGCGCTGACCGAACTGAACTTCGGCGACTGGGAGGGCTGCTCCTGGGAGGAGATAGGCCGGCGCTGGCCGGAGCAGTTCGCGGCGTACTCCGCCGACAGGAAGAACTACGCCCCGCCGAACGGCGAGAGCTACGCCGACATGCTCCGCCGCGCGAGGCCGTTCGTGGACGCCCTGCGCGCCAGGTCGTCGGCCGGGGCGGCGCTGTGCGTCTGCCACAGCGCGGTCATGCGCGGATTGCTGGCCGAGGAGGCCGGGCTGGAAGTCGGCGAGAGCTACAAAAAGCTCAAGCTCCCCAACGGCGCGCTCGCCGAGCTGGAGAGCCGGGTATAGGAGTTTGGAAACGCGTTCAGGGGTGGAAGCCTGTCCGCAAGCAAAAGGGGATATGATCATGGCTAAATACATATTTGTCACCGGGGGCGTCGTCTCCGGTCTGGGTAAGGGGATAACCGCGGCCTCGCTCGGCCGTCTGCTGAAAGCCCGGGGGCTGAAGGTCGCGGCGCAGAAGCTCGACCCGTATATCAACGTCGACCCCGGCACGATGAGCCCGTACCAGCACGGCGAGGTGTACGTCACCGAGGACGGCGCCGAGACCGACCTGGACCTCGGCCACTACGAGCGCTTCATAGACGAGGACTTGAACCGCTTTTCAAACCTCACCACCGGCCGCGTCTACTGGAACGTGCTGAACAAGGAGCGGCGCGGAGAGTATCTGGGCAGCACCGTGCAGATAATCCCGCACATTACTAACGAGATCAAGGAGTTCATATACTCCCTCGGGAACAAGACCGGTGCAGACGTAGTCATAACGGAGATAGGCGGCACCGTCGGCGATATAGAGAGCCAGCCATTCCTGGAGGCGATACGCCAGGTGGCGCTGGAGGCGGGGCACGGGAACGCCCTGTTCATACACGTCACGCTGGTGCCCTACCTGCGCGCCAGCGGCGAGCACAAGAGCAAGCCCACGCAGCACTCGGTAAAGGAGCTGCAGGGGCTGGGCATCTCCCCGGACATAATCGTGCTGCGCTGCGACGAGCCGATAGAGGAGCCGGGCGTGTTCAGCAAGATCGCAAACTTCTGCAACGTCAAGAGCGACTGCGTGATAGAAAACGTCACTTTGCCCTGCCTGTACGAGGCGCCGCTGATGCTCGCGCGCCAGGGGCTGGACAGCGTGGTCTGCCGCGAGCTGGGTCTGAACACCCGCGAGCCGGAGCTGGACGAGTGGCACGACATGGTAGAGCGCATAAAGCGCCGCGGCGAGCCGATACGCGTCGCCCTGGTGGGCAAGTACGTGCAGCTGCACGACGCCTACCTCTCCGTCACCGAGGCGCTCAACCACGCGAGCTATGAGCTGGGCCGCCAGGTGGAGATAACGTGGGTGGACTCCGAGTCCGTCACGCAGGAGACGGTGAACGACGTCTTCCGCTACGTGGACGGCATCCTCGTGCCCGGCGGCTTCGGCGCGCGCGGCATCGAGGGCAAGATCCTCGCCGCGCAGTATGCGCGCGAGAACGGCGTGCCGTACCTCGGCCTCTGCCTGGGTATGCAGATAGCCGTCATAGAGTTCGCGCGCCACGTCCTGCACTGGGCGGACGCCAACTCCGGCGAGTTTGACAGCGCCAGCACTCACAAGGTCATAGACTTCATGCCGGGGCAGAGCGACAGCATAGACAAGGGCGGCACGCTCCGCCTGGGCGCCTGGCCCTGCGTCGTGTCTCCCGGAACAAAGCTGGCCGAGTGCTACGCGCAGTCCGAGATATCCGAGCGCCACCGCCACCGCTACGAGCTGAACAACGACTTCCGCGCCGAGCTTGCCTCGGCGGGGCTGACGGTCTCCGGCTGCTCGCCGGACGGCCGCCTGGCCGAGGCCGTGGAGGTGGCAGGCCACCCCTTCTACGTGGGTGTGCAATACCACCCCGAATTCAAGAGCCGCCCGACGCGGCCGCACCCGCTGTTCCTCGGCTTTTTGAAGGCCGCCGTGGAGCACGAGGCAAACGGACAGTGAGCGCGCAAGTCCCCACGCGGCACGATTGAAAGGAGCGCATATGTGCGGAATTGTAGGATTCACCGGCTCGACCCAGGCCGCGCCGGTGCTTATCGAGGGTCTTCGCCGGCTGGAATACCGCGGGTATGACAGCGCGGGCGTGGCCGTGCACGACGGAGAGCGCATCGAGATGGTCAAGGCCAGCGGCTCGGTAGCCCACCTCGCGGAGCTGACCGAGAACGGGAACGCCCTGCGCGGCGTGTGCGGCATAGCCCACACCAGATGGGCGACCCACGGCGCGCCGACGGACACCAACGCCCACCCGCATCTGAGCGAGCACGGGCTGTTCGCCGTCATCCACAACGGCATAATCGAGAACTTCGCCGCGCTCAGGAGCGAGCTGGAGGCGGAGGGCTACGTCTTCGCCAGCGAGACGGACACCGAGGTCGTGGCGCACCTGCTGGAGAAGTACTACGACGGCGACCTCAAGCGCACGGTGATGCGCACGGCCTCGCGCCTGGAGGGCAGCTACGTGCTGGGCGTGCTCTGCGCCGCCGAGCCGGGCAGGCTGTTCTGCGTCAAGGAGGCAGGTCCCCTCATCCTCGGCCTCGGCGTCGGGGAGAACTACTTCGCCAGCGACGTCACCGCCCTGGTCAGCCGGACGAAGAACGTAATATACATGGAAGACGGCGAGTTCGCCGAGCTGACGCCCGAGCAGATAACCGTCTACGACCGCACCGGCCGGGAGATCACCAAGACCGTCAGCCACGTGGTCTGGGACATCGAGGCCGCCGAGAAGGGCGGCTATGAGCACTTCATGATGAAGGAGATCATGGAGCAGCCCCGCGCCGTCAAGAACACCGTGGAGCCGCGCATACGCGGCGGCCGGATAGTCTTCGAGGACTTCGCGCTCACTCGCGAGGAGCTTGAGAGCTACAACAGGATAGTGATAACCGCCTGCGGCAGCGCCTACCACGCCGGAGTGGTGGGCAAGTACGTGATAGAGTCGCTCTGCCGCGTGAGCGTGGAGTGCGCCCTCGCCAGCGAGCTGCGCTACAGCGACCCGATAATAGACTCGCACACGCTGCTGATAGTCATCTCGCAGTCCGGCGAGACGGCGGACACCATCGCCGCCATGCGCGAGTGCATGGCGCGCGGAGCGAGGAGCCTCGCCATAGTCAACGTCGTGGGCAGCACCATAGCGCGCCTGGCCGACAGCGTCATATACACCCACGCAGGCCCCGAGATAGCCGTGGCCACCACAAAGGGCTACACCACCCAGCTCGCGGCGCTGTACCTCTTTGCCGTCTGGGCGGCGGAGCTTTTGGGGAAGATAGACGCGGAGCGCTATTCCCAGCTGGTGGAGAGCATCCGCTCCCTGCCCAGGATGGTGCAGCGCGCGATAGACCTGAACGTCCACGTCAAGTACCTGTCCGAGCGCTGGCACCAGCTGCAAAGCCTCTTTTTCATCGGGCGCAACATAGACTACGCCGCCGCGATGGAGGGCTCGCTCAAGCTCAAGGAGATAAGCTACATACACTCCGAGGCCTACGCCGCCGGCGAGCTGAAGCACGGCACCATAGCGCTGATAGACGAAAAGCGCCTGGTCGTGGCGCTCTGCTGCCAGGACGCGCTGTTCGACAAGATGGTCAGCAACATCCAGGAGGTCAAGGCGCGCGGCGCCAAGGTGCTCGGCGTGGCGCCGGAGGGCAACCGCCGCATCTTCGCCGAGGCGGACGACGTGCTGTACTCCCCGAAGTGCGAGCCGCTTTTCGCCGCCCTGCCCGAGATAGTACCGCTGCAGCTCTTTGCGTACCACATCGCGCGCGAAAACGGCTGCGACATAGATAAGCCCCGAAACCTCGCCAAATCCGTTACAGTGGAGTGATAACAGTGAACAAGCCTACTTACGAAAGCCCGCTCTGCTCGCGCTACGCCTCCGAGCGGATGCAGTACATCTTCTCCCCGGACTACAAGTTTACCACCTGGCACCGCCTCTGGCTCGCCCTCGCGGAAAACGAGCACGCGCTGGGGCTGAACGTCACCGCCGAGCAGGTGGATGAGCTGCGCGCCAACCTGGACATAATCGACTACGAGGCCGCCGACAGGTACGAGCGCGAGCTGCGCCACGACGTCATGGCGCACATCCGCGCCTGGGGCGACCACTGCCCCAAAGCCCGCGGGATAATCCACCTGGGCGCGACGAGCTGCTACGTGGACGACAACGGCGACCTCATCGCCTACCGCGACGCGCTGCGTCAGATACGTATGCTGCTGGTGAACGCCGTCGCGGCCATCGCGGACTTCGCGGAGAAGAACGCGGACACGCCCGTGCTGGCCTACACGCACTATCAGGCCGCCCAGCCCACCACCGTAGGCAAGAGGGCGTGCATGTGGGCGCAGGACCTCATGTTCGACCTGGAGCGGCTGGACTTTGAGCTGGAGCGCATACCATTCTACGGCTGCAAGGGCGCGACCGGCACCGGCGCGAGCTTTCTCGCATTGTTCGGCGGCGACGCGGCCAAGGCCGAGGAGCTGGAGGCGCGCATAGCGCGCGACATGGGCTTTGAGCGCGTGCTGCCCATCTGCGGCCAGACCTACACGCGAAAGCTGGACTACTACTTCCTCAGCGTGCTGTCCGGCATCGCGCAGAGCGCGAGCAAGATGGCCACAGACCTGCGCCTGATGGCGCACGAGAAGGAGTTTGACGAGCCGTTCACGGCCTCGCAGGTCGGCTCGAGCGCCATGGCCTACAAGCGCAACCCCATGCGCTGCGAGCGGATATGCTCCCTGGCGCGCTACGTGCTGTGCGACACGCTCAACCCTGCCATCACCTCCAGCGTGCAGTGGCTGGAGCGCACGCTGGATGACAGCGCGAACAGGCGCATCTCCATCCCCGAGGCCTTCCTCGCCACGGATGCCATACTCAACCTGGTCATAAACGTCATGAGCGGCTGCACGGTCTACCCCGGCATGATGGAGCGGCACCTGCGCGAGGAGCTGCCCTTCCTCGCCACGGAGAACATACTCATGCGCGCCGTGGAGCTGGGCGGCGACCGCCAGGAGCTGCACGAGGTCATACGCGAGTACAGCGTGGACACCGCCAGGCGCATGAAGGAGACCGGCTGCGCCAACGACCTGGAGGAGAAGCTCCTCGCCGATGAGCGCTTCAGGCTTACGCGCGAGACGCTCTCGGAGCTGCTGGACATACTCAAGTTCATAGGCATGGCGCCCAAGCAGGCGCGCGATTTTGTAAACAACAGCATCAAGCCCATGCTCGAGGCGAACGCCGCCGAGCTGGGCGCCGACGGAAAGGGTGAGATCAAATGCTGACAGCAATCGCCGGCATCAACTGGGGCGACGAGGGAAAGGGCCGCATGGTCGACCTGCTCAGCGCCGACTACAACGTCGTCTGCCGCTACCAGGGCGGCAACAACGCCGGACACACCGTCGTGAACGAGCGCGGGAAGTTCATATTGAACCTCCTGCCCAGCGGCATACTGCGCGAGGGCGTGACCAACATCATGGGTCCGGGCATGGTCATAGACATAGAGCATTTGAAAAACGAGCTGAACCACCTGGCCGGACAGGGCGCCGCTCCCGCCGGGGACGCGCTGCTCATCTCCGACCGCGCCACCATCTGTATGCCCTATCACCGGCTGATGGACGGCCTGGAGGAAGACCGCCTGGCCGACAAGAAATTCGGCTCCACCCGCCGCGGGATAGCGCCCGTCTACGCGGACAAGTACATGAAGAAGGCGCTGCGCATGGGCGATTTGCTGCACACCCAGGGGCTGAAAGAGCGGCTGCGCGACATAGTCGAGTGGAAGAACATCACCCTGCGCGGCTACGGCGCCGAGGCGGACGCCGACGAGATGTACGACTGGCTGATGAAAAACGGCGAGCCGCTGCTCGGGCGCATCACCGACACCACCGTGTGGCTGCACGACGCCATAGAGGAGCGCGGCGCGAACGTCATGTTTGAAGCCCAGCTCGGCGCGCTGCGCGACATAGACTTCGGCATCTACCCCTACACCAGCTCCTCCACCACGCTGGCGGCCTATGCGCCCATCGGCGCGGGCGTGCCGGCGCACAAGCTGGACAAGGTCATAGGCATCATGAAGGCGTACTCCAGCTGCGTCGGCGAGGGACCGTTCACCTGCGAGTTCTTCGGCGAGCGCGCGGACAAGCTGCGCGAGCTGGGCGGCGAGTACGGCGCGGCCACCGGACGCCCGA
>ULSZ01037982.1_pt1 | contig 12811 bp, 8 predicted proteins | sample 1957151 | NCBI WGS metagenome assembly ULSZ01 (sample SAMEA4835721, study PRJEB28245) | human gut metagenome | biome: gut microbiome; material: fecal sample | place: Denmark | collected 2008
AACTGAGAGAAATTCTCACGGTCGCAGTGCATATCGGTGACGGCTTTCACACGCTTCGCCATTTTCGCAAGGGCAGGTTTTGGGATATCAATGCCGTTTATTTTTATCCTGTCGGTATAGCTTATTATATAAGGCGAGGTGAAAAGACCTGTTTTCAGCCCTGCGCACTGAAAGACCTCGCTGAACATCTGCGCCATTGAACCTTTGCCATTGGTGCCGGCGATATGAACGAATTTAAGGCTGTCCTGCGGGTCGCCAAGATCGGAAAGCAAGGCTTTTATTCTGGACAGGTCTTTCACAGGCTTGCCTGAATGGGAAAAGCTGTTTATAAATTCAAGTTCGTCTATATCTTTGGTATTTTCTATCAATGTTATCCCTACATTTCGTCTATTATTTCTTTAAGCTCTCTTGCGGTGTCTATATTCACACCTGCGGTCTTTGCAAGCTCCTCTACTGTGGCTTTTTTGAGAGCTTCTTTGGTCTTATACTCGGTGATGAGTTTTGCGGCTTTTTTATCGCCTATGCCTTTGACTTTGGTTATCTCAAGTCGGTGGGCATTCTTTTTATGCTTCTGCGCCTGATAGGTTATGGCTACTCTATGGACTTCGTCCTGAATGGCGGTAACAAGATTGAACGCCGCTCTGCACTTTGCAAGGCTTATTTCTCCGCCGCCTGTGGCGACTGCTCTTGTGCGGTGCTTGGAGTCTTTCACAAGTCCGAACAATGGGCAGGTGACGCCCATTCGCTCTAAGACAGGCTCAACGGCATTGACGTGGCCGTTTCCACCATCGAGCAAGATAAGATCGGGCATAATGGAAAAGCCCTCGTCTGTTTTCTCAAAGTAGTTTCTAAAGCGACGTTCTATGACCTCCTGCATACAGGCATAGTCATTTTGCTCTGCAACTGTTTTGATAGAAAACTTTTTATAATACTTCTTGCATGGTCTGCCGTTTTCAAAGACCACCATGCCTGCGACCATATTGGTAGAGGCGAGGTTTGATATATCGTAGCACTCGATATATTTCGGGGTCTTGGGAAGTCCCAATGCTTTGGCAAGCTCCTCAAGGGCGGTTATCTCACGGCTCGTTCTGCCGACTTTTATGGAGAGATACTCGGTGGCATTGCTTTTGGCAAGGGTGGTAAGGCGAAGAAACTGTCCTCTTTTCGGAGTAGAGATATTCACGGCATGGTCATACTTCTGGCGGAGAAATTTCTCTATTATCTCGCCGTTTGTGATATCCTCGTCAAGGAGGATATCTTTCGGTATGCTGTCTTTGGAGGAATAATACTGCATGAGAAAATCTTCACGCATTTTTACGCTGTCGTCTTTTTCGCCAAGGAAATAGGAAGCCTTATCAAAAAGTCTGCCGCCACGATACATTATAACGCTTGCACAAGCCATTTCGCCATTTTGAGCAATGGCGATTATATCAGTGTCACGAATATCGTCATTAATTATCTTCTGACTTTCAGCGGCTTTTTGTATGGCTTGGATACGGTCACGAAGCTTTGCGGCAAGCTCAAAGTCAAGCTCCTCAGCGGCTTTGTTCATTTCCTCGGTGAGTCTTTCAACTGAATCTGACGAGCCGTTTCGGATATAGTCCACCGCCTGACGGACTATAGAATTATACTCCTCTTTGGAGAATTTTCCTGTGCAAACGCCCATACACTGCTTTATGTGCATATTAAGGCAGGGACGCTGTTTTCTGAAATCCTGCGGAAATTTTCGGGTGCAGGTAGGGAGCATAAAGACTTTATTGGCTTCGATAACGGCTTGTTTTACTGCGAATGAGCTTGTATAAGGTCCTATATACTCTGCTCCGTCATCGTATTTTTGCAATACGGCTTGCAGGCGTGGATAGTCCTCATTTGTGACCCTGATATAGCTATAGCCCTTATCGTCTTTCAGCAGGATATTATACTTCGGGGTATACTGCTTTATAAGAGAACACTCCAAGACAAGTGCCTCGAACTCGGAGTCGGTGACGATAAAGTCATAGTCATAGACGTGGGACACCATTTTCCACACCTTTGGCAGGTGATCCTGACACTTTCTGAAATAAGATGTCACACGGTTGCGGAGATTTTTCGCCTTGCCGATATATATTATTTTCTTCATTTTGTCTTTCATTATATAACAGCCCGGCGAGGTGGTGAGCTTTGAAGTTTTATCACGCAGAAATGGCAGGCGTGGGTTGTCTTCATCTGTAATATACATAAATTCTCCTAACTGAAACTAAAAGCAAAGGCAATACGAGTTGTCCGTATTGCCTTGCTATTATCTCTTACCAATACATAAATACAGGAGTACCCATATCTATTTTTTCATAAACGTATTTTGCTTTATCTAAAGGCATATTTATACAGCCGTGTGAGCCCCATGTGCTTGACTTATAACGCTCACCGCCAAAGTTGCCGTTCTGCCATGATGCGTCGTGAAGTCCTATGCCGATGGTGGAAACGTTGTTCCAATAGTCAACATATGAAGCGTAAGACTGTCCGTCGGCTGAGCCTCTCAGAGTCTTGCCCTTTTCCTTATACCAAAGCTTATAAACACCGCCAGGGGTATTTCTTGATTTGCTTGGATAGCCTGAAACTATATCAGACTCCATTGTGAGCTTGCCGTCTTTATAATACCACAAATGCTGTGCAGTAAGGTCTACCTCGATATAAGTGTTGCCGTAATCCTTATCGGCTGTACGCCAATCCTTATTGCAGGTATACTCATAGGCTGAGTCAGGGTTTACATAGTAGACAGGCTCAGTTTCGGCAGACTCGCCCTTTTCAACAAGGTCCACGATAAGGTCGCAGGTCTTTTGCTGGTCTATCCACCAGCCGTAACAGCCCTGGCCCTCGGAGATAGTGATAGTTCCACGCTTTGTGGTCTTGAACTCTCTGTCCTTGCCATAGGTATCATACTTATCTGCAAGGTCTTCAACATATGCCATTGCCTTATCTTCATCAACTGTATAGCCAGCTTCGGCGTTATCCTCGTCAAAGGTTATCCAATCCATGATAGTATCACCCGTGAGAGTTTCGGTGGTGTAGATAAAATCGAATGTTATTTCGATATCGTTAAGGTTATTGAGCTTCTTGCAGGTCTCTTCAAGCATATCCGCTGTTATGGCAGGCTTTTTATAGCAATCTGCCTTTGAGATATCAACGTCAAAGCTACCGTCGTCAATCTGATTTTCCACATAGGAATAAAGCTCGTCTATCTTATCCTCCTCCACAGCGTCGCCCGTGGTTTCTTTTACCACAACATAGCTGTTGTCGTCGCCTTTTTTGATATAGGCGTCCTCAGGATCTTTTGTGCTTTGGGAGTCAAGCACCTTTCTTTTCAGCACCTTTTCAAGCTTAGCCTTATCGTACTTGAACTTAGAATCAAAGCTGAAATCCGTACGCTTCATGGCAGAAGAGAACCATGAATAGTGGTTTTGCTGAGTATAATACTGTGTGATAAGGTTTTGAGTATTATCGTTATAGCCTATTTCAGACAGCTTTATGGAAAATGTTGTGCCGTCTTTCTTTGTAACGGTGATGGCTTTTGGGATAACAGCCTGCTCGCTTACGAGCTTATAGGCTTCCGCCTTGGTCTTTCCGCTGACCTCGATGCCGTTTATATATGTATTTCCAAGAAATCTATCCTTATACGAATTCATTCCCCACAGATAGAAGCCACCTGCGGCGACTATCATAACACCAACAACTGAGCATATTGCTATTGCGACAGTCTTTCCTGACGAGGACTTCTTTTTCTTCTTTTTTCCATTCTTTGAGCCGCTCTTTGAAGTCTGCTTTGATGCAGGCTTTGCATTTTTACTGCGTGTTTCAGTTGTTTTGGGCTTTTTAGGCTTGATAGTTTCCTCGCCAAAGTCTGAAACTCCTCTTACGGGAGTGATAGGCTCGTCAAAGCCGCCGTCCTGCATTGCCATATTTTTAGCGATCATTCTTGCCATATCCTCATGGCTCATAGGGCGGTTCTGCGCCTGCGGCTTTGCGGCTTCATCGCTGTCGAGGGTAAGACCTTTCATATCAAGATCTATACCAAGCTCATTATCCTTTCTTTCTCTATCGTTCATAATATTACCTTTCCTTATATAACCTTATTATAATATACTTGTTTCACATTTATTTTACCCTATTATACAACACTATCACCTTTTTTTCAAGGAGTATTTCCTACAATATAAAGACAATTTTATGACGATTTCTCAACAGTTTTCATACAGTTGTATAAAAATGCAGTTTTCAAAATGTTATCCTGCATATTTTTCCTGTGACAATGAATTTTTTTTGCAAAACCTCTTGAAAAAGATCACAATAAGTATTATAATATATGTGGTAAAGGTTCGCTTGCCGAGCCGATCATTAATTTAAGAAAGAAGGATCTGTATGTTAGATATCAAGATCGAACGTACCACTACTCCAAAGGAAAAACCAGCTGACGAGACAAAGCTTGGTTTCGGTCACATTTTTACTGACCATATGTTTGTTATGAATTATGACGCAGGTCAGGGTTGGCATGACGCTAGGATCGTGCCTTACGGCGACCTTTCACTCTCCCCTGCTGCTATGTGCCTGCACTACGGTCAGGAGATATTTGAAGGCCTTAAGGCTTATCGTACTGCTGACGGCTCTGTTCAGCTTTTCAGACCTCAGGAGAACTTCAAGAGAATGAACAACTCTGCTGAGAGAATGGTAATTCCTAAAATAAACGAAGAGGATATGCTCTACGCTCTGAAAACTCTTGTTAAAATGGAGCAGGACTGGGTACCTCACACTGAGGGTGCTTCCCTTTACATCAGACCATTTATCATCGCTGTTGACCCATATGTAGGTGTTAAGCCTGCTGACCACTATCTGTTCATCATTATTCTTTCACCTTCAGGTGCTTACTATTCAACCGGTCTTAACCCTGTTAAGATCTATGTTGAGAACAAGTATGTAAGAGCCGTAAGAGGCGGTACAGGCTTTGCTAAGACAGCCGCTAACTACGCTATCTCACTTGCGGGTCAGGAAGAAGCTCACGAGCAGGATTACGAGCAGGTACTTTGGCTTGATGGTGTTGAGAGAAAGTATGTTGAGGAAGTTGGCTCAATGAACATCTTCTTCGTTATTGACGGCGAAGTTGTTACACCACAGCTTCTTGGCTCTGTTCTCCCTGGTATCACAAGAAAGTCTGCTATCGAGATATGCAAGAAGAAGGGCTACAAGGTAAGCGAGAGAAAGATCTCTATCGAGGAGATCGCTGAGGCTTACGACAACGGCAAGCTTGACGAGGTATTCGGCACAGGTACTGCTGCTGTTATCTCACCTGTTGGTCATCTTAAGTGGGGCGACAAGGTAATGGAGATAAACAACAACAAGATCGGCCCTGTTTCACAGATGCTTTATGATACAATGACAGGCATTCAGTGGGGCAAGATACCAGACGAGTTTGGCTGGATCGTTAAGATCGACTAATATCGTGAATAATCAATGCGGTCTGTGCTTCGGTATAGACCGCATTTTTCATAGGAGTGATAAAAATGGAGCTGCAGCAGATAATAGACAAGTCACACAGGATAGTATTTTTCGGAGGAGCAGGGGTATCAACAGAGAGCGGCATACCTGATTTTCGGTCGGTGGACGGACTTTACAATCAGAAATATGATTATCCCCCTGAGCAGATACTCAGCCACACGTTTTTTATGCGGCACACAAAGGCGTTTTATGATTTTTACCGTGACAAAATGCTTTGTCTGACGGCAAAGCCTAACAAGGCTCATTACAAGCTGGCGGAAATGGAGAGGGCAGGCATACTTTCTTCAGTTATCACGCAGAATATTGACGGACTTCACACGGCGGCAGGCAGCAAAAAGGTGCTGGAGCTTCACGGAAGCGTACACCGCAACTACTGCATGGACTGCGGAAAATTCTACACTGCGGAGGATATTTTAAACAGCACAGGAATTCCGAAATGCACCTGCGGCGGAACGATCAAGCCTGATGTTGTGCTTTATGAGGAGGGGCTTGATGATAAAACTGTTACGGAGGCGGTGAGAGAGATATCTCAGTGCGACACGCTTATTATTGCAGGCACTTCTCTGACAGTTTATCCTGCGGCAGGAATGGTGAGATATTTTCAGGGGGATAATCTCGTGCTGATAAATCGGGACAAGACTTCCATGGACGGCTCCTGCGACCTTGTTATCCATGACAAGGTGGGGGAAACGTTGGATAAGATAGTGATAAAGTAATGTTAAACAACGCAATTACAAGGTGAGATAATAAACGGGCGAACACTGTTCGCCCCTACAGATGTGGATAGCCACATTTGCAGGGGGCAGTGTCCGCCCGTGTTTTTATGCTATTTTATTCGTCCATATGCTGTGCGGTATAAAGCTTGTAATACTCGCCTTTCTTTGCGATAAGCTGGTCATGAGTGCCGCACTCGGCAATGCCTTTGTTGTCGATATACATTATCTTATCGCAGTTTTTGATAGTGGAAAGTCTATGTGCGATAATAAATGATGTTCTGCCAACAAGAAGTCTTTGAAGTCCCTGCTGAAGGAGCTTTTCTGTACGTGCGTCTATTGATGAAGTTGCTTCGTCAAGGACAAGTATTTTCGGGTCGGAGAGGAGCGTTCTTGCAAAGGAGATAAGCTGTTTCTGACCGCCTGAGAGCTTTGAGCCACGCTCGTTGACCTCGGTCATATAGCCGTCTTTCATTTCGCTTATGAACTCGTCTGCGCAGACTATCTTTGCGGCTTCTCTTATTTCTTCTTCCGTTGCGTCAAGTCTGCCGTAACGGATATTATCGTAAATAGTGCCGCTGAAAATAAAGCTGTCCTGAAGCATTATGCCCATTTGTGAGCGGAGAGAATGCAAGGTCGCCTGACTTATATCCTTGCCGTCTATGGTTATTTTACCGCTGTCCAGGTCATAAAATCTTGACAGGAGAGAAACTACTGTAGATTTTCCTGCGCCTGTTGGTCCAACGAGGGCAACGCTTTCGCCCGGCTTAACGTCAAAGGAGATATGCTCCAAAACTGTTTTGCCCTGCTCATAGCTGAATGTAACGTCATCAAATTTTACCTCGCCTGTGATATCACCGATATCCTGAGCGTTCGGCTTGTCTGCGATAGTGGCAGGCTCGTCAAGGGTTTCAAAGATACGCTCAAGGTAGGCGATATTGTTGATGAAGTTATTGAAGATGTTTGACAGGTTCATGATAGGCTGCCAGAAGCTTGAAGCATAGCTTGTCATGGCAACGATAGTTCCAAGGCTCACTGCCGCAGGGGTCAGAACCAGCAGACCCACCACGAATATTGCGGCTCTCACAAGAGTAGAAACATTGTCGGTAGCAGGCCAAACAAGGTTAGAATATTTCACGGCGTTTATCCAGCTTTTACGATATTTCTCGGAAAGTCTGTCGAATATCTGGGCGTTTTCTTCCTCACGGGTGAATATCTGGGTCACTCTTGCGCCTGTGATGTTTTCCTGCAAATAGGCGTTAAGGTTAGAGGATTTATTTGAAACGTCCTGCCATGCTTTACGCTGTCTTTTCTTTATCATCATCATTATGACTGCAAATATCGGCAGACCCGAAAGCACCACCAATGACAGCTTCACATTCACAAAGAACATGAAAATCATGATGAAAAGCATATTAAGGCACTCGAGTATAACATTGATGATACCATTTGAGAGCATATCCGACACGGAGTTTACATAGTTTACAACTCTGATGAGGATCTTGCCGTGTGGGCGGTTATCGTAATACTCAAATGGAAGCTCCTGCAAATGCTTGAAAAGGTCGGTACGGATATCGAAGATTATATCCTGACCAACAACTGTCATTATCCTTGAACGTATAGTGGAGAATGTTATGGACACGGCTATAGTGCCGACAAATGCGAGGGTGAGCAGGACGAGCTGTCCCATATTTTTCTGCGGAATGGTGTTATCAAGTGCGTACTGGGTGATGAGCGGTCCGAGAAGTCCTGATATTGCGGCGAACACGCTGAGCACAAGGGCGGTTATCATTTTGCCCTTATATTTTTTGATATACACAAAGGAGCGTTTCAGGTGGGCGAAGTCGAATGGGGTTTCAAGGACTTCGTCAACGTCATAACGGTTTCTTGCCATTTAGACCGCCTCCTTTCCGAAGCCATCGTTCTGCAGCTTGAACACCTCGTAATAGTATCCCTTTTTGGCGATAAGCTCATCATGAGTACCCATTTCGGTTATCTTGCCGTCATCGAGGATTATTATCATATCAGCGTCTTTGGTGGAGGAGATACGCTGGGCTATTATTATCTTTGTGCATGGGAAATCGAGGTTTCTAAGGCTGTCCTGAATATACTTTTCTGTTTCCATATCCACGGCAGAGGTGGTATCGTCAAGGATAAGAATGGCAGGCTTTATGGCTAAGGCTCTTGCAAGGGAAAGTCTTTGCTTTTGTCCGCCTGAAAGACCTACGCCACGCTCGCCCACGATAGTTTCATAGCCGTCAGGCATTTTCTCAACGAACTCGTTTGCCGCCGCAAGCTTTGCATAGTGCTTAACGTCCTCTTCGGACATATCAGAGTCGCCGTATGCGATATTGCCGTCTATGGTATCAGAGAAAAGCAGGACGTCCTGCGTTGCCATACCTATTTGTGAGCGGAGCTGTGAGAGCTTACGCTTTCTTACATTCACGCCGTCAACGAGGACTTCTCCTGAGTTGGTATCATAAAATCTTGGTATGAGATTTATAAGCGAGGTCTTGCCTGAACCTGTTTCGCCCATTATGGCAACTGTCTGACCTGCTTTTATCTTAAAGTTCACGTTGTCAAGGACTATATGCTTGCCAAACTTAAAGGTAACGTCCTTGAACTCGACATCTCCGTGAAGCCTTTCTGTCTGGTCAACTGCGTCTTCGCGGTCGGTGATGATAGGTCTTGCATAGTATATCTCGATGACCTTCATTGCGGAAGCCATGAACCTTTGCATATCGTTCACATAGATACCAAGGTTTCTGACAGGGTTTGCGATGCCCCAGATAAGTCCTGAGATAGCAACATACTCGCCCATTGTTATTTCCCCTTTTATAAGGAAAAATCCACCGCCAAGGAGCATTACAACTGACAAGGCGTTTGCGAAAGCTTCCATATAAGGGAAGAATTTAAGCCACAGCAGTGACGCTTTTTTGTTGGCATCAGAATACTCTTTATTGGCTTTTTGGAACTTTTCCATCTCATAGTCCTCACGGGCGAAGGCTTTTACAACTCTGTTGCCTGAGATGTTCTCCTGAGCGTCGGTATTCATTTGGGACAGCTTCTCACGGAGGTCAACGTAGACCGGCTTTGCCTTTTTATCAAGAAGCACCACCACGCCGAATATGAACGGTGTAACAGCCAGCAGAAGAAGTGCCATTTTCCAGCTTACCATAAAGAAATAAACTGATGAGGCTATAAACAGCGAACATGATTCAAGCATACCTTTAAAAACGAATGCCACTGCATGGCGCACCATATCAAGGTCGCCTGTGAGCCTTGTCATAAGGTCGCCTGTGCGGTTGCGGTCATAGAACTCCATATCCTGATTTTCGATACGTCTGAAAAGGTGTGTCCTTATTCTGTATATCATGCCCTGAGATGATAATTCATAGGTCATGTTGCAGGTATACTGACAGATAGTTCTAATCAAGGTAAAGCCCACCATGCCTGCAAGCAGCAGCCAGAACAGCTTTCTTTCATGCTCAAGGTTAAAAAGTGCGTCCTTGCTTGAAAGAAACTTATCCACAAGCTCTTTGCTGAAATAAGGTGTGGTAAGATACAAGGCGTTGCATACGATAGACAGCACAAGGGCTGTTACATAGAATTTTCGGTAGCCTTTCAGATTGTGCCATATCCATTGAAGCTGGAACATATTCTTTCACTCTCCTTTTATTCTTCTAAACTTCATGCTCTCATAGGCACATATAAAAATATGAAACCCATACTCTTTTAAGCTATGGGATATTATAAGCCCTTTTCAAAATAAAGTCAAGGGGGTAAAAGCATTTAGTTTACATAAAGCAAGCTAAAAAATCAACGAAAACACGAAGCTTTTGTTGTGCTTTTTCACAAATTATGAATATGTTGTTATCTAATGATAGTCATATTTAGAAGAAAACGTTTTCTTTAACTGTTATATTATCTTAAACTAAGGTTTCGCACAATAAAATAACCGCCCTGAAATAACAGAGCGGATAGAGGATATTTTTGTATGCAATAATATGCGAGCGAAAAAGTCACCCTTACGGGTTTATTTAATCCTGAAAAACATCGGTGAAGTAGCCTGCGTTGGAGATAGGTTCATTGCCGCCTGCAAGATGCTTTGTACAGCCCATGACGTGGCATCTGAAAAAGCCATAGTCGCCCTCACGCTCCTCACAGCCGAGGACTGTAACGGAGGTAGGCTGCATATTGAAGCCATGCCACATATTCATGGTGGAAATGCCCAGAAGGTGTCCTATCATCACCATTGATACGCCGAAGTGACAGAAGAACACAAGGGTTTCATCGCTGTGCTTTTCAATGCGGAACATACCGTTCTCGTGGATATAACCATGGTCGGCAAGAAGCTTATCAATACCCTCATGCACCCATTTAAGCTGTTCTTCAACATTGCCTGTTTGCATATAATCGGACTTGAACCAATTATTGCGGTCATAGTATATCTCTTTGTCCGCCCACTCGGTGGGGTACATATCCCATGGGATACGATGTCCTCCGTCAGAGGTGGGTATTATGCCGTTAAATTCTCTCAGCCAAGGGAGAGTTTCGGCGGTATCCCCACGGAGCTTCAGGGAATATTCCGCTGTGAGCTGTGCTCTGCCAAGGGGAGAAACGTAGAACTTTGAAACGTCCCAATTCTTTACACGCTGTGCAAGAAGCTCTGCTTCACGCTTGCCCTTTTCTGTAAGGGTATCATGAACGTAATCGGGGTCGCCGTGTCTGATAAAAATAAGCCGCATAAAAATACCTCCTAGTTAGTCTGCCATTGGTTTTATTTCAGCGTTGTAGGCTCTTCTAAGGAAGAACAATGACGCCATGATCGAGAATATTTCGGCTATCGGGAACGCCCACCAGATAGCGTCAAGCTTGCCTGTAAGGGAAAGAAGATACGCCACAGGAAGAAGCACAACAAGCTGTCTTGTAAATGAAACGAGCATAGAGGAAAGTCCCCTGCCAAGAGCCTGCAATGATGAAATTATGATTATATCAAAGCCTGCGAAGAAGAAGTGTGTGCTGATTATACGCAGGGCTGTTACGCCTATGCTTAGCATATTATCGCTTGCGTCAAAGAGTTTCAGAAGCTGTGCAGGGAAAATCTGCATTATGATAGTGCCGACTATCATGATAGACACAGAATATATCATGGCGTATTTTATTGCACCTGTGATACGCTTTTTCTTTCTTGCACCATAGTTATAGGCAACGATAGGGATAAGACCGTTATTAAGTCCGAAAACAGGCATGAAAACGAAGCTCTGAAGCTTGAAATACACACCGAAAACTGCGGCGGCGGGGTTTGAGAAGCCGATAAGTATTTTATTCATGCCGTATGTCATGATAGAAGAGATAGACTGCATTATGATGGACGGCAGGCCGACAGCGTAGATCTTCTTGATTATCTTTGCCTGCGGTCTATACTTCACAAGGTTTATGGTTATCTCTTTGTTGAACTTCATATTGAAGAAAAGTCCGAAAGCTGCGGCGGTGAACTGACCGATACAGGTAGCCACAGCCGCACCTGTTACGCCCCACTTAGGGAAGAAGCCCACGCCAAAGATAAAGCAAGGGTCGAGGATAATATTTATCACTGCGCCTATTCCCTGAGTATACATTGAATAGATAGTTTTACCTGTTGCCTGCAAAAGCTTTTCCATGGTCATCTGACAGAAAAGACCGATACTTAGCAGGCTGATGATGGTTAGGTACTGGTCGCCATATTCGATAATTATTTTGCTTGAGGTTTGTGAGCGATAGAAGATCCCGGTGAAAAATGCACCGAAAACCACGAAGATAGCGAAGTTCACAAGGCAGAGAAAAATGCCGTTATTGGCGGCGCTGTTAGCCTGCTTGAAATTCTTTTCACCAAGTGATTTTGACAGCAGTGCGTTGATACCGACACCAGTGCCTGCACCGAGGGCTATCATAAGATTTTGCACAGGGAAAGCCAGTGACACGGCAGTGAGTGCGTCCTCGCTTATTTTTGCGACGAATATGCTGTCAACGATATTATAGAGCGCCTGCACGAGCATGGATATCATGATCGGCAGGGACATTTTGAACAGCAGGTCGCCTATGGGCTGCGTTCCCATTTTATTTTCTCTTACTTCTTCCATTTTACGATTCCCACCTTAGAGTTACTTTTTCTTAAAATATATACTTTAACCTTTTTATTATAGCATTTTTATACGAAAGTTGTATGAATTATTTGTTAAATCAGCACAAATCGGGTGGTGTCCTCTATGATTCAGAATTTATGCAAGTTCTGAGCACGGGCGAACGATGTTCGCCCCTACCGATGTTTGTGGGGTTATCAAGGGTTGTGAGATAAACAATAATGCGAAATGTCAAGGGGGTGGGCTGTCGAGGGCGCCAGCCCCTACAGATTGTTAGGGGAAGTTTGTTGTGCCGCAAAATCGCTACGCTCTTTGCGGATTTACATTTGCTCAGGGCGAGGGTGGGCGGTGCAGATTTTGTACTCCGATATGGGGTTTGTTTGATATATGGCTCTCGTGTGCTTTTTACACTTTAATCTGCACCTTGTCGGCTTACGCCGAATGAGGCTC
>ULSZ01013759.1_pt1 | contig 12781 bp, 9 predicted proteins | sample 1957151 | NCBI WGS metagenome assembly ULSZ01 (sample SAMEA4835721, study PRJEB28245) | human gut metagenome | biome: gut microbiome; material: fecal sample | place: Denmark | collected 2008
AGGTAAGAGCTCACCGGAGGGCAGGAGACTGCTCTGCCGTGTAAACCCTATTTGAAGCAACACCGTGGTAGGACATTATACGCTTGCTCGGCGTGTCCTTAGGAGGTGGCATCGAGCAGATTCGGTAACGGTCTGCCAAGATAGATGGCTGTTCACGACAAAACCCGGCTTACAGACACAGTCGCATATTAAGGCACCTTGTATGGGTGCTTTAATATTATTGTCGAATTTTAGCAATTTGTACAAATATTATGCACATTTGCAATTAATTTAAAAATGCATTGCATTTATGCTGCTCTTTATTGTACTTTGCTTTATGCTGAAATCCATTGAAATTGATTTAATTTGATTAGTTTCAGCCGACTGATTCGACACATTGTAGAGTTTTGAAATTAATTTGAAAGGTGTGTAAAAATTTGAAAACAAAATCAAAAATACTCAGCGCAATATTGAGCGTGAGCATCCTGTCGGCAAGCCTATCTGCCTTTGTATCCGGTTCACTCGGTGTTCAGGCGGCAGAAAGCTCGCCAACCGTATCGGCTAATAAGTACAAACTCAAAGATAATATTCAGGACGGTGTAATTTTACATTGTTTTGACTGGACTTATAACGATATTAAGGCTGAATTGCCTAAAATTGCAAAAGCCGGATTTACAAGTATACAGACTTCTCCGGCACAGCCAAACGGAACAGGTACTTGGTATTGGTTATATCAGCCAATTTCATTCAGTATCGGAACAAATGGTGTCGGTACAAAGGCTGAACTTCAGTCGCTTTGTGATGAGGCAGAAAAGTACGGGATTAAGATTATTGTCGATGTTGTCGCTAACCATTTGAGAGGCGATCACAACAACATAGACAACGATTTAAAGCCATCCGAGTATTGGCATACCTTCGGCGGAGGTATTGACTGGAAAAACCGTTGGCAGGTAACACACGGCTCGATTGGTATGCCTGACATTGCAACCGAAAATCCATATGTTCAGCAAAAAGTCTGCAACTATGTTCAGGAACTCAAGTCAGTAGGTGTTGACGGACTTCGTTGGGACGCTGCAAAACACATTGGCGTTCCGAGCGAGGGCGACGATTTCTGGAAATCGGTAACACAGTACGGTCTTTATAACTACGGCGAAATTCTCGGTGGTCCCGATGACCGTTCGACAGGCAATGAAGACATTATGAAAGAGTATACCGATTATATTTCTGTCACAGACAGTAACTACGGTAAAGAACTCCGTGATTCGTTTAATTCGGGCAAAGCTCCTACTTCAAGCGGAAACTGGAGTGAAAAAGGCATTTCAAACGATAAGCTTCTTTATTGGGGTGAAAGCCATGATACATGGTCAAACAACAAAGACTGGGGCTTTTCAAATGAAATGAGTCAGAATGTTATTGACCGTGCTTATGCGGTTGCGGCAAGCCGTAATAAAGTTACTGCTCTTTATTTTTCCCGTCCTTCTTCAACCAACAAAGAAAGTATCAAAATGGGAGAAAAAGGCTCAACTCATTACACCAGCAGTGAGGTTGCCCAAATTAATAAGTTCCATAATGCAATGGACGGCAAAGCTGATTACTACACCGTGTCAGACGGTTGTTCTGTAATTACCCGTAAAGACGGCGGTGCTGTTATCGTAAAAGGCAGCGGAAGCGGCGAGGTATCGGTAGAAAACGGCGGCGGTTACGCAAAACCGGGTACATACACAGACGCTGTTTCAGGCAATACATTTACAATTACATCAAGCACCATTTCAGGTACAATAGGTTCATCAGGTATTGCAGTAGTCTATGATGCCGAACCCGAAGGACCTTCAGCGTCAGTAACTCCGGGTTCAACAAACTACAATACAGATGAGCTCACACTTACGCTCAATTGCAAGAATGCAAAAAATGCTCAGTATTCAATTGATGACGGTGCATTTGTAAACTACACAAACGGTCAGCAAATTACAATCGGTACTAACCTTGCTTACGATACTGTAACCACAGTAACAGTAAAAGCAAGCGACGGCAAGACAACATCCGATCCGGAAACATATACATATACAAAAGTAGACCCGAATGCCGTAAAGGTTGTTGCTTATGATAACTCATCAACCAAGTGGTCTAAGGTCAATGCATATTTCTGGAGTGATGATAATAAAGAAATGACATCGTGGCCGGGCAAGAAAATGACCGACAAGGGTAATAATATTTTTGATATTGAAGTGCCTGACGGTGCAAAATATGTAATCTTCAACAACGGTGACAGTCAGACAGATGACCTCAGGATTGCAGACGGTAATAAAATTTACAGCAACGGTTCTTGGCAGAACTATTCGACTGTAAAACCCACTCAGCCGACAACAGCTCCTTCCACGACAGTCCGTCCTACTACAATCGCAACTCAGCCTACCACAACTCAGCCTACCACAACACAGCCTGCTACAACACAGCCGTCTACAACTCAGCCGGTAACAGAGCCTTCAAACAGAATTCTTATCGGTGATGTTGATTTAAACGGAACATTTACAGTCTGTGATTCAACAGAGGTTCAAAGATACATTGTTAACATATCGACTTTAAGCGATGAGGCTCTCATTGCGGCAGATGTAGACAAGGATTCTGTTATTTCTGTAAAAGACGCAACTATGATTCAGGCTTATATCGTTAAGCTTATTGTTGAAGACTCATACTGCGGTACTTACACAGAAAATGTTGCACCCGCCCAGCCTACAACAAATGTCACAGAGCCAACAACTGAACCGACTTCAATTCAGACGAAGAATTATGTTTATTTCAATAATACGGAAAACTGGTCAACAGTAAATGTCTATGCATGGAGTTCAACAGATTCGACTTATATGAGCTGGCCCGGCAAGGCTATGGAAAGTATAGGTAATAACACATACAGATTTGAACTTCCGAATGGTGCAGAATATGCTATATTCAATAACGGTTCAGCACAGACAGGTGACTTAAAAATCCCCGATGTAAATATGATTTACTCAAACGGACAGTGGAGTAAATACTCCAAGTAAAATTTAACAAGTTTATCTAAGAGCCGCCCCGCACAATCAAGCACATTTTGCTGTTTTGATTTTTACTGTCGGGGCGGTACTGTTATTTGTTTAAATCACAATACAAAATAAACCGCCTGTAAAAAATGATTGCCCCCTAAAAGTCAGATTTTTGCTCTGACCTTTAGGGGGCGTTTCACAATCCGATTGATTTCGGAGGTTTATTTATTCGATTTTTCTATAATTTTTTCGGCACATTTAATGCCGTCAACTGCGGCGGAGATAATTCCGCCTGCATAGCCTGCACCTTCACCGCACGGATACAGTCCTTCAATAAGTACACTTTCAAGTGTATCTGTCTTTCTCATGATTCTGACGGGGGAAGAGCTTCTGCTCTCAACGCCGGTCAAAACAGCGTCACCGTCATCAAATCCGTGTAACATCCTGCCCATTTTCACAATGCCCTGAGCCATAGAAGTGCTGACATATTCAGGCAAAATCTCGTTCAGATTTGAAAACTCATAATTCGGACCGATACTTGGCTTTACATCACCAAGGTGAGTTGATTTTCTGTTATTAAGAAAATCGTCAACTCTTTGTATGGGTGCATTATAATTTTCACCGCCGGCCACGAATGCTTTTGATTCAAGCTTTCTCTGCAAATACATTCCGGCAAGCGGATGGTCGGATTCATAATCATCCGGGTTTATTCCTACAAGCAACGCTGAATTTGAATTTTCGGCATCACGAGCGAATTCACTCATACCATTGGTGCAAAGTCTGTTTTTTTCGCTTGATGCATTGACAACCTTGCCTCCCGGACACATACAAAATGTATACACACCCCGTCCGTTATCAAGGTGCGTACTCAGCTTATAATTTGCCGAGCCGAGTTTTTTATTGCCCGCAAACCTGCCGTATTGTGCCTTGTCAACTTTTTCACGAAGATGTTCGATTCTTGCTCCTACCGAGAAAGGCTTTGCCTCAATCGGCAACTTTAAATCATAAAGCATCTCAAAAGTATCCCTTGCACTGTGACCGATTGCAAGAATAACATTGTCTGTTTCTATAATTTCATCGCCGTTAGCCGTTTCAACGGTTATAGCTTTCAGCTTGTTATCACTAAAAGCCATTGAAACAAGCTTTGTTTCAAACATAACCCTTCCGCCGAGTTCAATAATTTCGTTGCGGATATTTTTTATTGTTCCTTTTAGCATATCCGTTCCGATATGAGGTTTTGCGTTATAGAGAATTTCATCAGGTGCGCCGTGGCTTACAAATTCTTCAAGCACCTTGCGTTGTCTTATATCTTTTGTACCTGAATTCAGTTTGCCATCAGAAAATGTTCCCGCACCGCCTTCGCCAAACTGAACATTTGAAGTTGTGTCAAGCTGACCGCTTGTCCAGAACCTGTTCACATCGGCAGTTCGCCTGTCAACATCACGACCTCTTTCAATAAGAATTGGCTTTGCACCGCTTCTTGCCAGAATAAGTGCCGCAAACAATCCAGCCGGACCTGCTCCGACAACAACGGGGGAGGGCGCATTGCCAAATTTCATCTGATTATATTCATACTTTCTCGCAATTTGAGCGTTACCGCACTTTTTGCAGACTTTATCCTCGTTGATATTAAGTTCAGCGTCAACGGTTGTAAGAAAGTAGATACTGTCCTTTTTTCTTGCGTCAACCGATCTGCGAAAAATCTTACAGCTTTTTATGGATTTTTCTTCAATCCTCAGCTGTTGGGCAACTGCCTTGCGAACCGATTTATCATCGTAGTCAAGGCTTAAATGTATATTGTTCACTCTGATCATAAATTTTCTCCTGCAATAATTCCTCCGGCAAATGCAAAATGAAGATTAAATCCTCCGCATTCACCGCAAAGGTCAATTGCCTCACCGCATATAAAAAGATTTTTTACAATTTTACTCATCATAGTGTTTTCGTCAATCTCTTTGCCTAAAACACCGCCCAAAGCACATTGTGCGTGTGAGAAATCTTCTTTTCCGCTTACCGTAAATGACATCAATTTTATTGTTTTGCAAATTTCTGATACTTCGTCTTTTGAAAGCTTGGAACAAATCTTTGACAAATCAACTCGGCTGATTTTCAGAATTGCCTGTCCGATTCTCTTCTGAAAAATTCCTGTCAAAAGCTGTTCACACGGCAAATCAGAAAACAATGATATATGTTGTCTGATTATTTTAATCAGCTCATTTTCCGAATAATCGGGCAATAAATCAAGCACTATTTTGTCGTTTTGTTTAGCAAACAATGAAAGATTGAACACGCAAATTCCCGACAGCGAATTCTCGGTAAATTGAATTTCGCCTGTTTCTTCCTTGATTAATCGACCATGTTCACCGTATAACTGCGCCTTGCCCGTAACTCTCAGACCTTTTAATATTTTCAGAACATCGCTTTTAACCTTAACAGGGCATAAAGCAGGGGAGAACGAAACAACCTTATGACCGAAATTTTTAAGATAATCAATTGCACTTGCGTTTCCGCCAAGCTTAGGTGCGGCTTTTGAACCGTTTGCAATCACAAGCTTGTTACATATGAAATCGTACTTTTTCTCGCTGTCATCAGACGAAATTTTAAAACCGTTTGAAACTATTTTTATAGAATTGACATTCTGTTTTGTGAAAACATCTATTCCGAGTGTTTCAACCTGTAAGCGCAGAACATCCAGAACAGATGCGGCGTGTTTGCTTATCGGGTAATATCTGCCCTCGTTATCGTAAAAACTTAAAAGACCTAAGTTTTTAAAAATATTCGCCATCTCATCACCGCTGAATCTTTCAAAAATTTTTTTACTCTGCTTTTTGAAAGAACCGACATATTTATCGGGGGATATACAGTGATTTGTCAGATTACACCTGCCGTTGCCTGTTGACATCAGCTTTTTGCCTAATCTGTCGTTTTTTTCGATTATTGCAATTTTCTTTGAACGGTCATGTTTCTTTGCTGTGATTGCACACATAAGTCCCGATGCACCGCCGCCGATTATAATTGCGTCATATATATTTTTCTTTTCCATTTTATAAAATCACCAAAAAATAAGGGCAGCGATGTGCTGCCCAAAATTATTTACGGAGCAAAAATAAAGTTGATTCCGTTTGCAACAAGTACCGAACCGATACCCATTATAATACCTGCGATAACAACACCGCACATAACGGCTATAACGCTTTTCTTAAATCCGAGGTCAAGAATACTTGCCGCAAGTGTTCCTGTCCATGCACCTGTGCCGGGAAGAGGGATGCCTACGAAAAGCATCAGTGCAACAAACATTCCGTTGCCTGCTTTTGCCTCAAGTTTTCTGCCGCCTTTTTCGCCTTTTTCAAGACAGAAAGAAAAGAATCTGCCGATAAACTTCTTATCAGAACCCCAAACAAGAACCTTTCTTGCAAAGAGGTAGATAATCGGAACCGGGAGCATATTGCCTAAAATGCAGATTACATATGTCCAAAAAAGATTTAAGTCATTTGCAACCGCAACAGGCACAGCACCTCTGATTTCTACTATCGGAACCATTGAAATAAAAAATACTATTAAATACCACATATTTGCTCCTTAGAAATTATATTTTGCCAATACCTGATAAGTATAACAGATTTAAAAGTTTTTTTCAATATTTGAGCAAGATAAAATCTTCCATAATAAAGCCTTAAAATTTGATTTATTTATACATTATGATAAATAATTATTCAAAAGTTGACATTGACTGAATAATCTGTAAAATATATTGTGGAGTGATTTGATGAAAACAAATTCCTGTTCAATGCGATTCAGAATAATTATGTTTGTTTTGACCGCGTCAGTGATTGCATTTGCGTTTATTCATTCTTCAATGCCGTCAGTTGAGTCGGCACAAGAGAGTGAAAGCGTCCTTGATTTTGTCACAGAAATTTTAAAATTATTCGGAATTGAGCCGAATCTTTCGGACCACATAATCAGAAAGATTGCTCATTTTACGGAATATACCATTCTGGGAGCATTGCTCTGTTCATGTGCCTATTCATTTGACAGAATCAAACCGATAAAATTCATACCATACACCGTTTCTATCGGACTGTTTGCCTGTTTTATTGATGAAACAATCCAACTTGGGGTTGAGGGAAGATCGGGACAGGTGAGCGATATGTGGATTGACTTTTTCGGTGTGTTGCTTGGTACGGCTGTAATGCTTGTTGCATTTTGGATTTACAGGAAGATACGAAAGATCAACTAACTATATGTATGCGAATAAGAAAGGAATCAGTATGGGAAATATGGAAAATTCAGTAAAGCCCCATGAAAACAAAATGGGAACTATGCCAATGACAAGGCTAATTCTAACAATGAGTCTGCCTGCAATTTTTTCAATGACAATACAGGCAATGTATAATGTTGTTGACAGTATTTTTATCGGCAACTATGACGCAGACGGACTGACCGCAACTTCGCTTGCGTATCCTCTGCAAATGCTTTTGATTGCGTTTGCAGTCGGTACGGCAGTCGGTGTAAACTCGTTTGTTTCAAGAAAATTAGGTGAGAAAAATTTTGTTCAGGCAAACGACGGAGCAACTCACGGTCTTGTAACCTGTATTTTTAATTATGTAATATTTTTATTGCTCGGACTTTTTGCGGTTCGCCCGTTTATGGCAATGTACACGCAGAATGAGGCTATTCTAAATTACGGAATCCAGTATCTGACGGTTGTACTTTGCTTCTCGTTCTTTTCAATTGTACAGATTATGGTTGAAAAAACGCTTCAGGCAACAGGCAATATGATATTCCCGATGTTATCCCAGCTTTTCGGTGCAATTGTAAATATTATTTTTGACCCGCTCCTGATTTTCGGTATAGGAATTTTTCCTGAAATGGGCGTTCTCGGTGCGGCAATTGCTACTGTATTCGGTCAATTCTGCGGTATGGCTTTCTGCCTTTGCATTCTTTTCTTTAAGAATAACGAAGTTAAAGTTTCGTTCAAACATTTCAAATTGAATGGTTCAACATTGAAATCCATCTATGTTGTAGGCTTTCCGTCTGTAATTATGCAGTCAATAGGTTCCATTATGATTATCGGACTCAATGCAATTCTTGCTGTTTCGGAGGCTGCCGTTACTGTTCTCGGTATATATTATAAATTACAGAGCTTTGTATTCATGCCTTGTTTCGGACTCAATCAGGGCGTAATGCCGATTATCGGTTATAACTACGGTGCAAGAAAGAAAAAGAGAATGTATTCCGCTTTAAAGCGCGGCATCATCATTGGCGTAATTATTATGGCGGTTGGCACAATTCTTATGTGGACAATCCCCGAACAGCTTATTGCTATGTTTGGCGGCACACAGGATATTATGGATATCGGTGTCCCTGCATTCAGAATCATCAGCCTTTGCTTTATTCCTGCCGCTGCCGGCATTATCTTTACAACACTTTTTCAGGCAGTCGGAAAGGGATTGCGCAGTCTTATTATGTCATTCTGTCGTCAGCTTGTACTCATTCTTCCGATTGCGTGGGTGCTTTCTATGGTGTTTGATTATACAGCCGTATGGTATGCTTTCCCGATTGCGGAATTTTTCTCGTTAATGCTTGCAATTGCATTTTTTGTCAACCTTACAAAAGGCGATTTCAAAAGCCTTGACCAAAAGATTGAATGACGCAGTTAAATTTGTTCACCTCATTGCATATATTGCATTGAGGTGATTTTTTTGACAGAAAATAATGATAACAGAAATACCATTACATATGACGATGACTGGAAATCTGTTTCATATTCGGAATACCCTAAGGTATCGGAGGAGCTTGATTCAGATGAGGAGGATGTGAACTCTTTATCGGCTGAAAATAGTGATGAAAAGAAAAATTCTCCGAAACAGCTTGTGATAACGATTCAACTTGTGTGTTGTATTATTATAGCTCTTGCGGCTTTTTTGCTTAATTTATTCGGCGGTGATGTCTATGCCGCAACACGGGAATGGTACTATTCAAACCTTGAAAAATCCGTTGTTTTTGATACGGGCGATAATAAAATAGATTTATCAAATCTGTTTACTGCAACAAGCGATGAAGTTTCGTCTGCTGAACATTGATTTTACGGTTTCGTATTCACTCGTTTGTCTTGGAGCAATATGTGTGATACTGAATATATTTTTAGGATTTCTATGTTGCGTTATGGTTGTGATTATTCATGAGTGCGGTCATCTTTTTGCAATGCTCATTTGCAAATCTACGCCTGATAAAATCAAAATTTCGCTGTTTGAAATCAAGATTACCAACTCTTCAAGGCAGTTAAACACAACCCGTCAGAACATTTTTATAATTTTTTTCGGACCTTTAGTCAATTTCATTTGTTTTATTCTGTTTTATCTGTTATACTTATGTAATAGTGAGTTTTTATTGCCGATTGCCATGGCGAACCTTTGCACGGGACTTTTTAATATGCTGCCGGTTATGTCGCTTGACGGCGGACAGCTTATGTATGTTATTCTGTGCAGAAAATTCTCGGAAAAATCAGCCGAAAGGATCATAAATATAACTGCTGTTATAATTCTTTTTCCGCTGACGGTACTCGGCTTTATGGTTTTGCTAAATTCAAAATATAATTTTTCGCTGTTGTTTGTGTGTGCTTATCTCATTGCGTCACTTTTATGTAAAAACAACAGGTACTACTGACGGAGGATTTCTATGGTCAGCAAAGAAGTTGAAAAATTACTTCTGAAAGTTCAAAAGCCTGGAAGATATGTCGGCGGTGAACTCAACGAAGTAATCAAGGATAAAAAGAAAGTAGATTGCAGATTTGCCTTCTGCTTTCCTGATACCTATGAAGTAGGTATGTCCCATCTCGGAATGAAAATTCTTTACAGCCTTATGAACGCTGTGCCGTACATTTGGTGCGAAAGAGTTTTTGCCCCATGGGTTGATATGGAAGAAGAGATGATAAAACACAATATTCCGCTTTATGCGCTTGAAAGCGGAGATCCCGTGTCCGATTTTGACTTTATCGGTTTTACTCTCCAGTATGAACTCAGCTTTACAAATATGCTCAATATGCTCAGGCTTTCGGGCGTGCCGATTAAAAGCTGTGACAGAAAAGAACTTAAAAACATAGTAGTTGCAGGCGGACCGTGTGCCTGCAACCCCGAGCCGATTGCAGATTTTGTCGATATTTTCTTCATCGGTGAGGGTGAAGAGGTTGACCTTGAGGTTATTGAACTTTTCAGAAAGTGCAGAGCCGAGGGTAAATCAAAACAGGAGTTTCTTGAACTCTCATCTACAATTGAAGGTGTATATGTTCCTGCACTCTATGATGTAACATATAACGAGGACGGCACAATCAAGTCATTCACTCCAAAAGGAGATGCTCCCGCTAAAATCCACAAGCGTATTATGCTTGATATGGACAAGTCGTTCTATCCTGATAATTTTGTAGTTCCGCTCGTTGAGATAGTTCATGACAGAGCGGTTCAGGAAATTTTCCGTGGCTGTATAAGAGGCTGTCGTTTCTGTCAGGCGGGCATGATTTACCGTCCCGTCCGTGAAAAATCTCCTGAAACTATAAATAAACAATGCAGAGCTTTATGTGATAACACGGGTTACGATGAAGTTTCGCTATCTTCACTCAGTTCAAGTGACTACAGTCAGATTGTACCGTTGCTTGACAAGCTGAATGAGTGGAGCAAAGACGAAAAAGTCAGCATTTCACTTCCGTCACTGCGTGTTGACGGCTTTACAGATGACATTATGAATAAGATTAAAACCGTACGCAAGAGCGGACTTACCTTTGCTCCGGAGGCAGGCAGTCAGCGTATGCGTGATGTTATCAATAAAAATGTTCGTGAAGATGAACTTTTGCAGACTTGCACAACTGCTTTTGCAGGCGGCTGGACTACGGTAAAACTCTATTTTATGATTGGTCTGCCTACCGAAACAATGGACGATGTCGCCGCAATTGCCGGCCTTGGTCAGTCTGTAGTTGATGCATATTACAAATGTCCCGAAAAGCCAAAGGGCAAGTCGGTGCGTGTAACCGTGTCTGCATCCTCTTTTGTACCAAAACCGTTCACACCGTTTCAATGGGAACCGCAGGATACAATCCCTGTTCTTCATGAAAAGCAACAGCACATCAAGGACAGTATTACAACAAGAAAAATTCAGTTTAACTATCACGATGCCGATACAAGCTACCTTGAAGCAGTATTTGCAAGGGGTGACAGAAAACTTTGTAAGGTAATGGAGCTTGCATGTGAAAGAGGCTTTCATTTTGACGGTTGGAATGATTGTTTCAGCCTTGAAAAGTGGCTTGAACTCTTTGATGAATGCGGTGTTGATCCGTCATTTTATGCAAACAGACGCAGAAGTTTTGACGAAATTCTTCCGTGGGATCATATTGACTACGGTGTAACTAAGGATTTCCTTATCAGAGAATGTGAAAAAGCGTACGCAGATACAACAACACCGCATTGCAGACTGAAATGCAACAACTGCGGTGCGGCTAAATACGGAAAGGGTGTGTGTTTTGAAAAGCGTAAGAATATGGTTTAAAAAAGATTTTGAATGTCGCTATATTTCGCACCTTGATCTCAATCGATGTATGCTTCGTGCATTGCACAAGAGCAAAATCCCTATCTGGCATACAGAAGGATTTAACCCGCATCCGTTTGCAACATTTCCGTTGCCGCTTTCGCTTGGTTTCAGAGGAGTAAACGAATGTATGGATGTCAAGCTTGAGGATGAAAGCTTTCCGTTTGAAGAAATCATCTCAAGGCTTAACGGTTGTCTGCCGAGAGGACTTCGTGTGTTTGATGTGACGGAACCCGTTATGAAAGCCGGAAAGATTGCTTTTGCATCATTTACAATCAAGATTTCCTGTGACGGTGAAAACTCCCGTACAGTATGCGAACAACTCAAAGAACTGCTGACAAGCGAAAGTATTGAAGTTGAAAAGAAATCTAAAAAAGGCATAAAAACCGTTGACATAAAACAGGGTATAAAGAGCTTTGCAGTAACCGAAAAATTCGACTTCGCAGAACTTGATGTTGTTTTGTCGGCAGGCAGCTCCGATAATGTGAATCCGAATCTGCTTATATCGGCTTTTGAAAACCGTTTTTTGGTTTCCTGTGATATCGACATCACAAGAAATGACCTCTACAACGCAGATATGGAATTGTTTAGATAGGTGATTATATGTTTGAATTTACAATACGAGAAAATGATTTTTTAAACGGATTTTTGGATTTATTGAGTGAATATGTAAATAAGTCGTATAAGTTCACCATGTCGTATCTAACGAGTCCTCTTTTGTCAGATGTGCGTGAGAGCGAAAGACTTGTTTTGCTTGTAGTCAACAAGTCTGTTTTTCAGAATATGTACAGTTTCATCAAGCTGAATGACAGCAATATGCAGTTTGCATCATTTTCCTGTCTTGAAACAGCCGTGAACTCGATGCGACTTTACAATGTTCTTGCTACAAATCCGGATTATATGCACGAATATATTACCGGCGGAAACTTTTCGCTTGAAGTCTGTGAAAATGAAATTTCAGAAAAACAAAAAAAATACAAGAAAGGTGAAGAGGAGTTCTCGCTCCGTGAATTTGCAACCGGACTTGGCAAATTCAATTCTTTTGAATTGAAAAATGCAGCTGTTGCGTCACAGCTTGTTGACGGCAATATCTTTCTCGGACTTTCCTGCGGCAATGAACTCGGAGAGGATTTGCAGGATGAAGTCAGAAAGAGTATGATCGGTGCATACCTTTCACTTTCAAAGCACAATAAAATGTTTTTTAACGGCGG
>ULSZ01009751.1_pt1 | contig 12699 bp, 9 predicted proteins | sample 1957151 | NCBI WGS metagenome assembly ULSZ01 (sample SAMEA4835721, study PRJEB28245) | human gut metagenome | biome: gut microbiome; material: fecal sample | place: Denmark | collected 2008
CCTCCAATATTATGATCTTGTTCCTGCTCCGGGGCCGCAGGCTGGCGGCTTTGCCGAATCAACAGGATCTGCTTTGTCCCATCATCCGGGGACAAACCGTCCGCAAAGCCTGCCCCCCACAGCCAAAGCACCTGGCTGCCGCAGGCCAGCAGCGGCATCAGCGTCCGTTCAGCCACAGGAACTTTTGCCTCATTCAGATATTTTTTGAGCGTTTTGCCAACGTGACGTCCCGCCGGGCGGAACGTATCGCCGGGTTGGCGGGTCCTCACAAAAATATTCTTATTTATTTTAGCATAATCTGCACAATAGGTGTAGTCTTTTTTCAAAAATGATGGATTTTTCAAAAAAACTTCATAATTTAGTTGTTGAATCTCCAGCTCATAGCCCCCTGGCAGGCAGTAAACGCCGGTTTTTAGCAGCTGGTGCGGCGCGGGAATGGCTTCCGGCTGCATTTTTAGCACTGAGCGGCAGTACAAAATGCCGTTTGCCGCGGTCCAGCAGGCATCCGGCGTCAGCTGTACCGCACCGCTGCCCTGCCGAACAATGGCCGCAAGAGCCTGCACATATTTTTCTTCAGGGTCACGCGCGCGGGCTGCCAGCATGCGCAGGGCAGCAGCCAGCACCGGGGCATCCGCCGCGGCAAGAATCGGGATGCTGTACCCGCCCCCGCAGGCAGCCTGCGCCAGCAGTTTTTCGGCCAGGTTTTCCAGCCAGATGTTCAGCTCCTGCAGCTGGTTGCACAGCCGCCCCACGGCCCGCTCTGCCGCCGGATTGATGGTTTGCAGCGCCGGAACAGCATAATGGCGGATACGGTTGCGGGCATAGGCATCGCTGAAATTGCTTTCGTCCTGAACATAGTGTTGCCCAAGGGCGGCGCAGTATGCCGTGGTATCGCTCCTTGTCAGGCACAAAAATGGACGGCGGTACACGCCCCGTACCCCCGGAATACCCGCCATGCCGTGCAGGCCGGTACCGCGCGCCATGCGGAACAACACCGTTTCCGCCTGGTCAGATAACGTATGCGCTGTGGCAATGCAGGCATGCTGCTGTGCGGCCAGCGCATCAAACCAGGTATAGCGCAGGCTGCGCGCCCAGTTCTCGCTGGGGTTTGGGGGAATCTGCACCCCGCTGGCAGCGGCATCGTACAAAAAGAACGGCACATGATGCGTGCGGCAGAACTCCGCCACAAAGCGGGCATCCGCATGGGCAGCTTCGCCCCGGATTCCGTGGTCCACATGGGCCGCCATGACGGTGATGCCGAGTTCCGCTTTGCAGCGCAGCAGAAAACAGAGCAGCGCCATCGAATCCGCCCCGCCGGAGCAGGCAACGATGACACGGTCCCCCAACCGAAACAAACCCTGCCGGCGGCAATAGGCCAGCAAGGTTTGTTCCATCGTGTTTACTGGGTTTTGCAATGAATTGTCTGCGTCAGTACTGTTCATGGATCTCGTCCAGATTGCTGAACCGGGTATGGGCGCCATCCCAGCCAAGGCGGACCACACTGGTTTCGCCATGGCGGTTTTTGGCCACGATGCATTCGGCTTCGTTTTCGTTCGCCTGTTCGGTTTCGCCGTTCTGGGAATTGTAATAGGCAGCGCGGTACAGGAAGAGCACCACGTCCGCATCCTGTTCGATAGAGCCGGAATCACGCAGGTCTGAAAGCTGGGGGCGGTGGTCCGAGCGACCCGCTGTTTTTTCGGCAGCACGGGAAAGCTGGGACAGCGCAATGACAGGAACGTTCAGTTCCTTGGCCATAATTTTCAGGTTCCGGGTGATATCGCTGATTTCCTGCACGCGGCTTTCGGTGCGCTTGGCGGACTGCATCAACTGCAAATAGTCGATGATGACCAGACCGATCTTATCCCGTTTGGGGTCCTGGTTGATCTGGCGGATTTTTGCCTTGATTTCCGGCACCGAAATACCGGAGGAATCATCCATGTAAATGGGAACGTTATACAACAGTGACGTTGCATTGGCAAAGTCGTTCCAGTCGGAGTTGTTCAGGCGGCCGGTGCGGAATGCCTGGCTGTCAATGCCTGCGGTGCTGGAAAGGATGCGGTCGGTCAGCTGTTCGCAGGTCATTTCCAAGCTGAAAATGACGGTCGGTATCTTTTGCAGGCGGGCCACATTGGTAGCAATGTTCAGCGCAAAACTGGTTTTGCCCATACCGGGGCGGGCCGCCAGAATAATCAAGTCCGAACGGCCAAGGCCGGTCAGGATATTATCCAGATAGTTGAAGCCTGTGGGGATACCGGCAAATTTATCGCGGTCCGCACCGGACAGCTTTTGCATGGTATCAATAACTTCCAGGATAGACTCCTGAATGGTTTTAACGCCGGAGCGGTCCTGGCCGTTGCGGATATCGTACAGCTTTTGCTCGGCGCTTTCCAGCAGCAGGTCAGAATCGGATTCCTCGCTGGACTGCTGCAGGATATCGCGGGCTGCTTCGATCAGACGGCGGGTTTGATATTTTTCCTTGACGATCTTGATGTAAGAATCGACGTTGGAAATCGCCGGGACGGTTTCCGCAATGCGGGTAATGTACACTTTGGCATCATCTGCGCCCTTGAACACACCGTTCTGAGCCAGAGAGTCCACCAGAGTGATAACATCCACCGCTTCGCTTTCGCTGAACAGGCGGCGCATTTCCTCATAGACGGCCCGGTTCTGCTCCGAATAGAACATATCGGGGTCCATCTCGGTGATCAGGCGGTTCAGGATGGTTTCATCCATCAGCGCTGCGCCAAGCACGCTTTGTTCCGCCTGCATGTTATACGGCAGCTGAATGCCCAGGCTGGACAAGCTTAATTCATTGTTTGCCATTCAGGCACCTCCCTGCCGTTTTTGTTGGAATGTAATTACAAGACCCCCTGCCAATTACAGCGGAGCCTCCTCGACCTTGACCTTGAACGCGGCCACAACACCCACATGCAGGCGGACTTTGGCATCATAACTGCCAAACTCCTTGATGCTGGCGGGCATTTCGATTTTTTTCTTGTCGATTTCGGTGCCGGTCAGCTTGTACAACTGTTCGGCAACTTCCTTTGCGGTCACTTTGCCGTGCAGCTTGCCGGAAGCGCCCCCCTTGACCTTGACAGAAACGATCTGGCCCTTGATCTTGGCAGCCAGTTCTTCAGCAGCAGCCTTAGCTTCGGCTTCATGGTGGGCTTTGGCTTCGCTCTTGGTGCGGGCGGTGTTCACAGCGTCAGCATCGGCCACTGCAGCCAGACCGCGCGGGAACAGGAAGTTGCGGGCGTAACCGTCCGACACTTCATGGATTTCATCCTTTTTACCAATGCTCTTGACATCCTGTTTGAGAATAACTTTCATCGTGGTGGTTCCCCTCTCTATGTAGTAATTGATATAATTTTCTGCCATTGGCAGGGATTCGCTGATAATTTAATTTGTTAAACTACACCCACCAGTTCTTCCTGGCATTCCTGGTTGGCGCGGTATTCGTCGATCTGCGCGCGGATGCGGGCTTCGGCTTCCTTTACGGTACAATCACGCAGCTGGGCACCGGCCATCGTCAGGTGGCCGCCGCCGCCCAAGGGCTCCAGAATGACCTGTACGTTCAGCGCACCCATGCTGCGGGCGGAGATGTTGACACCGCCGTTTTTGGCGATTGCCACAAAGCTGGCATCCACGCCGTTGATGGTCAGCAGGTCATTGGCTGCCATGGGCAGAACCACACTCATGGCGGGGTCAAGCTCATCCGAAGTGGCGATAGCGCAGCCTTTGTAGAGGTAAGCGCCCTCCACAATAGCGGCGCGGGCTTCGTATTCTTCTTTGGAAATATTGAACAGGCGCTTGGTCGCGGCGGTTTCGGCCCCGCGGCTGCGCAGCCAGGCGGCAGCCTCAAAGGTACGCACGCCGACATGCAGCGCAAAACTGCGGGTATCCAACATGATGCCAGACAGCAGCGCCTGGGCTTCCAACTGAGTGATATTGTTTTGGGCGGGCATGAATTGCAGCAGTTCACACACCAGCTCGCTGGCGCTGGAAGCAAAGGGTTCATGATACAAAAGGATCGGGTTATCAATATGCCCTACCGCCATGCGGTGATGGTCGATAACAACCACGCGGCTGCATTTTTCGTAAATCTTTTGGTCTTCCAGCAGGCGCTTTTGGTATGTATCGGTTACGATCAGCAGGGTTTTGGGGGTGATGAGCTTATAGGTTTCTTCCGGTTCAATAAAGTTGTGGTCCTCCCCTGCTTTGTTGAACACATCCAGCAGCTGGCCCGCCAGCGTTGCCTTGCTGCGCACCGCGATGACCGAAGGCACATCGCACATTTTGCACATGCGCAGCAAACCGATGGCGGAGCCGATGGCATCCAAATCGCTCTGGCGGTGGCCCATGATAATGACGCTGTCGCTCTGGCGGATCTGGTCTGCCAGGGCGTTGGCAATGATGCGGCTGCGCACATGGCTGCGCTTTTCGACACCATGGGAAATGCCGCCGAAGAACTCAAAGCCATCGACTGTTTTCACGGCAGCCTGGTCGCCGCCGCGGCCCAAGGGAATATCAATGCTTTCGCGGGCCATCTCCTGGCATTCCTGCATAGTAGCGCCGCCATGGCCTACGCCGATGGAAAGGGTGAGCATTCCGCCGGGGTGCAACGCACGCACTTTATCCAGAATATCAAAGCGTTCTTCCATCATCCAGCGGATATCCCGCTCTTCCACCACCGCAATATAGCGGCTGTTGGACACCTTGCGCAGGAAACCGGTCGTGCGGCCGATGTATTCTTCCAGCAGGGTGTTGATGGCCTCCAGCTCGTGCGCCTGCTCGGAGTCCTTCATATCGTTGAACAGCTCGTCATAGCTGTCCACCCCAATAATCAGGTAAGCCGGGCGGCTGGCAGTGTATTCATCCAGCGTGTTTTTGTAGAACGTATCGTTGACCAAAAACAGCAATGTGCCCGTTTTGCTGCTGCGGCTGGTTGTGGCATAGGCCGTGTAGCGGTTTTCGTCAATGGTCAGGTCCTGGCCGTGGGCGCGGGCACAGACGGAAAGGTCAATGCCGGTCATCAGGCGGTCCGGTGCAGCCAGCAGGGCATCCTGCCCCGCCAGGATCTGCTCCCGGAAGGCCGGATTATACCACACCACGGAGCCTTCGGTAATCAGGGCAGTGGGGATGGAAAAATCCGCCAGCGAATACTGGGTCTTGCTGCCCTCAAAGTTGGTTCCGCACAGCATATCGGCCACAAAGCGCCGCAGCCGGCGGATGCCAAGCACCGCCACCACCAACGCAAACACTACAAGCAGCGCCGGTGCCAGCAGCCAGCGCGGGTTGCTGAACGCCAGCGGCACAGCCAGAGCGATGCACGCAACGAGCAGCAAAAAGATAATGACAAAGATATCACGTCTCAGCTTGTTTTTCATCATCGTTCCTCGGTGCCTGCAATGTGGGGCAGGCGGTCACGGTCAGATATGGTTTGGATCAAACTTCCATCAGAATGGGCAGAATCATGGGGCTGCGCTTGGTTTTGCGGTAGATATAGCTGGAAAGCGCCTCCCGCACGCGGGATTTCACGCTGGCCCAGTCGTGCATGTTATCCGCCATACTGCGGTCAAGGGCCATTTCAACCTGCACGCGGGCACCGTCCATCAGCTCCTCGCTTTCCCGCACATAGACAAAGCCGCGGGAAACCAGGTCCGGGCCGGAAAGCAGCTGGCCGGTGCTGCCATCCACGGCTGCGGTAACGATGATGATACCGTCCTCCGACAGGTGGTGGCGGTCACGCAGGACCACATTGCCCACATCGCCCACGCCATAGCCATCCACCATCACGGCACCGGCGGGCACAGTGCCCTCCACTGCCATGCCATCGCGGGAAAGGCGGATGTTCTGGCCATTTTCAGCAATATAAATATTCTGCTTGGGGATATAGCCCAGGTGCTCCGCCGTTTCGGCGTGGCGCTTGAGCTGCTTGAACTCGCCGTGAACCGGCAGGAAATACTGCGGGTGGGCAAGGGTCAGCATCAGCTTCTGCTCTTCCTGGCAGGCGTGGCCGGAAACATGGGTATCGTACATGTTTTCGTAAATGACCTCTGCGCCCAGGGCCAGAAGGCCGTTGACCACCTTGGTCACGGTCTTTTCGTTGCCGGGGATGGGGCGGGCCGAGATAATGATAAAGTCAGTGGGGCCGACCTTGACGGTACGGTGGCTGGCCTGCGCCATACGGGACAGAGCGGACAGCGGTTCGCCCTGGCTGCCGGTGGTGATAAGGACAACCTTTTCCGGCGGGTATTTGTTGATCTCCTCGATATCGATCAGCACATTATCCGGCGCATGCAGATACCCCAGCTCCCGCGCCATTTCGGTGTTGGAAACCATGCTGCGGCCATTGACGGCCACCTTGCGGCCATACTCAATGGCCAGGTCAATGATCTGCTGGATGCGGTAGATGTTGGAAGCAAAGGTTGCCACGATAATGCGGCGGGTTTTGGCGCGGGCAAACAGGCTGCGCACCCCTTCGGCCACAGTCTGCTCGGTTGCCGTAAAGCCGGGGCGCTCCGCGTTGGTAGAATCCGCCAGCAAAGCCAGCACGCCGCGGCGGCCATACTCCGCAATGGTGGAAAGGTCGGTAACGGCATCGCCGGAAAGCGGCGTGTAGTCGATCTTGAAGTCGCCGGTATGCAGCACGATGCCTGCCGGGCAGTCAATGGCAAACGCCAGAGAATCCGGGATGGAGTGGTTGACATGGATGGGCTCCACCGTAAAGCAACCAAGGCGCACTTTCTGGCGGGGACGGATCTCATGGAACTCTGCACTGGAGGCAAGACCGTGCTCCTCCAGCTTGTTTTTGATCAGGCCAATGGTCAAACGTGCAGTGTAAATAGGCACGTTGAACTTTTTGAGCAGATACGGCAGGCTGCCGATATGGTCTTCGTGGCCATGGGTAATGAACAGGCCCTTGATGCGGTCCTTATTTTCCAATACATAGGTGAAATCCGGAATGACAAGGTCCACGCCGAACATATCGGAATCCGGGAACACCAGGCCGCAGTCCACCAGAATCATATCGCCCTGGCATTCATACAGGGTGATGTTTTTGCCAACTTCGCCCAGGCCGCCCAGCGGGCAGATGTGCATGGGAACAGCCGGGGTGGAAGCATCATAATAATGCTGCTTATAGCTGCGGCGCTGCGGGCTGCGGGGGCGCTGCACCGGGGCCGGAGCTGCTGCATTCACCGCATTGCTCGCTGCAGCCTGCTGGGGCTGCGGGGCACGGCGGCGCTGCGGCTTGCGGTGCTGGGGCTGTGGTTTTTCCGCCGCTGCCTGCGGGGCGCTGGCCGCGGGGGCAGGCGCACCGGGTTTGCGGTTCTGGTTATTATTATTTGCGCGCGGGGCACGGCGGGTGTAATTGCTGCGGCCCTGCTGGCGGGGGCGTTTTTCGTTGTTGTGATCTTCCATTGCATAACCTCCATATTGTATTCGGCCAGGGTTGGCGGTTACACACACGGTAAGCACCGTACCCCGGACGTGATGTTTTGTCGCATGTAAAATTTGCACGGCACTGTGCCGATTTACTGAATCACGGTTTGGACGCGAAGAGTTCAGCCGAAAGGCTGCAACCGGGTCCTGAATCAAACTACGACATTGCAATTAAATCTATTATAAGGCGCAGCGGGGGCATTGTCAAATAGTATGCCGGACGCATTTATGGACAAATTACACAAAAGCTTGCAGGACTGGGCAAAATCGCGTATAATTATTTTTATAGTAAAGCGGCAGGGTTCCGAGCATTGCGGCTGGCCGATAAGGTACAGCGAAAAGCAAAGAAAAGGATGCCATTTTCCGGCACGCCCTGATTCCAGTATTGCCGCAGCAAAACGAGGGTAACATGAAACACATCGAAATTTATACCGACGGTGCCTGCAGCGGCAACCCCGGCCCCGGCGGTTGGGGCGCGATCCTGCGCTTCCGTACCGGAGAAAAGGTGTATGAGAAAGAGATTTCCGGCGGCGAGGCCGGAACCACCAACAACCGCATGGAGCTGACCGGCCTGCTGGAAGCCCTGCGCCAGCTGAAAGAGCCCTGTGACATTGACCTGTACAGCGACAGCCAGTATGTGATCAACGGGCTGGAAAAGGGCTGGGCCAAGGGCTGGCGCAAGCGCGGCTGGAAAAAGGCAGACAAATCCCCCGCCTTGAACCCCGACCTTTGGGCACCGCTGCTGGAAGAAAGCGAGAAGCATGTAATCCACTACCACTGGCTGAAAGGCCACGCAGGCCACCCCGAAAACGAGCGTTGCGACCGCTTGGCCGTGGAGCAAAGCAAAAAATACGGCGGAAAGCAGGCCTGACGCACTGCGCACCGCTGATACAGGAGGATATTATGGACGGAGCACTGGGTTTTAATACATTTGAAAAGCAGGATAAGGTTCTAGTTGGGCTGAACGGCGGCATGGACGCTGCCGTTACTGTGCGCATTTTGCAGGAGCAGGGCTTTGCCGTACAGGCCGCACTGGTGCATTTTGCCGGGATGGCCGACGATGCCGTGGAGACCGCACAGAACGCCGCCAAGGCGTTGGATGTAACCCTGCACGTGATTGAAGCAGCGGACACTGCCGCGGACGAACTGCTGAAGTTCCAGCTGCTGATGCAGACGGCTGATAAGCTCGACTGCCGTTTTATCTCCACTGGCCATTATGCCCGCGTGGAGCAAGACGCCGATGAGTGCCGCCTGTGCGCCCCAGAGCACGCAGAGTGCGACCAGACCGCCCTGCTGGAAGTTCTACCACAGGAAATTCTGGCACGGCTGATCCTGCCGCTGGGTGAATTCGACAAGGAATCCGTGCAGGAAATTGCGCAGGATATCGGCTGCGCGGAATAAATTGCCGCAAACGAACGCAGATGTTTGGATAGAAATGCAGAGCTGCGGATTCCAATGGTTCAGAGATTATGAAAAAGGCATGTGCTTGAATAATAGCACATGCCTTTTTGTTTTACTATTCTTTTGTTCTCTGTTCTTTATGAGATGAGCGTCTGAGAAAAGCAACGGAAATCAAGTGACCCAAAGTCATCTTATTTCTTTTTGTTCCTCTTTTCCTGGCGCTCCTGCTCTTTAATCAGGCGCTTGCGCTTCTGCTTTTCGGTTTCCACGCGGGGCCAGGGGTTCCAGGTGCCCTCGTTTTCGTGCATCCAGTGGGCGAAGGGATACAAAAGGATGGCCAAGCCGCCCAGCAGAATCAGCAGGTAGATGGCGGTGGACAGATCGACCGCCATATCCAGCGCGCCAAGGGCCGCCATCAAAAAGCCGGCATACATGGCGAACTGTCCATTATAGCGGACATAGCGGTTCCAGTTTTTTTCTTTTATGGCGTCCCGCCCCTGGTCCCCCCAGATGCGGGGATTTTTGGTAACGGCATAGCCGTAATACGCCAGCACAAGGCCGACAACAAGCATAAACTGGAACATAGCGTTTCCTCACTTTGAGCTGTATATTACAGGCCCATTTTTTTGTAGAATGGGGTAAAATCAAAGGTGGCAAAATAGTCTGCCGGGGTCTCGGCGCGGCGGATCAGTTGGTGAGAGCCATCCTCGCACAGCAGTACTTCGGCGCTACGCAGCTTGCCGTTGTAGTTATATCCCATCGAGAAGCCATGGGCACCGGTATCGTGGATGACCAGCACATCGCCCATATCGATCTTGGGCAGCATACGGTCAATGGCAAACTTATCATTGTTCTCGCACAGACCGCCGACCACATCGTATTTATGGTCGCAGGGGGCGTTCTCTTTGCCCAGCACGGTGATGTGGTGGTAGGAACCGTACATGGCCGGGCGCATCAGGTTGGCAGCGCAGGCATCCAGGCCGATATACTCTTTATAAATGTGCTTTTCGTGGATGGCTGTGGCAACCAGGCAGCCATACGGAGCCAGCATAAAGCGCCCCATCTCGGTAAAGATGGCAACGTCGCCCATACCGGCGGGCACCAGGATCTCCTCAAACTTTTTGCGGACACCCTCGCCAATGGCCAAGATATCATTGGAGCGCTGCTCCGGCTTGTAGGCAACGCCGACGCCGCCGGACAGGTTGATGAACTTGATGTGTGCACCGGTCTTTTGGTGCAGACGAACAGCCAGGTTGAACAGGATACCGGCCAGTTCCGGGTAATAATCATCGGTAACGGTATTGCTGGCCAGGAAAGCATGAATGCCGAAGTTCTTTGCACCCAGTGCCATCAGGCGGGTATAAGCTTCGGTCATCTGCTCTTCGGACATGCCGTACTTGGAATCGCCGGGGTTATCCATGATGCCGTTGCCCAGGTCAAAGGTTCCGCCGGGGTTAAAGCGGCAGCAGATCGTTTCGGGGATACCTGCCACATTCTTGAGGAAATCCACATGGGTCAGGTCGTCCAGGTTAATGTAAGCGCCCAGGTCATACGCCTTCTTCATGTCCTGCACCGGCGTTTCGTTGGAGGAGAACATGATATCGCTGCCGCTGAAGCCACAGGCTTCGCTCAGCAGCAGTTCGGTGTAGCTGGAGCAGTCCACGCCGCAGCCTTCCTCTTTCAGGATGCGCAGCAGGTACGGGTTGGGGGTTGCCTTAACGGCAAAATACTCCTTAAAACCTTTGTTCCATGCAAAAGCTTTGTTGACAAGGCGTGCATTGGCGCGGATGCCTTTCTCGTCATAAAGATGGAACGGGGTAGGCACATCGGCAATAATTTCCTGTGCCTGCTCAAGGGTGATGAACGGTTTCTTTTCCGGCATAATAATACTTCCTTCCCTCTTGTTGTGCGGCGCAGCACTTCCCCTGCCCTTTTTTTGCACATACAGGGCGTATGCGGCCCGCTGGGGCGTACCGTAAAGCAAACGTGGTGAAAATATTCCACCCGCTTGTTTGCTTATTCGATACGCTCTGACCCTCTATGAATAAATATACAGTTATTATATTGCTTTTGCCGCCGCAGGGCAAGAGCTTTTTGAAAAAATGCCGGAATGGTGCAAAAATGCCCCGCATACCGCAGGGCATGCAGGGCAAAAGCATGGATTGTGATAAAAATTCAGGGGGTCAATCCCCTACCGCGCTGTGCCGCATGGCAAGGTGGCCGGCAAGCAGGCGGTTTTCCAGGTGTTTGACCGTCCACAGGTAAGCCGGGTACAGGAACAGGCAGGCCGCCACCCAGGCTACCGGGTTGGACAGCTCTGCGCCAAAATAGCCTAGCACCGGAATCAGCACCAGGGCGATAACGGTACGCGCCACCATTTCGGCCACACCGGCCATCATGGCAAGTGTGGAATAGCCCAGCCCCTGAATGGTATAGCGCCATACGATGAGCGCGCCGAGCGGGATAAAGAACAGACTGTTCCAGAACATATAATCCCGCGCCATCGCCACGATCTCAACCTCGGTCTTGGTATCCAGGAAGAGGCCGATGATCACGACATCGCCAAAGTGCAGGGCAATAAAAGCAAGGACGGAATAAGCAACCACCATAATGTAGGAGCTTTTTACACCGCTGCGCACACGGTCCAGCCGGGCCGCGCCAAGGTTCTGGCCCGCATAGGTTGCCATAGCGGTGCCGATGCTTTCCAACGCACAGGAAAGCAGGTTTTGGGTTTTGCCCGCAGCCGTAATGGCGGCAACCACAGAGCTGCCCAGCCCGTTGACGGCCCACTGCATTATAACGCCGCCCACGGCCGTGATGGTACACTGCAGGCCCATGGGCAGGCCCATAGCAGACAGGCGACGGCAGGTAGAGCGGCTGTATTTCCATTCATCCCGCGTCATATGCAGGATCTTGAACTTTTTGATCAGATAGATCAGGCTGATCACGCCGGAGATTGCCTGCGAAACATCGGTTGCCACAGCGGCACCCAAAACACCCATATTAAAGTTGATGATGAGCACCAGATCCAGCACAATATTGACAGCGCTGGTCAGCACCAGGAAGTAAAGCGGGGTTTTGCTGTCGCCCAAAGCGCGCATGATGGCCGAAACCATATTATAGAGAAAAACAAAGGGAATTCCCGCAAAGATCCAGCCAATGTAGGTGCTGGCACCATCAATAATGTCCGCCGGGGTCTGCATCAGCTCCATAATGGGGCGAGTCAGCGCCACCGTGACAACGGTAAGCACAACACCCCAGGCAATGCACAGCCAGGTTGCATTGGCCACATGGCGGCGCAGGTCGCTGTCATCATGGGCACCAAACAGCTGTGCGATGGGGATAGCAAAGCCGTTGCACATGCCAATAACAAAACCCAGGATCAGATAGTTGACCGAGCCGGTAGCGCCAACTGCCGCCAGCGCATTGACACCGACAAAACGGCCCACAATGATGGTATCTGCCAGGCTGTAAAACTGCTGGAACAGGTTGCCCAGCATCAGCGGCAGGGTGAACAACAGGATGATTTTGAACGGATTTCCGCTCGTTAAATCTTTGGTCATATGCGTTCCCTCAACAAGATCATTTTTCCACACAAAACAACGCGCAAAAGTAAAAAAGAGGGTGGTTGGCACCCTGTTTTGCTCAAGCGCGGAGTTAATTATACTATAACAAAACAAAAAATCAAGTGGGCTGCAAAGAAAAATATATTTCCCCAAAGCAGCGGCTGAATTGTATGCTTTTACAGCGCCACTGGAGCTCACGCCGAACAGCCAACAAGAAAAGCCGCACACCCAAAAGTGTACGGCTTACCTTGGCAGGGGTAGAAGGATTCGAACCCTCGGCACGCGGTTT
>ULSZ01009721.1_pt1 | contig 12662 bp, 10 predicted proteins | sample 1957151 | NCBI WGS metagenome assembly ULSZ01 (sample SAMEA4835721, study PRJEB28245) | human gut metagenome | biome: gut microbiome; material: fecal sample | place: Denmark | collected 2008
CTTGGGCAGCTCCAGGCCGCTGTCACGCAGGATCTGGGTGCGGTAGATGACGGTGTGCATCAAAATGTTCTGGCTCGGCGGGAAACGGCCGATCTCATCCCAGGCAAACACACGGTCCTGCGGCAGAATACTCTTGTAGCTGACGGTGTGGTGGGTGTTATCCGCCACATGCTCGTACACATAGTTGCACATCAGCAGGTCCACCGGCTGCTCCATGGCGGCAAAACCGCGCAAGGTCTGCATGACCTTTTGCAGAGCTTCGGCATCCAGCCAGTCGTCAGAGTCCACGACTTTGAAGTACATACCGCTTGCGTTGCGGATGCCCTGGTTGACACCCTCGCCATGACCACCGTTTTCCTGGTGGATGACTTTGACGATGTTGGGGTATTTTTCAGCATAGGCATCGGCAATTTTGCCGGTGTCGTCCTTGGAGCCGTCATCTACAAGGATGATCTCGGCCTCCTCCCCGGCGGGCAGCAGCGTTTCTACGCAGCGGTCCATATAGGCTGCGGAATTATAACACGGTACGGTAAAGGTGATCAGCTTCATAACAGGCCTCAATTCTTAGGCAACACCGCACAATTCCCGCCTTACGGCTTAAGCACCGCTCCGGCGGCTGCGGCACGGCATCTGCGTTGCCAAAATGCTCGATAAGACATCCAGTATTATCTGCGCTTTTGGCTTAGCATCTGCCGCACCTCGCTCGCCGTATCGGCACTTAGAATTATGCGGTATTGCCCTTATAGTTTCATGCTTATTTGCGGGGTACGGGGCCGGTCTGCTGCACATTTTGCAGCCAGTCCTGCCAGGTGCGGCTGGCAAAATCCGCCGTTTGGGTAATCTGCGGCCAGAACTCTGCCATTGGTTCATCATAAATGCCAACGGTGGCGAAACCGGCGGCGCGTGCGGTGGCAATCCCCACGGGGGAATCCTCAAACACGGTTGCCTGCACGGGGTTCTGCACGCCAAAACGGTGCAAAGCATCCAGATATACATCCGGCTTCTTTTTGCCGTCAGGGTTCTTGCAGTCCACCGCAAATTCAAACCAGTGCATCAGCCCGTGGGAGGTCAGCGCGGCTTCGATCAGCGGTGTTTCGGTGCCGGATGCCACGCACATGCGCACACCGCGTGCGTGCATGGCTGCCAGCACCTGCTCAACGCCCGGCTTTACGGTGGCTTCCTGCGCATAGCCGTACCGCGCTTCGGCACGGATCAGCTCTGCGCATTCAGGCTCCGTCAGCGGCACGCCAAGCTGCTGCACAAACATCGCGGCGGTTCCTTCCACCGTAAGGGTCATGTTGGCCATGCGCTGTTCATGGGTGATGGTTTTGCCATATTTTGCAAGGATGCGGTCCGTTACATGGTCCCACATGCCGGTGGAGCACAACAGGGTGCCATCCATATCAAAAATTGCGTAAGGGGTCAGTTCCACGGCGTACCTCACAATCGTTTTGGGGTGCAAAATTGTACCCTGCAATAAGCAATACGTTTTAAGGATACTAAATTTTGCAAAAAAAAACAACCCCTCCGGCATAACCATTGCCGGAGGGGCTGCGCACCGGGTGGGTGGCCTGGTGCCTGCTTGCTTGTTTCAAGGTGCAACAAACAGTATTATGGTGAATCAATCATCCATATCTTATTTATGCCCTATTCGTGGTAAATTCCGGTCAGAGCCGCATCCTTCTGCGCACCATTACCGTGTGCGGGTCCAATCGTCGAGAACGATACGGTACCGTCTTAGTACTCCCGGTCGAAGCGGCAGAAGTCATGAACGCCGGAGGGGATCACGTCGTTGTAGACATCTTCCGGCAGGTTATAGGCTTCCTCACTGTCCAGAATACCACGTACCCACTTTGCAAACGAACGAAGGTTCAACATTGCAACCCCATCTCCTTTCTGTCTTTATTATATCCAGCGCAGGGGGATTTTGCAATGCACGCTTTGTACAATCTTACAAAAGTTTTTTGTATATTATAAACTATTTCGTTATTTTGTATATTTTGTGGCTGCATCTGTACGCGTTACGCGGACATTTCGTCTTGATAGTCCTCCCATGCCTCCTGCATGGTATCGGCGGAAAAAAGGAACTCGCCCGTTGCGGAATAAACTTCAATGTGGCCTGCTACATACCGGAATTGTGCTGTCATGGGAACCCCTGCCTTTCTGCTTTGCTATGGGCAACACCGCACAATTCCCGCCTTGCGGCTTAAGCACCGCTCCGGCAGCTGCGGCACGGCATCTGCGTTGCCAAAATGCTCGATAAGACATCCAGTATTATCTGCGCTTTTGGCTTGGCATCTGCCGCACCTCGCTCGCCGTATCGGCACTTAGAATTATGCGGTATTGCCTATGGTTTTATTATAGCAGACATCCAGGGCGATAAACCGGACTTCCAGTCCTCGCAGACGAAAAAGCAGGGTGATAAAGTGTACTTTAAGCCTTTGTGCGGGCCACATAGGCGGCAAAACCGCGCAAAAAGCGCATCATACCCAGCACCCACAGGCACAAAAGGAACCAGAGTGCCGTGTATTTTGGGCACACAAGCCCGGCAAGGTTGCCCCATTCCTGGCTGTAATCCCACACCTCAACATGCAGCAGACGGCGGCAGGCAAGCCCGGTGCCCAGTTCCAGCACCGAAACCCCAACCGCGCCGATCCCCGCCAGCAGCGGGGTGGGCAGTGGCAGGCGGCCGAGGGCATCCAGTGCGCAAAGGCAGGCCCCGCCCGCCAAAAACATCGTCCAATGGGTTGTGCCGCGCCAGGCGATCTCCAGCGCAAGGTACGCGGTACCGCCCATGGCAAACAGCACCAGCTGCCCCGGCGCAGCCAGACGGTGGAAACAAACAGACATACAAACGCCCCCTGTACAGTATGGAAGAATGACCCCGTCATCCTTTACCATAGTATGTGCAGGGGGCGCAGTTTGTAACCATTTTGTAATAAAATTACAGCATTTTATTTGGACAGCTTCTTCAGCAGTTCGCTGCGGGTATCCCACAGGTTCCTGCTCAGGTCAACATAATAGCGGTGCGGGTTTTCAAAGCGTTTTACTTCGTCCCACAGGGTGCCCACCTGGGCTTTGCAGAACTTGCGGATATCAGCCAGGTTGGGGCTGGTGTAAACGCGCTTGCCGTTCTCATAGATCGGGGTGGAAATGCAGCGGGCAGTGCTGTTGACATAGGTGCATTCCTTCCAGGTCTCGATGGGGTCAAACAGGGTAATGCCGTTCTTGGTATCCACCACTTCGTCTGCCATAGTGATCAGGTCTGCCTGGGCTTTGCCGTCCTCATCATAGATACGCCATACCTTTTTCAGGCAGGGAATGGTCATCTTTTCCACGGATTCGGAGAGCTTCATCTTGGGGGTATAGCTGCCGTCATCCTCTTTCACTGCGGCCAGCTTGTACACGCCGCCAAACACGGGGTCGCTCTTGGCGGTGATCATGTTTTCGCCAATACCAAAGCTGTCCACACGGGCACCCTGCAAAATCAGGTCGCGCACGATGTATTCATCCAGAGAGTTGGAAGCGCAGACGGTGCAGTCCGGGTAACCGGCGGCATCCAGCATCTGGCGGGCCTTTTTGGAAAGGTAGGCAATATCGCCGGAGTCAATGCGCACACCTTTGGGGCGCTTGCCCATCGGCTTCAGCACTTCGTCAAACACCTTGATGGCATCGGGCACGCCATGACGCAGAACGTTGTAGGTATCCACCAGCAGCACGCAGTTGTCCGGGTACATCTCGGCATACTTCTTGAATGCGTCATACTCGGTGGGGAACATCTGCACCCAAGAGTGTGCCATAGTGCCGGATGCCGGGATACCGAAGTCACGGGCAGCCATCACGCAGGAGGTGGAGCTGCAGCCGCCGATGTAGGAAGCACGGGCGCCAAAGTAGGCGGCGTCATACCCCTGGGCACGGCGGGCGCCAAACTCCATAACCGGGCGGCCAGCGGCAGCGCGGCAGATGCGGTTTGCCTTGGTGGCAATCAGGCACTGATGGTTAAAGGTGACCAGCAGCAGGGTTTCCAGCAGCTGGCACTCAATAGCCGGGCCTTCTACGGTCACAATGGGCTCCTGCGGGAAGATGGGCATGCCCTCTTCAATCGCCCAGATATTGCAGTGCAGCTTAAAATTGCGCAGATAGTCCAGGAACTGCTCATTGAAAGCACCGGTTGAGCGCAGATAATTGATGTCTTCCTCGGTAAATTTCAGGCTGTCCACTGCGTTGATGAACTGCTCCAGGCCGGCCATAATGGCGTAACCGCCGCCGTCCGGCACCTTGCGGAAGAACATATCAAAGACGGCAATTTTATCCTTATACCCTTCGTCCAGGTAGCCGGCCGACATGGTAAGCTCATAAAAATCCGTCATGGTTGTCAGGTTGCGTTTTACATCCAACATAGTACAATGTACCCCCTTATGGCTGGCTGGTGCCCGCCATTATTCCTTATTCCAATCGTTCGGTTTATTTTTGCGTTTTGGGGTCGGTTGCTCCACACGGCGCACCGTAAGCAGCATAACATACACCCACAAAACCGCATAGACAACAGCCGCTATGATGCAAAGCACAACAACGACCTTGAAATAAGTGCTTGAAAAGAAAGCCTTTACCTTCGCCATGGTATACAACAGCTCGTTGCGGTCCACGCTGCTGCCGGCCAAAAGGTCCACCGTGCCAACGGTTTCGCCCTGCATGGTAACGGTAACGGTACCCACCACATCGCCCTGCTTGATGGGCGCGGAGAGGTGCTCCGGAACATTGAAGGTCTTTTCCGTCAGCTCTGCCCCGCCCTGCCGCGGCAAAAGGGTCTGCATATCATCCGCCGGGTAGATCATTACCGTATCCGTCTGGGAGGAATACACAATAGGCAGCTCGGTGATGGGCTGGGTGGTATCCAGCGCCGCGGTTACGGTAAAGGTGGCGAACGCCCAATCCATCAGCTCGGCGGTTTCGGTCAGCGCCGGGCGCGGGTCTTCGTCCGTTTTGGGACTGTGCAGCACCACGCTGACATAGGTTTCGCCGTCCTGGGTGTGCCAGCCCGCAAAATTCTGCCAGTCATCCAGGCTGCCGGTTTTGCCGCCTTTGGTGTAAGAGCGGTAATAGTTGCTGCTGGGCGAAACCAGCTTATCACTGGTCAGGATGGTATAGGGCGAATCATGCTTGGTGGAGGCCGGCATCTGGTAGCTTTCCTCCCCTGCCGCCTGGGCAAAGGCATCATAGCCCATAGCCACCCGCACCAGCAGGTAGGCATCCCGCGCGGTGGTCACGTTGCCGGGATCCAGCCCGCAGGGGTCAGTAAAGGTAGTGCCGGTGCAGCCGATGCGGGCAGCTTCATCGTTCATCATGGCCACAAAGTTATCAATGCTGCTGCCGCTCATATAGTCTGCCACGATATACGCTGCCTCGTTGGCGCTGGGCAGCAGCATGGCATACAGCAGGCTGCGCAGGGTATGGGTCTCGTCTTTCCAGATATCCGCCGTGGAAGCATTTTTGCCGTACAGGTAATCATAGATATAGCCCGGCGCTGTAATGCTGATGGTATCCAGCTGGTCCTGGTAGCTTTCCAGCATCAGGATCATGGTCATCAGCTTGGTCAGGCTGGCGGCGGCCATGGGGGTTTCGCTGTTTTTTTCATAAACAACCAGCCCCGTATCGGTGTTAGCCACATAGGCTGCTTCTGCGGTAACAGAAAATCCCGGTGTCAGGTTGGGGGCATCGGTGGTTTCCTCCGCTGCGGCGGGCAGGACCAGCAGCACCGCCAGCAGCAGTACCGCAAGGCAGGCAGACAGGAATTGTTTCATGGCATGTCCTTTTTGGTTTGTCGGCCCAACCTGTAAAGTTATGTGTCAATACAGGTTAAACCTTAGTATAGCAAATTCTTTCTGCAAAAAAAAGAGATTATACAAAAAAATCAAAAATAATTTGGGCAGTTTTTTATTGGAAATAAAGATGTCAAGACTAATTCATGGCCCCGGCTGTGGCAAACAGGCGCTCCACTTCGTCCGAAAGGGCTTTGTGCTCCGGTTTGGCCAGGTTGGGGTCCAGGGCCAGCAGGGCTCTGGCTTCCTGCTGGGCAACAGTCAGGGTGCGGGTATCCTGCACAAGGTCCGCCACATGCAGGGTGGGCAGGCCGTGCTGTGCTTCGCCGAAAAAGTCGCCGGGGCCGCGGGTTTCCAGGTCATACTTGGCAACGGCAAAACCATCCGATGTGCGGCACAAAAAGTGCAGCCGCTGGCGTACCGCTTCTCCCTCGTTATCCGAAATCAGGATACAACAGGAATTCGCCGCACCGCGCCCCACGCGGCCGCGCAGCTGGTGCAGTGCCGAAAGGCCGAACCGCTCTGCATTTTCGATCACCATTACGGTTGCATTGGGCACATCCACACCGACTTCAATCACGGTGGTGCTGACCAGCACATCCAGCTCCCCGGCCTTGAACTGCTGCATCACTTCATCTTTATCTTTCGGCTTCATTTTGCCGTGCAGCAGGCCGATGCGCCGCCCCGGCAGCAGCGGGCAGGCCACCTGCTCGTAATACTGCTTGACGGCTTTCATGCCGGAATCCATTTCGTTTTCCTCAATGGCCGGGCAGACGATATATACCTGATGCCCTGCGGCGATCTGTTTTTCCAGAAAGCCGTACATATCGCGGCGCTTTTTGCCAGTGATAAACCAGGTCTTGATGGGCTTGCGGCCGGGGGGCAGCTCATCCAGGATGGAGATATCCAGATCCCCGTACATCAAAAGCCCCAGAGTACGCGGGATGGGGGTTGCGCTCATGACCAGCAGGTGCGGGTTGTTGGCCTTGCCCGCCAGAATGCCGCGCTGCCGCACGCCAAAGCGGTGCTGTTCGTCCACAATGGCAAGGCCGAGATTTTTGAACACCACGCTGTCCGTCAGCACCGCATGGGTGCCAACCACCAGCCCGGCACGGCCATCCGCAATGGCGGCAAGGGCCACCCGCTTTTCGGCGGCTTTCATGCCGCCCACCAGCAAGGTAACGTTGACGCCAAACGGCTCCAGGCGGTCGGCCAGGTTGGCGGCGTGCTGGCGGGCCAGAATTTCCGTTGGGGCCAGCATGGCGCTCTGCCAGCCATTTTGCGCGGCAAACCAGATGGCTGCAGCGGCCACCAGCGTTTTGCCGCTGCCCACATCGCCCTGCAGCAGACGGTTCATCGGGGTCTGGCCGCACAGATCATGGCAGATTTCTTCCGCCGATCGGCGCTGTGCCCCGGTGGGTGCATAGGGCAGGCTGCGCCAGAACGGCGCAAGGTCCAGCTCCCGCATGGGAGCACCGGTAATTTTGCGGCCATGGCCCCGCATCAAAAATATGCCCAGCTGCAGGATATACAATTCTTCAAAGATCAAACGGCGGCGGGCGGCAGCGGCATCCGCCGCATCCCGCGGGGCATGGATGGCCCGCACAGCGTCCGCTTTGGGCGGCATGCGGTAGCGGGTCAGCAGCTCTGGCGGCAGCGGGTCATCCAGCTGGGCCACATATTCCAGCGGCAGCTGGGCGCAGCGGGTCAGGCGGGCGGCGGGCAGCCCTTCGGTGCTTCCGTAAACCGGCAGCAGGGGCGCCGCAGCAACCTGGGCTTCGGTGCGCACAAGCGGGTGCAGGATTTCCCGCCGGGTCATCATGCCGCCAACGCGGCCCTCGAAATAATATTCGGTTCCAGGTTCCAGCTTTTCCGCCGCATAGGGCGCGTTGAACCAGGAAAGCGCCAGCATTCCTGTATCGTCCCCTGCCAGCACATGGGAGAGCATCCGCCCGCCTTTAATGCGCCGGTCCGGGTCCCGCTGCAGCACCGTTGCCTTTACGCAACAGTCCACATCAAACGGCGCTGATACTACCGTGTACGGCTGGGAATAATCAATATACCGCCGCGGATAATGCAGCAGCAGATCCCGGATGGTATAAATGCCGAGCTTGGCAAACTTTTTGGCGTAAGCCGGGCCAACGCCCTTCAGGTATTGGATGTCGCTGTTGATATCCGGCATGGCTGCACCTCCTTCCGGTAGGGTTATAAACAAAGGACGAACATGCGTTTTGATGCACAAGTTCGTCCTTGAATGGTTTTGTCCGTTATGCCGGGATCATTCCACGCTGAGCATATAGTAGTAAACCGGCTGACCGCCATGGATATGGCTGACCTCCACGCTGGAGCCGCACTTGGACTGCACCAGTTCGGTGGTATGTTCGGCATCTTCCTCGCTGACTTCCGCACCGGAGATCACGGTGATGAACTGGCTGTCCTTTTTCTTCATGGAACGTGCCAGGCGGTAGGTCATCTTGGTAATGTCGCTGCCAGTGGCAACGATCTTACCGTTTTCCAGCGCCATGATCTCACCCTTACGGATGGGGCGGCCGTCAAACTCACTATCGCGGGCGGCATAGGTGATCAGGCCGGTAGCAACCTTTTCGGCGGCGGCCATCATGTTGACGGCGTTCTCCTCCGGGGCGGCTTCGGGGTCAAAGTTCAGCATAGCGGTCATGCCCTGGGGCACGGTACGGGTAGGCAGAACCAGGACCTTGCGGTCAGCCAACTTTTCTGCCTGTTCGGCAGCCATGATGATGTTTTTATTGTTGGGCAGCACCAGAACGGTCTTGGCGGGCACGCTCTGGATGGCAGCCAGGATATCCTCGGTTGCCGGGTTCATGGTCTGGCCGCCGGAAACAACGGCGTCCACGCCCAAGTCCTCAAACACGGATTTCAGTCCATCGCCCGCCGCCACGGCAACAAAGCCATAGGCGCGGTCCGGGTCAACTGCAGCGTAAACAAAGGTTTCCTTTGCGCCGGTCTCGGCAGCCTTTTCCTCTGCTTCGGCCTGCTTTTCCAGACCCTTGGCCTGCTTCTGGCGGGCCAGGAACTGCTCATGCATGTTCTCGATCTTAAAATTGGTCAGGTAGCCATACTTGATGGCCTCGCTCAGCATCATGCCGGGGTCAGCCGTATGCACATGGCAGTTGGCCACATCGTCATCCTCGATCACAACAACAGAGTCGCCGTTGGATTCCAGGAAAGCGCGCAGGCGGGTGATGCTTGCTCCGGGATCCTTATGGACCAGGAACTGGGTGCAGTAGCCGTTTTTGATATCCTCAACCTTCATCAGGTCGTCGGCAAACACGCCCTTGCCTGCTGCGCTGGAATCCAGCTTCGGCTTGGCGGCAACCTCGGCACCGGCAACGATCTCGCCGCCGTCAAACACCTGCTTCATGCCCTCAAACACCAGCATGATGCCCTGGCCGCCGGCATCCACAACGCCAGCCTTTTTCAGCACAGGCAGCAGGTTGGGGGTGTCCTCCAGAGCTTTCTGGCCAGCTTCGCACACGGTGGTCCACAGCTGCGGCACATCGTCGGTTTCAGCGGCAACGGCAGCCTCGGCAGCCAGGCGGGTAACGGTCAGGATGGTGCCCTCGGTGGGCTTCATGACAGCCTTGTAAGCAGCTTCCACGCCCATCTGCAGGGCTTTGGCCAAGTCAGCGGCCTCGGCATCGGTTTTACCGGCCAGCGCCTTGGAAAAACCGCGGAACAGCAGGCTGGTGATAACGCCGGAGTTGCCGCGCGCACCGCGCAGCATGGCGGAAGCAGCACTCTTGCTGGCTTCGGCCACCGTGCAGGTATCCGGCATGGCGTTCAGCTCGCTCAAGGCCGCGCCGATCGTCATGCTCATATTGGTACCTGTATCACCATCCGGCACAGGGAAAACGTTCAGCTCGTCCACGCGGGTACGTTGATTTGCAATATTGTTGGCGCCGGAAATGATGGCGTCGCGCAGTGTCTTACCAGTAATCATTCTAACAGTTGCACCTCATTGTAATTTTTGGGGAAACAAGCCGCCGGGGCAAATGCCAGCCGGGGCCCCCGCCGCTTTATTCGTCAATGATATCATCAACAAACACATCAATGCGGGCCACTTTCAGGCCGGTTGCATGTTCAACTTCATCTTTAACGCGGTGGGTAATGCTTTGCGTGATGGAAGCGATGTTCAGGCCATACCCCACTTTGATGTGCAGGGTGATGACCAGCCGCCCTTCCTGCTGGCTTACGGTAACGCCTTTTTCGGGCAGGGAGCCGTTGCGCAGCGCTTCGCGCACTGTACTGGCGGCAGAGCTTTGGCCCATGGCGGCAATGCCGTAACAGTTTTTGGCAGCTTCGGCCACAAGGCCCGAGAAGTAATCATTCGTAAGCGAAATATGTCCCAAAGGATTCACTCGTGTGATCATTTGCGTTCCTCCCTATGGAATACAGATGAATTCCCAGCTTCGGGTTTAACCCTTTTGCCGGGTTCCATGTGCGTCAGTTACAGCTAACGCAATTCTATTATACACGATTTGTTTCGGTTTGAACAGAGCTTTTTGTAAAAAGCCCTGCCGAAAAGGGAACAAAATTTGCACCCTAATTTTTTACATCGGTTTTAACAATCCATTCACAAAGTTATCCCAAACAGCGCGTATACTTAATATTAGTAAAGGTCGTACTTTTAACGCCCGCCCCGGCAGTAGATGCGGGGAGCAGCAAAAGCCGCCATACACAGTGCTTTCCCTTTCCATCAAGATAACCTGCAAAGGAGTTATTTTCCGCCATGAATCTGTTGTTCTTTTTAACGCCAAAACAGGACGTTTTATTTATCTATGAAGATTTTACCCTGCGCCAGACCCTTGAAAAATGGTCCAACCAGCGCTTTGCCACCATTCCGGTATTAAAACGCAACGGCGAATACCTGGGTACCATGACCGAGGGCGACATTTTATGGGGCATCAAAAGCATTCACGGGCTGGATATTGACGCCAGCGAGGATATCCCCATCGCCTCTTTCCCCCGCCGCCGGGATTACAAGGCAGTTCCCGTTACCACTGACATGCACGCTTTGCTGAACGCCGCCGTTGACCAGAATTTTGTTCCCGTGGTGGATGACCGCAACGTATTTATCGGCATTGTACGCCGTACCGCAATTTTGCAGCAGGTTGCCAAAGACTATGAGAGCCCAAAGGGCAATGTGTTCCCGGAAAACGCTAAAAGTAAAGCCCGCAAGGAGGCGGCATTTGTGTAAGGGCAACACCGCACAATTCCCGCCTAGCGGCTTAAGCACCGCTTCGGCGGCTGCGGCACGGCATCTGTGTTGCCAAAATGCTCGATAAGACATCCAGTATTATCTGCGCTTTTGGCTTAGCAGCTGCCGCACCTCGCTCGCCGTATCGGCACTTAGAATTATGCGGTATTGCCTAAGAAAATCCGGTTGTTTGCACCGCATTTTTAATGTGTTTTATTCCACCGTGACCACCGGGGCGCACATTGTATGCCCGCCAACCTGGCGGCATATCAATGCCAACGCAAAGACGTCACATATTTTAACAAGTCGTACACACAGTAAACAGCCGTGGGCGAACGATGTTCGCCCTTACCAAGACATTTATGGCAACACCGCACAATTCCCGCCTTACGGCTTAAGCACCGCTCCGGCGGCTGCGGCACGGCATCTGCGTTGCCAAAATGCTCGATAAGACATCCAGTATTATCTGCGCTTTTGGCTTAGCAGCTGCCGCACCTCGCTCGCCGTATCGGCACTTAGAATTATGCGGTATTGCCCTATATTTTTAACTTTCCTGTTCATCCGCAAACTGTAAACTAAAAGCGCAAAACATCCCCCGCAAGTCAGCGATTGCTGCACCTGCGGGGGATGTTTCAACTTTATTTTTGCAGAACGTTGAAAGTTCTGCGTTTTTTATTTTTTAGTAGAACCAGCCGTTTTCGGTTTCTTCGGCTCGTTTGCGTTCCTGTTCTGCTTTTTTGGTCAGGCGCTTTTTGCGGTGTTTGTGGCCCAAAATGGACAGGATAACCAGCAGCACCGCTGCCACGGCGCCGCCGATCAGAATTGGCAGCGGAATGCCGGGCTTTTCTACTGCGGCAAGGGTCGTTTCGTCCGTCATGGCGGTAAACACCAGATAGCTGCCGTCCTCGGTGGTGTCTACTTTGCGCCAGCTGCCATCAGCATCGCGCAGGTATACCACAGTATTGTCCGAAGGTGCCAGATAATGCAGCACATGGCTGTCGGAGCAGTCCTCCGGCAGGGTGATTTCCCAGCATTCCAGCAGCGTTCCCACCGCGCCAGGGCTTTCGCTGGACGGGGTCAGCGTTACTTCCGCCGTGCCAAAAGCGCCCTCTGCCAACAGGATGGGCAGGCCGTTGCGGGTATCGCCGCTCTGCACCACGGAATCCAGCGGGGTGTATACTGCTTCAATCGTCTGGTCAAACACAACATGGTCATGGTCAAAGTCCGACCATTCTGCCGTATAGCCGCCCTTGACAGGCAGCTCCGGCGCATTGGCCATATCAAAGGCCGCACCGTACTCCACCGTAACGGCTTCCACCGTAACCTGGCTGGCAACAAAATTCAGGGTAACATTGCGGAATTCATCCGGCATGCCCTCCTGTGCCGTCAGGTCACAGAATTCCTGGAACGAAAGCGGTTCCGCCTGACCTGCATAACTTACGCCGTCAATGCCGCCCAGCGTTTCGCTGACAAAATAGTTGCCGCTCTGCTCGGACTCGGAATCCTGAAGTGCGCTGTTCAGGTTGGTGATGGAATTGCTGCTTTCCAGCCCGCCGGCAATCGCGCCGACATACTCGTCGCCATCCGCCAGCACAAAGCTGCGGCTG
>ULSZ01043744.1_pt1 | contig 12613 bp, 15 predicted proteins | sample 1957151 | NCBI WGS metagenome assembly ULSZ01 (sample SAMEA4835721, study PRJEB28245) | human gut metagenome | biome: gut microbiome; material: fecal sample | place: Denmark | collected 2008
AAGAAAAAAGAAGGAGGATATAATGAAAATAAAAAATTTTATTAAAGAAAATTATAAATTTATAATATTAATGATATTAATAGTATTATTTTTTAATGTAAAATTACCATATTATATTATGGCACCAGGAGGTACTATAAATATAACTGATAGAGTAGTAATGGATAATTATAATAAAAAAAGTAAAGGTAGTTTAAATATGCTATATGTAAGTGAATATGAAGGAACACCAGCCTCTCTTTTACTAGCCAAATTAAAAAGTTATGATATTGAGAGTAACAAAGAAAGACAAATATCTAATGAATCAGTAAAAGAAATAAATAGAAGAAATACTATTATGCGTGATAATTCCTTAGATATAGCCACGATGGTAGCATATACTGAAGCCGGTAAAAGTATAACTATCAAAGAAAAGAAAAATGTTGTTATTGCTAGAACTAAAGATAATGGCCTAGAAGTAGGAGATATAATATTAAGTGCTGATAATACTACTTGTGAAGATGTAAACGATATTAAGAAAATTATAAATAATAAAGAAGAAAATGATACTGTAACTTTTAAGATATTAAGAAATAATAAAGAAAAAGAAGTAAATAGTAAAATATATCTTGAAAGTAATTCTAAAGTAGTTGGAGTAGTAATAGTAACAGAGTATGATTATGATATCGATCCAAAGATAGATATTAAATTTAAAAATAGTGAATCAGGTGCTTCTGGTGGATTAATGTTAACACTTACTATCTATAATGCTATAACAGATGAAGATATCATTAAAGATCGTAAAATCGCAGGTACTGGAACTATATCATATGATGGTACAGTAGGAGAAATAGATGGTATAAAATATAAAATAATGGGAGCCGCTAAAGATAATGTTAAAATTGTTTTTGTACCTACTGCTAACTATGAAGAAGCAATTATGACTAAGAATAAATATAAATATGATTTAGAAATAGTAAGAGTAGATAACTTTAAAGAAGCAATTGAATATTTAAAGAAATAATTAATATAATAATATCCCTCTAAACATAAGGTTTTAGAGGGTATTTTAAATTCTATATTCATAATCTTTAAAATAAATAATTGTATGTGTAGATAAAATAATGCAAGTATTTATATAATAATAGAATACTTTACAAAATATATCTTTTCAAAAATATAAAAATGTATTATAATTAAATAAATAGAGGAGAAATAAATTATGAGAAAGAAAACTAGAGTAAAGAGAAGTTTAGTAGTAGTAATAATTATAATAGCATTAATATTATTAATAGGTGGAGGCTTACTTATATTAAGTAAGAATAATAAGATAGAACCTAGAAAAGATAAAAATATAATGATAAAGTTAAATACTTTAGAAGAAGTAAATAGTTTTAGTAAAGATAAGAATATTAAAGTTAATATTAGTTATGAATATGATGATAATATTGAGAAAGACAAAGTAATTAGTCAAAGTATTAAAGAGGGAGATAGTATTAAAGATGTTACTTCAATTGATGTAGTAGTATCACTTGGTAAATTAGATAAAGATAAACTAGCTAGTGATGGTATTAATGAATTAGGCAAAGTACCTATTATGATGTATCACGGTATTAGAGAAAAGACTAGTAATAGTACTGGTACAGTTGGAGGCAATGTTGATAAAGATGGTTATAATAGAACACCTGAAGCTTTTAGAGAAGACTTAGAATTTTATTATGAAAATGGTTATGAAATGATTAGACTAGATGATTATATTAATGGCATAGTAAAAGCTAGTTATGGTAAGAGCCCTATTATACTTACTTTTGATGATGGTAATGAAGATAATATTAAAGTTACTGGATTAGATGATAAAGGTAATATTATTATTGATAAGAATAGTGCAGTTGGTATATTAGAAGAATTTAAAAAGAAACATCCTGACACTAATGTTACTGCAACATTCTTTGTAAATGGTGGTATATTTAATCAAAGTGAATATAATGATAAAATCTTAAAATGGATGGTAGAAAATGGTTACGATATAGGTAATCATACCCAGACCCATCTAGATATTAAAAAATCTAGTAGTGATAGAGTACAAAAAGAAATAGCCTATGTATATGATGAGTTAGAAAAAGTAATACCAGGTAAATATGTAAAAATAATAGCCTTACCATTTGGTAGTCCTTATGTAAAAACACATGATAATTTTAAATATGTTTTATCAACCAGTTATAATGGAAAAACATATGAAACAGAAGCAGCCTTAAGAGTAGGCTGGGAACCTGAAGTATCATGTTTTGATAAAGATTTTGATAAGACTTTCTTAAAGAGATGTCGAGCTTATGATAATAATGGTAAAGAATTTGATATCAATATGGTATTTAATATGTTAAAGAAAAGTAAATATATATCTGATGGCAATCCTGATACTATTGTTATTAAAGAAGAAAATAAAAATAAGTTAGGTACTACAGATAAGAAAGTAATTACTTACTAGGAGGAATTATGAAGTTAAATAATAAAGGTTTTGCAATAACTGCAGTTCTATATGGATTACTTATTCTATTTGTTGTTTTAATAGGATCTTATTTAACACTACTTGGTACTAAAAAGAGTAGATTAGATATAATAACTAGTGATATAGAAAAAGATTATGAATTTAATAAAGAAATAACTAATCCTGCTCAACCAACATACCCATATAAAGCTAAATATACAGGTAAATACATATTTGAAAATAACTGTATTAGGTATTTATATAAAGGTAAAAGTTATGAGAGAAACGAAATAAATTGTCCTGGTAAGTTAGAAAGAATATTATATCATGGTGATAGTGATGAATAAAAAGGGATTTACTTTAATTGAAGTTATAATGGTAATAGCTATAATAACAATATTATCATTAATACTAATACCAAATGTAATGGTATTAATAGATAAAAATAAAGAAAGATCATGTGAAAAAATGATTGATAATATAGAAAGTGCTGCTAAAATGTATGTTAATCAAAATAAGTATGAGTTAGGCTTTGATTGTGATAATAATAAGACTAAAGGAATAAAATTAAAGACATTAGTAGATGCTGGTTATTTGGGTGGTGAATTAGTTAATCCAATAAATAAAAAAGAAATTAGTTTAGAAAGTGAAGTATTAGTAACTTATAATTGTAGTGTCAAAGGATTTAAATATGAAATGATTAAAGATGAAGAGAATAAATATAATATAAAATGTAATTAAATAAAAAAAGATATTGTTTTTTAAAAAGAAATATGGTAAAATTAAGAAGAATAGGAGAGATGAATATGGCATTAAACAAATTAAAAAAATTTGTAACTGAAGAAGTTATGGACGAAGTAAGTGAAGATGAATACTATGATGCTGAAAAAGTAACAATACCAAGTGGTACAGGTAAAATGATTCTTTTAGAGCCTCGTGCATATTCAGAAAGTCAACAGATAGCAGATCATCTTAAAAAAAGAAATACTGTTGTTGTCAATATGAAAAGAGTAACTCCCGATCAAGCAAAAAGAATAGTAGATTTTTTAAGTGGAACAGTATATGCTATTGGAGGGGATCTTCAAAAAATAGGTGGAGGAATATTCTTATGTACTCCAAAGAATGTTAATGTTGAAGGCACAATTTCTGAAGACGAAGAAAAAGGTAAAAAGAAAAACGATCCAGATTTAGAATGGTAATAAAGTAGGTGACTATAATGAAGAGATTTACTGTAGTTAATGAAGGCTATAATATGGAAGAAGTAAATAGATTTATTGATATAGTAATAAAAAGACTAGAAAAATTAAATAATGAAAATGCAATGTTGCAAACAAAAATCTCTTCATTAGAAGAAAAATTAAAAGAAGAGAAAGTAAGTGAAATAAAAGTAACCGAAGCAATAATGGCTGCAAGAGATACTTCTGATAAAATCAAAAGTTTAGCTAGAGAAGAAGCAAATATGATTGTAGAAGAAGCTAGAAATAATGCGAATGCTATCGTCCATGAAGCATTATTAAATGCTGAAAAGACAGAGCATGAAGCAATGCTCTTAAAAAAGAATATTACTGTATATAAAAATAGAGTCAAAAATATAATAAAGTCACAACTTGAAATAGCAGAAGATTTAGATAAATACGATCTAGATAAATAATATGAAAGTGCTAGTAGAAATGCTAGGATTTTTTTATAGCAATTTAATAGGGAGGTAAATAATGAAAAAAAAGCATCTAGTAATAGTAGGAGTGATTATACTAAGTGCCATAGTTATACTAGGATTATATCAAACATTTGCTTTAAGCGGTGATATAACCAAAGATACAAGTGGTTATCATAATGTTACCATAACTGATGGAACTACTGTTACAGTACCTGCTGGTAGTACTAAAACAGTATATTATAAATTAACTAATACCAATAAAGGTATAGTTAAGTATGGTGTAGGTTATAGTGGTACTAATATAACAGTAAAGTATTATACGGATACTACCGATCCAGTAACAGGAACAGTAGACTATGGTAAAAGTAAATTTATAAAACTATCTGTTAAAAATAGCGGAACTGTTTCTAGTACAGCAACATTATCTACTGTCTTAGGATATGAAAAAGGTGGAGACTTAATAGTGCCAACAGGAGTAACTTTGGTTACAGAAGGCTATACAGGACCAATAAATTATATAATAACAAATTTATATAGTAACGCTACCAAAACATCAGTAACTAATAATAGTATAACTTATCAGTACGATACTACACATAGTCTTATGAAAGATATAGATGGTAACATTAGATATTATGGTGCGAGTCCTAATAACTATATCTATTTCAATTGCTCGGATTACTCTAATCAATCTTCATCTACATGTGAAACATGGCGTATAATAGGAGTATTTAATGGCAAAGTAAAACTAATAAGAGGTAGGCAAATAGGAACATTGTCTTGGGATAATAAAAATACATCAACCGGTGCGGAATCGGATAATGGTAAAAATGACTGGTCAGATGCTAGGTTAATGAAACTATTAAATCCAGGTTATGAATCAGAAACTGTCGGAGGAAGTTTATATTATAATGCAAAGAGTGGAAATTGTTATTCAGGACAAAATAATGCTACAACGACATGTAACCTCACAAGCGTGGGACTCAAGAATGCTACAACAAGAAGTTTAATCTCCGAAGAAGTTTGGACATTAAGAAATTATCATGATAGCTTTAATATTTCAGGAGCTTATGCAAATACAGCATACGAACAAGAAAGAAGTAAAGGAGACGTATACAATGGAAGACCAACAGAATGGACGGGTAAGATAGCACTAGCATATCCTAGTGATTATGGCTATGCTGCAAACTTAGCAAGATGTATAAAACAATTAGGTTATTATAATGATAGTACATGTACATCAAATAACTGGATGAAGGCAATTTTAGGATCCTCTAGGTCGACATGGTTATTATCACCTCTTTCTGATAGCCCAAATGGAGCTGTATATATCAGCTCGGACGGATCTCTCAGCTTCATTTACTCTTATAATGAGTTCTGGGTTGCCCCAGCTCTTTATCTAAATGCCGATACAAATATAAAATCAGGAGCTGGTTCAAGCTCAGATCCATATCAATTATCTATATAAAAAGAGCTCTTCATTACTGAAGAGTTTTAATTTTTAAATAAAATGTATTGTAAAATTATTAAAAAAAAGATATAATTAATATGAGGTAAGAAGGAGATGGTAGAAGTGATAAAACAGACATTTATGGAAGTACTACCAGATGTATGGCCGATGTTAATTATAATAACAGTTATTATATCTAGTTTAAGAATAACTTACTTAATAACTAAACATAAGAAGTTTTTACTTCATAAGGAAATAATATATTTATTAGCAGTAATATACTTATTATGTCTATTTCATGTAGTAACTTTTCAAGATATTAACTATGGAACTTCTAATTTTATACCATTTAAAGAAATATTTAGATATGATATTGGTTCTCATAAGTTTTTTAGAAATGTTATGGGTAATATAATGTTATTTATACCATTTGGTTTTCTATCTTCTTATTTACTTAAGAATAGAAAGTTAGGAGTAGTAACAATTCTTACTATAATAGCTTCTCTTACCATCGAAGTGGTACAATATTACATAGGTAGAGTATTTGATATAGATGATATTATACTTAACTTAGTTGGAGGTATAGTAGGATTCTTAATATATGTAGGATTAGATGCTATAAAAAATAAAATAAAATTATTTAAGAATGATACAATACTAGATATACTTATAATTATAATTTTAGTTTTAGTTATGTTATATTCTTTTAATATAAATGTTTTCGATGTGATAGGGGGATAATTATGTTTGAAATATTTAATGAAACAGATAAAGAAATAATAGAAATAGATAAATTACAAAAATATATGGAATTTGTTGTAAAAAAATTAGAAATAGAAACAGCAATATTTAATATAATATTTGTAAGTAATGAAGAAATTCATAGAATAAACAAGGAGTATCGTAAAGTAGATAGAGTAACTGATGTTATATCTTTTGCTTTAGAAGATAATCCTGATATTGTTTATGAAGATTTCAGGTTACTAGGAGATATTTATATAGCAGTAGATATAGCTTATGATCAAGCAATAGAATATAATCATTCAAGAGAAAGAGAAGTATGTTTCTTAGCTACTCATGGATTATTACATTTACTTGGATATGATCATATGACTGAAGAAGAAGAAAAAGAAATGTTTGGTAAACAAGAAGAATTACTTAAGGAATACGGTATCAATAGATAAAGGAGACTAATATGCTTTCACGAACTAAGAAAAGACGGAAGTTTAAAGATAGTTTTAAGAATTGTATAGATGGCTTAAGATTTATTAATATTAATGAAGATAATTTCAAAAGAGAAATACTTTTAGGTATTATAGCTTTAGTTTTATCGTATCTTCTTAAGATAGATAAAATAGAATTTATAATCATAATTATAGTAATTGGACTAGTATTAGTAAGTGAAATAATTAATACATCAATAGAAAGATTAGTTGATCTTGTTAGTCCAAAATATAATAAGTTAGCAGGAGAAGTAAAAGATATAGCAGCTTCTTCTGTCCTTCTTATGTGTATCTTTTCTTTAGTAGTAGGAGTAATAATATTTGTACCAAAAATAATTAATTTACTAGGAGGATTTTAATGGAAGAAAGTTTAAAAAGATTATTAAAGAATAGTTATAGTCCATATTCGGGCTTCAGAGTGGCAAGTATATGTTTAATGAATGATGGAAAAAGCTTTGGAGGAGTAAATGTCGAAAATGCTTCATATGGTGGAACCATTTGTGCCGAAAGAGTAGCCATCACCTCCGCCATTGCCAGCGGTTATAAAAAAGGAGAATTTAGTAAACTATATGTAATGTGCGATAGCCCTAAAATATCATCATGCTGTTTTATATGTAGACAAACTATAAGCGAATTTTTTTCTAAAGATGCTGAAATAGTTTTATATAGTAATGATGGTGAAAAAGAAACATATCTAGTTAAAGATTTATGCCCTTTTCCTTTTGGAAGTAGTGACTTAAAATAAATATATTAAAAGAGAATTACTTTTTAGTAATTCTCTTTATCATTTCATTAATTTTAACTATGAATTTAGCAAAGTAATATAAATATCTATTAATAATTAAATCATAAGTACCAATATACTCATATACCTTAGCCCCAAATCCCATTTTAAATGTATAATTACCATCCTTTTTATCGATGCTTTTAATAGAACCAAGATTAAATATTTTATAGCCTTCATTTAAATATTTTTTAATAATCTCCCATTTTATCAAATGTGAAGAATAAAACTTTTCTAAATCTTTATTATATGCTTCATCAAAAAAATATATTTCTCTATTATTTTTAATAATTAATATACCCCCAATAATAACTTCCTTAGGATATTTAGTATAAACACCAGTAGCTTTAATTATTTCATTTTGATATTTAGTAATTTTCTTATCTGAATTCATTTTTTTATTTATAATAGAATCAGTTTTTTTAACATTAATATTTTGCATAATTTCATTTAAATTATCATTTCTTTTATCTTCTTCCTTAAGAATATATCTATAATTATTAACGTATTGTTCAGGATTTATCTTAGCATAATATACTTCTGCCTTAACATTATCATCATTAAAATTATTAATAATATTAATAATTTTATTTTTCTTAATAGTATTATTCATATCTAATAACGGATTAATATCATTACTCTCATCCTTATAAATATTAATAGCCCTACGAATTGATAAATTAATATTTCTTTTAGTATTAGCATTAAATAGCTTAAAAGTCTCTTCTGGAGTCTTTTCAGTTTCTAGAACAACATTTCTAATAGGTAATTTTCCTATTTTTTTAAAAGATAATTCATCAAATAACTTAATAATATTAGTATCATAATAAACAACATCACCAGTTTTATCAAACATTTTATATGTTGAAATATTATCAGTAGTAACATAAATATATTTTTTCTTCTTTAAATAATCTTTAAGTGAGGTAATAAAGTCTTTAAATAAATTATCATTATTATAATCCACTAAGAAAGATCCTGGAACATAACCAAATTTAATTTTTCCTAAACTTCTTTCTAGTAGTAGAACTGCTGCCATTAAAGTATTATCATTTTCATTAATATATCCTAAATAATATATAGTACCCTTATTACTATGAGCATATTCTACTGTTTGATAATAATTTCTAGAACTATGTAATTTAGAATAATTTTTAAATTGTGTTTCTGTAAGTTCGATAATTTTCATACTTCTTCCTCCTAAATAATTGTACCATAATTTATTATAAAATAAAATATTTTATTTAAAACTTATTATTAAAGTTTAAAATTTATAAGTTAAATTAATTAAAAAATACTAGATAATATCTTTTTATTTGATAATATCGTAGTTAGAAAGCACTTCACCCTAAATATAATATCTTAATATAGTTCATATATAGACTACAATTAGTAGGCTATATATGATAAAGTAAAGACTAAAGACTTTACTTTAAAAATAAGAAAATTTATTGCTAAGAAAAATAATTTATGATATACTTAAATAAAGAATAGAGAGTGTGATATAATGGGTATTTCAAAAAAAGAATTAAAAGATATGAATGCATATTTCAGAGCATTAAATTATATATCAGTAGGACAATTATATTTATTAGATAATCCCTTATTAAAAGAAGAATTAAAATGGAGTCATGTCAAAAAGAAAATAGTAGGACATTGGGGAACAGTACCAGGACAAAACTTTATATATACACATTTAAATAGAATAATCAAAAAGAACGATTTAAATATGATATACATATCAGGTCCAGGTCATGGAGGTAATGCCGTTGTATCAAATGTATATTTAGAAGGAACATATAGTAATACCTATCCCGAAGTAAGTGAAGATATAGAAGGACTAAAAAAATTATTTAAACAATTCTCATTTCCTGGAGGAATAGCCTCTCATGCTGCTCCTGAGACACCAGGATCAATAAATGAAGGAGGAGAGTTAGGATATAGCTTGTCTCATGCCTTTGGAGCAGTCTTTGATAATCCCGATCTAATCGCAGCCTGTGTAATAGGAGATGGTGAAGCCGAAACCGGACCGCTAGCCACTAGTTGGCATTCAAATAAATTTTTAAATCCCAAAAGAGATGGTATAGTCCTTCCAATACTTCATTTAAATGGTTATAAAATAAGTAATCCAACAGTATTATCTAGAATAAGTAATGAAGAATTATCCTCACTATTATATGGCTATGGATGGAAACCATATTTAGTTGAAGGAAGTACTACTATGGAATTACACAAAAATATGGCTCTTACTCTAGATAGAATAATAAAAGAAATAAAAAAAATCCAGTATAATGCTAGATATAATAATAAAGTAGAAAGAGTCTTTTATCCTATGATAGTACTTAGAACTCCTAAAGGATGGACAGGCCCTAAATTAGTTGAAGGAAAAAAAGTAGAAGGAACATTCCGTAGTCATCAAGTACCAATACCATTAGAAAATGATGAAGAATTAAAACAATTAGAAAAATGGTTAAAGAGTTATCATCCAGAAGAACTATTCGATGATAATGGACATTTATTACCATATCTAAAAAAATTAGTACCATATAATCCAATGGGAGCTAATCCTAATGCCAATGGTGGATTACTATTACAAGAATTAAAAGTACCAAGTATCGATAAATATGCTGTAAAATTTACCCATCCTGGTGAAATAGAAAAAGAAGATATGCGTGTACTAGGAGAATTTATAAGAGATATCATAAAAGAAAACCCTAATAACTTTAGAGTATTTGGACCAGATGAAACAATGAGTAATAGATTATCACATATATTTGAAGCAGATAATAGATGTTGGTATTTAACAAAGAAAAAAGAAGATGAATACCTATCATATGATGGCAGAATAATGGATTCATACCTTAGTGAACATACCTGTGAAGGCTGGCTAGAAGGTTATATTTTAACAGGTAGACATGGAGTATTTGTAAGTTATGAAGCCTTTATTAGAATAGTAGATTCCATGGCTAGTCAACATGCCAAATGGATAAAAGTATCAAAAGAATTACCATGGCGAAAAGAAATATCATCACTAAATTATATCTTAACATCAAATGTATGGCAACAAGATCATAACGGATATACCCATCAAGATCCCGGCTTTATTGATCATCTAGTTAACAAAAAAGCCGATATCGTAAGAATATATTTACCTCCAGATAGTAACTGCCTTCTATCATGCTTTGATCATATCATAAAAACCAAAAACTATATCAATGTAATCGTAGCCTCTAAACATATGCGTCCCCAGTGGCTTACAATGGAAGAAGCTAAAGAACATTGTGCCAAAGGCTTATCAAAATGGAACTTTGCAAGCAATGATAATAAAGGAGTAGATATTGTCCTAGTATCAATAGGAGATGCTCCAACTCTAGAAAACATCGCAGCAGTTTCAATATTAAGAAATTACTTACCAGATATCAAAATAAGATTTATCAATGTTGTAGACCTAATGAAATTAGAGCCAAGTACTAAACACCCACATGGCTTAACAAATACCGAATACAATAAACTATTTACTAAAGATAAACCAATAATATTTAATTATCATGGTTATCCAACCTTAATCCATGAATTAACTTATGAAAGAGAAAACAAAAACATAAGTGTCCATGGTTACATCGAAGAAGGAACAATAACAACAGCCTTTGATATGCGTGTAAAAAATGAAATAGATAGATATCATATCGTAATAGATATCATAAATCACTTAGATATAGCAAAAACAAGAGAAGGTAAGAAAATAATAAAATTAATGGAAGAAAAATTAAAATACCATGAATCATATATAAGAGAATATGGAATAGATATGGAAGAAGTAAGACTATTTAAATGGGAGTAGGATAAACATGGAAAAGTATAATAATAAAAGAAATATCATCTTCAATCCAAATAAAGTTCAAAAATGGAATGTTGAAAAAAATACTATCATTACTACTAGTAGAAATCATGTCGAAAAATTATGTGAACCATTTGACTATTTAAGTAAGAATGCCAGCGATGGTTATTCCAACTATCAAGAATTAATTGAAGCTAATACCATTGCTAGAAAAAAAGCCTTAGCTAAAGTAAAAAGATTAGAGTTAGAAAAAACAGCAGGTTATGTAACAATAAGCACCCTAACTATAATAATAACACTAGTAATAAGTATAGTAATATTTATTACCATCGGAACATTATTAGGAGGTTAATATGGAATTTAATATCTTAAATGAAAAAAATGAATTCAAATTAGGTACAATAATCACTGTCTTTTCCCTTCCTAATACTCCTAAAGAAATAGTACTATTCTCAGTAGGAGATTATGATAGTAGTGATACCGCTAGTCTAGAAGTAGCATACTTAAACAAAGATAAAGATGGTTATAATTATATCGAAGAAATAGATGATGATAAAGTATTAAAAGAAGCAATGAAAGTAGTAAAAAAAGTAATCTTATTAGGAGAACAATAGTGAAACTAAATAGAAAAGGATATACACTAATAGAGCTACTAGCAGTAATACTTATAATAAGTTTAATTATAGCTCTTTCTATTTTTGGTATTATTAAAGCCATAAATTCCTCCAAAGGAAAAGCAGCAACATTAAGTGAAAAGAGTATTAAAGAAGCTGCTGAAACATATGCTACTGAAAAGAATGATGATAGTAGTTATTGGTTAGATATTACTGATAAAGAGAATAAATATTTTTGTATTACTATTGAAGAACTTATGAATAAAGGATTACTTGATAAAAAAGCAAATATTGAAAGTAAAGATTTTGATATACATAGTTATGTATTAGTAAAGAAGAATAAAGTAACTATGGTTAATAGTAAAGCTGAAATATTAACTGAAGATAAAGATAATAGTGATGGTTATAAAGTATGTATGGGTAACATAGTTAATGAAGAAGTTACAGTTTATCCTAAGCTGTCTAAAGGTAATAGTTATACTGATGAGATACATGTACAATTTACTGATGCTACTACTAATCAAAGTAGTAATATGACTGACAAAGTATGTATGTATGGAGATAGTTCTGCTAATATAAAAGA
>ULSZ01008568.1_pt1 | contig 12584 bp, 9 predicted proteins | sample 1957151 | NCBI WGS metagenome assembly ULSZ01 (sample SAMEA4835721, study PRJEB28245) | human gut metagenome | biome: gut microbiome; material: fecal sample | place: Denmark | collected 2008
ATGGCCGGAAGCCTGAACGGCGAGGCGCCGAAAACAGCCTTTGAAAAGGGCGTAAACTCCGTGTCATGGGTGCTCATACGCTTCATGCTTATAATGGTGCCCGTGGTGCTGTTTATAAACGGCTTTACTAAGGGCGACTGGGTGCAGGCGCTGCTGTTTGCCATCTCCGTGGCCGTGGGGCTCACTCCGGAGATGCTGCCGATGATAGTTACGGCCTGCCTCGCCAAAGGCGCGGTGGTGATGGGCCGTGAAAAGGTGATTATCAAAAACCTCAATTCCATACAGAACCTGGGCTCCATGGACATACTCTGCACAGACAAGACGGGCACTCTGACTCAGGACAGGGTCGTGCTGGAGTACCACCTGAACGTCGACGGCGCGGAAGATGAGCGCGTGCTGCGCCACGCCTTCCTGAACAGCTATTTCCAGACGGGGCTGAAGAACCTCATAGACATAGCCGTGATAGCCAGACAGCAGGAGCTGGGAACCGGCGACCTGACGGAGCGGTACACCAAGGTCGACGAGATACCTTTTGACTTTGAGCGCCGCCGCATGAGCGTGGTAGTCCGGGACAGAGCGGGTAAGACTCAGCTGGTGACCAAGGGCGCGGTGGAGGAGATGCTCAAGTGCTGCTCCTTCGCCGAGTGCGGCGGCAGCGTGCTTCCGCTCACGGACGAGGTGCGCTCGCTGGTCACAAGCAGGTCTGACGCAATGAACGAGCAGGGGATGCGCGTAATTGCCGTGGCTCAGAAGACCAATCCTGCGCCGGCGGGGGAATTTTCGGCCGCAGACGAACGGGACATGGTGCTGATAGGCTTCATCGCATTCCTCGACCCGCCGAAGGACACGACCAAGGCCGCCGTACAGGCGCTCACCGAATACGGGGTCAGCGTTAAGATACTCACCGGCGACAACGAAAAGGTCACGCGCGCAATCTGCTCTCAGGTGGGACTAGACGCGGAAAACATGCTGCTTGGCTCCGAGATAGATGCGCTGACCGACGCGCAGCTGGGCAGGCTGGCCACCGGCGTCACGGTGTTTGCCAAGCTCTCTCCGGCTCAGAAGGCCAGGATAGTGAGCGTGCTGCGCGAGCGCGGCCACAGCGTGGGCTTCATGGGCGACGGCATAAACGACGCGGCCGCCATGAGGGCGGCCGACGTGGGTATATCTGTGGACACCGCCGTGGACATCGCAAAGGAAACGGCCGGAGTCGTGCTGCTGGAAAAAGACCTAATAGTGCTGGAGCGCGGCGTGATAGAGGGACGAAAAATATACGCCAATATGATAAAGTACATAAAGATAACGGCGTCGTCCAATTTCGGGAACATGCTCTCCGTGCTCGCGTCAAGCGCATTTCTGCCGTTTTTGCCCATGGCTTCCATACACCTGATACTGCTGAATCTCATATACGACGTCTCCTGCACCGCCATGTCCTGGGACAACGTCGACGCTGAATATCTCAGGTCGCCGCGCAAATGGGATGCCGCCGGCATCAGCCGCTTCATGCTCCGAATAGGCCCCACAAGCTCCGTCTTCGACATAGCGACATTCCTGCTTATGTACTTTGTCATATGTCCCGCGTTCACCGGAGGCGAGCTGTACACGAGCCTCACCGATCCGGCGAGCCGGGCGCTGTACGTCTCGATCTTCCAGACGGGCTGGTTCGTTGAATCCATGTGGAGCCAGGCGCTGGTTATACACATGCTGCGCACGCCGAAGCTCCCGTTCGTGCAGAGCCGCGCCGCTGCGCCTGTGACCCTGCTCACGCTTGCCGGAAGCTGCGCCGTCACGGTCATACCGTTCACTCCGCTTGGCAGCGCGCTCGGCTTTACGGCTCTCCCGGTGGCGTACTTCCTGTGGCTGGCGGCTATAGTTGCCGGGTACATGCTCCTGGCTACCGCTGTCAAGAAGTCCTATGTGCGCAGGTACGGCGAGCTGCTGTAAAAAATATCAGGCCGGGATACCGGCCTGATACTGCTTTGAGATTTGTCAGCCCTCGATCACTACGCCGGGGCCGTTGGGGATGACGGCGACCTTGGCGTCGCGTCCCTTTATGGCGAAGGCCATTTCCAGCGCCTCGTCAAGCGTCGTGGCCAGCTGCATGTGCAGGCCGGAGATGAGCGCGGGGTTGACGAGGTCGGAGACGAAGATGAGCGGGTGGCGCACCAGCGTCCTGGCGAGGATCTGACTGGTCCACTGCTCGGGAGCCGTGTCGGTGTAGGGGGTGTGTATGGCCTTCTCCAGGAATTCGGCGGGGTCGGCGGCCTTGGCGACGTTGTCGTAGAAGTCCTGCCCGCCGTGACCGTCGCGGCAGCCGGCCACGAGGATGATAACTCCGCCCTCGGGCAGCGCGGCGTCGGCGGTGGACATGGCCTTGGTGGTCTGGTAGAGGTTCTGATCCAGCGGGAAGCCGCCGTTCGTCACGACGGCGACGTCGCAGTCGACCTTCTTGACGCTGACCAGCGAACGCAGGAAATCGCAGCCGCGCTCATGGGCGGCCTCCATGTCGCCCGCGAAGGAGCCTATGACTTTTTTCTCACCGTTGAGCACGACGTTGACTATAAAGGCCAGGTTGGCCTTGCGCGCGGCGTAGACCATGTCTTTGTGCACCACGTTGTTGCAGAGGTTGCCCGTGCGGGTGTTGGGGTCGTTGAGCGAGCCGCCGCAGTGGTTGGCCATTATCGTCTCGTAAGAGGATACGCCCGGCAGCACGGACTTGCGCCCGCCGGAGAAGCCGGCAAAGAAGTGCGCCTCGATGAAGCCCTCGGATATCAGCAGGTCGGCCTCGGCGGCGATCTTGTTTATAACCCACCTGCCGCCGCTGGGCAGGGTGCCTATCTCCTTTAGGCCGTCGGCGTTGCGCGCGTCGTGAAGCACTATCTCCTCGTGCTCGACTATCTCCTCGCCGAACTTGCTTATCAGCTCCTCGCGCGTCGTGCTGCGGTGGGAGCCGGTGGCTATGAGCAGGCGTATGCGCGCCTCAGGGCTGACGCTCCTGATCCTGCGCAGGAGCATCGGAGTTATCAGCCGGGAAGGTATCGGACGGGTGTGGTCGGAGCAGATTATCACCACATCCTTCTTGCCCACAGCCAGCTCCTCCAGGCGCGGCGAGCCGATGGGGTTGTCCAGAGACTCCTCGATGACTGCGGCCTGATCCTCGCGGGCAGGATAGCTGCTCTGGCGTCCGGACAGGACTCCGGCGAAGTTCTTATCCTCCAGGCGCAGGTGCAGCGTCTTTTTGTCGAAAGGCAGATCCATTTCAAACATGTTTATCTCTCTCCCTGAAAACCATATTTTATATCAAAGGTGATTCAAGTATAATAAGTATGGCAAGAGAAATAAACCACATTTGATGTCATCATGTGTTAACATTTCTCCGGACATGGTGTATAATGTTCTCAGCACAGTCGGAGGAGGCAGCATGGATCACTCTTACCTTATATCCTTTCTGGATAAGCGGAGCATACCGATAATAACCCGCAAGCGCCGCACCTACCTTGCGTATTTCGGGCTTGAGCAGGAGTACACCTACGTCCTGCGCGAGGGCGTCGTAAAGACCAGCGTGATACTGCGCGACGGACGTGAGTTCAACATCTCGTACATCAAGGGACCCGACATAATATCCCTTCTGCGCGACGAGGTCAGCAGCTACACCTCCGCGCCGTTCAACGTGCGTGTGGAGTCGGAGTCGGCCTCGTTCTACCGCATACCGCGAGTGAAGTTCTGGGACTACGTGAACGGCGACGCAGAGCTGCAGAAGTACGTGAAGGAGTATTACCGCGCCAGCCTGGCCGAAGCCATACGGCGGCAGCAGCTCATGATAATGAACGGCAAGACCGGCGCGGTCTGTGCGCTGCTGTACACACTGGTCAGCCAATTCGGCGCGGAGCGCGGAGACGGCTGGCTGATAGACTTCCCGGTCACCAACGAGGACATAGCGGGCTTCTGCGGCATTTCCACGCGCAACAGTGTGAACCGCATACTGCACCGGCTCAAGGACGAGGGCGTGATAGACATACGCGACCAGCGCATACTCGTCCTGGACATGTCATATCTTCATCAGTACGTTCAGGATTGACTTATACCCACCGCCTTGCTACAATGGGGCGGAATTTAATTCAAAGGAGGCGTCGGCTTGAGCCAGGCGGAAGCGAGCGCTCAGTACGCTCAGGCATTGAAGGCCGGACAGAAGACCTATAGGGAGTGCGTCCTTGAGGGGCGCTATCCGTATTTGCAGATACTCGACGAGATACTCAGCGACCAGATGGTGGCCGGGCGCGTAGACCTGGGCGTCATAGACATACCCGCCGACCAGATCGTGGGAACCAAGAGCAAGGGGAGGCGCAATGCTTTCGCCGCCGACTTCATGCCGCTGCTGGACGCCGACACGGAATTCGCCGCCAAGTGGATAGAGCTCTGCGCCGCGCATCTCAGCGACGAGGGAATACGCGACCCTATCCGCTGCTGCGAGTACATGGGGCGCTTCTACGTGCAGGAGGGCAACAAGCGCGTCAGCGTGCTCAAAAGCTTCGGCTCGCCCTCCGTACCCGCCTATGTCACCAGGGTGATACCCCTGTACTCTGATGACGAGGCGGTGCAGATTTACTACGAATTCATGGACTTTTACCGCCTGAGCGGGCAATATCAGGTGTATTTCAGCCATCGCGGCGGTTTTTCCAAGCTCCAGGCCGCGCTGGGTCACGACCCGGGCTACGTCTGGAACCAGGACGAGCGCAGGCGCTTCCAGTCTGGCTGGCACTATTTCAAGACGGCCTTCGACAAGCTCGGCGGAGACAAGCTGGGAGTGACGGTGGCCGACGCCCTGCTGGTGTGGCTGGAGTTCTACCCCATCGGCACGCTTAAAGAGCTGACCCAAAAGGAGATAAGCCGCTCCCTTACCGCCATCTGGGATGACGTCAAGGCGAGGGCTCAGGCCGAGCCTATAGAGGTCAGCGTGGACGACGAGGAGAAGTCCGCCCCGCCCAAGGGGCTGCTGGGGCGCATCTTCGGCTCTCACATGCTGCCGAACCACTTGAACATCGCGTTCGTGAACCAGATAGACCCGGCTCACAGCACGTGGATAGCCGCGCACGACCTCGGCCGGCACACGCTGGAGAAGGCCATGCCGGGTGAGACTACGGTCAGGGTGTACAACCTTGACCCCGGCCGGGACATAGACACTGTCATGAACGAGGCGGCCGAGGACGGCGCGCAGGTGCTGTTTGCAACCACGGCCCCGCTCATATCCGCCTGCCGCAAGCTCGCGGCCCGCAGGCCGGAGCTGAAAGTCCTCAACTGCTCGGTCGCAATGCCGTACCCCGGCGTGCGCACGTACTACAGCCGCGTGTACGAGGGCAAGTTCGTCACCGGCGCCATAGCCGGCGCGCTGACAAAGACCGACAAAATAGGCTACGTGGCCAGCAGCCCTATATTCGGAGTGCCGGCCAGCATCAACGCCTTCGCTCTGGGTGCGCAGCTCACCAACCCGGACGCGCGCGTGCACCTGGCCTGGTCGTGCGTCAGCAACGATCCCATCAGCGAGCTGAAGGGCAAGGGCGTGGACATCATATCCAACCGGGACGTGCCAATGCCTAACATGCCCCAGGGCGAGTGGGGACTCAGCCGCGTGCTGAGCGACGGAAGCCTCAAGGCTCTGGCCTCGCCGTACTGGGACTGGGGCAACTTCTATATAAGGCTGGTCACTTCCATACTGAACGGCGGCTGGGACGCGCTGGCGTACAAGGGCGTGGGCAAGGCGGTCAACTACTGGTGGGGCATGGCCTCCGGCGCCGTGGGGCTGATGCTCTCCGACGACCTGCCCGACGGCATGCGCAGTCTGGCGAATATACTCTGCCAGGAGCTGATAGACGGCAAACTGACCGTGTTCCACCGAAAGTACCGCTCCCAGGACGGCAAGATTCAAAGCGACGGCAACCGCTGGCTCAGTCCCGAAGACGTACTGCACATGGACTGGCTGCTGGACAGCGTGGATGGCAGCATACCTGGCTTTGACGAGCTGCTGCCCATGGCGCGCGCAATCGTCCGTATCCAGGGCATATACCGCGACTCGCTCCCGCCGGAGAAGGGGGGAGCCGCAATATGAAGCTCCTCTTGCTGTCAGATAAAGAGAGTCCCTACCTCTGGGACTACTACAGGCCCGGACGCCTGTCCGAATACGACCTGATGCTGTCCTGCGGCGACCTGAAAGCGAGCTACCTGTCCTTCCTGGTCACCATGGGGCGCGCACGCCTGCTGTATGTCCACGGCAACCACGACGTAAACTACAGCCGGAACCCGCCGGAGGGCTGCGACTGCATCGAGGACAAGCTCGTCACGGTAAACGGCCTGCGCATACTCGGCCTCGGCGGAAGCCTGATGTACAGCGGTGCGCCGCATCAGTACACCGAGCGTCAGATGCGCCGCCGTCTGTGGAAGGCGGGCTGGGCTATCCGCCGCGCCGGGGGCGTGGATATAGTCCTGACGCATGCGCCACCGAGAGGCTACGGCGACGCGGAAGACCTGGCTCACCGGGGCTTTGAGGCGTTCATGCCCTTCCTGGATAAGTACAAGCCCAAGTACCTGATACACGGCCACGTGCACATGAACTACGGCCGCGACATACCCAGAACCGTACAGCGCGGCGAGACCACGATAGTCAACGCCTGGGAGCGCTACGTGCTGGAGATATAGCGAAAGACCTGAGCTGCGCTTCGTCGTCGTCGCAAGCTGCATATCCTTCGTTCCCGGCTAAAGCCGAGAGCTCAGTCATTTCGCTGCTCCTCCTCTCCCGAAGTATTTTCGGCGACGTACACGCCGCCGAAAATGATCCCAGTCCCTTTCGCGCCCACAGGGCGCGAAACTCTACGAGGTTTTTGATAAGCTGAGACCTGAGCTGCGCTCAGGTCTTTCGTTTTTGCAAGCGCCGAGAAACATACGGCAATATGGCCAATTTGCCCTACTGGAGCTTGTATAATACCTACAGAGTTGCGGCCTTTGCGGTCAAAGAGCAAATAAGTGGTTGACAAAGTCTGCATGCTGAGCTAGACTTAAAACAAACTCTAACGTGTTAGAGTAATCTTCGCGCCAGGCGTTGCAAGGGGAGGGAGAGGCATGGCAGGCACTTTCATAAAGCTGCTGAATATGAGCATAGCCGCCAGCTGGCTGGTTTTGGCCGTCTTACTGCTGCGCTTCGTGCTGAAAAAGGCGCCAAAATGGGTGAACCCCCTGCTTTGGGGCGTGGTGGCGCTGCGCCTGGTCATGCCGTTTTCGGTTGAGAGCGTGCTGAGCCTCATACCCAGCGCGCAGACGGTGAGCACCGTGCCCGCCGGGATACAGTCACAGCCGGAGGCCGTGCGCCCGGTGATAGACAGCGGCATGCGGTTCATAGACAACGCATTCAACCCGGTCATATCCCAGGCGTTTGTGGACGCTCCCTCGCCGGAAGCCGTGGCGGAGCCGGTGCTGCGCGCCGCCGATGTGGCAGCGATGGTGTGGGCGGTAGGCCTCGCGGCGCTGCTGCTGTACGCCGCTGTGAGCTGGCTCAGGCTGAGAAGCAGCGTGAGCACCGCCGTGCGGCTGAGGGACAACGTGTACCAGAGCGAGTTTGTCTCCTCGCCCTTCGTGCTGGGAATGTTCAGGCCGAAGATATACCTGCCGTTTGCCATAGACAGCGCGGACGCGGAGTACGTCATCGCGCACGAGCGGGCGCATATAGCGCGCCGCGACACCTGGATAAAGCCGGTAGGCTATCTGCTGCTGTGCGTCTACTGGTTCAACCCCGTCATGTGGCTGGCATATGTCCTGCTGTGCCGCGACATAGAGTACGCCTGCGACGAGCGCGTGGTCAGCGCCTACACCCCGGCCGAGCGCGCGGACTACTCCGAGGCGCTGCTCACATGCAGCGTGAAGCGCGCTCACATCGCCGCCTGTCCCGTCGCCTTCGGCGAGGCCAGCGTGAAAGACCGCGTCAAGCGCGTCCTGAGCTACAAGAAGCCCGCGTTCTGGATAGCCGCTGCCGCCGTCGCGGCGGTGGTCGTAGTGGCGGTGTGCTTCCTCACTGACCCGGTGGGCGAGGAAGGGGCAGGCGTGCAGGGCACATCCGAGCCTACTGTGGGCGCAAGCCCGGACGAGGTGACCATGCTCTACGAAGATGCCAGGAACCTGCCCGGCGAGGTGGTGCAGTCCGTGCGCAGCTACGTTTCGGACATTGCCGGGGAAATAGGCGCGCTGGGCGAGAGCGGCGACGCAGGGGAGACTTTCACCGTCTCGGCAGCCGGCGTTTTGTACACCAACTGGCACCTGACTGAATACGGCGAGGCCGAGATTGCGCTCTGCCGTGTGGACTACAGCATAGATATAAGCCCCGCGTTGAGCTTCGACTACAGCGGCTGGAGCTTCACGGACGGGCAGTTGTCGGAGCGCATCTATCTGTTCTTCTGCCGGGACGGGGACAGCTATGTGTTCTTTGACACCGCCGCGCAGGACTACATAGACGGCTTCGGCAGCGGACAGGGCATTGAAAAGTACGACGAAGCCGCAATAGCGCTGTTTAACGAATACCAGAGAGCGATGTATTACGCCTCGGCGAGCTTTACCCTGCCGGAAGGGCTGACGCTAGGGCAGTTTGACCGCAATATAGGCTACCTTGGCGGCTGGGTGCTCGGCTCTGACGCCTACGAGTTCCACTCCACAGGCAATAATTCCGGCCGGGAGTACGCCTACTCGGAGGGCAGCATCCTCACTTTCAATGCGGCCGACTACCCGGAGGGCATAGTCGAGCACTCGGGCGCGTCCATCGAAAACATAGTGCCGAGCTCCAACCACACCTGGCTGGAGGACGGACACGCCGTGAGCAGCGATTACAACATGAAGTACTCGGCCTACGCCGCCAAGCAGTATTACGACCTCTACGTCGCCTCAGACCTTGAGGAGCTGGCCGACATGGGCGTTGACGTGAAAACCATACCGACGCAGAGCGAATACTGGACGGTATACATAGTGCATCCCGCCCTGAAAATTGGCTATCAGGTGTCGCTGGCCGCCAACCGCTACAGTCTGGAGGACACGATTTACTTCGCCCGCAGTCTGCTCTACCACGGCGAGGAGTATGTCATGCCGGAGGATGTGGGCGTGGGCAATGAGTTCAACGACTCCATCGGCGTGTATTACGGCGCGCGGGAGTATGTGGCCGAGCAGGCCAACCGCCTTGTGGCCGACGGCGGCGACTGGGTGATCTACGCCCGGACGGAGAGCGTGGCGGAACGCATAGAGACGGGCGTGGCCGTCACGGAAAACGGCGCGGACTACGACCTGGTGTTTTACCGCTTCGACTATTCGATACGCACCGAGTCCGCGCCGGACGGGGACGGCATACGCAGCGCGCTGACTCTGTTCAAGTCCGGCTCCTACGGAGAGGAGTACCTGGGCGGGATCGAGGAGTCCGAATTGAGCCTTTACGGAGATCACGCCACGGCGGCCAGGCTGCTCTACCTCAAGTCCGACGGCTCCGAGCGTATCGAGTACCTGGCAATAACGCCGCTCAGCTCCGACGGCGAGACCAAGTGGGTAGCGGACGAGGCCGACGCCGGCAGCCTTCTGACAGACGTGCGCAGCAACTACCAGTACGGAGGGGAGCGCGCCTACCGGCTGGACTTTTACCTGCTGGCCTCGAGGCGCGGCGGATTCGACACCACTGAGAGCTACACCATAAACACCGGCAGCCCGCACTACGAGCGCGTGGACGAACTCTACAAGGCCTGAACAGGCCGGGAAGGAGCAGAAATGAAACGATTTATCCCAGTCGCAATGGCGCTCGCGCTGTTGCTCGCGGCCTGCGGCGAGGACGCGCCCGCGCCCACAAGCGTGCAGACCGAGGCTGTGACGCCCGCCGTGACTGAGCCGGCTGCGCCCTCTGACACTCCGCAGCCCGAGCGCGGCGGACTCTCGCCCACGGCCGTGGCGGCTTTGAAAGAGCTTGAATTCATCCGAGGCTCGGAGCTGGCAGGCGAAAACGACGAGCGGCTGATACGCGAAACGCTCACGTACTATTTCCTGATGCGCAACGACATGCTCTGCGAGCGCGGATATGACGTGCCCGACTTCACCACGTTCTTCGACACGTCCTCGCCGGATTACGACAAGCTGGTGTACAACGTGGACAAGGCGCGCTACTTCGCCATGCTCGCGCAGGTGAACGGGTCGCCGGAGTATGTGTGGTACAACACGACCGTCACTTTCAACAGCCTCAAAATAGACGGCGACACGGCCAGCGCGGAGGTCTACGACCTGCTGGACATGATTTACGACGGTTCGGACAACATGTCCGCGCAGGGCACGACAAATTACGTGGACATGCGCTGCGTGGACGGCGTGTGGCTCATAACGGACATAACCCCGGCAGACACCTTCGACGAAGCCGTAAGCCACGAGGAGCTGCTTGAAGACATCGCCGAGCTGGAGGCTCAGCTTGAAACCTGAGGGGGAGTAAAACATGAAGCGATTATTCCCAGTAATTATCGCACTTGCGCTGCTGCTGTCCGCCTGTGGTGCGGCTCAGCCGGCGCCTACGCCTGCTCCGACGCCCTCGCCCGTGTCAACTCCGGCCGCAACGCCCGAGACGGGCGCCGCCTCGTCGGAGTTGTCGCCTCTGTGCAGCTGGGCGCTGCAGGAGCTGGACGAATGGCGCCAGAGCGAGTATGGCACGGACAACGACGTCAAGCACATAAAGGAGACGGTCAGGCTCTTTCTGTATATGCACTACGACATGTTCGTCGAGCGGGAATACCAATTCCCGGACTTCTCGCCCTTCCTCGACCCGAACGGCGAGGGCTATGAAAAGCTGCTGTACTTCGTGGCCGAGACGCAGTACATACATCTGTACGAGGGTTATGACGAAGACGTGCAGTGGTACAACGTCGACCTGGACTTTGAGAGCGTAGAGGTGGACGGAAACATCGCCTCCGTCACGGTGAGAGCCGACTATGACACCGTGCGCGGCGACGGCTCCTCCGGAAGGATTACCAACATCTACTTCTTCACGCTGAACAGGCTTGACGGCGTCTGGTACCTCTCGGGAATAGAGCCTGACAGCATTTTCGCAAGTGGCAGTCACGGCACCTATGAGGAGCTGCTCGAGCAGATAGCCGCCCTTGATGGCGCGGACTGAGCCGATAAGCGCCGCGGCGGGCGGAAACGTGAAAAAATATTTACTTTCCGGGCAAAATAGCCCTTGCATTATGCCGCACGCTGTGGTATTATACTTTAGCTTGCGCGGCATGTTCCGCGCTCAATCAGGTCGGTCCGCTGCCGAGGCGTTTGCCCGCCGGTATGAACGTCCGTATCGAAAGAGGGATTTACTATGGATCTGGTCAAGGCTCTGACCGAAAAGTACATGAAGCCCGAGCTTCCCGAGATGAACGTGGGCGACACCGTCCGCGTCACCGTCCGCGTCAAGGAAGGCAACCGCGTCCGCAATCAGGCGTTCGACGGCACCATCATCGCCAAGAAGCACGGCGGCATCAACGAGACCATCACCGTCCGCCGCATCAGCTACGGCGTCGGCTGCGAGAAGGTCTTCCCGGTGCATTCCCCCACGATCGTCTCCGTCGAGACCATCCGCCGCGGCAAGGTTCGCCGCGCCAAGCTTTACTACCTGCGCGACCGCGTGGGCAAGAAGGCCAAGGTCAAGGAGCGCATCTGACACAGCGTGTCCGCAAAATCCGCCGCATAAGCGGCGGATTTTTGCGTATGATGCGGCTAAATTTCAATTTTCTGTTGCCACGCGGGCGCGCGGACTGTATAATAAAAAGACAGCTTTTTTGATCGAGGTAATACGATGAACGAAACTATCAAACGGAAGGACGCCGCCCCGGCGCCTAAGGACGACGATAGAAGTCTGACTCGAGATATATATGACTGGATGCAGTGCATCGTGGTCGCCATCATAGTCTGTGTGCTGCTGTTCAGCTTCTGTGTCCGGCTGGTCGACGTAGTTGGCGACAGCATGAATCCGACGCTTGTGAACGGCGACAAGATCATTGTCTCCAACCTGTTCTATGACCCCAAGCCCGGAGACATCATAGTCTTCCGCAAGGACGAGTACCGCGACGAGCCGCTGGTAAAGCGCGTGATCGCGGTCGAAGGCCAGACGGTCAACATCGACTTCGAGCGTGGTATCGTCTACGTGGACGGCGAGCCGATCGACGAGCCGTATATCGCTGAGCCGACCACGGAGCCGCTGGATTTCACCGGCGAGATAACCGTCGACGAAGGCTGCGTATTTGTCATGGGCGACAACCGCAACCACTCCACCGACAGCCGCTACTCGCTCATAGGCCAGGTGGACGAGCGCTGCATAATGGGCAAGGTGTACTTCACACTTTTCCCGATCAAGAATTTCGGGAGCGTGTATTCCTGATGGACAACGGCCTTGAAAAGCTGAATATACAGTGGTACCCCGGACACATGACCAAGGCCGGGCGCATGATAAGCGCCAATGTGGCCAATGTCGACGCGGTCTGTGAGATACTGGACGCGCGCATACCCACGGCAAGCCGCAACCCGGACATAGACAGCCTGGCCGCCGG
>ULSZ01035646.1_pt1 | contig 12198 bp, 10 predicted proteins | sample 1957151 | NCBI WGS metagenome assembly ULSZ01 (sample SAMEA4835721, study PRJEB28245) | human gut metagenome | biome: gut microbiome; material: fecal sample | place: Denmark | collected 2008
CAATACACATTTTATATAAAGAAAACAGCAGAAGCAGATAGCACATATACACAAATAGGAAGTAGTACAAGCACAAGTGTAACGAAAGGAGAATTAGAACAAAACACATCATATACAATAAAAGTAGAAGTAGCAGATGTAGCAGGAAATAAAGGACAAGCAACAAAAGAAATAACAACAGGAAAAATAGCAGATGCAGGAGAAGGACTAACAAATGGAGCAATAATAGCAAGTAGTCCAGTATGGAGTAATGGAACAGCAAGTATAACACTATCAACAAGCTCAGGATTAACAATACAATACCAAAAAGGCGGAATAAGTGGAAGTTGGACAACAGGAACAAATGTAACAGGATTACACCATAGAGACACAGTATTTGCAAGATTAACAGATGGAAAAAACTATGGAGGAGAGGCAAGTATAACAATACTAGATACAGTTGCTCCACAAGATGCAGGAATAAGTTTAAGTGGAACAAGTACAACAACAGCAGGAAGTGTAACAGCAAAAGTAACACTAAAAGATAATGAAAGTGGAGTAAACGTCACAGCAAGTAAATGGGTATATAACACAAACTCAGGCAATATAGGAACAAACGAAAGCAGTTATAATAATAATTTTAGTAGTAACGGACAGACAATAACATTAAAAGCGACAACACCAGGAACATATTATTTACATGTATTAACAGTAGATAATGCAGGAAATAAAAAAGAAACAATAAGTAATGCGGTGACAGTAAAAAAAGAATTAGTAGCAGATGGAAGTTATAATGATGAAAAAGGAGTAAACACACCAAAACTAGGAACAGGAATGACACCAATAAAATGGAATGGAAGTAGTTGGGTAAATACAACAGGGAATGACCCAGATTGGTATGATTATGCAGCAAAGAAATGGGCAAATGCGAAGACGTCAGATGGAAGTATGTGGGTATGGATACCAAGGTATGCATATAGTATAACAAGTGGATATCATAGCAGTAGTACAGGAAATATAGAAGTAGAATTTATGAAAGGGTTAACAAATGAAACAAGTACGGGAAGAAAGAGCTTTGATAACGTAAGTGGACAAGGGAAATGGAATATCCATCCAGCATTTAACTATGGGCAAACAGTAAGTGGAATATGGGTAGCAAAATTTGAAACAAGTAGAAGTAATGCAACAAATAGTAATGCAGGAAGTAATAATACAATAAAGATACAACCAGGAGTAAGTAGTTGGAGAAATATAAGTGTAAATGATATATATACAAACTGCTTAAATTACAATAAAACATTAAATAGCCATATGATGAAAAACGATGAGTGGGGAGCAGTAGCATATTTAAGTAAGAGTAAATATGGAAAGCAAAACAAAGAAGTATGGATAAATAATAGTAGTAATTTCATAACAGGTTCAGCAGGAAATAGCACAAATGCTAATGCAGATACAGGAACAACAAATGATTATACAAGTGCGCAAGGAGTAAAGGCAAGTACAACAGGAACGGTGCATGGAGTATATGATATGAGCGGAGGAGCATGGGAATATATAGCGGCATATGTAAACAATGGACATGATAACTTAACAAAACATGGAGCAAGTTTAGCAAATAGTAATGATGCAAAAACGAAGAACGTGTATAGTACAGGAAGTTCAGATAGCTATGAAAATAACTACAATGCAAACTCAGGAAAATACGGAGATGTAGTATATGAGACGAGTGAGAACGGTAACGCAAGCAATAGTTCATGGTACGACGATTACTCTTACTTTCCTAACAGGAGCTCTCCTTTCTTCTCACGCGGAGGCTGTTACAATAGTGATGCAAGTGCAGGCGTGTTCTGTTTCTACCGCAACTATGGTGATAGCGACAGCCTTTTTTCGTTCCGTCCGGTCTTGGTCGCACTTTAGGATGTGGGGAATGTCCAAAATTTTGTGTAATTTGAAAAAGGGACTGTAAATAGTTTTGTACATGCTATCCATAAATATCTTCAAAACACTTGACAAATGAGTGAAAATGTTGTAAAGTATATTAGCATTACAAAAGTAGTGCTAATATTTTTTGTACTTAGGAAGTGATAATGTGGAAGAAAAAGTTAAGCTAAGTATGTTATGCCAAATATATGGCAAAATGCTAACTAAAAAGCAATATGAAATAATAAATGACTATTGCAATAACGATTTATCACTATCTGAAATAGCAGAAAATAATAGTATTACTAGGCAAGCAGTAAGAGATATAATTATGAAAGGGGAAAAGAAACTTTTCGAATTAGAAGAAAAGCTGGCATTTATGGAAAAGACAATGATACAGGAAAAACAGATTCAAGAAATATTAACAGAACTAAGCAAAATAGAAAATACATCATCAGACAAAAAAATAGCAAAAATTTTAAACCATATTAGCAAAGAATTAAGTTGTTTAGTTTAAAAAACATATTAGGAGGAAAAAGTTATGGCTTTTGAGGGATTATCTGCTAAGCTTCAAGAAGTTACAAGAAAATTAAGAGGCAAGGCAAGAATTACAGAATCAGATTTAAAAGAAATTTTAAGAGAAGTAAAACTTGCATTATTAGAGGCAGACGTAAATTATAAAATAGTAAAAGACTTTATAGCTACAATTCAAGAAAAAGCTTTAGGACAGGATGTGTTAAAATCTTTAACTCCAGGTCAACAAGTTGTTAAAATAGTAAAAGACGAGTTGGTAAATTTATTAGGCGGAGTTGAAAGCAAGGTGAACTTTACACCAAATCCTCCAACAATAATTATGTTAGTAGGTCTTCAAGGGTCTGGTAAAACAACGACAGCAGGAAAACTTGCTAATTTATTTAGAAAAGAGGGTAAAAAACCATTACTTGTTGCGTGCGATGTTTATAGACCAGCAGCTATTAAGCAATTACAAGTAGTAGGAAGTCAACTAAACATACCAGTATTTGCAAATGAAAACTCAAAAGATGTTGTGCATATTGCAAAACAAGCAATAAATACAGCTATAAGCAAATTAAATGACGTAGTAATACTAGATACAGCAGGTAGACTTCATATAGATGAAGAACTTATGGATGAACTTAAAAATGTAAAAATTTCTGTAAAACCACACGAAATTTTGTTAGTTGTAGATAGTATGACAGGTCAAGATGCTGTAAATGTAGCAACAGCATTTAACGAAAATTTGGGGATAGATGGAGTTGTACTTACAAAATTAGATGGTGACACTCGTGGTGGTGCAGCGCTTTCTGTCAAAAAGGTTACAGGAAAACCAATAAAATTTGCAGCAACTGGTGAAAAATTAAGTGATATAGAAGTATTCCATCCAGAAAGAATGGCAAGTAGAATTCTTGGAATGGGTGATGTACTTTCAATAATAGAAAAAGCAGAAGAAGCATTTGACTTGGAAGAAGCTGAAAAAATAGAAAAGCAGCTTAAGAAAAGAGAGTTTGACTTAGATGACTATTTAGTACAATTAAGGCAAGTAAAGAAAATGGGGTCTTTCTCATCTATTTTAAAGATGATACCAGGAATGGGTCAAATTAAGAACTTAAAAGTAGATGACAATGAGTTTAATAGAATAGAAGCAATTATATGTTCTATGACTGCAAAAGAAAGAAGAAACCCAAAACTTTTAAATGGTAGCAGAAGGTTAAGAATTGCAAAAGGTAGTGGAACAACAGTACAAGAAATAAATAAATTCATGCAAACCTTTGAAACAACGCAAAAAATGATGAAGAAGTTACAAACAGATAAAGGCAGTATGAAAAAGTTAATGAAGGGTATTAACCCAGAAGATTTAAAAAACTTAAAATTTTAGATTTTAATTTTTTATTTTTATATAGATAGTATTTTTAGGGAGGTGAACTTAAATGGTAAAAATAAGATTACAAAGACAAGGTGCAAAAAAAGCTCCATTTTATCATATAGTTGTTGCAGATTCTAGAACATCAAGAGATGGAAAGATTATTGAAAAAATAGGAACATATGACCCAATGACAGATCCTTCTACAATAGTTCTTGACAAAGAAAAAGTAGAAAAATGGATTAAAAATGGTGCAAAACCAACAGACTCAGTAAAATCTTTAATAGAAAGAGCAAAATAATAGTGTTTGAAAGAAAGGCAAAAAAATGAAAGAAATATTAAATGTTATTTTAAATAACCTTGTAGACAATAAAGAAGATATAGAAATAGTAGTAACAGAAAAAGAAAATCATATAAATTTTAGTGTAAAAGTTGCTTCTACAGATATGGGGAAAATTATTGGAAGACAAGGAAAAACAGCAAAATCAATTAGAACACTTATGAAATCGCTAGCATCAAAGGAAAAGAAAACTGTAAGTATAGAATTTTCTGAAAAATAAAGGAGTATTATGAAGCAAGAGTATTTTGAAATTGGACAAATTGTAAATACCTTTGGAATTAAAGGAATAGTTAAAGTAAATGCTTATACAGATGATCCTTTAGAATTTGCGAACCTAAAAACAATTTTAATAGAGAAAAATAAGAAACTATTAGAATTTGAAATAGAAGAAGCAAAGCTTCATAAAAATCAAGTATTGCTTAAAATAAAAGGAATAGATGATATAAATGAAGCAGAAAAGTACAGAGGGTGTTTTATAAAAATTCCAAGAGAGAAAGCAAAAAAGCTTCCAAAAGATACTTATTTTATAGCAGATTTAATAGGATTACAAGTTTATACTGACAGTGGAGAATTACTTGGAAAAGTAGATGATATTTATAATTCTGGTTCAGCAGATATTTATGTTGTAAAAGACGAACTAGGAAAACAAATACTTTTACCAGGAATTAAAGACGTTATAAAACAAATTGATGTAGATAATGAAAAAATAATAGTTCACTTAATAGATGGTTTAATATAGGGAGGCAAGATGAAGTTTAGTGTTCTTACTCTTTTCCCAGATATGTTTTCACCTTTAAAAGAAAGCATTATAGGAAAAGCAATAGAAGATAAAAAAATAGAACTGAACTTAATAAATATAAGAGACTTTTCAAAAGATAAGCACAAGAAAGTAGATGATACACCATATGGTGGAGGAGCTGGAATGGTAATGAAAGCAGATGTTGTCTATGATGCTTATGAACATATAAAGGATGAAAGTGCTAAAGTTATATTTTTATCTCCTCAAGGAAAAACATTAAACCAAAATAAAGTAAAAGAACTAGCAACAGAAGAACATATTATACTATTATGTGGACATTATGAGGGAATTGACCAAAGGGTTATTGATGAAATAGTTGATGAAGAAATATCAATTGGAGATTATGTTCTAACAGGTGGAGAGTTACCTGCAATGGTATTGATAGATAGTGTAAGCAGATATGTAGAAGGAGTATTAAGTAAAGATTCCATAAAAGAAGAGTCATTTACTAATAACTTATTAGAATATCCACAATACACTAGACCAGAAATATTTCACGGAATTAAAGTGCCAGAAGTCTTACTATCGGGGCACCATGAGAACATAAAAAAGTGGAGAGAAGAGCAATCACTTAAAAATACTCTTCAAAAAAGACCAAATTTATTAAAAAGAAAGGAGGATATTCAATAATGGATATCATAAAATCAATAGAACATGAACAACTAAAAGATAAGATACCAGATTTGAAAGTTGGTGATACAGTAAGAGTACACCAAAAAATTAAAGAAGGTAACAGAGAAAGAATTCAAGTTTTTGAAGGAATTATTATAAAAAAACAAGGTGGAGGATTAAACGCTACATTTACAGTAAGAAAAATAGCTTATGGTGTTGGAGTTGAAAAAACATTTTTAATTCACTCACCATTAGTAGAAAAAGTAGAAGTAGTAAGAGTTGGTAAAGCAAGAAGAGCAAAACTATATTACTTAAGAGACAGAATTGGTAAAGCAGCTAAGACAAAAGAAGATATAGGTGCTAGAATTGAAACTAACGAAATTAGTGTAAAAGAAACTGTAGAAGCACCTGTTTCTGAAGAAGTTGCAACACCAGTAGAAGATAGCAAAGAAGAAGCACCAGCTGTAAAAGAGGAAACTCCAGTTGTTGAAGAAGTTGTAGATACAGTTAAAGAAGAAAAAGTTGAAACTGTAAAAGAAACTTCAGAAGAAAAAGAAAGTAAATAATATTTAAAGAAATAATTAAAATAAGAAATACGAAAATAAACTTTGTTATATCAAATAGCAAGGTTTATTTTTTTGTTGGGGTATTTTCTTATTCTATTACTTAAGACATTATCACATTTTTTCATATACATAAAATAATTAAGAATTTTTATCTATTTTTTTTATTTTTAATGTGATATAATGAGGTCGAAAAAAGTAGAATAATAAAGGGAGCAGAAAATGTCAAATTTTGTACACTTACATATACATAGTGAATATAGTTTACTTGATGGAGCAAATAGAATAAAAGATTTACCAATTAGAGCAAAAGAGTTAGGAATGGATGCCATAGCTCTTACTGACCATGGTTCAATGTTTGGAACAATAGATTTTTACAAAGCATGTAAAGCAAATGGAATAAAACCAATAATTGGATGTGAAGTGTACGTGGCACCAAGAAGTAGGAAAGATAAAGATCCTAATTTAGATGCTAGATACAATCATTTAATTTTACTTGCTAAAAATAATGATGGATATAAAAACTTAGCTAAGCTTGTATCATTAGGGTATACAGAGGGATTTTATTATAAGCCGCGAATAGATAAGGAAACATTAGAACAATATCACGAAAATTTAATATGCTGTAGTGCGTGCCTAGCTGGTGAGGTAAATCAAGCAATATTAAAGAATAATATGGAAGAAGCAAAAAAAGTTGCTTTATGGTTTAAAAAATTATTTGGAGAAGATTATTACTTAGAAATACAAAATAATGGAATAAAAGAACAGGTATTAGTAAATCAAAAGCTAATAGAATTATCTAGAGAGCTAGATATACCACTTGTTGCAACAAATGATGCTCATTACTTGAAAAGAGAAGATGCATACAATCATGAAGTACTATTATGCATACAAACAGGAAAGAAAATGTCTGATGAAGACAGAATGAAATTTGAAACAGACGAATTATATGTAAAATCTCCAGAAGAAATGAGTGATTATTTTAAAAATGTTCCAGAAGCAATAGAAAATACTGTTAAAATTGCAGAAAAGTGTAATGTAGAGTTTGAATTTGGACATACAATTTTACCTAACTACGATGTTCCAGAAGAATTTGAGACACACTATGATTATTTAAAAAAGTTATGTGATGATGGAATAAAAAATAGGTATGGCGAAAATCCAACTAAAGAAATATTAGAAAGAGCAGAATTTGAAATGAATGTTATAAACCAAATGGGATATGTAGATTACTTTTTAATTGTTTGGGATTATATACATTATGCAAAAACTCATAATATTCCAGTTGGACCTGGACGTGGTTCTGGAGCAGGTTCCATTGTAGCATATGCAATAGAAATAACAGACATTGACCCAATAAAGTATGGATTGATTTTTGAAAGATTTTTAAATCCAGAAAGAATAAGTATGCCCGATTTTGATGTTGACTTTTGCTATGAAAAAAGAGACCAAGTTATAGACTATGTTTGTAGAAAATATGGTCATGACCATGTGTCTCAAATTATTACATTTGGAACTATGTCTGCAAGGATGGTAATACGCGATGTGGGAAGAGTTTTAGATGTACCATATGCAGAAACAGATAAAATAGCAAAAATGGTTCCAAACGAATTGCATATAACAATAAAAAAAGCAATGGAACAAAATAGAGAATTAAGAGATTTATACGAACAAAACTCAGACATGAAAAAAATGCTAGATATTGCTATGGCTTTAGAAGGAATGCCAAGACAGGCGTCAACACATGCATGTGGAATTGTTATTACAAAAGACCCGGTTGTAGATTATGTTCCACTTTACAGAAGAGATGATATAATTTCAACACAATATATAATGACAACATTGGAAGAGCTAGGGCTTTTGAAAATGGACTTTTTAGGACTTAGAACTCTTACTGTTATTCAAGACACAATAGAGCTAGTTAAAGCAAATAGAGGCATAGATGTAGAATTTGACAAAGATATGAATGATTCTAAAGTATATAAATTATGGCAAGATGGAAACAGTGTTGGAATATTCCAATTTGAAAGTCAAGGTATGACTAACTTTATGAAGGAATTAAAACCAGACTGCTTAGAAGATATTATAGCTGGGGTTTCATTATATAGACCTGGACCAATGGATCAAATACCAAGGTATATCGCAAATAAAAAAGATCCAGAACATGCTGTATATACACATCCTGCATTAAAACCAATATTAGAGGTTACATATGGTTGTATGGTATATCAAGAACAAGTTATGCAAATAGTTAGAGACTTGGCAGGGGATTCTTTAGGTAGAGCAGACCTAGTAAGACGTGCCATGGGAAAGAAAAAACTAGACGTAATGGCAAAAGAAAGAGAAAATTTTATACATGGGCAAGTAGATGAAAACGGAAATATAATTATAAAAGGTTGTGTAAGAAACGGTATAGATGAGAAATCTGCAAATAAAATATTTGATGAGATGGCAGAATTTGCAAAATATGCATTTAATAAGTCACATGCAGCATGTTATGCAGTAGTTGCTTATAGAACAGCTTATTTAAAGGCATATTATCCTGTAGAATTTATGGCTGCAATGCTTAATAGTTTTTTAGGAAATTTAGATAAAATACCAGCATACACAGAAGAATGTAAAAGACTAAATATACAAATTTTAAAACCAGATATAAATAAAAGTTATACTAAATTTACTGTAGATGGAGACAAAATAAGATTTGGACTGGGAAGCGTTAAAAATGTTGGTACATCAGCTGTTGATGAAATAGTAGCAGAAAGAGATAGAAATGGACAATTTAAAGATTTTACAGATTTTTGTGAAAGAATACAAGAAACAAATGTAAATAAAAAATGTATAGAAAGTTTAATAAAAGCAGGTGCATTTGATGAATTTAATGAAACTAGAAGAACATTAATGGAGTCATTTGAAAGCATTTTGGACACCATAACAAGCAGTAACAAAAAAGAACTTGAAGGTCAAGTTAATATGTTTGATTTAGGTGGTAGTGATTCAAAAGAAATGAAATATACATTTAAAGAATTTCCGGAATATAGTAGAAAAGAGCTTTTATTTATGGAAAAAGAAATGCTTGGACTATATATTTCAGGTCATCCATTAGATAATATAAGACATCAAATAGAAATGCAAACAAATATAAATTCTTTTCAAATGAGACAAATGGAAAATACAGATGAGATTGGAGATGAAATTAGACAAGAAATAAAAGATGGGCAGATGGTAAAATATGCAGGAATAATTACAAAAATAAAGAAAAAGTATACAAAAAATAATAAACTTATGGCATTTCTAACAGTGGAAGACTTATATGGACCAACAGAAATAATATTGTTTGAAAGTGCATATCAAAATTGTGCTAATGTACTAATGGAAGATAATATTGTTTTGGTAAATGGGAGATTGAGTGTAAGAGAAGACGAGGAAACAAAAATAGTTGCAAATCAGATAACAGAATTTGCAACAAAAAAGAAAAGTATATTTATATTAGATGTTACCTCATTAGATGAAAAAACAAAAGTAAAACTAAAGGGAGCAATAAAATTTTTTACTGGAGATAGAAATAATATGCCTTTGGAAATTATAAATAATACTGTAAAAAGTATGGCAGGAGGAATATATATAACACCAGAAATTCTTAAGGAATTTCAAGAATTAATAGGTACAGAAAATGCCAAAGTAGAGGAGGTGGAATAAAGGTGAATTTAAATTACAACGATGCAGAACAAAAAAATGAATATGTTACTAAAAAGACATTTGTTATTACAACTGTAATATTATCTATAGCATTAATAATTGTAACAATATTTTTACTATTTTACTTTAACAGTAAACTACAAAAAACAGTAGAAAGTTTAGAAATAAAAGATGATTTAACATTAATACAAAAGGAAGATAATAGCTGGATAAATAATGTAAATGTTGAGTAAATTATAGTAAGAATAGAATAAAATTGAATATAAAGTACAAACACAAAAATTTAAAAATAAATGCAGATTGTAAAAGTAAAATATAACTAAAAAATAAATGTAGAATAATTTGAAAAATATTGACAGTATACATAATATATGATAAAATGTTGTCGGATTAAAAAGGAGGGATTTTATGATGAAACATAAAAATATTTCGATTGTTTTTATTTCATTATTAATCATAGCAATTCTACTAATGATGAGTCCAAGAATGCTAGCATACACAATCCCAGCAGTAGAAAATTTAAAAGTTGAATATACTGATGGAACAGCAAACTTAAGCTGGTCAAGTGTAACAAATGCTGATGGATATGAAGTTTTTGTTAATATTCCAGGTTATGGTTATGCTAATATTGGTTCAGTATCTGAAAATAAAGTTTCTGTAATAGGAATTTCAGAAGACACAGCATATTCTGTAAAAGTAAGAGCTTATGAATATGTAAATAACATAAAAGAAGTTGGAAACTTTTCTAATGAAGTAGACTTTGATACAAACAAAGAAGCGGATTTAGATAGAGTAACAGGTGTAAAAGTAGAAACAACAGGAAATATTGCAAAAGTAGAATGGAATGCTGTTTCAGAAGCAACTGGTTATGAGGTATATGTAGACATACCAAATTATGGATTTTTAAAAATTGGTAATGCAACAACAAATTCAGCAGTATTAATGGGATTCCAAACAAATGGAAAATATGCTGTAAAAATAAGAGCTTTTAAAGGAACAAATGGAAAAGATGGTTATGGAGAATTTTCGTCATCAAAAACATTTTATATAAATAGTGAAGACCTAGATGATGACAAAAAAGAAGAATTAGACCAAGTTAAAGATTTAGAATATAACTTAGAAAAAGATAAAGTATATTTAAATTGGTCTAAAGTAAAAGATGCAGACGAATATATTGTTTATATATCAATAAATGGTGGTAACTACAGTGAAATAGGAAGAGTTACAGGAAGAGAAGCAACAATAAATGATTTAAGAGAAAATACTACATATAAAGTAAAAATCGCAGCATATAATAAACATGATGATGTTTATGGAAAAGAGTCTAATGTTATAACTTTTAAAACAGACAAAAGTTTTGAAGAAGAAATAGAATTAGACAAGGTAAGAAATTTATCTGTAGATATAGATGGAAATAGAGCTTATTTAGATTGGTCTAAAGTAAAAGATGCAGACAAATATGAAATTTATTTATCTAAAAATGGAAAAGCATATAGTTTAGCAGGAACAGTAACAAAAAATAGTGCAACAATTTCAGATTTAGACTATAACACATCATATAAAGTAAAAGTAAGAGCATATAATGAAAAATATGATGAATATGGTACATATTCAGACATAAAAAGTTTTAAAACAGAAGAAGATGACACAATAGAAGTTGGAAAAGTAAAAAATATAGATATAGATGTAAATGGAAACAGAGTAGATTTAGATTGGTCAAAAGTAACTAATGCAGATGAATATGAAGTTTATTTATCTAAAAATAGTGGATCTTATGACTTAATTGGTACAGTAAAAAATAATAATGCAACAATTTCTAATCTATCATATAATACATCATATAAAATAAAAATAAGAGCATATAATAAGAAATATGATGAATATGGTGCATATTCAGATATAGAAAGCTTTAAAACAGAAAAATATAATAGTAGTATAAACAACGAAGAAGTTGGAAAAGTAAAAAACGTAAATGCAAGTGTAACAGGAAGTACAGTATATTTATCTTGGAAATCTGTGCCAGGTGCAGTAAAATATGAAATACAATTTACAGTACCAGGATACGGAGGAGCTACATCAATATGGTCAGAAGGACCAGGCAGAACAATTTCTGGATTAACAAATAAAACATCAAATTATACAGCAAGAGTAAGAGCATATAAATATGTAGATGGACGTTTAGTGCCAGGAGAATATTCAGATGTAGTTAGATTTAAAGGAAAATAAAATATTTTTATTAAAAAGCTTGATATTTATATAAATATAGGATATAATAGTTAAAGCATAAGAGTTTAAGAAGAGTGGGAACAAATCCCACTCTTTAGTCTTAATAGGAGGAATTTGTAAATGCCTAAAATAGAGGAAAATGTAGAAACCCTAATTATGCCAATTATAGAAGATTTGGGATATA
>ULSZ01002669.1_pt1 | contig 12136 bp, 7 predicted proteins | sample 1957151 | NCBI WGS metagenome assembly ULSZ01 (sample SAMEA4835721, study PRJEB28245) | human gut metagenome | biome: gut microbiome; material: fecal sample | place: Denmark | collected 2008
CACGTGACAGTTGCGGTCACGTTGTCATACGGCATGGTGAACTCGTAGAAGCTATAGCGGATCCGGTCTGCCAAAACAGTAGACGTACGACCCATATAATCCGAGGCGTCAAAAACGTCATAGCCTCTGGTCACGATGCTGTTCTCATCGATGCCGCTGAATGTGACGCCGCGCATCTCGTACTCGTTGCCATTGACGCGGAAAATCAGTCCATCGCCGTCGCCAGTCCAGCTTTCGGGGTCGCGCGCACGCGCGTCCTCGATGCTCCAGCCGTCCTCCGTGCTGCCGATAACAAACGGGTCGCCATTCAGCGTCAGCGGGAACAGCGTTTTCGTGTCGCCAGTGATCTTCCTGCCGTCTTTGTCATAGGTTCTGTCGGCGCGCATGTTCATGTAGACCGCGTAATACGGGCGGAAGCAAAATTCCACCGTACGCAGCGGGTCTGCCGTCGTAAGCTCCGTAAAATTGGGGCCCTTGTTCATCGTTGCGCCGCTGGCGTAGTTGAAGCTATAGAGCTTTGCCATCATCGTATTACCGTTGACCTCGTTGACAAAGCCGTCTCTGGTCGTATGGTCCTGAAGCGCCTTGATCATGGCCTTCAAGCCTGCCCTGTCCGCTTCGGGAACACCGGTCAGGTCATACTCCACGTTCACCGTGTAATCCTTCGCGCTGCTCAGACCATCTCGCGCGGCAAGAATTGCCTCGTACCGTGTCTTTTCCTTCACGCTCAGCTCGTCGCGCTGATACTGCGTCATCGCATTGTAATAGCGTTCGAGCTGGTCGATCAGCTTGACAGCCGACGCGTCGAGCTTCGACAGATCTTCGGGGAATTTCGCCATCTGCGCCCGGAAATCCGCAAGATTCTTTGCGTTCGTTTCCGCCGCTTTGGTCTGGATCGCCTCGATCTTCGTCTTGGCGGTCAACTGAGCGGAGTATGCGGAAGACGCATCCTCTGCCTTGTCGATGCCGTCCATACCGGTTTTGTAGAGCGATTCGATCTCTGCCCAGTCGCTGTCCGTGAAGCATTCCTTCGGATAGTCCGGATTCTCATACGTTTTCTTGAGCTCTGTCCGCAGATCGTTCTTGATCTTCGTGAGGTCTGCCTGCGATTCATCGACCTCGGCGTAGATCAGGATCGCGCCGCCGTTGACGAACGCGCTGTTTTCGCTGTCAAGACTATAGGCGTTGACCAGCTGCCAGCCCGGCTGATAGACGGTCATGGTAAGCGTGCCGTCGGCGCCGGTCCTGAGCTTCGTGTCGGTCAAAATCTCGGTGTTGACCACCGATTCATAGTCGTCCACGATCATGCTGCGGAAGACGTATGCGCCCGCGGTGGGCTTTGCCTCGTCATCCGTCATGTAGGCGGGCATAGCTGCCTTCGAGGTCGCCGTCAGCGTGAACGGCACGCCGACGACTGCCTTGTAAGCGCCGTTGGTCTTGTCCTGCGGAAGATCCGTCGTCAGCGTCTGATACCGCATCTGATCCGGCACACGTTCAAGCGCCATCGGCCAGATATCCTCGCTGATGTTGACCATGCCCGGCATTTCCACGCGCACGATGGTTACTTTGTCGTTATCGTGGAGCAGGAACTTACCGTACTCGTCAAATTCAGCGTAGTCGATACCGCCCGCCTGGCAGGAGAAGCACATCGTACCGTTGACGTAGACCATCAGCTCACTCATGGAGTTTATCCACCAGACATTCTCGTCCTTATAGGTGCTGGTCATTACATCTGCAACCGTCGTACCTGCATCGACCGTGCGGGTATAGGTGCGCATCTTGAGCTTCTTCCTGATGGACGTTGCCTTTTTTGCCGCTAATTCGTCGGCCAGCGAGACGTGTACCGTGATCTTGGCCGCGTTCGGAACAAGGCTGAAATACGCGCTGCGGAGGTCGTTGAACGCTTTTGCCTGTATCCGTACTTCCTCCACACCCATGGTGGATGTGAAGGTTCCGTGCTCCTTCGCGGTGTTCAGTGCCTCGCCGCGCACTTTCACATAGTTCTGCCAGCTTTCCAGCGTGTAGTCGGTCTCTTTCAGCGTGTCATAATAGCCCGCGTAGAGCGAGATACCGGCAAGCGCGTTGTCGGTGACAGCTTGCAGCAGGCTGTGAACACGGGTATCCAGACCGGCTTTGGCGTCTTCCAGCGCCTTCACCAGCGCATCCACATCCGCCTGCGGATGCTTGGCGGAGCTGTTTTCCTCTGTTGCTATGACGTTTCCTTCCGCGTCCTTCGTGAACAGACTGTCATACAGATTCTGTGCGTCTGTTCTCTTACGGTAGAACGCAGCCCAGCTGCTGGTGGAGTATTCCTTCTCGTCGAGGTCGCTGTAGAGCGGCAGCGTCTCATGAAGTCCTGTCGGGTTGACTTGAGACGTTGGGATCAGGTTTGCGATAGCTTTGGATAATTCGCTGTTTGGATCTTTCTGATCAAGCGTTTTTGCTGCTGCGTCCACCGCGTCCTGTGTTGCTGCGTCGTTCTCATACACATTTTTCGCCGCAGTCACGATTGCCTGCATTCTGTTCCAAAATCCGGTCTTGCTCTCCGTTTTGCCGTTATAGCGGTCATCTGCAGTATAATACCCGGAAGTTGGAACTGCGTCGAGCGCACGTTTCAGCGCCATTTTATCGACGCTTTCCGTTGCCTGCTGATAGCATAGGAAATAATATGAATACTGGATATATTCAAACGTTTCTTCGTCCTCATATTCATCAGTCGAAGCCAAAACCATATAGAAAGAATATCCAGTCTTCCATTGCGCAAAATTTGGATTTGTCAGCAAGTCTGGCAGTAATTGCTCAATGGGAGTATCATAGCTTGCGTTTGCGACTGAAAACGTAAAGGTATTCCCTGCTATACTGTAATTGCTTGGAGTTTGTGCAATGAAGCCTCCGTTTCCGTTCGCAACATATTCTGTCGCATAGCTAATTCCTATGTCATCATTCTGAATGGTAGCGGTTATGCTGCTCGTTTCTGCTGGTACTTCAACGATATAAAAATAGTCGCAGTAGTCGGAATCCTCGATTGTAGCTTTCAAAACTGCCGTTTCTGAAATCGTTACAGATGGTACAACAGTCGCAAATGCAGTTTGTAAGCAGCCTAAGAGTACTGCGATACATATTATGACTATCGTCAGCAGGCGGGCAATTCTGCCCGCCTGTTTTGAAAAGCTAGTATGCATTATCCAGCCGTTTTCAGCCTAAGTCCTGCAACATAAGGTGCAGCTGTACCATTCTGCACGATGATCTGTACGGACGTACCAGTTCTAGTCGGAGTGAACGTTGCCGAAGTTGTAGCAACGCCATTGATGTAAATATAGCCAGTGCCTTCTACCGTGACGGTGCAAGTGCCAGAACCAAGATTAGTAACCGGAACACTCTGTCCGTTGTTGGTTTCCCGCGTCGTTCCGTTTACCTTGATCGTCGGAGTAGCTGCTGTTTCCGTCGTGCTGCCCGTGCAGGCGGCGACGCCGCAGACCTCGGTGGAAATCTCACCGAAGATGCCGTTCATCTGCGCCATGCCGGTGTAGATGCGGACATACTTGATGGAACCCAGCTTTACCGGAGCACCGCTGGAGTTAACGGCCCATGCGATATCGATCGGGTCGCCGCCGCTGGTGCCCGCAACCTTGGTATCATAGTCGCTGCTGCTGGTGAAGGTCTGGTACGGGTTATAGGCGATGGTGCCGCCGAGCGTCTTGTTCGGATGCACGTCGCAGTAGCCGAAGCCGATCTGATCCGTCTTGCCCGTGCCGGGGTAGTTGGTCAGGAGCGTGCCCTTGAAGGTCAGCGTGCTGGTGATGTTGTCACTGTTCAGTGTTCTGCTGACGAAAGAGAACTCATCGACCTTGGCCATTTCCTTGCGCGTGCCGGAATCGACGAAGTAGTTCGCGTTCAGCGGGAACCAGCTGTGGTTGTGGAAGGTGTTCTTCGTGACCGTGCCGGACGTGGTCGTGCCGTTTACTGTCAGTGCGTAGGGAACATCTGCCAGAGTACTGGTTGCACCAGCCGCAGTAATGCCCTTGTCCTCGTTCGGGTTGGGGTTCGTGTAGGTGATGGTTGCGCCCTTCGTGCTCTTGGTGTAATACATCGAGCCCGCGATATCGTACCACGTCGTGCCGTCCTTGGAGACCTGGATGCAGCCCGCCTCGGAGTTGTTCCAGAATGCGTTGCCGTAGACGATGAAGTCCGCGCCGTAGGGGTGTGTGGGATCGTCAGCGATCGGGTTCTCGAACTCATAGACGGCATAACCGCCGAAGAAGCCGAGGGAAACGCCGGTCGAGCCGGTAGCCTTGACCGCACCGTTGCTGTCATACGCATCGCCCCAGCCGCCAGTCGTCACGCCTTCGTTGACGAACTGTGCGGGAGCCGGAAGGTAAGCGTAGAGCGCCGCACCGGCTGCCGTCGTGCCGCCGCTGGGCTGTGCGCAGTTGAACGTTGCCGAACCGATATTGCCCGTGCCGGTGACGGTCACGGTGGAAGCCGAGGTCGTGGGCAGAACGACGACGCCGTAATTCGTCGTGGTGCTCTCGACGTAGTTGCCGTCCTCGTCGGTCACATAGCCGCCGTTGCCATCTTCTTCATACGCCCAATGGAACGAGCCGCCGTTGCTGACGGTGACGCTGGCGACCTTCGAGCGGTCGCTGGCGATCAGCGAGAAACTGAACGGATAGTAGCCGTTCGTGGCTGTGTTCAGGATGTCTACGCCGTCGAAGTACATGCCTTCAATGTCAAGGTCGACCGATACGCCAAGACCGTCGCCGATGGCGTAATCAGTTTCGAGCGAGTTGGTAGCTGCAAATGCGCTTGCGCCCAGTGCGAAGACCATCACAACTGCCAGGAGAATTGCTGTGAACTTTTTCATTCTGTTCGTTTCCTCCTAAAGTTTTGGTTCCCGGTTCCATTTTGCCCGCGCGTCCGGGAAATCCCGCGCGGAAACACACATTCTTTTTCCGCTTCTCCCGTGCACCGAAGAAGCGTTTTTATTTAACGGCTCCCGACTAAGCCGCTAAATTCCTGTTCATGCGCTGCAAATCCAGTATCGTTTCCTGTGCTCCCACGCGCCCATGTGAAGACCACGTTTTCCACTCCCTTGGCGCGCTCTTATCGTCGCGGCGCTTCCCCGGAAGCAGTATCCTTTCCTGTTGCAGCTATTCAGTTGTCGGCGCGTATCGCCTTATTGAGACGGGCGAAGGCCCGATAGATTTGTTTTAAGATCCCCCGGTTCCGCGTTCCCAATTCGGAACCGGGGATTTTAAGCGCGTCAGGGGGTGACGCACTGGCAGCTTGATCTCAGGGGGATGAGATCAGGTCTATGTGCAAATCTGTCCGTTTCAGATTGGCATACAATCGTTCTTGGCTCTCCCTCCGGGAGAGCTGTCGCCGCAGGCGACTGAGAGGGTCTTCTGCCTGTTACCCTCTCCGTCCTCGCTGCGCTCGGCCACCTCTCCCAAAGGGAGAGGCAAGGAGCCGGCTTTTACTTGGCTTTCCGTTCAGCCTTTTCTTGCCGCATTTTTTCTTTGTTCGCAGCCTTCTTCTGCCGCTTTTCCAGTATATCCTGTTCCCGCTGGCGTTCGTATTCCTGCTGGAAGAGCATGGTCTTCTCCAGCGCGGGCGTACTGCGCTTTGCCGCAAGCTCTCTGCTCACGCCGATCGCTTCAAGCGCATTTACCCATCCGCGGAACCGCAGCTCAATAAAATCGCCGCCAATTATTTCTGTCCTGCCGGGGATATGCCGCAGCTCCGCCTGCTGCCGCCGCAAATATGCAGCCAGCTCTTGCGTCGTAGCATTTTGATATTTCAGAACAAACTCGATGTTCCTGTGAGACAGCGCCGTATAGGTGCGTTGGGTCAAAACTTTTTTAAGCGCCGCCATATTTTCCTCATACGTTCTGTTCGGATTCATCGCTGCACCTCCCGTTCAGAAGATGCCGCGTCCTTCGCTGCAAGCCGTCTCAATTCGATCTCGCATAAATCCTGAACGATCTTGCGGTCACGAAAATGTGGCGGTTTTTTGATGTTTGTGGTTTTTCCGGCATAAAAGGAACGGATTGCAGCTTGCCATGAGCCGAAACGGTACTCAATATACTCGCCGCCGATCACCTCGACCATCGCGGGCGGGTGTCCAATGTCCTCCATGCAGGATTTCAAATATGCAGTTAGCTGCTCCAGCGTATCGTGCTGGTGCTCGATGATGAATTGCACATTTTTGTACGCAATGACACGCTCAATGCGGCCATAGTTGATCTGGTCCAGATATGCTTGCCGTTGCTGCTCATTCATCGCAGATGATCCTCCTATCGATTTTTACGCAAAAAACAAATCATCCCGCTGACGCGAGATAATCCGATTGCTTCAAAACAAAAAACACCGATTTGCTTCAACTTTAGAAGCAAATCGGAGCCCTGTTCCGAAATACCGATAGGATCATCGTGCTATCTACCCTTTGTTTGCCAACTTCTGCACGTAACGAGATCATAAAACAGGCAGCATCTCATGCAGGCGAAGAAAAGCGATTCTCCTGACTTGGACTATGGACGCGGGTCGCGTCCGCGCTCTGTTTCCTACCTTCTCACGGGATTTTCTCCCGCAATGGCGGCCTTTCGGCCACATAGCTTGTTGGTGTAACGCTGTCTTTCGTTTCCTCCAAGCTACTTTAGAAACTTGCTCATCCTCACAGTTCCGGGCGAGTAGATTTATTGCTCTTTCATTGCAGACTATAAGGCGAGAGATAACCTGCAATTACAATTCTTCGTTGGCAAACATATTAAATTGTCAAAATTCTGCCATTCTTCGTATATGCTGGCATAGTTGTGACGCCCTGCCTGCACATACAAAACATGACGGTTTCGGCTTCATAAAGTTCTGCAAATTTACGAAGTCCTGAAAACACAATCATATCTTAATTTCTGACACCATTATACAATAACGTTGCAAAAAGTCAATGCGGTTCGGTATCAAAATATTGATTATTTGCGTCGTTTCCGTAAAGATCAATCGGTATCAGACGATGCAGAATACTTCTTGCAAGTAGCGTGTCTGTATGCCGTTTCCTGATCTCAACGCCGAAGACAGAAAGCAGCATCCGCTGCATTCCGATGTGTCCAGAAGTCCTAGCTGAGCTGGCTGGACTGATTGCTATTTTGGACACGCTCTATGATACACCCAGTCCAACGATTGACGGCTACACAGATTTTATCTTTCGGAACCGCTATGGAGATCTGTTGAATCCCCACAGCTTGAATCGTGCGATTGAGCGGATCATCCGAGACTACAACGCGGAGGAATTGAAGCTTGCCGAAGAGGATCAGCGATCGCCTCTATTGCTTCCACACTTCTCCGTTCACAGTCTGCGGCATACGTTCTGCACGCGGATGTTTGAGGTCGAGTCCAATCACAAGGCGATCCAGACGATCATGGGACACGCCGAGATCAGCACCACTCTGGATATTTATGCGCATATTACAGAGGACACCCTTAAAAAATCGGTGCAGCACATGAGTGAGAAAATCAAACTTTTTGGATAAGAAAAACTGGAATGCACAGGGTGTCTGTGCATTCCAGTTTCATATTGTGTCATATTGAATTCCGAAAGTGTGTCAAAAACGTGTCAAATTGGGAACTTAATACATTTTTGCGCCTGCGGGGATGTGGGGGTCGAGCATGAGGAGGTGGAGCTTTTCCACGCCCTCCTCGTGGTGGACGGCGCTGATCAGCATGCCGCAGGAGTCGATGCCCATCATGGGTCTGGGCGGCAGATTCACGATGGCAACGCACGTTTTTCCAACCAATTCTTCCGGTTCGTAATATTCGTGAATGCCAGAAAGGATAACTCTATCCTCTCCAGTTCCGTCATCCAGTACGAATTTCAGGAGTTTTTTGGACTTTTTGACCGCTTCGCAGGCTTTGACCTTCACGGCGCGGAAGTCGGACTTGGAGAACGTCTCGAAGTCCACGAAGTCCTTGAACAGCGGCTCGATCTCGACCTTGGAGAAGTCGATGACTTCTTCCTTCTTGGCTTCTGCCGGAGCTGCATCAACCTTTGTATTTTCTTTCTTCGGAAGATCCAGAGGCTTCATCGTCGGGAACAGGATGACGTCGCGGATGGTGTCTGCGCCGGTGAAGAGCATGACGGCGCGGTCGATGCCCATGCCCATGCCGCCCGTGGGGGGCATACCGTATTCAAGCGCGGTGAGGAAATCCTCGTCGAGCATTTCCGTCTCGTCGTCGCCGCGTTCGCGCTGCTCGACCTGCTTCATGAAGCGTTCGCGCTGGTCAATGGGGTCGTTCAGCTCGGAATAGGCGTTGCCCATCTCGCTGCGGCAGATGAAGAACTCAAAGCGCTCGGTCAGGCGCGGGTCCTCCGGGCTGCGCTTGGTCAGCGGGCTGACCTCGACCGGGTACATCGTGATAAAGGTCGGCTGCACCAGATGCTCCTCGACCTTCTGGTCGAAGCATGCGTAAAGCGCGTTGCCCCACGTCTTTTCGGCAGCCTCCGCCAGCTCGACGCCGACTGCCTTTGCCGCAGCAACGGCCTCCGCGTCGTCGGTGATCGCACCAAAATCAACGCCGACATACTGTTTGACAGCGTCTACCATCGTCAGCCGCGGCCAGCCGGGGGTCAGATCGATCGTTTCGCCCATCCATTTCAGTTCATAGGTTCCGAGGTATTTCTGGGCGAAGGTGGTGTAAACGCCCTCGGCGATGTCCATCATGTCGTGGAAATCGGCGTAGGCCTGGTAGAGTTCGACCGTGGTGAATTCGGGGTTGTGCTTGGGGTCCATGCCCTCGTTGCGGAAGATGCGGCCGACCTCGTACACGCGGTCCATGCCGCCGACGATCAGGCGCTTCAGAGGAAGCTCGGTCGCGATACGCATATACATATCGATATCGAGCGTATTGTGGTGCGTGATAAAGGGTCTTGCCGCCGCGCCGCCCGCGATGGTATTGAGAACGGGCGTTTCGACCTCGATATAGCCCATATTGTCCAGATAATCCCGCAGATGCTTGATGAACTGCGAACGGATGATGAAATTCCGCTTGACCTCCGGGTTCACGATCAGATCGACATAGCGCTGGCGGTAGCGCGTCTCCTTGTCGGTCAGGCCGTGGAACTTCTCGGGCAGCGGCAGCAGGGACTTGGACAGCAGCGTGATGGTCTTCGCGCGCACGGACATTTCGCCGCGCTGCGTGCGGAAGATCTCGCCCTCGACGCCGACGATATCGCCGATGTCGTATTTCTTGAAGCGGTTATATTCGGCCTCGTCCATTTCGTCCTTGCGGGCGTAGAGCTGGATGCGGCCTGTTTTGTCCTGCAAGTCGCAGAAGGACACCTTGCCCATGCCGCGCTTGGACATGAGACGGCCCGCAATGGAGACGGGCTTGCCCTCCATCTCGTCAAAATGCTCCTTGATCTCCTGTGCGGTCGTGGTGCTGACGAAGCGGGTGATGGCAAACGGGTCCATGCCCTCCGCCTGCAGCTGCGCGAGCTTTTCGCGGCGGACCTTGATCTGGTCGCCGAGGCTGACCTGCGGGGCCGCGTTCTGCTGATTCCTGTTTTCCTGTTCCATAGCTATCCTCTTTTTCTGATTCGTTACTTTTCAACCGTCAGGATCTTATACTTGAGCACGCCGATGGGGGCCTCAACCTCGACAATGTCGCCGACCTTGTGGCCGAGCAGCGCATTGCCGAACGGGGAGTCGTCGGAAATGCGGCATTCCATGGGGTTGGCTTCCTGCGAGCCGACGATGGCGTAGAGTTCCTCGTCGCCCGTTTCCATGTCCTCGACCTTGATGGTGCAGCCGAGGCCGATCTTGCCCTCGGAGTCCTCTGTCTCGTCAATAATGACGGCGTGGGCGAGAATGTTCTCGACCTCGGCGATGCGGCCATAGAGCTTGGCCTGCTCGTTCTTGGCTTCGTCGTATTCGCTGTTCTCGGAGAGGTCGCCGAACGAACGCGCCTCCTTGATCTGCTCGGCGACTTCCTTTTCGCGGGTCGTCTTCAGATAAAAAAGCTCCTGCTCCAGTTCCTTGAGACGGAGCGCACTGATTTTAAATTCTTTTGCCATTTTACGATCGTTCCTTCCATAATCGATCGGGCAGAAAACGCCCGGTATTTACAATGATTCAGCAGACATTATATCGGGCAAAGATAGGGATGTCAAGAGAGTTTCTGGGTGATTTCGCGGATTGCGGCCTGTAATTGTGCGTCATCCGCTTTTTCCAGCTGACCGTAGTAAAGTTTTGCGCCGTCCTCGTCGGAAAGGGCGATTTCAACGTCTGGCGTGATGCCGGTATCGGTCAGACTGCGGCCCTGCGGCGTGTAGTATTTGCCGATGGACAGGTTCAGCATGGAGCCGTCGGAGAGCGTAAAAGCCGTCTGGAAATTGCCCTTGCCGACCGTCTTCGTTCCGACGACCGTACCCCAGTCATATTCCTGGATCGCGGCGGCGAAAAACTCAGCCGCGGAATAGCTATCCTGATTGACGAGCACGGCCATGGGCAGGTCGATGCAGTCCGCGTCCGAGCGGTCGATTTGCTTCGAGCCCTGATAGTCCTCGCTCTGGAACAGAATGCCCTCCGGCAGTATTTTATCCAGTACCTTGACCAGCTCGTTTTTATATCCGCCGCCATTGTTCCGCACGTCGAAGATCAGCGCCTTCGCGTCCTGCGCGATCAGCTCGTCCATGGCGGCGTTTGTCTCCTCCGCGCAGCGGGTGTCGAAATTGGCGATCTTGATATAGCCGATCTGCCCGTCCAGCATTTCATACGTCGCAACAGGCGTCTGGATGCTGCGGCGCTCGACCGAAACGGGGAAGCTTTCCTCCCCGCGCAGGATCGTCAGCGTCACGAAGGTTCCCGCTTCACCGCGCACCTTTGTGCGCGTCCCTGTCATGCCGAGGTCAAGCGTTTTTTCTCCCTCGACCTCGGTGATGATATCGCCGGTGAGCAGTCCGGCCTCCTCCGCCGGGCCGTCGGCGGTCACGGCCTCAATTCGCATTCCGCCGAGTTCTTCCTGCGCGGTGATGGTCACGCCGATGCCGACATAGGCGTTCCGCATCTGCTCATCGTAGCTGCTCTTTTCCTCGGCGGTCAGGTAATAGCTCCAGCGGTCGCCGGTAGCCTCGACCATGGCGGACGCGGCAGCGTCGGCAAGCTTTTCTTCATCGTAATCGTCAATGAAGAACCGGTCAAGATACGCGCCGATCTCCGCCGTTTTGGCCTCGACGGGTGTTTGCTCGCGGCGTGTAAGCTGCATGGTCACGATAGCCGAGCCAAGGATCGCGACGGCAAATGCCAGCACAAGAATCAAACTTTTCTGCCATTTTTTCAAAATGGACACCAGCCTTTCTATGGAAATTTGCGGCGAATCCGTAAGCACGTTCCTGTTTCGACGTAGGGGCGGACGCCTTGTCCGCCCGCCGGGAGATGTTGCATCTGCATGAGAATTTGCGGCGAATTCGCAAGCGGTTCCCTATCTCGTTGTAGGGGTCGATGCCCACATCGACCTGCTGGGAAGTTACGAATTCGCCGCAGATTACCGTAAAAACGGTGCAATCTGCCGGGCGGACAGAGTCGTCCGCCCCTACGCGGTGTAGTACGTATTCGCCGAAAGGGTTTCAGTTGTTCGGTTGTTTGCCGCAACCCCTCAGTCGGCTCCGCCGCCAGCTGAGCCTTGAGCGGTGCGTCACTTCTTGATCTCGTCCCAGTAGCGCTTGGCGGCCTGTTCGGTTTTGTTGTCGCCGTAGGTGTAATAGACGCGGTCTTTGATCACGTCGGGGAGATACTGCTGCCGAACCCAGTGGTTCGGGAAATTGTGCGGGTAGAGATAGCCCTGGTCGCGCTCGAAGCCCGTGCCGTCGGCGTGGACATTTTGCAGCTCGCGCGGGACGGGGCCGGTTCTGCCTGCCTTCACATCGGCGATGGCCGCATCGATGGCCATGCAGCCGGAATTGGACTTCGGGGCCGTGGCAAGCAAAATCACCGCGTCGGCCAGCGGCAGACGCGCCTCCGGAAGCCCCAGCTGCAATGCACTGTCGACGCAGGCCTTGACGATGGGGATGGCCTGCGGATAGGCAAGGCCGATGTCCTCCGCCACGGAGCACAGGATGCGGCGGCAGGCGGACGGCAGATCGCCC
>ULSZ01011016.1_pt1 | contig 12123 bp, 20 predicted proteins | sample 1957151 | NCBI WGS metagenome assembly ULSZ01 (sample SAMEA4835721, study PRJEB28245) | human gut metagenome | biome: gut microbiome; material: fecal sample | place: Denmark | collected 2008
AGTCCGACAAGCGATTTATTGAAACAGTTGCGGAATTAAGGTATATAAATATATCATCCCCAAAGATGTTTATGAACATGGCTATATCTTTATTGTCAGCTAGTAAAGCCTTAATCTTATGTACTTCTATGATGTGTGTAGAGTATTTGATAGCACTAGCATCCCTATTCTTTATTTCACCAGCAGCCTAGATATTCCTTCCATCTTTACTAGTACATTTGATGTGTAAATCTATATCACAAAATTCTGTATCTGTATAATCTATCTACCAGCCTATCTAATCTGCTAATGTCTGAAATATGTTTCTACCTTTTCTTTCTGATTCTTGTGCGTTTGGATTGTAAATCATAATGTTTTATTTTTAAAGTTTGTTACTGTTGTATCTGATTAATGAGAGTATCTAATAAAGTGGTATCATCTGAGTGCTATAAGTGGTACTGATTGAGTGCTATGACTATTACTTATGTCTATTTATCTGAATCATTAACTATAGAAGCTGTAGCTGATTCTTCTTAATCTCATATATCATAGCTTCTAAGTTATCCAGTTTAGTGTATAGTTCTTTGTTTTCCATATTATATGTAGTTTTAATAGTTTATAGTGTTATCTGATTATCTCATTTAAAGATGCACTTTGTTCTGTATATCTCATAGCCTTTAGTTACTTTGCCTTCTATTCTTTTAGATGTGGCTTTGCAGTCAAAGTAGCCTTCAATATCTGTAGCTTTGGCTTTTCTGATGATGCCTAGTGTTTCATAGGCTTTAGCTATATTTGCCTTTAATTCAGCACTACTAATAAAGCCAATGTGAATGTAATCATTCAGAATTTTAGCTACCTTATATTCATTACTGTTATCTTTGTTCTGGTTTAACAAAGCTGTTTCTATAGCTTTCTTTACATATTTAAGGCTTCTTACTTTGTCTTCACCTAGTTTATTGTAAGCATCCACTATTAAAGGCTGAATGGCTGCTAGGTGGTTCTTAGCTTTTTCATCCATACAATAAGGATTCTTAGAGAGTTCTGCATACTTTAAAAAGGCTTCTTTGAATGACATCTTTTTGCCAGCACTTTTCAATGTGCCTTCCAGTTTCTCATACATAGGATCAGTAGTTAATATTCCATTTTCATTATAATGTTTCACAATAGAGATTCCATTTTTATAAATGCTTTGTTCTAACTTTATTGTGTATAAATCTAGCTTTACTATCATTTCATCTAAGTAATATTTGCCATCTTTATCTTTCTTCACATATTCCTGATTAAATAGTCTATCTGAATTTGTTGGGTTATCATTAACAATCTCAATAATCTTATTATCTCTTTCTACCTCTTTATTTGTTCTTTCTACTATTTCTTCATAGCTGGTATCTAAATCTAGGTTTCTTCTTCCAGTAGTATTAAATATGTGAACTAAGAAGGTTCTGAAAGGATTAGTTTCAGTTCTGATTCTACCTGCTATCTGATAAATATCTGTAGATATATCTAAAAGGGTATTAGTGTTAGAACTGTTGCTAACCACATAACAGATTCCAGTTTCACTAAAGTAATCAGCACCTTCAAATGATTTTGATGTGATGAATGTGAATGGTTTGTTTTCACTTTTGCTATTGCTTATGCTATATCCTGCTAATGTGGTTCTATTCTTATCTGTATCAGCACATACTATCTTTACTTCATCATTAGTTAATTCACAATATTGTAAGATGCTAGCTATGTCAGTAACACTATTGATAAAAAAGAAGGCTTCATAGCTTTTATTACCATTCATACTAACAAATCCATCTTTCTTATATGCGTTAATGATGTTAGCAGCTTTCAGGTATGGCTTATTTGTTCTTTCTAAAATCACCTTTAAGTTATCTGTTTCCTTCCATTCAGCTCTTATTTCTTCAATCCCTTCCAGTGCTTTAGGGGTAAATTCTGGAGAAATAGGAGTAGCAGACATAAAGCAGTAAGACTTATATTTATTGAAGCTGCTGAGAACACCACCAATAGCCTTATATCTGTAGCTATATGCCTTTAAAAGTATGTGATATTCATCTACCAGTAGCTAATAATCACTAGGATTCAGGTAGCTTTCAAGTGCAGCCAGCTTGTCATAGGTACACATTATTTTCTTTGTTCCTGATGTTGCTAAATACTCTTTAAGCTGTTTCTTTGCAGAATAGCTAAAGATGCCAAACAATCCAAATACAGATTGTTTTCTACCATCTATAGGGCTGGTTAATACAGAAGCACCAGCTTCATTCAATCCAGTTTTATTAACTATCAATTCAGTAGTAGGTACTGCTATCACATAATTGATATTATTAAAAAGGGCTACTGTAGTACCACCACATCCAGTAATTACTTTGTTAAAAATGCAGTTCTTTGGTAAATCATACATATTAAGTTTACCATTAGTTGAGTTAATTGTTAAATGTTTCATTTTTCTTTATGGCTAAAATTGTTACAAGCTGTTTATCTAATATATCTTTAAAATCATCTTATTTTGTCGGAAATCCCGATAGTGTAACTTTTTTTGAGTTGTCCTATAGGTATTTTTTCAAATTTTTGGTTACATCAAAAATCAAAGAAAAGGGCTATATTTCAAGCCCTATTCCCCAGTTAGTAACAAATCCTTTAAAAATTTAACCAATTTACGACACAATTTCCCAAAATGCTTTTCCTCTTGCTTTGTATGCTACTATATATATAAAATCCGACAACCCAAAATAAAATTTTCAGAAATTTAAGTTAGCCGCATCAGGTCGCATTTTCGGGCTTATTTCTACCTGCCTGCCGATATGAAGCAATAAGAGATCGCCATATTTTCCGAGAAATGGATTTCCCTATATTGTGTGTTTTCTCATAGTATTAAATCTACATATATTAGCTATTTATCTAAGATTCATCCGTGAGTACTACCATTTCTATGAAGCCAGCTGTGACATTTTTTGCAGACTGCCATCAGGTTATTATAGTCATAGGCTGCTTCTAATCTTTTTAAGCCTTCATAGTTAGAAAATGAATCCTTATGATGGACATCTATAGCAGGTGTAACTAAGCCTTTAGTTAGGCAAACTTCACATAGTGGATGCTGCATCAGATATGACAGCCTTAAAGATTTCCACTGCTTACTTTGATAGATTTCCTATCTTTCTTTTCGGCTTTCTCTTAGTACTGGTTTTATTCTTTTGCTTTCTGATTTCTTCAAGTATGGCATACCTCTTAATATCATTAATTAGAAAATTCTTCATCTTTATCTATTCCTCTATCTCATTTTTATGGGAGCTATTAACTATTGTTTCTTCTGCATTAATTAGAACATCATCAGAATAGGTTTCCACTTTAGTTTCAGCATAATTATAACACTTATCATCCCTTTGATATTCACCTTTTAACTAGTTAAAGGCTTTAATGAACTAATCTATGAAATCCTATTCTGGATTATACTTTCTGGTAAGCATTAGATAGGCATCATTAAAAGTAGCTTCATCATCATCTACTTTAACTAGCCTACTATGCAAGTATCTATAATGTTTGGTAATAGCTTCATTAACCATATAGTTATACTCTGATTTTTCCAGATTATTCTGTTTCCTTCTATATTTGCTCCAGTTGTAAATCATTATAACTACCTATTAATTTATCTATTGCGTATCTAACTAATGTGCTTCTTTTTATGCCTAACTTTTCACTGATTAAGTCAAGTTGTGTTTCCTGATAAGGTGTGATTCTTACTGATACTCTAGTTTCTTTCTTTGTTATTTTCATATTCATATTAATTATTAAGTTATACCTAATTATATACATAAAATTTTGAATCCAAAAATATTGTGAGACATTTTTTATTTGTGTGACAAAGTACTGGATATTAGTAGAAAAAGAAAAAATCAGATTGCATAATTAACTAAAAAATTCAAGAATATGGATAATAAGTTTAAAATACCTACAGACATTGAGAAAGAAGCTAAGGATTATATGAAAGATGTGATACTTATGCTAGAAGATAATTCACTGATGAAGAATGTAGATAACGCTGCTTTAACTATGTTGGCAAGAAATTACAGTATGTTTATCAAAGCTAGCAAACAATTAGAAAAAGATGGTTTAACAGTAGTTTCTGATAGAGGTAACATAGCACCACACCCAGCTATTAAGATAGCTAAAGATGCTTAGATTCAGGCTATGAAGGTGATGGAAAAGTTTGGTTTAACAGCAAAGGATAGAACTAAGATCGCCAAATTAAATAGTGGGGATAAGGAACTATCACCCCTGGAGTAGTTTGTTAAGAACAGTAAGGAGGTTAGATAATGACAAAGCTAAAGAAGACTGCTATATTAGATGATGATGGTAAGATTATAGGCTATGAAGCCAAAGCCAAAAACATCTAGATAAGAGTTTGCAAAAAGAAAGATGCAGACCCTATTATTATTGCTAATCACTACAGCCATAAAGTAACTAGAAACAGCTTTCTATCTTTCTTAGTTTACTATGAAGGCAAAGTATCAGGTGCTTTACAAATTGGCTATGGTACTAATCCTAGAAAGAAGGGAAACTATAATCCTGATGAAGTTAGGGAGTTTGATAGAATGTGGCTAAGTGATGAAATGCCAAAGTTCAGTGAAACTATAACTATATCCCTGCTGCATCATTATCTAAAGAAGGTGCATCCAGAGATTAAGCATTTAATTAGTTATGCTGATAATAGTAGCGATGTAGGAAATGAAGGCACTATTTACAAAGCTGCTAACTATAGGCAAATAGATAAGATTAAGTCTGATTTCTACATATTAGAAACTGGTGAAAGCGTGCATCCCATAACTATGTGGCATAGACATGGAACAAGACGATGGGCATTCTTATAGGAGCATTATCCCAATATTAAGAAGTCAGATGGCTATTAGATTAAATATGTTTATGACTTATGAAACCATACTATAAATATGTGGATGATGTACTTAATGGGAATGTGATTACTGGTGCTAATATCTAGTTAGCCTGCTAGAGATTCTAGGAAGATTTAAATAGGGATGATTTAGAGTTTAGGGAATCAGTAGTAGATAGGGCTTTAGCATTTATAAGTACAATGAAGCACTTTAAGGGAAAAGCATCTGGTTAGAACTTCATACTAGAACCATGGTAGCAGTTTGTAGTAGCTAATATTGTCGGGTTCTACTGGAAGGGAACAAATGATAGAAGATATTCCAGTAGTTATATTGAAGTTTCTAGAAAGAATGGAAAAGCATTAAGTTTAGATACCCCTATACCAACACCAAAAGGGTGGACTACTATGGGTTAGATAGAAGTTGGTGATGAAGTTCTAGGAAGGGATGGATAGCCTACTAAGGTAACATTTGTAACACCAATACAATATAACCACCAGTGCTTTAAAGTTTCTTTTGAAGATGGAGAAACAGTAATAGCAGATAAAGACCATAATTGGTATGTAAGAGATAAGAGCAATAAGGAATTTGTAGCTACTACTGAATAGATATAGCCTAAATATAAAAGAGAACGTAAAGATGGAAAAGGCACAGAATATTTATATAGAGTGCCTATGAATTTAGCTATAGAACTACCTGCTGCAAATTTACCAATAGACCCTTATGTACTAGGTTTATGGTTAGGTGATGGTATTAGTGCCAAACCAGCCTTTACAGTACATTAGGATGATTTAGCTATGTATGACTATGTTTCTTCTATATATGGCTAGTATAAGGTTTATGTAGATAAAAGAAACACTAAAGTATATACAATTTCTTGGGCTGGTGATAAGGGTTAGGATAATTCTTAGTTAAGGCATTAGCTAGTAGAATTAAACCTATTAAATAATAAACATATACCTGATGCTTATCTAAGAGCTAGCAAAGAACAAAGATTAGCACTGCTTTAGGGATTGATGGACACAGACGGCACTGTTAACAAAAGTGGACAATGTGAATTTGTCTAGAAGAACACATTAATAGCTGATGGCATCTGTGAATTATTAGCTAGTCTAGGTATTAAATACACAAGAAAAGTAAAGATACCTACTATTAAAAATAAAGTATGTGATGAAGTATAGCGTATTACTTTCTTTACAGATAAATAGTTACCGTGTTTCAGATTACAAAGAAAATATGATAGATTGAAGGATGCTTTAAATAAGAGGATGCTTTATAAGTCTATAGTGGATATTACACCAGTAGAATCAGTACCAGTAAGATGTATTACTGTTGATAATTCAGAGCATCTTTATCTTTTTGGTAAGCATTTTACTGTAACACACAATACAGCCCTAGCTGCTGCTTTGTGCCTATATTTCCTGATAGCAGATGGTGAAGATGGTGCTGAGGTAGATTTAGCTGCAAATTCTAGGGAATAGGCTAGAATAGCTTTTGAATTTTGCTACTAGTTTGCCAAATAGTTAGACCCTAGTGGCAAATATCTTATTTCACATTTGAAGGGAATTAAGTTTAATGTTAATGCTTCTTAGTTAAAAGTGTTTGCTGCTGATGCTTCTAAACTTGATGGCTTTAATGCTTCATTTGGCTTAATTGATGAATATCACGCTGCTAAGAATAGTAAGGTTAGAGACGTAATAAAGTCTTCTATGGGAATGAGACAGAATCCACATCTATGCACTATAACTACTGCTGGATTTGATAAAACTTTGCCCTGCTATTAGCTAAGAAGTACAGCTATAGAGATTCTTCATAAACTGAAAGAAGATGATAGTATGTTTATAGCTATCTATTCTTTAGATGATAATGATGATTGGACAGATGAAGATAACTGGGTGAAATGTACCCCTAATATGGATATAACTGTAACAAAGAAGTACATTAAGGAATAGGTTAAATCAGCCCTTAATAATCCATCTGAAGAAGTTGGTGTAAAGACTAAAACCCTTAATCTATGGTGTGATTCTTCTGAAGTCTGGTTATCTGATAGCTACATAGTAAACAGCACTAAATAGATAGATTTAGCTAAGTATCAAGATGAACTATGTTATATAGGTGTGGATTTGTCTGCAACAAGTGATTTAACTGCTGTTAGTTACCTAGTAGTTAAAGATGGCATCTACTACTTTAAGAACTACTATTATCTACCTGAAAGTTGTCTAGTAGATAACTCAAATAGGGAGAAATATAGACTGTGGAAAAATCAGCACCAATTAAATATAACTAGTGGGAATGTTACAGATTACGATTATATAACTAAGGATATGCTACAATGGGTAGATACTGTTAGCATCCAGAAGGTAGGCTATGATAAGTGGAACGCAACATAGTGGGCTATCTAGGCTACAGAAGAAGGTTTACCACTGGAAGAATATAGTTAGAGTATAGGTAACTTTAACTAGCCTACAAAGGAGCTAGAAAGATTGATATTGTCAGGTAAGGTAGTTATAGATAACAATGAAATAACTAGATGGTGTTTCTCTAATGTGCATATTAAGGAAGACCACAATGGAAACGCTAAACCGATAAAGACATAGAAGCAGATGAAGATTGATGGAGTGATCGCCATGATTACAGCTTTAGGATGCTATCTTACAGTACCACATTATAGCAACGAAATTATAACTATTTAAATATGAACTGGAATTTTTTTAAGAAGAAAAAATAGCAGGTAGAAGAAAGAAGTAGCAGCTTTGATTACCTCTTATATAACGGTACTGGAGCTTATTCTACTAATAGGGCTTTACTGTTGAGCACAGTCTATAGATGTGTTGAAGTTATATCTGATTCAGTGGCTTAGTTACCTCTAGAGCCATATAAGATAGATAGTAGTGGCTACAAATTGAAGTTTACTAACCATCCTACTTACAGATTACTTAATGCAGAACCTAACAGTAGAATGACTAGATTCACCTTCATTAAAACGCTGATTGTATCAACACTTCTAAAGGGAAATGGATATGCATTCATTGAAAGAGATAATTTAGGGAATGCTACAGCTTTACACTATATACCATCTGATTTAGTTACAATCATACCACCAAAGACTTTAAAGGATAATGTAGCCTATAGTGTTACTGGATTATCTAACATCATTGAAGCTTGCAATATGATTCACATCTTAAACTTTAGCTATGATGGTATTACTGGAATCAGCACATTAGCACACGCAAAGAATACTTTAGGTTTGTCAGCTGATAGTGAAGCACACGCTAGTGGATTCTTTAAAGGTGGAGCTAACTTAGCTGGAATCCTGAAAGTACAAAGTAATCTAACTAGTAAGCAGAAATCAGATTTGAAGAATAGTTGGCAAACAGCATTTAGCCCTTCTACTGGTTAGCCTAATGGTGTGGCTGTATTAGAAGGAAATATGGAGTTCTAGCCTATAACGGTTAATCCTACTGATGCGTAGTTATTGGAAACTAGATAGTTTAATGTGATTGACATTTGCAGATTCTTTGGAGTTTCACCAGTGAAGGCATTTGATTTATCTAAATCTAGTTATTCTACAGTAGAAGCTACTAACTTATCATTCCTTACTGATACTCTTTCACCACTGCTAGAAAAGCTAGAGCTGGAGTTTGAAAGAAAACTGTATAAACCATCAGAGAAAGAATCCATTGATGTTAGATTTGATACATCTAGATTACTTAGAGCAGATATAAATAGAGTTTGGCATCTTACTACAACACATTATTTAATATAGGTGTAGTTAGTCTGAATGAAATTAGAAAAGAACTTGATTTAGCTGCTGTAGAAGGTGGAGATAATCACTTTATTTAGGTGAACATGATGGAAGTTAATAAAGCTGCTTAGAATGTACCATCAAACAACGCTATAATATCAGAAGATGAAGAAGAAACAGATACTAATAAACAAGAATGAATAAAGCTATGAAAGAAGTAAGAATGAATCAAGACAGCATAACTAATTTACCTGAATCTAGAAAGGTTGAAGGCTATGCTGTAGTGTTCCAGTCTGAATCTAATGATTTAGGTGGATTTAAAGAAGTGATTGATAGCAGGGCTTTAGATGGCATCATAGAAAAGTCTGATGTACTGTGCTTACTTAATCACAATGAAGATAAGGGTGTATTAGCTAGAAGTAATAAAGGTACTGGTAGCCTAACTTTAGAGGTAGATGAGAAGGGTTTGAAATACAGCTTTGAAGCACCTAATACTGCTTTGGGTGACGAAGTTCTGGAAGGTATTAGAAGGGGTGATATTAGTGCTAGTTCTTTTGCTTTCACTGTTGAAAGTGATTCTTGGGAGAAAAGAGAGGATGGAAGTTATCTCAGAACCATCAGAAGCATTAGTTAGTTATTCGATGTTTCACCAGTGTACTCAGCAGCTTATGATAGTACTTCTGTAGAGTTGGCTCATAGAAGTTTAGATAAATTTAAAGATAAGGAGAAGGAAGATTTAGCACATTATTTTGAGGAGTTAAGAAAGAGTTTATGAAAAATAGTGTTGAGTTGATGGATAAAAAGAATCTTTTGAAGGTTCAAGCAGAAGCATTAATTAAGGGTGCAGAAATGGAATCAAGAAAGTTAAATGCAGAAGAGCAAACTAACTTGGATTCTATTAAAAAGTAGATAAATGATATTGATACAGAGATTAGAGAACTTAATAAGACATTAAACAAAGAAACAAGAAGTATGGAGAAGTTTTCACTTTTGAAGGCTATTAATGATGTAGCCAATAACAGACAGTTAGACGAGAGAAGTCAAGAAGTCATTAATGCAGGTATGGCTGAAATGCGTAAATCAGGTTTATCTTTCAGTGGCTAGATTCTGATTCCAGTAGAGCAAAGAGCAGACATTCAAGCTACAGTAGATACAGCAGGTAAGGAAGCAGTAGCTACTGATAAGTTGAATATCTTAGAGCCATTGAAGGCAAAGATGGTACTTAGTGAAGCAGGTGCTACTTATATGACTGGATTAGTAGGTAACATTTCTATTCCTTCTTACAGTGGTGCTACTGTAGGTTGGGCTGATGAAACTGGTGCTGCTGCTGATGGTGCTGGTACATTTGATGAAGTAGAGTTTGCGCCAAAGAGATTAACTGCTTACATTGATGTATCTAAGCAGTTCCTTATTCAGGATTCAGTATCAGCAGAAGCTTTAATTAGAAAGAATATTGTTGAGGCTATCAGTCAGAAGTTGGAAGCTACTATTTTGGGTGATGGAGCAGGTTCTACAAAGCAGCCAGCAGGTATCTTTAATGGTGTTACTGCTTTGAAGGATAATAGCTATCAAACATTTGCAGAAATGCTTCAAAAGCTGGAGGAAGCAAACGTATATGGTGATATTAAATATATTGTTTCACCTGCTATCAAAGCACAGTTGAAGACTACTGCAAAGACAGAAGGAGCTTTCGTTATGGAGGATAACGAGGTAGATGGCATTCCAGTACTTAGTACATCAGCTTGCAAAGGTATTGTTTTGGGTAATTTTGAGAACTATGTCATAGCACAATGGGGAGCGATTGATTTGACTATTGATCCTTATTCATAGGCTGCTAATGGAAAGGTTAGATTGGTGGTTAATGCTTACTTTGATGCTAAACCAGTTCGTAAAGAAGCATTCGTAGCTAACAAAGCTAAGGTAGTAGCTGCTTAATTAGTAAATCTGATTAACTATGCAAATTGAGCTGGATTTAATTAAGAAACATCTTAATATAGATGATTCTTTTAAGGATGATGATACCTATCTCTTAGCTTTATCTGATGTTGCATAGGACATAGTACAAAAACACATTGATTGTACGTTTGAGGATATTGTGAGAAGTGAAGGAGCTTTACCAGCTTCTTTACTTCACGCAGTACTACTTATGATAGGCAACCTATACAATAATAGGGAATCAGTGGCATTTGCATCTGCTTAGGAAATACCACATTCCTATGATTATCTATTATCACTTTACAAACACTATAAGAAGTATGAGAGCGGGATTGTTAACGGAGCAGATTGACATTCTGGAATCCAGCCTTATAAAAAATGCTTATGGTGAAGAGGAAACCTAGTGGAGCATTAAACAGACTACTAGGGCTAGACTGATGCACAAAGGAGGAAATAGAACATTATCCAATGATGAAGTAGCATACCAATATACAAAAACATTTTAGGTACGTCACTACATAATGGTTAATGAATATGATAGGATTCAGTGGAATGGTAAAATCTATAGAATATTAGATATAGAACCAGATAAACAGCAGATGTTATTAACTATAAATGTAGAATTAGTAAATGATTGATTCTTTAGGCATAGGAAAAGTAATCTATACCCTATTAGGTGATTTTAAGACATATCCTTTAGTAGCTGATAATAATGCCAAATATCCCTTTATAGTTTATAAGAGGAATAATGTTATCAGTTCTACCTGCAAAGATGGAAGCTATGAAGATACTGTAGATATAGGTATAACTATAGTTACAATGAAGTATGCAGAAGGTATAGAGATAGCTAATAAGGTAAGAGAGATATTGTAGAGATAGGTAATAAAGATAGATGATATGATACTTAATGATACGTATTTAATTAGTGCAAACGAGAGTTTCACAGATAACGTATTTGTTTAGAATTTGAACTTTAGAACTACTATAACAGAATAAATAATATGGCAGCAAATAAAATTATTAAAGGACGTGATTTGATGCTTTTTGATAATGATGGACATAGTTATGCTTATGCTACTAACCATACATTAACTATTACAGCAGAAACGGTAGATATATCTAGTAAAGATCATGGTATTTGGGGAGCTAGTGAGGTTAGCAAATATTCTTGGGAAATCACATCAGAGAATCTTTTCACATCAGAAGATTATGATAAGTTGTTTGATTCAATGTTAGCTAGTAAAGCTATTACTGTAAGATTTGGATTGAAGACAGAACAGACTGATAACACTAAGAATGTAGCAGATGGTGACACTTCACTTCCATATTGGACTTCACAGAAAACTTATTATGAAGGTAAGGTAATTATTACATCTTTGGTAGCTAATGCTAACAATGGTGAGAATGCGACCTATTCAGTTACATTAACTGGAACTGGTTCTATTAAAAAGACTACAACACCTGAATAATTAGATAGATAAGGGCTACTACAGCCTATAACTAAGGGCAGTAGATTTATTTCTATTGCCCTTTAATTATAGTATGCTCGGCACGAGCATTGTCTAACGGGTGCAA
>ULSZ01022841.1_pt1 | contig 12055 bp, 10 predicted proteins | sample 1957151 | NCBI WGS metagenome assembly ULSZ01 (sample SAMEA4835721, study PRJEB28245) | human gut metagenome | biome: gut microbiome; material: fecal sample | place: Denmark | collected 2008
GAAGCCGCGCTTCACGTAACCGTAGCGCTGCGCCGCCTCAATGGGCGATATACTGTGCTTGATTTTGCTGTAGTCTATCATTCGCATTCCTCCAATGCAGTAGTAGGGCTGTGCCCTCCACTAATATTATGGGGAAAACTCGAAAAACACGGCAAACAGCATGACAGGCCATTTCCAAAAAACATGACATGTGGTATAATATCCTCAAATTTCCCGCTGGAGGACACAATGGAACACAACCTGTTGACGCTCGAATTTGGGCGGGACACAGTTACATACGAGGGACGCACGGTGCCGTCCGGAACGCTCGGCTGCGAGGCGCTGAACATCTCCGACAAGGCCATAGCAGCGCTTATTGAGCCGTGCAAGGCGCTCAACGAGTTCATCTCCGCACTCGGCATGATGAGCGTGACAGATGAGCTACTAAGCAAGGCGCGCACTGCGTCGGCAGAGGTTCTTGATACGATGAGGCACATGGAGCCTTTTGCGCACCTTGACTACGACTTCTATGCTCAGAGCATCGCCGACGCTTTTTCAGAGGATGGCATAAGCCAAGTCCGCGCACTCAACGTGGCGATGCTCACTCGCGGCCTCGCGGCAGCTCAGGAGCCGGGATTGCGTAAGGGGGCACTGCTGAGCAAAATTGCACCGGTGCTTGCACAGCTCGCGTACTCGCTCGCTGAATACAAGCGCACAATGACCGCGTTCGCTGAGAGCATAAATGATGACGGTGTTGAACGGACGCCCGACGGCCTCGCCGCTGCGTTTGGTGCTCACTTCGACGCGTCCGACGACAGCCTGATGTCTCTCGCCAATGCGACGGTGCAGTATGTTGCTGTAGGAGAGCCGCCGAGACTTGTGCGGCGCATGAGCTATGTGTCATTCGTCGGGCTGCTGCGTTCCGACCTCTTTGAGGGGCTTGCCGCCGGTCACGCGCCGCGCCGGTGCGCTGTCTGCGGGCGCTGGTTCCTCACGCTCGACGCGCGGCACACGAAGTATTGCGGCGGCTTTACACCCGGAGATGCGCGCGGCAGGACGTGCCGTCAGATGGGTGCAATGCGCGGGCGCGGGCAGCGCGAGCTTGCCGCCGACCATCCGCTGAAGGCAATCTACAACCGCCGCCTGAATACGATTTTGCAGAGCCAGAGGCGTGGCAAGCTAGACGAAGCTACGGCTGGCGCAATGCGCAAGCTGGCGAAAGACAAGCTCCAGCGCGCGCTGTCCGATGCGAATTACGCGCGCGGGAGCTATGAGGACGAAATGACGCAAGGCGCGTTATTGGCCGAGGCTGTGAAAAATGCTGACGCTTAAACAGGCAGAAAACGCCTTTCGCAGCGGCGCGCTGCCGGTAGACGGAAGCGAAACCTTTGAGGGCTTTCTCTACGGCTACGAGCCGAAACTCAACGAGATTGTGCGCAGATTTCTCGGAAAGCGCGCATTCAACCCGGAGACGTTCATGGACTACAAGCTCGCCTGCGCCGCCGCGATGCTCGAGCGATGGAAAGGCTTCGACGCGGGCAAAGGTATTCAGTTTGCGACCTTTGCACACCACGACGTTATGAACGCGCTGCTTCGAGCGAGGATGCTGGAAGAGACTGGCTCGTTCTCAAACCTCGACGAGTACAAGGCCGCGCGGCGCATGGGCGCGCTCATGTACGGCGCTACGCAGAGCGAGGCGGTCGATGAGTTCATAAAAAAGCGCGGCTGCTCGGAAGCAACCGCGATAAGGTTTTTGAAGATTGCCCAGCTCATGCTGAGCACGTCGCCGCTGGAGAACGCTTCAGAGGCGAGCTATAGCTGGGATTGAGTTGACGTGCTGTGGGACGGCATACGTGCCGAAAAGGTGCGCGAGGCGTTTGCAAAGCTTAACTTCCGCGAGCAGACGATTCTGGAAAGGCGCAGCGCAATTTGCATTACCTGCGGGCGCGTATCACCGCTCAGCGAGCGCGCAAGCTTTGAGGACTTGGCAATTGAGTTCGAGTCGTCCAGCCCGCGAACCGCAGAGCGTGCATATCGCCGCGCCGTGGAAAAGCTGACGCTGAATCTGGTCGAGCTCGGCGAGCTGCACGCCGTCCGCGTAGAGCGTGTCGTGCCCGGCATCTACCGCTACCAGGCCGATAGCGACGGCTACTGGGGTGAGTTCACGCTTGATCTGTCAACCGGAGAGCTTAAAATAGCTACTCTTGCTGAGTTGGACACGACCAAAACCCACCGCTTTGCAAATAAAGCCGCCCGCTATTTGAGAGCAGACACGGGTGAAAAGCTGCCGAAGAGGATGCTGGTAGCGTTTGAATAAGTCCAAGGGCGCACTTCTATACATGGTCATGTATGTGCGAGAACCATCCCGGATGCCTGAGCATCCGGGATGTTTTGCGTCGCTGCGGCTCCGTGAGGAGGCATAGTCTTTGCGCCGCAGAGGCGACTGACTCGTTTCTATGCTTTTTCCTCCTCGGTCTCGTTGGGGTCGCGCAGGAGGTAGTCGGCGATGTCGGAAGGCAGGCATTTGGCGCCGTATTCGGCCAGCCATGTTATGGGTGTATCACGGGAGTTTTCAAAGTGACGCTCGGCCATGCGGCTTATGCCACACATGAAGAAGAGCAGTATGTTTTCCAGCTCCTCGTCGTACGGCCCGGGGTAGCCGTTCCACTCCAGCAGCCGCTTCAAGTCCTTTACGCCCTGGTTTTCTATCTCGCTGCGCAAATCGTTCTGGCCTATATAGGACATGGTATTCTTGAAGCGCTCCATCATCGGCGCGTCGCCGTCAAACGTCCAGCAGCGGTTGAAAAACTCCACCAGCGTACAGCGCCGGCCGTCCCTATACCACTGCCGCTCCACAAGCACGCGGTAGGCATAGCCCATAAGGTCATACTTGTCCACGAAGTGGTTGTAGAAGCTGCGCTTGCTCACTCCGGCGAGCTCAGCTATCTCCGACACGGAGATGTCCATAAGGTTCTTGTCCTCAAGCAGCTTCAGGAAAGCCTCCATTATGTGCTCTTTGGTGCTCAGGCGGCGTCCCATACCATCACCTCGTTAATATTTTATCGTCTCCCGGCACAATTTTCAATAATCAATCTTCACGCTTGCGCGCTTTAGTGCAAATGTGCACAAAAGCCTCCTGCCGTGAATTGAGCCGTCTGCTTGATAGTTATATACTTAACACAGAGTTTGGCAGATGTGCCAAGAAAACCACGACTGGAGGCAGAAAAGTTGATGAATTACGAGAGCAACTACATCCAGAAAAACTATGTAGAGGGCAAGGTGATAATCATCACCGGCGCGTCCAGCGGCTTCGGCCTGCTGACCGCGAAGCGCGCCGCCGAGCTGGGCGGCAAGGTCGTCCTCGCCGCGCGCAACGAGGAGAAGCTCAAGTCCGTCGTTGACGAGATCAAGGCCGCCGGTGGCGAAGCGGCTTATGTTGTCACTGACGTGTCCAAGAAGGACGATGTGTTCAACATGGCGAAGTTCGCTATAGACACCTACGGCGCCATTGACGTGCTCGTCAATAACGCCGGGACGATGCCGCTGGCCTATTTCTCCGAGCACGAGAAGGCGCTTGAGAAGTGGGAAGAGTGCATCGACATCTCGATAAAGGGCACGATTTACGGCATCAGCGCCGTGTACGACCAGATGATTAAGCAGGGGCGTGGCCAGGTTATCAACGTGTCCTCCGTGTACGCCAACTTCCCTGTCGCAGGCGCGGGCGTCTACCAGGTCGCGAAAATGGGCGTGCAGTATCTCGCCGAGAGCCTCCGCAGCGAGTGCCAGGGTAAAATAAAGGTCACCACGATAAAGCCCACCGGCTTCATGCGCACAAATCTCGCCGGAAGCGTCGTAGATGCGTACGCGCTCATCCCGTCCGTCAAGGGCCCGATGGAGATACTCAACCAGATGGAAGAGGGCCCATTGCGTCCGGACTTTCACGACATAAACTCCATTAAGTATAACGACCCCGACCCGCAGATTCTTGCCGATAACATCATATATGCCATTAACCAACCCTGGGGCGTAAGCATCGGCGACATCACCGTCCGCATGAGCGGCGACCTGTTTGTTATTTGATAGGGAGGTACAGCGATGAACAGCTACAGGACTGAAAACTACATCAAGGACAAGGTCATAATCGTGACAGGCGCGTCCAGCGGCTTCGGCAAGTATACCGCCATGAAGGCCGCGGAGTTGGGCGGCAAGGTCGTGCTCGCCGCGAGGCGTGACAACCTCCTCAAGGAGATATGCGACGATATCCGCGCAAAGGGCGGCGAGGCCTCCTACATCAAGACCGACCTGCGAGACCAGCGCCAGGTAGAGGACATGGCCCAGTTCGCCATTGACACATACGGCGCAATTGACATTCTAGTCAACGACGCGGGCACTATGCCTCTCGGATACCTGAGCCAGCACAAATTCGCCATGCAGGCCTGGGAAGAGTGCATCGACACCTCCATAAAGGGCACCCTCTACGCCACCGCCGCCGTGTACGACCAGATGATCAAGCAGGGCCACGGCCACGTAATCAACGTGTCCTCGATTCTCGGCAACTACGGCGTAGCGGGCGGCGCGGTGTACAACCTCAGCAAGGCCAGCGTGCGCATCATGGCAGACTCCATGCGCGTCGAGAACTCCGGCAAGATAAAGTTCTCCGTGATTAAGCCGACCTCCGTCGCCGACACCGGTCTCGTCGCCACCGAGGTGGACTTCAACGCCAGCCTCGCCGGCGTCTACGGCAAACTGATAGACGCCTTCACCGGCCTCGGCACTCCGGGCCGCGACGACCGCGAGGACATCCACTGCTTCGACTTCGGCCCCGAAGTCCTGGCCGACAACATCATCTACGTCATGAACCAGCCCTGGGGCGTCAACATCAGCGAGATCACCGTGCGCGCCAGCGGCGAGACCATGTTTGTCTGATAGGAGGAGGAAGAGCAATGAGCCACAAGTTTCTTGAACCCATAAAAGTAGGCAGCCAGACCGTCAAGAACCGCGTTGTGTTCCTGGCGATGGCAAAGACCATCTCCAACTTCGACGACGGCGTGTCCGTGCGCGACATCGACTACATCGAGTCCGTCGCAGCTGGCGGCGTCGGCATCGTTATACCCGGCGCGATGATAGTTGACAAGGACTGGCCTAGTGTGCTGCCCCTCCAGCCTGGTATCTATGATGACAAATTTATACCCGGGCTGCGCCGCCTTGCCGCCGCCGCACACAAGCACGGCGCCAAGATACTCTTCCAGCTCTGGCATCCCGGCGCGACAAACTACTCCGGCATCCAGCCCAAGACCGTCGACGAGCTGAGCATCGACGAAATACGCAACATCCAGGACAAGTTCGTCGCCGCAGCAAAGCGCGCGATGGCGGCCGGGGCCGACGGCATAGAGTTCCAGACCTGCCACGGCTACCTGGCCTGCCAGTTCATCTCTCCGCTCTTCAACCATCGTACAGATGAGTATGCCTGGGAGAATGTCGAAGACCGCGCCCGCTTTGCCACAGAGACGATAAGCCGTATCCGCGAGGTTATTGGCCCAGACAAGATAATCTCCGTCAAGATGCAGGGCTTCGACTACCCGAAAGGCGAAGGCCCCAACGGTCTGGACGGCATAACGCCTGAGCAGTGCGCCCAGGTTGCACCGCTCATTGAGGCCGCGGGAGCCGACATGATAGCAGTGTCTGCCGGCGGCACCATCTACCACCAGGACGACATCATGTCCGGCGACGTGCACCGCGCTGAGGGTTGGAAAGTCCCCGCCGCCAAGCTCGTGAAGCAGGCGGTCAGCATACCCGTCGTCGCCACCGGCAGCATCCGTCACCCCGACTTCGTCGACAAGATAATCTCCGAGGGCAACTGCGATATGGTCGGCATGGGCCGCGGCATCCTGGCCGAGCGCGAGTGGGTCAAGAAGTGCGCCGAGGGACGCGAGGACGAGCTGCGCTACTGCATCAGCTGTATGAACTGCTTTAACGTTGGACTCTTCGCCTGCGATCAGACCAACTGCTCTGTCAACCCATACGCCCTGCGCGAGGGCGCGAAGCGTCCGCTGCACAAAAACGGGGCGGGCCGCGTAGTTGCCATCGTTGGAGCAGGCCCCGCTGGCATGGAGGCCGCCGTCACGCTCAAGCAGCGAGGTTTCGAGCCGGTCGTGTTCGACAAGGGCAGCGAGATAGGCGGTAACCTGCACATTGCCAAGCTGCCGCCGTTCAAGGGCAAATTCGACTGGGCCGCCGGATACTATAAGTCAATGGCAGCAAAACTGGGTATCGACGTGCGCCTGAATACCGAGGCCACCGCCGACATGATAAAGGCCCTGAATCCCTATGCCGTGTTCATCGCCAGTGGCAGCAATGCCGTGAGCATACCCCTGCCCGGCCTCGATACCGTGCCCGTATATCAGAGCCACGACGTGCTTGTTCAGAATATGTATTTTGAGAACAAGAAGATAGTCGTCCTCGGCGGCGGAATTACCGGCCTGGAGGTCGCGCTCTTCGTGCGCCGTCAGGGCAACGAGGTCGACGTTGTCGACATGCTACCGGCATGGCCCGAGGCGATGACCGACCTGCGCTTCCAGCAGGAGGCCTGCCTTGAGACGCGCCACTGCAACGACCAAGGCGTGGGCCTGCACTACGACCACAAGGCCGTCAAGTTCGAGGACGGCAAGCTCATCGCCGAGAGCACCAAGGACGGCAGCGCCCTCGCGCTCGAGGCCGACGTGGTCATCATGTCCGTCGGCGTCAAGCCCAACGACGCGCTCTACAACGAGCTGCTCGCCGCCGGCATGAACGTCTACAAGGGCGGCGACGCCCTCGCCACCGGCAAGATAAACAAAGCCGTCCTCCACGGCAGCAAATTCGGCGTCACCCTCGACGAGTGAGACTGTACGCCCGGTAAAGAGTAAACCCGAGTCATAATGACTCGGGTTTACTTATTTTTTCTTGATATATTTTTTGTCGACGGAATAAAGCACTTCCATGTCCTGTCGCATTGCGTGGTTAAGATTAAAACCACCGTGTTTACAGCACCAGTCAAAAACTCTCGCAATTGCCAATTGTATTCCCAATGCTACCAGTTTATCGGCGGGCGCTTCATTGTGAAATATGCCGGAGCTCTGACAATTCCTAACGAGGCGCACAAACCAGTCGTCAAATGAGTGAATAGAGCCGAAAAAATTCGCTCTTCCGTCTAGCTCAACGCGCAGCAGCTCACTTGTAAGCTCCCAGCCGTTATCCTCGCACATATCTACATACCTTCCAAAGAGCAGCATCATGCGCTCAAAGTCATTGTTGGCGCTCAACACCGAAGCAAAGTCTGCCGTAGCGTCGGCCCTCGCCGAACCGAGAGTGTATGCGATTATTCCGTCCTTGCCATTGAAAACCGAGTAAAACGTCGAGCGTGCTATGCCGCAGCTGGCGCAGATTTCGTTTACGCTCACAGCAGCATAGCCCTTTTCCTTGAAAAGCCTCATGGCGGTTTCGCTGATCAGTCTTGCCGTTTTATCATTTGCCATCTCTGCAGCCCCCTTCGGAGATAAATAGACAATGTCCAATTATTATGTACATTGTAGCACAATTGTACAGTTGCTGCAAGCAGATAATTCCCGCTGTTTTCAAAGCAAAAGCGCATTTTTTGTGGCATTGTTAGAACCATATCAAAGGCGATTGACAATGCTGTCACAAACAATAAAATGGGTTACATCAAGCGTTTAGGGGGAAAAAACGTGGCATTTCTCAACTACAAGAAAGACAAGAGCGTCTCTTTCCAGGGCACGGACGTCGACGCCATGCCGGTCTCAATGGCGCAGTACATACTGCACTACATTTACGGTGCGAACGAGCCAAAGATCCTGAAACTCGGCGGAACGGCAATGTCGGCGTATGAGCGCACTGAGAACCCTCGGGTCAAGGAGATGCTCAAGGAGTTCATGCGCACGACGCAGAACACATCCAAATCCGGTAACTACTTCCTTCCGCACGGCATAGTCCTGAGCCGCAAGGCCGCAGAGAACGTGGTGGACTTTATCTACGCTGTGGAAACGCGGCTGGGGGCGCATATTTCAGCTGGGCCATGTATCTGCGAAGTTGCGTTGAAGCGCTACCCCGAGGGCGTCACAGAGCCTGAGATAAAAGACCTGACGCTTTATTACGGAGCGGATATATATGAGAATCTGCCCCTTGGCCACCATCCGGTGACCCGCGAAGAGGCGAAGCAGATACTCGAGGATATGCACATGAAGGGCTACGTCCATAACGTACTCTATATGTTTGGCAAGAAGTCCGGTGCCTTCGTCATGTGTAATTGCGACAGGGAAATCTGCGAGGTTGTGAAGGGCACGCGTGTCATGGGGCCCGGCCTGAGTTGCGAAAAAGGCCCGGAGGTCTGTGTGCGCGACAAGACCAAGTGCCTCGGTGCCGAGGCCTGCGGAGAGTGCGTCAGGCGCTGCCCGTTCGGAGCAAACAAGATAAAGGATGGGAAAATAATATTCAACCCCGATAAGTGCATGGGATGCGAGCTGTGTGTAACGACATGCAAGGGACACGCGAGGCAGCTCACAGAGAGGAAGGATTACGGATTCGATGAGGTGATGAACCGCTCGCTGCTGCTGGCGGGCAAATATGGACGCCCGGAACTGGAAAAGCCCGATTTTGCCGCAGCGGATGACAGTGCCGCGGTCGAGGATGTTAAGGAGGAGAAGGAATAATGGAATACAAGATGCTGCTTTCCCCGATGAAAATCGGCTCTATGGAGCTTAAGAACCGCACGGTAATGACGGCCGCGGAGTTCAGCCTCGGTCAGCCTGACGGCAAGCCGACCGAGATGCTGATGGATTACTACGAAGAGCGCGCCAAGGGCGGTGTGGGCTTGATTATTCCCGGCATCTGCCGCGTGAACGATATGTACGCCACCAGTTCCTTCACGCAGCTGGCCATGAGCCACGATTATCACATCGAGCCGATGCGCGAGTTTGTCGAGCGCATACACCGCCACGGCGCCAAGCTGGGAATCCAGCTGCACCATCCCGGCAGGCAGGGCTACGCCGCCAGCGTGAACACGCTGCCAATGCTCCTGCCCATAGTCGAGCGTAAGCCGGACATAATGAAGTCTCTCTACAAAATGACACCAGCGCTCATGCAGCTCTCTGAGAAAGGTATATGCCAGCCTGTTGCTGCGCCGAGCAAGGTTGAGCGCAGCTACCATGTGCCGAGCCCCATGCGCGCGATGACGCACTTCGAGGTACAGCGAACTATTAAGGACTTCGTGGATGCCGCCGTGCGCTGCAAAGCCGCCGGAGTAGACCTCGTTGAATTGCACGCGGCACACGGGTATCTGATTCAACAGTTCCTCAGCCCGAACACCAACCGCCGCACCGACGAATACGGCGGCAGCTTCGAGAACCGCATGCGCTTCATCACCGAGATAATCCAAGGTATCCGCGCCAGATGCGGCCGTGATTACCCGCTGATGGTGCGTCTGAGCGTAGACGAGATGTACGACCGCATAGGCAAGCCGGGCAAGGGCTATAACCTCGAGGAGGGCTTGAAGATTGCGAAGCGTCTCGAGGAACTGGGTGTCGACGCCATAAACGTCTCCTCTGCCTGCTACGACACATATAACTACTGGCTGGAGCCGACGAGTTTTGTTCCGGGCTGGAGAGCATATCTTGCCAAGGCGGTAAAGGAAGTAGTGGACATCCCTGTATGCGCCGCCAACTTCATGCGTTCTCCGGAGCAGGCAGAGGAGCAGCTTGAGAACGGTACACAAGACTTTATTGGCTCGGCCCGAACCTTCATATGCGACCCGTATTGGGTCAGAAAAGTTGAGGAAGGCCGTGAGAGTGAGATCAAGCGCTGCATCGGCTGCCTCAACTGTATAGAGAGCTTTACCAACGGCGCGACGCAGGGAAAGCACGGTGAGTGTGCTCTGAATCCCACAGTTGGCATGGAGCGTACATGGGATGAAATGCAGCCGGACGGAGACGGACGCGCAGTAGTCGTGGTTGGAGCCGGCCCCGCCGGGCTTATATCTGCCGAGGTCATGGCGCGCCGCGGCTTCAAGGTCACGGTGCTTGAAAAGGCCGAGAAGCCCGGCGGTCAGGTAATCACAGCTTCTACCTGCCTACACAAGGACAAGCTATACTGGTCGATTGAAGACTTGATGGCAAACGTACAGAAGCTTGGAGTAGATGTGCGCCTGGGAGTGGAGGCCGACGAGAAGACTATAGCGAAATTCAAGCCCTACGCCGCAATCGTTGCCACCGGTGGTACACCCGTGCGTCCACGCTCAATAAAGGGTATAAACGGGGATAACGTCTGTACCGCGCCAGAAATTATCCATGGCACCAGGACATTTAAGGATTCCGTGGTAGCTGTTATTGGCAGCGGCATGACCGGCCTTGAAACAACCGAGATTCTCAACGAAAACGGCAACCACGTCGTTGTGGTTGAGATGGCAGACACTGTTGCCCCCGGCACCTGGTTCCAGCTGGTTGACGACGAGATGGAACGCATCGGGAAGTACGAGACCGAATTCCTGACCGGCAAGCGTCTGGTAAAGATTCTGCCTGACCGTATCATCGTGGAGGACACCAAAACAAGCATGCTGAGCGAAATTTTGGTGGACGGAGTTGTGCTCTCCCTGGGCGTGCGCCCCGTAAACGAGCTCGCCAAAAAGCTCGACGGCAAATACAAGTACGTCGTCGCAGTTGGCGACGCAAAGAAATCCGGCCGCATAGCCGACGCAGTACACGACGCCTTCAACGCCGTCATGCGCATTAAGTGAGAAAGGAAGGCCAAACATGAAGAAATCTACAAAGACTCTGCTCATAGGTTCTGCTGCCACCGCTGCCGGGACGCTTGGCTATCTGCGCTTCGCAGACAAGCCGAAATACGACGCGCTGATGGACAAAGTGGAGACAGTCAAGTGCAGGGTGTCCATAAAGTGCTCGGAACAGGCCCTACCGCTCATAGACAAACTGTTCCCTGCCCCCAAAACGGTCATGGGAGAGGGCTGCGCGAGGAAAATACCCGAAATCTGCTCCGAGCTCGGCGTGAACAACGTAATGATAGTGACGGGCAGGACGGTGGGCAAGACCATAGTCCCGCCTATTGCAGGAGATCTCGCGCTGCACGGTGTGAAGTACACTATCTTCGATCAGGTTGAGGCTAATCCCAGCGTAAATACTGTGGAGGCCATACGCGGAGCCTATCTTGACAATGGCTGCGACGGTTTTCTTGCCATCGGAGGAGGCAGCCCCATGGACGCCGCTAAGGCCGCGGCAGCCCGTGTGGCAAAGCCGCACACACCCGTTGGCAAAATGGCGGGTATGTTCAAGGTGGCGACCAAGGTAGCTCCTATTATATGCGTGCCCACAACCTCAGGAACGGGCAGCGAGGTGACTATGGGTGCGGTGATCTCCGACCACGAGGAGCACCACAAATATGCCATCATGGATCCGTTCCTTGTGCCTAAGTACGCCGTGCTCGATCCGCTGCTCACCGTTTCCATGCCTCCGTTTGTCACAGCCACGACCGGTATAGACGCGCTGACACATGCCGTGGAGAGTTATGTGACATGGGCCTACAATAATAACGCCAGCAACCGCAATGCCGAGGAGGCTGTTTGTAAGATTTTCAAGTACATACTCCGTGCCTATAAGGACGAGAGCGACATAGAGGCGCGAGACAACATGCTTATCGCCTCGTACAAGGCCGGCCTCGCCTTTAACCACACAGGCGTAGGCTACGTCCACGCCATCGCCCACGCTATGGGTGGAATCTACAACACCGCTCATGGACTGGCCAACAGCGTAATCCTTCCGATCGTCCTTGAGGATTATGGCGCCGCCGTCCATCCCCAGCTCGCCCACCTTGCGGAAATTACGGGCGTCAAGACTTCCGGCACAGAAGCAGAAAAGGCAAACGCCTTTATCGCCGCTATACGCAGCCTCAATGCCGAGATGGGGTTGCCCACCGGTTTTGACTTCCTAAATGAAAAAGACTATCCGCAGATAATAAAGTGGGCGCTGGCAGAAGGCAACGGTACCTATCCTGTCCCTGTAATCTACAACGCCTC
>ULSZ01032725.1_pt1 | contig 12017 bp, 7 predicted proteins | sample 1957151 | NCBI WGS metagenome assembly ULSZ01 (sample SAMEA4835721, study PRJEB28245) | human gut metagenome | biome: gut microbiome; material: fecal sample | place: Denmark | collected 2008
GTGAGACCATCATGGACTACTCCATATACGACGCCATCCAGGCGGGATTTGGCAAGATCGTCTTCGTCATCAGAAAGGACTTCGAGGAGCAGTTTCGCAAGCAGGTCCTCGCCAAGTATGAGGGCCACATCCCCGCAGAGCTCGTCTTCCAGAGCCTCGACGCCCTCCCCGAGGGATTCACCACGCCCGAGGGCCGCGTGAAACCGTGGGGCACCAACCACGCCGTACTGATGGCCAAGGACGTCATCAAGGAGCCGTTCTGCGTCATCAACTGCGACGACTTCTACAATCGCGACACCTTCATGGTCATTGGCAAGTATCTCTCCGAGCTACCCGAGGGCAGCAAGAACCGCTATGCGATGGTGGGTTTCCGCGTGGGCAATACGCTCAGCGAGAACGGAACGGTATCGCGTGGCATCTGCACGACCGACGCCGAGGGCAACCTGGCCACCGTCGTGGAGCGCACGAAGATAGAGCGCAGGGACGGCGCCGTGCAGTATAAGGACGACGACGACCAGTGGGTGACGACGCCCGACAACACGCCGGTCTCGATGAACGTATGGGGATTCACGCCCGACTATTTCGACTATAGCGAGGACTACTTCAAGACGTTCCTCTCCGATCCGGAGAACATGGCCAACCTGAAGGCCGAGTTCTTCATCCCGCTGATGGTCAACAAGCTCATCAACGACGGTACGGCGGCTGTCAAGGTCCTCGATACTACCAGCCATTGGTTTGGCGTCACCTATCCTGCCGATCGTCAGGGCGTCGTGGATCGCATCCAGCGCCTCGTCGATGAGGGCGTCTATCCCGCCAAACTGTTCTAATCGTATCACCAACCATTTCTACATGGAAATCAACCTTCTGGACGACAGTCAGCTTGCTCTGTTGCAGCAGCTGACTGCCGATGCCAGCTTTGTGGTAGTCACAGTCCATAAGTCGCCCGACGGAGATGCCATCGGATCGATGTTGGCCTGGGCGCAGTATCTGCAGGCCCTGGGCAAGGAGGTCACCTGCGTGATCCCCGATGCCGCTCCCGACTTTCTGATGTGGCTCCCAGGATCGCAGACGCTGCTCCGCTACGACAAGCATCCCGACCGCGCGAAGGAGGCCTTCGACAAGGCCGACCTCGTCTGCTGTCTCGACTACAACGACCTCTCGCGCACGGGGGACATGGCGGACGTCATTGCCCAGTCGAAGGCGCCCCGACTGCTCATCGACCACCATGTGGGCCCGACCGTCGAGGCGGCGCTCTCCGTCTCCCATCCTGCGATGTCGAGCACGTCGGAACTCGTCTTCCGCCTGCTGTGGCAGTTGGGCGCCTACGACGAGATGACGCTGCAGATGGCGCAATGTATCTACTGCGGCATGATGACGGACACGGGGGCCTTCACCTACAACTCCAATGCGCCAGCCGTCTATCTCATCATCAGCCACCTGCTGGAGAAGGGCGTGGACAAAGACCGCGTCTATAACCGCGTCTATAACAACTATTCGCCACAGGCCATCAAGTTCAGGTCCTATGTGATCTTCAAGAAACTGCGTGTCCTGCCGGCCTCCCATGCGGCCTACTACACCGTCACGCGCGACGAAATGCGCCGTTTCCAGTTTGTCAGGGGCGACCTGGAGGGCGTGGTCAACATCCCGCAGAAGATCAAAAAACTCAAACTCTCCATCTCGCTGCGCGAGGACACCGAGAAGGACCAGGTCATACGCGTCAGCCTCCGTTCGGGCAATGGGTTCCACTGCCGCAAGATGGCGGAGGAGTTCTTCAACGGCGGAGGCCACGAAGACGCGGCAGGCGGACGCCTGGAGTGCTCCATCGAGGAAGCCGAACAGGTGGTCCTCCGAGCCATCATGGCCTACAAGGAGCAGCTGCGATGACCCCTCGCGGGCCAGGATCATGGTCCGTAGGGCAGTCTTTAATGTCAAAAGTAGCTAAAAATGGGCGTCGTCTTATGGTGGAACAGACGATTTGCTATAACTTTGCAGTAAGATATTATTGAACGTAAAAGATTCCGATGAAGAAAACGCTTTTTCTCCTCCTCCCGCTCGCAGCTCTGCTCTGGTCGGCGTGCAGCAATGACGAGACCTATGCTGACCAGCGCAAGCGAGAGAACGGAGCCATCCGCCAGTATCTCAACGACAGCAGCGTGACGGTCATCTCCGAACGCCAGTTTTTCGATCAAGACACGATGACCGACGTGAGCAAGAACGAGTTTGTGCTGCTCGAGTCTTCGGGCATCTATCTCCAAATCGTAGAGAAGGGTTGCGGAGAGAAGATCAAGGATGGCGAGACGGCCACCGTGCTCTGCCGATTCACCGAGCGCAACCTCCTCACCGATAGCATCATCGCCACCAACAACATCCTCTATTTCAGCGCGCTGGTCGACAAGATGTCGGTCACGAACACCTCCGGCACCTTCACGGCCTCCTTCGACCCCACGTCGAGTGTGATGTATCAAGTCTATGGAAGAAGTTCCGGCAGCACGCAGGTGCCCAACGGATGGCTTTCCCCGCTGCCTTACATCAAGGTGGGTAGGCCGCTCTCGGCCGACGACCGCATCGCCCGCGTGCGCATCATCGTACCCTCCACCGAGGGCACCTATGCGGCCACGATGTCGGTCTATCCGTGTCTCTACGATATCACCTACGAGCGCGGAAGATAACATGCAATTACAAAACTAAAGAGAAAATATGACACTGATCAAATCCATTTCCGGCATCCGTGGAACCATCGGAGGCCCTACCGGCGATACGCTCAACCCGTTGGACATCGTCAAGTTTACCACAGCGTATGCCAAGTTTATCCGTCAGAGCGACCCGACGGTCAGCAACTGTATCGTGGTAGGCCGCGACGCGCGCATCTCGGGCGACATGGTCCGACTGGTGGTCTGCGGCACACTGATAGGAATGGGCTATGACGTGCTCGATATCGGGCTTGCCACGACCCCGACCACCGAACTGGCCGTCCGCATGAGCCATGCGGCAGGTGGCATCATCGTCACCGCCAGCCACAACCCGCGCCAGTGGAACGCGCTCAAGTTGCTCAACCACGAGGGCGAATTCCTCACCAAGGACGACGGCAACGCCGTGCTCGCCATGGCGGAGAAGGAGGACTTCGACTATGCCGATGTCGATCATATAGGCACTTACCGCAAGGACGACAGTTTCGACGACCGCCACATCGAGGCCGTCCTCGCGCTCGACCTGGTCGATACGGAGGCCATCCGTAAGCGTGGATTCCGCGTCGTCGTCGATACGATCAACTCCGTCGGCGGCGTCATCCTGCCGAAGTTCCTCGACCGACTGGGCGTCGGCTACACCATCCTCAATGGCGAGGCCAATGGCGACTTCGCCCACAATCCGGAGCCGCTGGAGAAGAATCTCGGAGGCATCATGGGCGAGGTGGCAGCAGGAGGCTATGACCTCGGCATCGTCGTCGATCCCGACGTCGATCGTCTCGCCTTCATCCAGGAGGACGGCAAGATGTATGGCGAGGAATATACGCTCGTCAGCGTGGCCGACTACATCCTCGACCACGTGAAGGGAGCCACCGTCTCCAACCTCAGTTCTACGCGCGCCCTGCGCGACGTCACCGAGCGCCATGGCTGCCAGTATTTTGCCTCTGCCGTCGGCGAGGTCAATGTCACCACCAAGATGAAGGAGGTGGGTGCAGTCATCGGTGGCGAGGGCAATGGCGGAGTCATCTATCCCGAGAGCCACTACGGTCGCGACGCCCTGGTCGGCATCGCCCTCTTCCTCAGTTCGCTGGCACAGAAGGGACTGACGTGCAGTGAGCTCCGCAAGACGTTCCCGACCTATTATATTGCCAAGAACCGCATCGACCTCACGCCCGACACCGATATGGATGCCATCCTGGGCAAGGTCAAGGAGCGCTTCGGATCGATGGACGACGTGCGGGTAACGGATATTGATGGTGTGAAACTCGACTTCCCGACGAAGTGGGTCCACCTCCGCAAGAGCAATACGGAGCCCATCATGCGCGTCTATAGCGAGGCGGCCACGATGGAGGAGGCCGACGCCCTGGGCAAGGAGCTCATGGACGTGGTCTATGAAATGACGAAGTAGGAGAGGGTAGTACCCCCTACAGCCTGTATCTTTATGAGGCATCTGCCTGGCGTCAAGCGCCGGGCAGGTGCCTTGTCCATAAAACCTATTTTCCTATTCCAACGAGATCTTTTGCCCAATGGATCATTTGTTTCTGCTGCAGTTCGCATGCTTCCTGTTCATGCTGTTCAATGCGTTCACCCTCGCCGTCACCCGTCTCCAGACGCGATGGCTCAATCCGCGCTATGAGCGCGCACGATGGTTGATCTTTGTCGGCATCATGGGCTTGGCGGCGCACTATCTGATGCAGATGCGCTATGGTTTCAGGGCCGTTGACGACGCGGTGGGTGCCACGGTCAATGCCCTCGTCTATGCACCCTGTTTTTCGCTCATCTCGATGGGCATCTTCCATATCGAGGCCACCCATGTCCGGCGGAGGAGGGTCTATGTGGTCTGCGCGGCGATCAACCTGGCGATCTTCGCCTGTTTCTTCATCGGCTTCCTCCAGCATGGCGAAATGCGCATCGGGGCCTGGCTCTATGCTATGCAGGCCCTCTTTGCCGCCAATGTGGTCTATTGCATCGTCGTCATCGTCCGCGAGATCATCAGGCGCCGCCGTCTGCTGGAGACGATGGCGGGCGGCGACCTCATGCCCTATGTACGCTACTCCCGCGCCAGCCTCCTCATCCTCTTCTTCCCCGCCTTGGTGTCGCCCTTTGCCATCATCTCCACCAAGTTGCTGTATTTTTTGGCTCCCCTGGGTCTCATGGCTTTCCTCTTCTTTGTCTTGAGTTTCGTGGCCCTGGGCTACAGTTATGTGCCGACTGAGGCCCTACTCGACGCAGATGCGGATACCAGTCCTGCTATCGTAGTCGCTCAGCAGGAGGAAACAAAGACAAATCAGGCCGTCCCGCTCCATGGCGACGCGTGCCATGACGTTGCAGCCCTTGATAGCGACAAGGCGAAGGAACAGCAAACTGCCACGTTGCTGCCGGAGGATCGAAAAATGCAGATCCAGCAGCGGCTGGACGACTGGGGCGCGGCGATGGGCTATAAGGATGGGGGGGGTGAACCTGCTCTCCTTCTCTCATACTATCCATATCTCAAAGGACGATCTCACGCTCTTTTTCGATCAGTGTTTGAACACTACGTTCCGAATATGGCTGAGCGACATCCGCTTTGCGGCAGCCAAGAAGATGATGATCGAAAACCCCGACTATAGCAATGACATCATCTCCTCCGAGTGTGGTTTTACTTCCCGCACCCACCTCTACCGCATCTTCAAGGCGCGGGAGGCGTGTACGCCGACCGTTTGGCGGGAGCGCTATTTGGCCGGATCCCACGATTCGGACGCGTCTCTTTCGTAGCAGGGAGACGAGCCCTTTTCTCCGTATCAGAAGATTCCCTTTTCTCCGTATCTGAAGATCCCTTTTCTGATATTGGACGGCTCTTTCCTTGGTTTCTTAAAATATGTAAACGCAACCTATCCTGGCTATGAACCATTGTCTCTTTGGTAGGAAAGAGACAACTATTTACCACCAAAGAGACACCTGAACAGGACAATGCGACACCCTGTCTCACTACTTTTCCCTACTTTTGTACTAATTTTGAAGGTCGGAAAGACCCGCACGTTGTGGAGGCTTAGTCCTCGTCGTGGGCGCCCGACGAACTAATCGTGAAGACAATAATCAAAAACAGGGAATAAAAAAATGAAGAAAAAAAAGTATCTCAAGCCCCAGGCTCACGTCGTGCAGACTGAGCCGTGCATGGTGAACAACCTCTCGCAGGTAAGGATTTACAAAGGGCGCTTTCAGACTCGACAGGAACTGGAGGCCGCTGAATTTACCATAGACGAGGATGGCTTCCTCTGGGGGGAGTAAATAGACTATTGCCCCTTCTTTCTATCACAACCAACGAATGGTGACGTGGTGCACCCAAACTAAAACAAAAAGACTATCAACATGATCAAGAAAATGACCCAATATCTATTGCAGCGCCGATGCGCGCTCTCGCTCTTGCTGATGCTTATGCTCCTGCAGCCCGCGATGGCGCAGAAACAAACGCGAATAATGTATGCGAGATTGGACCGAGAGACTCAGACCCTCACGCTCTATTATGACACGAATTTCGGTAAAGGGAACGACCAAGGTATTTCTGAAAGTCCCTTGTGGATGCAACTAGATGAAAGAATGAAAATAAAAAGCGTGGTCTTTGACGAGAGTTTCAAGGATGCACGCCCCACAACATGTGTATCCTGGTTTTTGTGGTTCGAAGCTTTGACAACGATTGAGCACTTGGACTATTTGAACACGTCAGAGGTCGAATATATGAACTCAATGTTCACCAAGTGTACCGGCTTGGAAACACTTGATTTGTCTTCCTTTAATACGGAAAAAGTCAAAAATATGTATGCTATGTTTGATGGCGCTACGAATCTACGCTCAATCAAGTTGCCTAAAGGTTTCATAGGCAGCAGCGTGACTGATCTCAATGGAATGTTTAGAGGTTGCGCAAGCCTTACCGAACTCGATCTATCTGGTTCTAATGCTGAAAAAGAGAAAAACATGGGCAGTATGTTCTATGGTTGTGTCGCACTTTCCAATCTCAATCTTTCCGGTTTTAAAACTGGATCTTTGACCGATATGCAGTACTTGTTCTCTTCGTGTCAGTCGCTTGAAAGTCTCGACCTCTCTGGTTTCAATACTGAAAATGTGACGAGTATGGTGTCAATGTTCTCCCAATGTTCGTCGCTTCGGAGCCTCGATCTCAGCAGTTTCAATACCAGCAAGGTGATTGGTATGAATTTAATGTTTTATAACTGCACCAACCTTGAAAGTATTGATTTAAGCAGTTTTGAAACGGAGAATCTGCAACAGATGCCTCATATGTTCTACTCATGTACGAAGCTTGAGACGCTTGATCTCTCGTCGTTTGCAACGCCCAATATGACTTCCATGCTTAGTGCGTTTCAAAATTGTAAAAACCTCAAGACGATTTATGTCACTTCTGCATTTACTACAGATAAAGGAACCGAGGGCCGTACAGCTTTTGCCGGATGTGTTAATCTGCCCAACTATAACCCTGATAAGACGGGTGTGGAAATGGCGCACACGGGAGAGGGAGGTTATCTCACGGCTGCTACTGCCAGTTGGGTGCGATGGGATGCGCCAACCGGCACGCTCTCCTTCCATCGCGGCGCCACGAAGCCTGCGGGCGACAACATCCTTGATTTGGGCTACGGAGATGATCCGAATTGGGATACCCATGCTGCAGAAATCAAGAAGGTGGTCTTCAAAGCTGGTTTCCGTGATGAAACCCACACTACGTGCGCCAATTGGTTTAATGGTTGTACGAATCTTACCAGCATAGAGGGTATCGAAAACCTCAACACGTCCAACGTCAAGAATATGTCAGGGATGTTTGCCCTGTGTTCGAACCTCGAAACGCTCGACCTTTCCCATTTCAACACAGAGAGAGTAACAAGAATGGCCCAAATGTTCTATGGGTGCACAAAGCTCCATGATCTCAACATTTCAAGTTTTAATACGGAGAATGTGACATCCATGAACCAAATGTTTGGTGGCTGTTCAAGTTTGGATTCGCTTGACTTGTCCCATTTCAATGCGAAGGGAGTGTTATATCACGGCTTATACGCTATGTTCTCTGGTTGCAGTTCTCTTAAGTTTCTCGATGTGTCCAACTTCCCGGCTGATAGGCCCAAAATGCAGCTGGATGCTATGTTCAAGGGATGCAGTAGCCTTCAAACGCTTGATCTTTCCAGCTTCAACACTGGTTTGGCAAATTCTTTTACCGATATGTTTGACGGATGCTCCGCGCTTCGGACTATCTATGTCAGCGATCTTTTCAGATTCAAAAATGGAGTTTCAAGTTCAAATATGTTTCGCAACTGCCTGTCACTGAAAGGCGCTATCTCCTTCGAACCTTCAACGATAGATAAGACTTACGCCAGCTACGTGTGGGGTTATCTCACCAAGAAGGTTGGCATGAATGGCAATGAGATCATTGGAGCCACGGGCTCCCCGCTCACCATCGACGCGCTGCCTTTGGATGACAGCAAGGCATACACGCTCTACGAAGACTGCGACGTGAACAACGCTTCCTACGAGCGCCAGGTAAAGTCTAAATGGGCAACGCTCTGTCTGCCCTATACCATCCATCCCAGTTCGGAGGACAACACCTGCTACTTCTATACCCTGAAGTCGGTAGGAACGGAGAGTGTGGAGCTCGTGCGCGTGGAGGAAGGCGTGATAGAGGCAGGCCAGCCTGTCGTCGTTCGCAAGAAAAACGCGGAACAGACCAGCTTCTGCGTCGTGAGCGGTACGGCTTCTCCCGACGCGAAGGCGAAGGCCGTGAAAGAACCCAAGTCTGAGGAGGGCGCTCCTCGTCTGATTGGTACGTTTGCGCCCATCGAACTCAACGACGACTGCTATTTCATCGCCAAAGACCTGTTCCGCCTGGTCAGCGACTACAAGCCTGCTGCCACCGGCGTGAAGATAGCTGCTTACCGCGCCTATATCCAGCCCGATGCTACGCAGAAGGGTGGATCCGCCCAGCTCACCATCGGCGTGGATGAGGGCACCAGCCAGGTAGATGCCGCTACCCTCGTCGATCTGCTCAACGACACCGAGGCGGAATACTACGACGTGCAGGGCCGCCGCATTCCGCAGTTGCAGCGAGGTATCAACATCGTCAAGGTTGGCTCCAAGGTCATGAAGGTCTTCTGTCCCCGATAACTTCCCGTAGCGACTCGCCCCGCGCTTCGCCTCCCGCGTCTCGCTTTCGCGCTTCGCCTCCCGCGTGTCGCCCACAACCACGCATAAGTAAGCCGCCCGAACCAGTCAAAAGCTGATTCGGGCGGCATCTTTTTTTATGCAGTCTTGATCAGGAGGAAGCGTCCCATTTTTTAGTCTTCGTCCTTCTGCTCAGCCTCATGCTCGGCGATGAGCTTCTGCTGGATGTCGTTGGGCACCAGCTCGTAGCTTGCAAACTTCGTCGAGAAGCTGGCGCGTCCGCCCGTGAGGGAGCTGAGCGCGATGCTGTAGTTGGAGAGCTCCTTCAAAGGAATCTTCGCCTGCAACTTCTGGTAGCCAGCCTCGCTGTCCATGCCCATGATCATGGCGCGGCGGCCCTGCAGGTCGCTCATCACGTCGCCCATGTAGTCGGCCGGCACATAGACCTCCAGGTCGTAGATCGGCTCCAGGATCTTCGGACCAGCCTGCTTGAAGGCGTCGGAGAAGGCGTGGCGCGCGGCGAGCATGAAGGAGAGCTCGTTGCTATCCACCGGGTGCATCTTGCCATCATAGACGATCACGCGCACGTCGCGGGCGTAGCTACCCGTCAGCGGACCGTGCTCCATGCAGTCCATGATACCCTTGAGGATGGCGGGCATGAAGCGTGCGTCGATGGCACCACCGACCACGGAGTTGATGAAGACGAGCTTGCCGCCCCACTCCAGGTCCACTTCTTCGCGGCCCTTGATGTTCATCTTGAACTCCTGACCTTTGATGTTGAACGTCGTCGGATCGGGCATGCCCTCGGCGTATGGCTCCACAATCAGGTGGACCTCACCAAACTGTCCAGCACCACCCGACTGCTTCTTGTGGCGGTAGTCGGCGCGAGAGAGTTTCGTGATGGTCTCACGATACGGGATGCGCGGCTCCTCAAACTTCACGGCGAGTTTCTCGTTGTTCTCCATACGCCATTTCAGCGTACGCAGGTGGAACTCTCCCTGTCCGTGAACGATCGTCTGGCCCAGTTCCTTGCTCTGCTCCACCACCCATGTCGGGTCCTCCTGGCGCATCTTGAGCAGGGCTGCCATCATCTTCTCCGTATCGCTCTCGTTGACGGCCTTGATGGCGCGTGAATACTTGGAGTTGGGATATTTGATGAAGTCGAAACGCTCCTCCGTACCCTTGCCGTTGAGCGTGTTGCCCGTCTTGACATCCTTCAGTTTTACAGTGCAGCCCAGGTCGCCCGCGTTGAGCTGATCCACGGGGATGCGGTTGGCACCCGCGCAAGCGAAGATCTGTCCGATGCGCTCCTTGCTGCCACGGTCAGCGTTGGTCAGGTCGTCGCCTGACTTGATCGATCCGCTCATCACCTTGAAGTAGCTCACCTCGCCGATATGCGGCTCCATACCCGTCTTGAAGAAGTAGATGCTCTCCGGACCGTTGGAGTCGGGAGACACCTCCTCACCACGCGTGTTGTGGACCTTCGGCATCTCGCTGACGAAGGGCACGACATTGCCCAGGAACTCCATCAGGCGCTGCACACCCATGTCCTTGTGGGCATCGACGCAGAACACCGGGAAGATGTTGCGCATCACCAGGCCCTTGCGGATACCCTCGCGCATCTCGTCCTCCGTGAGCGTCTCCTCCTCGAAGAACTTCTCCATCAGCGCCTCGTCATTCTCGGCGGCTGCCTCCACGAGCGCCTTGTGGAGCTCCATGGCTTTCTCCATCTCCTCGGCGGGAATCTCCTCGCGCTTCGGTGCGCCACCGTCCGGACCCCATGAGAGTTTCTTCATGATGAGCACGTCGATGATCTCGTGGAAGTCGGGACCCGTCTGGACGGGATATTGTATCTGCACGCACTTCGGACCATAGATGTCCTTCATGCTTTGGATGAGTTGATCAAAGTCGCATTTGTCGCTGTCAAGCTGGTTGACGAGGAAGATGACCGGCTTGTGCAGCTTTTCGGTATATCGGAAGTTGTTCTGTGTGCCAACCTCCGGGCCATACTGGCCATTGATGAGTATGACGGCTTGGTCGGTGACGTTGAGGGCCGTGATGGCACCCCCCACAAAGTCGTCGCTACCCGGACAATCGATAATATTGAGCTTTTTGCCATTCCACTCTGCATGGAATACGGTGGGGAAGACCGAATAGCCGTACTCCTGCTCCACAGGGAAATAGTCGCTTACCGTGTTCTTGGCTTCTACGGAGCCACGACGCTTGATGATACCAGCTTCGAAAAGCATACTCTCGGCAAGTGTGGTCTTGCCGCTACCCGCACTGCCAATCAAGGCAATGTTTTTAATCTCATTTGTCTGATATACTTTCATATCGGATAGATTTAAGCGATTAATAATATCGTTATTTACTTGTAGGGTAATTGAAAGAGGACAGGCATTTCTGTCATTTCGCCCACTAAATTAGGCATTTTTTTTGTAAAAGCCAAACAACGATGGCAAAAGTACTCTATTTTTTAAAATTAATTAGTACTTTTGCAAGTGAAATGACAGGATTATACATACATATACCATTTTGTGCCAGTCGTTGCGTCTATTGCGGATTTTATTCGACGACGCTTCCCGCGCTGCGCGATGCCTACGTCGATGCCCTCTGCCAGGAATTGCCGTTGCGGGCGGAGGAATTGCCCGCCGACGAGGCCATCACGACGATCTATCTCGGGGGTGGCACACCGAGTCAGCTCACAACGGACCAGTTCGACCGTCTCTTCTCCTATATATATAAGGTATATAGGCCGCAGCCTGTCGAGGTGACGATGGAGTGTAATCCTGACGACATTACCCCAGCGTTTGCGGATTGGATTGCCCAATCGCCCATCGACCGCATCTCGATGGGGGCGCAGACCTTCTCCGACGACCGCCTGCGCTTGCTACGCCGTCGCCATACGGCTGCTGAGGTGCGACGGGCCACGACGCTGCTGCGCCAGGCGGGCATCTGCAATATCTCCATCGACCTGATGTTCGGATTTCCGGGCGAGACCCTCACCGACTGGGAACAGGACATCGACGAGGCCCTCCGTCTCGGCGTGGAGCATATCTCGGCCTACAGTCTGATGTACGAGGAGGGGACGACGCTCCATCGCTGGCTCAGCGAGGGGCGCATTCAAGAGATCGACGACGACCTCTCGCTCCGCATGTACGACTGCCTGGTGGACCGGCTCACTGCTGCCGGCTA
>ULSZ01003372.1_pt1 | contig 11964 bp, 8 predicted proteins | sample 1957151 | NCBI WGS metagenome assembly ULSZ01 (sample SAMEA4835721, study PRJEB28245) | human gut metagenome | biome: gut microbiome; material: fecal sample | place: Denmark | collected 2008
AATTTTGTGCGGAATATCGGGTTTGGGCGAAGCCCAACAAGCGTTTTGAAGCTGGATTTGTAAAAAATAGATTCAAAAAATTGCGAGGTGGTACAAACTCGCCCTGCTTGCTGCGGTTGCAAACTCGAAAATTTTTGTGCAGAAAAATAACCGCCCGCTTCAAGTTGAACTTGAAAACGGACGGTCTCGATTGCAAAATGATTTTCAAATTTGGGAAGCACGTTGAGAGGCTTCATAGCACCCGCAAGCAATGCAGACGTATATACATCTGCTTATTTTGCGTTGCAAAATACTTGTTGGGAGCACCCAAACCCTTGAACTGCATCCGGTGGATGCAGGCTGTTTTAAGCAAATAAAAAGGAAAACTGTTTTACTTATTGCGGAATTCCCCATACAGCCACTCTGCCAATGCCGACATAATAGCCTTGTACTTGCTGGTGTCCTCAAACAGGGAAGAGAAGGTGTCCTGCGCTTCAAGATAGCTGTCCTGTGCGGCGGTGTCAAAGGCTTTGGGGAAGATGCTCTCGGTAAAGATCTGCGGGTCGGAGCTGCGCGCCAGCTTTGCCAGCTTCGGGTCGGCCAGCAGACGGTCATGCAGGGCAGTAAGCAGCACCCGGTCGGCATTGGTGAACTCGCCCTTGAACTTCTCATTGATCTTCAAAATGATCTCGTCCAGCGGCTCCTTGGGGTCGTGGCCGAGAGCGCCTTTCTGGGTGACTGGCTCGTAGACGCCTTTGGCGTGTTCCAGCTCGATGGCACCGGCAAAGGTCTTTTGCAACTTGTAATACTCCAACTGCAATTTGCCCTCCAGATCCAGCGGAGAGACCTCGTCCGGCGGCAACAGCTTGAGCAGGTAGGCACAGAATACGTTCTCCTTGTGCAGCTTTTCATCGAACATCCGCGCCACCTGTGAAACGTAGCCGTACCACTTGACAAGGCTGCGCAGCAGGCGGCGGAACTGGTACCGCTCGGCCTGCGTTTTCTGGTTGTAGCGGTCTGCTACGGGCTTTAAAACGCTGCTCATGCGGCCCACGGCATTTTTATCCTGCTTGGTGCTGCGGAAATACTCCTTAGCAAAGGCTTCCACGTCTGCATCGGAATAAACGGCAAAGCTCCGCAGCTCCTTCTGGGTCTTGTAAATGAGGTCGGTGTTGACCTCCTGCTCCAGAAACGTCTCCTGATAAAAGGGCTGGAATGCCTCCCGGATGTCCTCTGCCTTGTTCACGAAATCCAGCACAAAGGTGTCGGTTTTGCCGGGGCAGGTGCGGTTCAGGCGGGAGAGGGTCTGCACTGCCTTGACGCCCTTTAACTTTTTGTCCACGATCATGGTGTGGAGCAGCGGTTCGTCAAAACCGGTCTGGTATTTTTCTGCCACGATGAGCACATTGAAGTTGTTGTGGAACTCCTTTTTGGTCTGGCTCTCCGCAATGTGGCTGCCGTCAGTGCGGACGTTCAGGGACTGCTCCGTATACTCCACACCGCCGTCCGGTACGGCACCGGAAAACGCCGCTAAGATCTGCACATCGTCATAGCCCTGCTCGGCAATGTAGCGCTTGACCTCGTGGAAGTACCGCACCGCCGCCAATCGGGAGGAGGTGACCACCATCATTTTGCCCCGTCCGCCGATCTTGTGGCTGGTGGTCTCCCGGAAGGTTTCTACAATGATCTTTGCCTTCTGGCTGATGTTGTAGGGGTGCAGCTCTTCATACTTGCGGATGAGCTTTGCCGCCCGGCTGGCGGGCAGGTCGGGGTTGTCCGGGATGGTCTTGGCAATCTTGAAGCAGGTGGAATAGGTCATGTAGTTTTGCAGCACATCCAGAATGAACCCTTCCTCGATAGCCTGACGCATACTGTAAATGTGGAAGGGGTGGTGGCTGCCGTCCGGGTACTCGGTGCCGAACAGTTCCAGCGTGGCGGCTTTTGGGGTGGCGGTAAAGGCAAAGAAAGATAGGTTCTTGTGCCGTCCGTGGGAGGTTAACTCCTTCACCAGTGCATCCTCCGGGTCGATCTCGTCCTCCGCTTTGCCTTCCAGCTCGGCATATTCCCGCAGTGCGTCCTCGGTGTCGGCAAGGGCGGCTTTCAGTTTCAGGGCAGAGGTGCCGGTCTGGGAGGAGTGCGCTTCGTCGATGATAACGGCATAGTTCTTCCCGGCGGTCTTGTTCACCTCGGTGTAGATGACCGGGAACTTTTGCAGCGTGGTGATGATGATGCGTGCGCCGTTGTTGATGGCATCCCGCAGGTCGCCGGAGTTTTTGTCTTCGCCGATGGCCTCCACCGCACCCAGCGTATGGTCGAAGCCGGAGATGGTCTCCTGCAGCTGTGCATCCAGCACGGTGCGGTCAGTCACCACGATGACACTGGCAAACACGGGCTTGTTCTCGGTGTTGAACAGGGAAGCCAGCCGGTACGCCGTCCAAGCAATGGAGTTGGACTTGCCCGACCCGGCGCTGTGCTGGATGAGATAGTGCTGTCCGGCACCCTTCTGCCGCACATCTGCCACCAGCTTGCGCACCACGTCCAGCTGATGGTACCGGGGAAAAATCAGGGTCTTGCCGTCCTGCAGGCTCATGAACTTTTGCAGGATGTCCATCATGCTGTCCTTCTGGAACACTTCTTCCCAGAGGTAGGCGGTAAGGTAGCCGCTGGGGTTGGGCGGGTTGCCTGCACCGCCGTCCCGCCCGGCACCGTTGGAGCCTTGATTGAAGGGCAGAAAGCGGGTTTCCTTGCCCGCCAGCCGGGTGGCCATCCACACCTCGGTCAGGTCTACGCAAAAGTAGCCCAGAATGCGCTTGTTGAACTGGAAACACACCTCCCGGGGGTCCCGGTCGTGCATCCATTGCTGCTTGGCGTTTTCCACAGTCTGCCCGGTGAACTGGTTCTTTAGCTCAAAGGCGAACACCGGGATGCCGTTTACCGCCAGCACCATGTCCACCGAGTTGTGGGTGGTGTCGGAGTAGAACCACTGCCGGTTGCAGGTGATCTCGTTTTGGGCGTAGCGCTGGGCGTCCTTCTGGTTCAGCGCGGATTCCGGCTGAAAATAGCACACCCGGAACCGCCGTCCCCGGTGCTTGAACCCATGCCGCAGCACCGAAAGCAGTCCGTCCGCATCGCAGGCATTGTTAAAGGCCGTGCAGAACTTCCGCACCGGGTTTACCGGGTTCTGCTTTTCAAAAAATGCCCACTCGTTGGGCTGGGTCTTTTGCACAAAGCGGATCAGGGTATCCACAAACAGCCCCAGCTTGGGGTCGTAGCAATCCCCGTTTCGGGTGTAGCCGCCGGCAGGGGAGAGCATCGCCGCCGCAATGTCCGATTCAAACTGCTTTTCGGTGGTGTTGAGGGGCATGGTTAGACCTCCTTATTTATAGTAGTTAATAAACCTTTTTAGAATCTGCAATGGGAAAAAATACCAATAAAAGATTGCTTTGGACGATATAGGTTATGGACACAATCAATTGTATCAAAGTGTAAAAGCTTTTCATTTTCTCTTGGATGATCTCTTGGAGCAAGCTCTTTAATTGAGAAACTAATATTGTATTCATAAAAATTAAAGCACTTATCATATAGGCCAAGGTGGATGGAGTTCACATGACCTGATGTGAAGTTTGTAAGCCTAGAACCATGAATCTGGTAGCACTCATCCGGGCGAATAGCAGAGTTTTCGTCAAAAGAATAGATGTCTTCATTGACTTTAATGTATTTTAGAATACCGATAGAACTTCCGATATTAGATAAACAAAGGTAGTCCCATCGGTAAAGTGGCGTGGAAACGTCATCTTCATCGAAGTCGTTTTCATCGTCAAGCATATAAATGTATCGTTGAGAATTCCATTCACTCCGCTTGACTTCCGATGGATGAACAATAACTAAATAAGGTTTTATTTCCTGAAGATGCTCTGAAATGTCTTTCTTTCGCTCGTGTTTAATAGTCAGAATTACACCAATAAGAGTAAATAATCCGCCGATAATACCGGAAAACAGTGGAACCCAAATGTCACGGAGCATATCATAATTGAAAAGAGTGGACATATCTTGTACCTTTTATTCTATAATCTCATAAATCAAAATTTTCTTCTATCGTCGATGGTGCAATTGAAAAAGTTAAACTTTTCTTGGTTTGCACGGTAGTAGCCTTCTGCTGTTCTAGTGAGCTTTGTGCATAGATTGACGATATTGATATCAAGCCGACGATAAATAACTTGCTGATTGTCTCCATAATGAACGGAACTTGTGTCTCCCGAAAAGATACTTCCAATGATTAAATTGAATTCGTCAACTTTACAGCGGGAATCTTTGACCTTGGAGGAATCAATATTGGGGTTTCCTTGATGAAAAAATGAGTTTCGTAGATTATAGAGAACTTCACCACTTAAATAAGGCATATCGTCCCCATAAGGACTGTCGTCTTTTTCATAGGCACTAATATATTTGTTTGTCCATTTGATATATCTTTTCGTGGTGTTGTCTGTTGGGTACGCTGCTTTTCCGCAAATGTCAGGAAGTGTAAGTGCCATTCCAAGTGCAGAGAGAAAACATTCGTTTTCTAAGCAGATATTTATTTCCTTGACAATTTGCTCAATCATTGATTTTGCTCGCTTTCGACAATTCATCAAGATGCTGAAGCATATTTAATGACATAAAAACTTGTCGATGACATTGCAATATTTGAAGGGTATCTGCACCAGCAATAAAAGAAAGATCGTTTTGCCCCAATAGGAATTTTCGGCCATCATATTTTTGTGGCCGCGATCCTAAAAGATGGCTGGGAGTAATTTCTATTAAAATCGTAGGGGATAATGGAAATAAAATGAGAGAATTTGGATCTTTTAAGGTGTTATCTTCAAAAGAAAAAGATTTTGTAACACAGTTTTTTCGGCATACAGGATTATCACTTGTTATAAATTGAAGCTGAGTTGTATTTTGATAAACAATCCAAATCTTATCAAGTAATGCATTGGTTCGTTCTTCTTGTCGGTTGACGTCAGACATGGACTGCATAAAAATATCCTTGATTTCATCCTTGGAAAAGTCAGCATTGTCTAAAGCGTTTAATAGAAGGGAATGCAGAAATGGTGGAAATGAGGATTTAAGCATTGATTGTGCTTCTTTCTTTCCTCGCTCTATGGATTTTTGACCAATCTGTATGGATTTCTCTAATGCCTGAGGACTGCGGAAAATTTGATGGCAAATAAATACAGAAAGATTGCATTTATCTTCATGACTTAAAACAACAGCAGCGTTTTGAGATGATTCAATATTGCTAATGATATTAGATAATTCTGTGCCGCAGAAAGGTTCAATTACTTCGGCAAAGTAATTTTCCCAATAATTTGGAGTATCCTTCCTGCAATCAAATTCGTAAACGTTTTTTACAAAACCTACATTTTTAACGGACTGTGTTGTTGCAAAAAAGTTGCGTCCGTCCTTTTTTCGTATCCCGACCCCAATTTGATAGTTCTTGTTTTCAGTGAGTGTAGCAAATCTTCGGAGATATGCTTGAGGAACAATATGTTGATTAACGGTAGGCTTTTTCTTGCTACACACATTTTACACCTCCCTCTTTCCCGTTACAACCTCATAAATCAAACTTTTCTTATAGCTTTCCAGCTCTTTTACCAGCTGCTCCTTCTTCTCAATTAGCCCGTCAATTTCGGCACATTTGGCGTCAAGATAGGCGGTAATCTCCCTCTGCTCAGAAATACTTGGGACAATACAAGAAATATTTCCCTGAGTTGTGGAATTTATAATCTGAATAACGTTTCCGTTTGCAAGAAGCATATATTGCTCTTCTTGAAAAATGGTTAAATACCAGCCGTATTTCCAATACATTCGTGCATTAAATATTAAAGCGTTGATTTGTTGATTGCAAGCACATGGAATGAGCGAGTAACCGCAATTTCCAATGCGGCTTCCAATACAACCGACATAAACAGTATTTGAAGGGAGAATTCGAGCAACGGAACAACCTTCTTCGGTTAAAAATTCAGCTGTTGTCTCAATAGAAGAAGAGAAACCAAGATTATCTGGTTTTATCCAAGGCGTACCAGCAATTGAAGAATAAAAACTTTCGGAAGATGTTTTTGAAGGGGTGCTTCCAGTTTGAATTGCGGCAAGACGCTTGAGCGGACAAATAGACCATTCTGCTGGAATCTCCCCAATCCACTCAACCCCGCTATCCTTCATCTCCCGCTCACCGCGCACACCTTTGGTAACAGCCTGCGTAATAACCGCCTGTTTGAGCTTTTTGTATTCCTCAATGCTGGCACGAATATGGAAAAGCATTTCATTGATTTTGTCGCATTGGATATTTAAGTGGTTGGCGATAAGTAGCTGCTCACCGTAGGATGGAAATGGGATACGACAGTCGTATAATTTTTGATTGTTAATACATGGGATGGTTCCCGCATTGTCAAACCATGTCATGTCGATACAAGTGAAGAGATAATAGGAAAACTCAGAGGAGATATTCTTGGGTACAAGACCTTGACAGTTATTATCTACACAACAATCAAGCGAGCAAAGAGAACGATTATTCTTTCGCATAGCTTCACCAATTTTGGCAAAGAGAATGCTACCTTTTGGGATGATTGAAAAGTGCTGTGATTTAACAATGTCCGATGAAATATAATTGGCTGAAGTATGAAGATAGTGCCCGGAACTGCTAATGTCGCTCGCTTTGCAAACTGGAAAGTCGCCAGTGGATTGACCTTGCAATTCGGGTTTGAAACCGCTGCCAGAGATAATGGAGAAATGCGTTTTGATGCGATGAATCTCCCACCCCTCCGGAATCTCCCCAATCCATTCAATGCCGCTGTCTTTCATTTTACGCATTTCCTGCACCATGCTTTCCGTATTCTGCAACCAGATAGTTGACGATTGCACTGCAAGTAACTATCATAAATTTTGCTTCTTCAAAAGTGACGGTGCTTTCGGTTTCACGCTCGGCATGGCGAATGCCGCCTTCATCGGAAGCGTAGCCGTATAAGGCTAAAATAGCAGATTTTAAGCTGCCGTGGATGTTCATGCCATTGGCAATTAAACCATTGAGTGCATCTTTTAATGCAGCCTTTTCGCTGCCAGAAATAACCTTGCAGACAGATTCGACAGCACTGATACTTTCTTTAACGCAGTTTTTGTAATCGGGATGTTCTCTATCGGACAAGAAACCAAGGGCTTTTTGAAGCTGTGTGCGAGCACCATCAAAAGGAGTTTTACAGGCTTGTTCTATTTCACGGATTTCAAGCTCATCTGTGATAGGAACAATTTGATCAGAAACAAAGCGGTAGCCAACATATTCTTGACGGAACAACATATTAAATGCATTTTTCCACGTTGTTTTAATAAGAGGAACGGAACGATGAGTAACCCAATAATAACAGTATTCAATAACATCTAAAACTTCATTATAAGGTGCCTGAGCGATAACATTATCAATTCGATAAAACTCGCGATCCCATCGAATTATATCGGATGGGTGAAGAAATACTGAATAACCGAGAACGTCTGCACGCAAGGCTTTGCAAAAATCGCTTCCCATGTTTGATGCAGGGCCTTGGTACATCCCAACACTATACTCATCTTGGTTAGAAAAAATATAATCTAATAATTTGAAAAGCTGATTGCTGATTTGTGTTCGTGTATGATCATCAAATTCGTTCAATTGAACTGTAGTTATACAAGTGGGTTTTCCAATTCGCTCACTAAATCCACCGCGAACCTTAATCATGCTTTTCCGTTCGTTTTCACTCATTTGAGAATCCTTTCCGTAAACTTGTGAAAATTCTGCACAAGTTTAGTAAATAAAAGTAGAGGAAGCAGTTTCCAAAATGGAAACAACTCAAATCAGGCTTTATGAAACAGCTCTGCCAGCCCGGCGGAGATATCCTGTTCCAGTGCGGTGATGCGCGCCACGATATCCTCCACGGCTTCCGGTGCCTGATACTCGTAGAAATAGCGGGTCATGGGGATCTCGTAGCCCACCTTGGTTTTGCTGTGGTCGATCCATGCGTCGGGGGCGTAGGGCAGAACTTCCCGGGCAAAGTAGGCGTCAATATCCTGTACCAGCGGCACGTTTTCGGTGTCCCGCAGGCTGGTGTCTGGCACAGGCTTGCCGCGCTTCAGGATAACGTTGCCTGCCTCGTCCCGCTGGGGGCGCTCCACCACGATCTTGTTGTAGCCGAACTCCACGCTCTCGAACACCTTGCTCTCGCAGTAGATGCCGTTTTTGTCGCCGTACACCTTGCCGTTGGCAAACTCGCCGTAGGCGGTGACGATCAGCTTCCGGCAGGCATCGGTAATGTCGTTGCGCTTGGTGCCGATGCTCTTGCGGCGTGGCTCGAAGCAGTGGCTGGCGTCAATAAGCTGCACCCTGTTCGCACGGTGGGCGGGCTTATCCTTGCTGAGCACCCAGATGTAGGTGGAGATGCCGGTGTTCATGAACATATCGGTGGAAAGCTGGATGATACAGTCCAGCCAGTCGTTTTCCAGAATATACTGCCGGATGTTGCTGGGCCCGCTGCCGGCATCGCCGCTGAACAGGGGAGAGCCGTTCTGGATGATCGCCATCTTGCCCTCGTTTGCCAGCTTGGCAAGGCCGTTCAGCACAAAAAGCTGCTGACCATCGCTGATCTTGGGCAGACCGGGCTCAAAACGCCCCATCTTGCCCCGGGCGGCCTCGGCTTCCACCGCCTTCTGCTCCCGCTTCCAGTCAATGCCAAAGGGCGGGTTGGAGATGATGTACTGGAAGGTGAATCCGGGAAACTGATCTTCCGACAAAGTATCACCGAACCGCATATTGTTGGGGTCGCCGCCCCGAATCATCATGTCCGCCTTGGCGATGGCAAAGGTGGAGGGATTGAACTCCTGCCCGAAGCAGGTCACCTCAATGTCGCTGTTCAGCTCGTGGATGCGCTCCTCCATGCAGCTCAGCATCTGGCTGGTTCCCATGGCCATATCGTAAACGGTCATGCTGCTGGTGTCGAGGTCGGCTTCGGACAGCAGCAGGTCGGTCATCAGGTAGATGATGTCCCGGCTGGTGAAGTGCGCTCCGGCTTCCTCGCCAAAGCTCTCGGAGAACCGCCGCACCAAGTCCTCAAAGATATAGCCGCAGTCCACGGCGCTGATCTTGTCCGGGCCGAGATAGCCCTTCTCGGAGCCAAACTCCTTGATAACGAGGTAGAGGGTGTTGCTCTCCACCATCCGCTTGATGATGTTGTCAAAGTCGAACTTTGCCAGCACGTCCTGTGCGTTGGCAGAAAAGCCGGACAGGTAATCCCGGAAGTTGGACTCAATGTTGTCCGGGTCTGCCAGCAGGGTCTCGAAGGTGAACCGGCTGGTGTTATAGAACTGGTAGCCGGAGGCCGTCTGCAAAAATCCGTCGATGACCTGCAGCTTTTTCATCTTTTCGTAGGTGTCCAGCACTGCCTGATGGGTGGGCAGCAGGCAGTCGTGGAACCGCTTCACCACGGTCATGGGCAGAATGACCAGACCGTACTCGTGGGGCTTGAACGGCCCACGCAGCATATCGGCTACGTTCCAGATCATGGCGGCTTTTTCGGCAATGTTGGCACCTACGGCGGTGATCTTATCGTTTGGCATACGTTGCTCCTTATTTTTTGTGATAGGTGGACATCCTGATTTTACAACAATGGGTGTCCTATAAATTGGATGGCAGGACGTTTTTCCAGAAAAAATGATTTTTGCACCTATTGTACCACGGATTTTGCGGAATGACTATATTTTGCCAAAAAGAAATGCCCGCCTGAAAATCAGACGGGCGGTGGAGAATCAATATGGAAAATTCTTAATCTTCGCACAGAAGGTCGTTGCTGTGCATGAATTCAACAAAGTTGAAGATGATTTTGGCATTTCTTTCCACAATATCAGATTCAGTGAAATCTGTAGCCGTTGCAGCAAGAACAGTTAATTCTTCGATCCTTGTTCCTTCCTTTTTCTGCTTTCTGTTGTTTTCAAAACCTGTGTAGTACTTTACTTTATCGCTAAAGCGATAGTCAGAGGCACGAATATTGATTCGTTTTTCTAACAACGCCTTATTTCCGAGGCTTTCGATATTTCTCGGATTGGAAAGTGAATGCTCTTTTTCCTGGCGGCTGCGTGCATAGATGTGTTCAATTTCCAATACGCTTTCAAGCGACAAAAGTTTCTGATGTGAATTCTGAAATGCCCACCAAGTCAACATTGCTTTTGTAATAGCTCGATTATTGCTGAACACATAGTTGTTGAAGGCATTCTGCAATTGCTGTGTATGGAACAGGTAATCCGTAAATTGAACCGGCTGTCTATTCACAAGATTGATCATCTCTGCAAAAATTGGTGTGCGAAGTGCGTTGACACCTGGATTGGTAACAGCGTATGCCCAGATGAAGGCTGTGATTTTATTCAAAAATCCGTAAAAACAATCATCATCAAGGAACCCGTTGGAATCCCGGTTGGCCATATAATACACAGAAACGAAATATGTCCACATACCGTTGGGCGCATAGTTCAATACAAAAAGCCGCCGAAGAACTTTATCGGAGAAACGTTCAACGTTTTGATTCTGCACATCGTTCCAGAAATTGGCCAGATCAATCAGGTTTTCAAAGGTCTGATCATTCTTTAATAAGCTATATGCATTCCGTTCGTAGAATTTGCGCAATGCCTCTGTTGTCGAGGATTTGATTCCCTGCTTTGCACGCTCGTAATACATATACCGGGTGAAAAGCTCATCCATCGGGGTGCCGGTAAGGGGGTGGAAAATAGAGTCGCACAATACCTCAAGATCTTTCCATTTCTGGATAAAAACTTCACGTTCACCCTTGGCAGAGTAGTATTTATAAAACTGCGCCTTGAAGATATCTGCGTCTGATAACGGCTTTCCTCTATCGTTCAGCGTCGAGAAGATCCGCAATGCAGTATCCTGGGATTCTGCTTCGATTGGGAGGAGGATGCAATTATTCATGATCCGGATTGGGAAGAAGGAAAACCAATCAGGGTAGGTGTTCAAAAAATCCACGATTTTCTGCTGAAAGAAGCGGTAATTGTTAGCATAGCTGCTTTTTTCGTTTTCAGAGACTTTTCCTGTTTTCAGGATGTTTAAAAATTCCCCTTTTTCTTTGTCGGTAGCAACTTCTGAGTCGATTTTCAAAGCTGATTTGTCAGGGTCACCGAATTCATCAGTCTTCCAGATACACTGCTCAATGAATTTGCTAGTTTTAACAGCCTTGTCGTTCTTCATGCTTCCATACTTTTCATAGAACGCTCGAAGCAACAACATCAATGTTGTTAGGCGTTGTTGACCATCAATGATTTCCAATTTTCCATCATCGTTTTTGAATGTGACGATCGGCCCTAGAAAGTATTCATCACTATCGCTTTTAAATTTGTCACAATCGTTATCAGGAAATGCAAATAGGAACAAATCGTCCCAGAGTGTCTGACATTCCTTCTCGCCCCAGGCATAAGGCCGCTGATAGTCAGGAATAAGAAAGTCGGCTTTCTTTTCGCTAAAGAGCGCTTTAACACTTTTCTGATCAATATTTAATTTTGACATCCAGTGCCTCCTATATGAAAGACAAAGACTTCTCTATGAAATTTGAGCAGGTTACATACGATCCGTCAAATCATCTGAAAATGCTTTAATGCCTCCACAATCGCATCCTCTTTTTCCTTCGGACACTGGGGCTGCTTGGCGTTTTCACTTTTCGCTTTGTGGTAATTCTCTCGCTCGATGATGCCATACTTCTGCTTCACCTGTGCGATATAGAGATTGGATACCTTCAACTGATGGTGCTCCCACACATAATCCCGAATCTGATCGTAAGTCGCCTTGCTTTCCGTAGCAGTCACATCCAGCTCCTCCATGTTAACGTCCACTTCGATGTGTCGCTCGACATTGAGCTTGGTCAAAAGGAGGACCGCTTCCACGTGTGTCGTCGCTAGAATCGGAACACATGGATTCAGCCTCGT
>ULSZ01036493.1_pt1 | contig 11954 bp, 10 predicted proteins | sample 1957151 | NCBI WGS metagenome assembly ULSZ01 (sample SAMEA4835721, study PRJEB28245) | human gut metagenome | biome: gut microbiome; material: fecal sample | place: Denmark | collected 2008
TTCCACTCTCCACTGAACTCCGGGAAACGCAAAGGTGGAACATTAAGGACTTTATTGTCGTTATTATTTGCCATAGTTATTTTTAATCTCTAATCAAATTTCGTTATGCTGCAAGAAAAACTGCTACGATATGTAGCAGTTTCAATATGCGTTTAAGTCTTATCCTTACTCTTTATCGGGGTTAATATCAAAAGGCAACAAGTTGTCGCCATTATTGAAACGGTCGAAATCGGAGCTAAACAAACGGTCTTGAACGATACGGTATTTCTCGAATTCCGATTCGGCAAATTCCTTGGCGAACTCTGCCGTAATCTTTCCTGCATCGGCTAATATCGCATCACCTCCGGCTTCGAGGATGATGTCAATACGTTTTGCCCAATCTTCCATAGTCATCGGAATGTGACGTTTCGCCATTCGTTCTGCTAAATCAAGAACAGCATTGACTAATTGCGCCATATTTTCCAACTCGTTTTCTTTCAGATAGTTTTTTGCTATAACCACATCGGGCTTCACTATCTTTCCGTCAGGAGCATTTTCCCAAGAGGTAAGCCCCATGTGTTCTTTCTCGGAGTTTGCACGTTGCACGATAAGTTCGGCAGCCGTATGCCCATGTACGGCATAGTGCATTTTGTTCTGAACCTTTTTGAAGAACAGCCGTGTAGTGGGCGCATCGCGATTGTAGTCAATGGCAGTGGCGTAAATATCGGTGAGTTTTTGGTAGAAACGGCGTTCACTCAATCGTATCTCACGGACTTCAGCCAACAAGTGTTCAAAATAATCCTCACCGATAAAAGAACCGTTTTCCATGCGTTTCTTGTCTATGACATAACCACGGATGGCAAATTGGCGCAACACATAGGTACACCATTGGCGGAATTGGGTGGCACGAATGGAATTGACACGGTAGCCCACAGAGATGATAGCATCAAGATTATAGTATTGTACTTCTTTAGTCTGCGTTTTTCCGTCTATAGCCCCATGCTCGGTGGTATGTGCAATTTTTGCACATACCACTTCCTTATCCAATTCACAAGTGTCGAAAATATTCTTCAAGTGCTTGGTAACAACCGTTCTATCCACATCAAAAAGAGTGGCAATAGCTTTTTGTGTCGCCCAAATGCTTTCATCTTTATACAACACTTCAACCCCTTGCTCTTTGTCTGCGACAGTAAATATCAAGAACTCCGCTGTGCTGTTTCTTATCTCGAACTTTTTAGCCATAATCTTACCCTCTTCGTTTTATTCTACAATTCCCAGTTCACGGAGGTAGCCTTCAATCTCTTTGTCAAGGTCAGCACGTTTGGCTTCCAATTCCTTGATTTCAGCCATGACAGCCTTAATATCGATAGGCTCTTCCTCTTCAAAGGTATCCACATAACGGGGAATGTTCAAATTGTAGTCGTTATCGGCTACTTCCTGCAAGGTGGCGAGGTGGCTGTACTTTTCTATCTCGGTGCGATTACGGTAAGTATCTACAATCTTGTCGATATGCTCCTTGCGTAGTTTGTTTTGGGTCTTGACCTTTTCAAACTCCTTGCTTGCGTCAATAAACAAAATATTATCGTCCTCCTTGCGGCATTTCTTCATCACGAGAATACAAGTAGGAATGGAAGTGCCGTAGAAGATATTGGCCGGCAAGCCGATAATTGCGTCAATGCAGTTCTTCTTCTCGATAAGGAAACGGCGGATAACGCCCTCGGCATTACCACGGAACAATACACCATGCGGTACAACGCAAGCCATTGTACCACCATCCACAAGATGATAGAGCATGTGCAGTATAAAGGCATAGTCAGCTGTCTTGCGCGGAGCAAGGCGACCGACACGGCTGAAACGGTCATCATTGTTGAACTTGTCGGCGGCACTCCACTCTGCGGAGAAAGGAGGATTGGCAACCACGGCATCGAACTGGGTGTCACCGAAAGCGTCCGCCTCTAAGGTGTCGCCATTCTCTATTTGGAAATTACTGAACTTGATACCATGCAGCAACATATTCATACGGCACAAGTTGTAAGTAGTGGGGTTTTTCTCCTGCCCGAATATCTCGTATGCCCGTCCCGTATGAGCTGCACGAATAAGCAGTGAACCCGAACCGCAAGTAGGGTCATATACATTGCGTAAGCGAGTATGTCCGATAGTCACTATCTCGGCAAGAATCTGGCTCACTTCTTGCGGTGTATAAAATTCTCCGGCTTTCTTGCCCGCTCCAGCGGCAAACTGAGAAATCATATATTCATAAGCATCGCCGAGAATATCTATCTGCGTAGCTTCGTCCGCTCCGAAGTCAATGCCGTTCAAAGCAATCAGTACATTGGATATGAGCGTATTCTTGTCATCGGTAGTTTTGCCGAGCTTGGGCGAAGCAAGGTCTATGTCTGAAAACAAACCTCCAAAATCGTCCTCACTCTCTTGTCCGAGCGTGCTGTCCTCAATGCGCTTCAGCGAACGTTCGAGAGAGGGAATAATATTCTCCTTGCGCTTAATTGCGTCAATGATAGAGGTGAAGAGATATTGCGGCTCTACAAAATAACCGATATTTTCCAAACACTGCTTCTTGACTTCCTCTTGAAGTTCAAGGGCATCTTCTTCGCCTGACTGCCACAACTGTTTGAAAGTGATTTCGTCATCTTCAAGCGCACGGTCGGCATAGTTCTCTATTTTTTCAGAAAGGTACTTATAAAAGATAAAGCCCAACGAGAAGTACATAAATTCGTTGGCTGACATATTGCCGCGCAGGTTGTTGGCAACCTCCCAAAGCTGGGCGCGGAGTTTTTGTTGGAGTTCTTCACTCATGTTCTTAAACAGTTTTGTTTTCTACAATGTTTATTTCATTATCAGCTTCTTTTTCAAAGGCTGTCCTTAAGTCATCTAATATTTTTCCGTTGTACGAGAAATACTTGCTCCCCTGATAGGCATTTGAAGGTGTTCTCTTTTCTTCCGGAAGAAACGTACCGACAAAAGGAGACAATTTGTAAATTCGTCCGTCATATTCGATGGAATCATCACTTGCAACTTTCACTTTCAGATTGGTAGGGATAAAAGTAATATATTCACCTATCTTGATATGTACCATGCTGAATTTGAATCGCTCCCGTTTTTTCGGTCGAGAAAATTCTGATTTCTTTTCTTTCTTTTCGGGGTGCGCTATAATAGGTTTATTGTCCTCATATTCAGTTATGACCGCATCGTCAATTGTCAAAGCGATGTCTCTGAAAATATCAAGAGCCACTTTGGGGTCAACATTAAAGAATTCCCTATTTTGCCGAATACGCAAGTCTGTCAATCGGTCTATTGTCTTATGCACAAGTCTTTCAACCTCATTGAATTTAGAAGTCTTCATCGTGGCAAAGATTTCAAAAGGCAACGGCACAGCGGTATTGTCCAACTCCTTTGAACGAATGTCAACGGGGCGAGTACTTTTACCTATTTTCACCCAATCCTCTCGAAAACTGGGATTAGTCAGTATATAAACATAGCCGGGGTCATTTGTTTTCATACGCCATCTTTTAGTCCCAAGAAAATGTTCTGATAATATTGCGCAGACGGTCGAGAATACGGTTCACGGTTCTGCGCGTCTTTAGCAAGCCGAGGTGCTTCTCCTTGACTGCTGTTTGAATGATTTCGGGTTGCACTTTTTGTGAGAAGTCATACTCCGAGAGGAAACGGTTCAGCAGTTCGGTAGGCAACTGCTCATCTTCCGCAAGGCGGTCAATGGCTTTGCCTTTTTCCTGACGGATATATTGGTTGAGCCGTTCTTCGAGGTCAACAGAACCATCCGCTTTCTTCTTGCGCTCCACGAAGCCCTCCTTGTCTTCATCTACATTCTGGCGGATAAAGCCGTCAATCAGTTGCGACTTGCTGCGCAGCTCGGCATCTTTAATCATTGTGTCGATGATATGGCGGCGTTGTTCCTCATAGTTTTCACTGAACGGATTGAGTTCTGCAATCAGCTCGAGGATATAAGCCACATTGATAATGTCGCTGTGCAACAGTTCAAGACAGAAGTCGATGTCTTCAAGTCCTATTTCGTCTTCGGTGGAATTATCCTCAATGGAAGTACCGCCTACGGTAGTGCTGTCAAGGAACGTGTCGTGAATGTCGAGGTACTTACTTCGGAAGTCGTTGTACTGTTGTTCGGATATGCCCAATTCGGGGTCATCCTCCGAATAGTCCTCGTAGATTTGTATCTCCGCATGTTTCTTTATCAACTCACGGAAAGCGAGAATGAAGTCGCGCTTTTCGGGTTCGGTCTTCAACGCATCGACAGCCGCAGTGTCGGGATATTTGGCAAGGAAATCTTTGGCGATGTCGGCATATTCCTTTTTCACCACCTCGAAAGCCTCGCGGATGATAGTGCCCGTACCCCCGTTGCTGAACAGTTTTATGGATTCGTCCACATTGCTCTTGAGGTCGCGGAAACAGACAATCTTACCAAAACGTTTGCGCTCGTTGAATACACGGTTGGTACGTGAGAACGCTTGCAACAATCCGTGGTATTCCAAATTCTTATCCACATACAACGTGTTCAGCTTCTTGGAATCGAAGCCCGTGAGGAACATACCCACGACCAAACAAAGGTCGAGCGGTTTCATGTCGGTTTTCTTCTTTTTCAACCGCAGATTGACATCATCGTAGTAAGCACGGAAATTCTCGATGGAGAAATTCGTACCGAACATTTGGTTGTAGTCGTTGATGATTTCCTGCATATCGTCAGCCTCCGGCACGGATTCGCTGACAAAACCGCTGTTCATGCCCGTCAGTTCATCGTCCTCGTTAGGGTTAGATGAATAGGTGAAGATTGCACCGATTGAGATTTTAGGATTCAGTTCCTTGAAAATCTTATAGTAACGAATGAGCATCGGCACATTCTGCACGGCAAATAGCGCGTCAAACTCACCGTCAAAGGTGGATTTGCTGAAATTGTTGAGAATGAATTTGGCAATCTCGTGCATACGGCTTTCCTGTCCCGGTGATACCTCCTCGTTGCCGTGGTAGTATTCCACCAAAAAGCCAAGTACATTCTCATCAGCAATGGCATCTTTAATCAGATACTTGTGCAGACACTTGTCGAAGATTTCTTCGGTAGTACGATCGTTCTTAGAGTTCTCCTTGAATATAGGTGTCCCCGTGAAGCCGAATATTTGCGTATTGGTAAAGAAGTTGACAATATTTTTGTGGCTCTCACCGAAATGGCTACGATGACACTCATCGAAAATCATGATGATGCGCGACTTCCTCACTTCATCCAAACGCTTGCTGTACCATTGCTTCGTAACGGCTGCATTGAGTTTCTGAATGTTAGTGATAATGATTTTCGAATCGCTTGAAAGTTTCTTCGTCAGTTCATCGGTGTTGTCCGTACTATCCACTGCACCGGGTTCGAACGCTTCATATTCCGATTGCGTCTGCGTGTCAAGGTCGTGACGGTCCACCACAAACATCACCTTATCCACGCCATCCAACTCCGAAACGAGTTGTGCCGCCTTAAAAGAAGTAAGAGTCTTGCCAGCTCCCGTAGTGTGCCAAATGAAGCCGTTGTCGGTAGAGTTCTGCACCTTATCCAAAATCTCCTCCACGGCATAGAACTGATAGGGGCGCAACACCATCAGACATTTGTCACCCTCATGAAGCACGATGTATTTGCTAATCATCTTACCAAGGGTACATTTATCAAAGAACATTGCTGCAAACAGACTGAGGTCGTTGAAGGGGTTGTTATCCTTGTCCGTCCAATTGAAAGTAAACTTGTAGCCTTGATTGGGGTTGTTGGCGAAATAGCGGGTGTTTACACCGTTGGAGATAACGAAAACCTGTATATAGTCGAACAAGCCATGAAACGATGTCTTATGGTAGCGTTGCACTTGGTCGTAGGCTTGGCGCAGTTCCACCCCTCGCTTTTTTAATTCGATTTGCACCAACGGCAAACCATTTACCAATATCGTCACATCATAGCGGCATTTCTTCCTGCCCTCAATGGTGATTTGGTTTGATACCTGAAACTCATTCTGACACCATTGTTTCTTATTGAGAAATTCCACCCACACACGTTCCCCATTTTCGGTTTCGAGTGGATAGAGGTCGCGCAGTTTCTTGGATTTTTCAAAGCGTGAGCCGCCCTCCAAATGAAGCAAAATCTTTTCAAACTCCGATTCGGTGAAATGTTCACGCCCTATTTCCGCAAGTTGTTTGCGATTATGTTTTTCGAGCTGGCATTTGAAATTATCGCGAAGATTGCTTTCTTCTTCAATCTTCACGTATTCATAGCTCATTTGTTCAAGAGCATGAATCAGAGCATTTTCAAGTGCGGCTTCACTTTGTACAGCCATGGTTTATATTAAAGCGAAAACTCCTTCGCTATCCCTGCGAGGCTGACCAAAGCCTATAAGACAACGAAGGAGTTTCATATGTTGTTTTAATTGCTTTCTCAGGTCATTAGCAGTCCGATAATGAGTGCAAAGGTAGCAATTTTTATCAGTTTTTCCTTGCGCATTTGAATAAACAGTATAAGAGAAGAGAGAGAGTTTATTATGTGTAACCCTATATTCACCACAAGGTATCGTTGATTTTGGAATTATCCGACTTTGGAGGATAATCCTGCTCCCTGCAAGGACAAGGCGTTTAGAGTTACTCGAATCGTTTCGGGCAACCCAAAACATACCTTGCGATGTTCTCGGGACAAAGGTACAAAGATTATGAAAAACCAGCGGGAAAATATATTTTCACCGTAGAAAAATTTTTGTTTCACTGTTTGGAAACCTTTGTTTCGATATCGGAAAATTCTTTCTTTGTTTGGTTGCAATTTATCTTATGCTTACTTTTGCCCAAAAACAAAATATGACTGAAACCATCGCATACATTAAGGAATCATTGAGGGATCTATACCCATCCTCCGAGGTCAGCAGCCTAGTTCGTTTAATTATGGAGCGGGTTTGTAATATTCAGCCGCATCATTTTTTATTTTGTAAAGACAAAGAACTGCCAGAAAGCGAAAAAAGCCGAATTCATGACATAGTCGAACGTTTGAAGCAGATGGAGCCTATCCAATACATATTAGGAACGGCCGATTTCTACAGCCTTCAGTTCGAAGTAGACCCGTCCGTCCTGATACCGCGTCCGGAAACAGAAGAACTGGTCGAGCAGGTCATCCTCGACAATGCAGACCAAAAGATCAAGATATTGGATATCGGAACGGGAAGCGGCTGCATAGCCGTCACACTCCGGAAGCATCTGAAAAAAGCAAGCGTGATTGCGACGGACATTTCGGCGGAAGCGCTCGCGACCGCCCGCCGGAATGCCAAACGCAACAACACAACGGTCACTTTCATCCAGACAGATATCCTAGACCCGGAGAAAGCGGAAATGGACATTCCGTTTATTCTGGACGTTATCGTCAGCAATCCGCCCTACATCAAGGAGGAAGAAAAAAAAGACATGGAGCGGAACGTGCTGGACTACGAACCACACCTGGCTCTTTTCGTCCCGGACAACGACCCGCTGCTCTATTATTGGCATATTGCCCATTTCGGAAAGAAAAAACTGAGAAGAAACGGCCGTCTCTACTTCGAAATCAATGCGGCATGCGGCAATATGGTTGTTGAGATGCTGGAGGAAGAAGGCTACAAGAATATCGAATTGATCCAAGACCTGTCCGGCAGGGACCGGATCATAAAAGCACGCAAATGAAACAAATCAGTGAATCTGAAATGCTTCACCGGGCAGCCGCCTACTGTTCTGCCAGCGAACGCTGCATCCAGGATGTCGAAAAGAAAATCAAAGCGGCGGGATTGGCCGGGGAAGAAAGCGGCCGGATCGTTTCCCGCCTGCTACAAGAACGTTTCATCGACGAAAGCCGCTTTGCACGCTATTTCGTAAACGACAAATTACGCTTCAACAAATGGGGACGTGTCAAGATCAACTACGAGATGCAGCGGAAAGGCATTCCGTCCAGTATCCGCTCGGAAGCACTGGAAGGTATCGACGAACAAGAATATCGCTCCATCCTTCTTTCTCTCCTGAAAAGCAAAAAGAAAGTAACCCGTGGTAAGGACGATCGGGAAGTTTACGCCAAACTGCTCCGCTTCGCCGCCGGACGCGGTTTCGAAACAAGGGAAACAAGCCGCTGCCTGAAACAACTGTTCAACGGGAATGACTACGAGGATGATTTTGAATGACCTCCTCAACCTTTTCTATCCCCGCCTCTGCCTGCTTTGCCAGAGGTCTTTGATGGAAGGGGAAGAGCATATTTGCCTGCATTGTTCGAATCATTTGCCCTACACGCATTTTACGGATATGGAGACGAATCCGGTCTGTCTGCTTTTACAGGGAAAAACATCTTTCGTCGCCGCCACCGCTCTGCTCCACTTCACGAAAGGGGGAAGCGGGCAAAAGCTGATCCATTCCTTAAAATATCATGGAAACAAAAAACTCGGATACGAACTGGGACACATGGCTGCTACCACCTACCGGGAGACAGGGCTGTTCGACACCGTCGATCTCCTTTTGCCGGTCCCGCTCCACCCGAAAAGAATGAGGCAAAGAGGTTATAACCAGTCGGAATGGATCGCATACGGCATCCGTTCCGCCACTGGAATCGCGGTCGACACCTCATCCTTGTCCCGCATAAAAAAGACCGAAAGTCAAACCCGCAAGCAGATATTCGAACGATCGGAAAATGTAGAGGACATCTTCCGTGTAGAGAACACCGACACGTTGAAAAACAAACACATTCTACTGGTGGACGATGTTATTACGACCGGTTCCACCATGAACGCCTGTGCAGAAGCCATGAAAGCCATATCCGGCATCCGGATCAGTATTTTAGGCATAGCTGTGGCATAAACTCTCCTTAAACCTGCTATACAATATGTATAGCTTATTTTTTTGAAGAACTACAAGGTTATCTCATTCCCTTTGTCTACCTTTGCAGACTGATATAAACATTTTTATTAGGTTGTATGAAAACACTGGAAAGATTAGTAGCAGAGAGATTATTAAAGATTAAGGCGGTCAAATTGCAGCCGGCCAATCCTTTCACATGGGCATCCGGTTGGAAATCACCAATCTACAACGACAACAGAAAGACACTTTCCTATCCGGAAATCAGAAGTTTCATTAAACTGGAGCTGGCTCGCACAATCAGCGAAAAGTATGAAAATGCCGATGCTATTGCTGGTGTTGCAACCGGAGCAATCGCCCAGGGTGCATTAGTTGCCGACCTACTGGGTCTGCCGTTCGTGTACATCCGTTCAACTCCTAAAGATCATGGATTGGAAAACCTGATTGAAGGCGAACTGAAACCGGGTTCAAAAGTAGTGATTGTAGAAGATTTGGTTTCTACAGGTGGTAGTAGTTTGAAAGCCGTACAGGCTGTCCGTAATTTCGGTTGTGACGTTGCCGGTATGGTTGCCATTTTCACGTATGGTTTCCCTGTTGCAGTAGAGGCTTTCAAAGAGGCAAAAGTTACATTGACGACTCTAAGTAACTATGATGCCGTGCTGGAAGAAGCATTGCGTACAGATTACATTGACGAATCCGAAATCGCAGTCCTTCAGGAATGGCGCAAAGATCCGGCAAACTGGAATCCCGAAACAAAGTAAGTGAAAATGACTGAATTTGTTAGCGAAGTGAAAACGATCCCCTTTAACGAGGATCGTATTTTTAATATGCTGTCCGACCTATCCAACTTAGGAAAGGTGCAGGACCGCATACCTCAAGATAAGATTCAAGATTTCGAGTTTGATAAAGACTCTTGCAGTTTTTCCGTCGCACCGGTAGGCAAGATAACCTTCCAGATCGTGGAACGTGAACCGAACAAGACGATCAAATTCACGACCACGAACTCGCCTGTTCCCCTGTTCCTTTGGATTCAGCTAAAACAGGTAGAAGAGAACGACACACGGATGAAAATAACCGTCCGCGCCGAACTGAATCCGTTTATCAAACCAATGGTATCAAAACCATTGCAGGATGCGATCGATAAAATATCGACCATGTTGGCATCCCTGCCTTATTAAATGTTTTTTTGATGGCTCAGAAACTTTGGGAAAAGAATGTTCAGGTAGACCAGGAAGTGGATACCTTTACGGTAGGCAAAGACCGTGAGATGGATCTCTATCTCGCCAAGTACGACGTGCTCGGCTCGATGGCTCACATCACCATGCTGGAAAGCATCGGGCTGCTTACCAAAGAGGAACTGACGATCTTGCTTGCCGAACTGAAAAATATCTATGCCGTTGCCGACTGTGGCCGGTTTGTAATTGAAGAGGGCGTGGAAGACGTCCACTCGCAGGTGGAATTGATGCTGACACGCAGCCTGGGTGACACAGGGAAAAAGATACACAGCGGACGTTCACGTAACGACCAAGTACTGCTGGATCTGAAGCTGTTCACCCGCGCACAGATTCAGGAAATCGTAGAGTTGGTATCCGACCTGTTCGAGGTGTTGATCTCGCAGAGTAACCGTTATAAGGACGTGCTGCTTCCCGGATATACACATTTACAGATTGCCATGCCGTCATCATTCGGACTTTGGTTCGGCGCCTATGCCGAAAGCCTGACCGATGATTTGCAGATGATGCAGGCTGCTTATAAAGTTTGCAACCGCAACCCGTTGGGCTCTGCGGCCGGATATGGCTCTTCTTTCCCACTGAGACGCCAGATGACAACAGATCTGCTCGGCTTCGACTCGCTCGATTATAATGTCGTTTACGCCCAGATGGGACGTGGCAAAATGGAACGTACCGTAGCTTTTGCCATGGCCGGCATTGCGGCAACCCTTTCCAAACTAGCTTTCGATGCTTGTATGTTCAACAGCCAGAACTTCGGTTTCATCAAGTTGCCGGACCAGTTCACAACAGGATCCAGTATCATGCCGCATAAAAAGAATCCGGACGTGTTCGAGCTGACGCGTGCCAAATGCAACAAGCTGCAAGGATTGCCCCAGCAGATCACACTGATCAGCAACAACCTTCCATCAGGCTATTTCCGCGACCTGCAGATCATAAAGGAAGTATTCCTCCCCTCTTTCGACGAGTTGAAGGATTGCCTTCGCATGGTTACGCACATGATGCGGGAAGTAAAGGTGAACGAGCAGATCTTAGACGATGACAAATATGCACTCCTCTTTAGTGTGGAAGAGGTAAACCGCCTCGTTTTGGAAGGTATGCCTTTCCGTGACGCTTACAAGCAGGTAGGATTGAACATCGAAGCTGGTAAATTCGTCCCTGTCAAGAAAGTTCACCATACGCACGAAGGAAGTATCGGAAATTTATGCAATGACCAGATTTCCGCCTTGATGCAAAATATCATGGACGGTTTCGCGTTTAATAGAGTAAACGAAGCTGAGCAACAGCTGTTATCCTAATAAACGATGAAACGGTTTTTATTTTGCTTACTTATATCATTAGTTTGTTCGTGTTCCAAAATCGAAGAATCGGATATACCCTATGCACCGGTATATTTGGAACTAGACCTGCGCTTCGGCGACAAAGATCTAGTAGGCATATACAATCACAAATCCATCACTAAAGCCCGTACTGCCGGAGAAAAGACGGGCTTTTCCGGTGTTTTGGTTGTATGCGGAATCGACAATTACGGAAATGCGGCCTACTATGCATTTGATCTGTGCTGTCCCCACGAAGCCAAAAAGAATATCATCATAGAAGCCGACAATGCAGGAAAAGCGATTTGCCCGGAATGCGGAACTGAATATGATATCGGCTATGGGACCGGAGCACCGACAAAGGGCGTATCGCAATTTCCATTAAGAAAATATTACATGACTCCAGTATCGTCCGACAGACAGGAATGGGTTGTGAGAAACTAAAAAAATGCGTTACCCTGCATTTTTTTATTCCAAATATTTGCAGAAACAAAAATTTCATCTACCTTTGCACTCGCAAACGAAAACAATGCAACAATGCGGAAGTAGCTCAGTTGGTAGAGCATAACCTTGC
>ULSZ01006056.1_pt1 | contig 11933 bp, 13 predicted proteins | sample 1957151 | NCBI WGS metagenome assembly ULSZ01 (sample SAMEA4835721, study PRJEB28245) | human gut metagenome | biome: gut microbiome; material: fecal sample | place: Denmark | collected 2008
CACCAGCTCGCGCGCGAAGTCGTATGGGGCAAACGTGGTCGCGACCACGGATATGCCCTCCGCCTGCGTGTCCTCCACGCCTCCGCACGCGGCGAGCCCCAGCGCGGCGCAGGCAACTATTATAAAAGTAAGCAATCGTTTCATAAAACCCTCATATACGAAAACTGCGCCCGACGGCAACGCCATCGAGCGCCGGCAGCGCGGGGAGCCAGCCACGCTCCATCCGCCCCGCAGCCCAACATCTGCAAAAGTTAATCAAGGCAAACTCAGTTCACCAACGCTAATTATAATCAAGACCCGCCGATCTGTCAACCAAATCCCCTCCCCTCCACGAGAGGGCGGCTAAAAAGAAAACACCGGCGCGAGCAAAAGCTCACGCCGGTGTGGCAGCGGGAGAAGGATTCGAACCCTCACATACGGAGTCAGAGTCCGCTGTGCTACCTTTACACAATCCCGCTAGGTGCAGATAGTATTATACACGTTTTTCGACGTTTGTCAAGGGTTATTTTTGCGTCTGTTTTTTCCGGTCTAAGGTGTGTTCGCACGCAGTTATGTCGAGGACGTGCCGCACTCGGCGGCACGTCCTGCTTGAGCCTGGGGGAGAGAAGTGAGAAGGATTATGACTCTATTTCGTTTACCAGCGCTTCATGTCGCATGCTGTTGAGTATATTGTTGTACCCCACCGTAAAGCAACGTATGACGGTCTCGCGTGATGCCGCACCCAAATGCGACGTGGTGATGACCTTTTCGAACTTGCACAGCGGGTCTTCCGGGTCTAGCGGCTCCTTTTCCCATACGTCGAGAGCTGCGCCCCATATCTCGCCGGTGCGCAAAGCCTCCACGAGAGCGGCGTCGTCGATGACCGCTCCGCGAGCCTCGTTGACGATTATCGCGTTCTTCTTCATCTTTTTGAACTGCTCCGTACTCATCATGCCGCGAGTCTGTGCTGTCAGCGGGCAATGCAGCGACACGACGTCCGCCTGCTCCAGCAGGGTGTCCTGGTCGACGTATTCGCAGTGGAGCTGCTGTTCCATTTCAACCGGCATACGGTACGGATCTGAATATATCAGCCGGCAGTCCCAGCCCTGGAGGCGCTTCATGACCTCGCGTCCGATGGCTCCGCCGCCGATTATGCCCACGGTCTTGCCTCGCAACTCATACTGGTCATGGCGCCAAGTCCAGCTGTGCCACTCGCCTTTCTTGACCAGGTGGTCTATCTGCGACAGACGGCGCATACACGCGAGCATGAGCGCAATGGTGAATTCAGCCGTAGTGGTGGCGTTCTCTCCGCGGGAATTGCAGACCGGTATTCCCTTCTCATGAGCATAGGCTATGTCCACGTGGTTATAGCCGGTGGCGGGCACGTGTATGAGCTTCAGCCCCGTGGCTGCGTCGATCTCGTCTTTACCTATCTTGTGTATGGATGCAAGAATGTAGTTCGCGTCGGCAAAGTCGCCCTTCTTTCCGTTCTTAACCGGGTAGAGAAAGCGCAAATCCAGTTCCGGCGGGCAGAGCTCCATTATCAGAGTTTCCATTCCCTCTGTGGGCAGTTTCTCACAGTACAGTACAACGTTTTCGCTCATTTTTGTTCCTCCTTGCCTTTCTCAATTCAGCTTCATCGACCCAGTCTCCATAAAACGCAGGTGCCAGGACAGAGCTTCCGCCAGGTCGTGCGGGGTGTGCTTGCCTTCGGAGACTTCAAGCGCGTGCTTATAATAGTCGCGCAGCATGGGCCGGTAATCCGGGTGCGCACAGTTTTCAATCAGCAGTTCAGCCCTCTCGCGGGGGATTTTCCAGCGCAGGTCTGCTATGCCCTGCTCGGTTATTACCACCTGCACGTCGTGCTCTGTCTGGTCGACGTGCGATACCATTGGTACTATGCAGGATATAAGTCCGTTTTTCGCCGTGGATTCGGTGGCGAAAATGCTTATCCTGGCGTTGCGCGCGAAGTCCGCGCTGCCTCCCAGTCCGTTCATCATCTTCGTGCCCATGATGTGCGTGGAGTTCACATTGCCGTATATATCTGCCTCTATGGGTGTGTTCAGTGCGATCACGCCCAGGCGGCGCACTACCTCGGGGTGATTGGATATCTCCTGAGGCCGTATCAGTATGCGCTCGCGGAACCAGTCGATATTGTCGTAGAACTTCTTACGGTTCTCCTCGCCCAGTGCCACGGAGCTGGCGGAGGCGAAGTCGAATACGCCCTGCTCAATAAGTCCCAGCGCCGAGTCCTGCATGACCTCGGTGTACATTTGCAGCCCCCTGAAGCCGCTGGATGCCAGGCAGCTCAGCACGGCGTTTCCCACGCTTCCGACGCCGGACTGTATAGGGCCGACCGTCTCCGGCAGACGTCCAGCCTCGACCTCGCCTATCAGGAACTTGACCACATTCTCGCCTATGCGCCGCGTGTCGTCCGAATAGGGCTTGAACGCCTGCGGCTGGTCATGCAAGTCTGTGACGACTATGGCCGCTATTTTTTCCGGCGGGCACGGTATATACGGCGTACCCACGCGGTCACGCGGATTCGTTATAGGGATTATGCGCGCGTGAGGCGGCAGACCGATCTCGAATATGTCGTGCATTCCGACCAATCCCATGGGCAGCGTCTCGTTGACCTCAACGATCACCTTGTCTGCGTTGCGCACGGCGGCGTCCGCACTGCCGGCGCTGGCGGCCAGGTAGAGTCCGTCCTCGCTGACGGCCGTGCACTCCACAAGAGCCACATTCACGTGCGGCCCGGTGCGCTGGTTCATATTCATCGGCAGGTGGGATATGTGTATGTCGCTGTAACCCACGCCGCCGCTGTTTATGGCACGGCGCAAATCCGGATTGGACTGGTGGGCATAGCGGCGCTTCACCAGTCCCGCTCTCACCATAGCCCCGTCTATCTCGTCTCCCACGGCGGCGCCCACACAGATGGTCAGCTCTCGCGCGTGACCGGACTTAACAAGCTCCATGGGCACCGCCTTGGGATAACCCACGCTTGTGAAACCGCTCACAGCGATGGTGTCGCCGGTATGTATAAGCTGCGCCGCCGCAGCCGCGGATGTCACTTTTCCTCGCAAAGATGGTGCAATTCTCTCCATTTACATTCCCTCTAGAAGTGTCAGTTGGTTTCAAGCCCCTTTTCATAGCCGAACTGCAGCGCCTTGAGATTCATGGGCACTATCTTGGGAGCCATGACTTCCTTTATCGCCTCCTGCGCGTTTTCAAGCGAGAGGTTGTCGTTCTTTGCAACGATGCAGCCCATCATGATAATGTTTGCACATACGGCCGAGCCGAAATTGTCCTCGGCGTACTTGGTGGCAGGAAACATATGTATTGTACCCGCACCCGTGGCGGCGACGTCTTCCTCGCTTATAAACGTGCTGTCGGCGTATATGACCGTGTTAGCGTTCACGTCGCCCTTGTACTTGTCAAAGCTCTGCTTGTTGAAGCAGACGAAGGCGTCCAGCATGTCGGCCTTTACGTAATCTATCCTCTCATCCGAGATGACAAGCTCGGCCTTGCACGCTCCGCCTCTGGCGGCGGGGCCGTAGCTCTGCGTCTGAGCCACCTCGTATCCTTTCTGAACGCCATAGGCGTTTGCGAGCAGCACGGCCAGCGAAATCACGCCCTGTCCGCCGGAGCCGCCAAATCTGAAGTCTTTTCTCATACTGCGCCCCTCCCTTCAGTCCTTCTGCACGTCTATGCAGACGTCCGGACACATGCGCTCGCACATATGGCAGGCTATGCACTGCTCCGGGTTCTTCGCATACGGCATCAGATAGCCTCCGTTGCTGCGTTCGGTGCCGATTTCAAGCACGCCTTTTTTGCACGCGCGCACGCACAGTCCACAGCCTTTGCACCACTTGCTGTCTATAGTAATCCTCATTTCCCGGCTGCCTCCTTCCGCTTTTCGGCCTGAACGTCGCAGAGTTCTTCCCGGCTGTCGTCAACATAGAGGATGCCCAGACCGATTTTCCCGTCCGGAGCCTCAGTTTCGCCCTTTTTGAGCGTGCATAGCTGGCTGTCGTACCAGTCGTACATCTCTGCCGGCGTCTTAAAATTGAAAATGTTGCGTCCGGCCGTTGTCGGGCAGGGGGACAACACCTCGAGGAAGGAGAAGCCCTTGTGCTTGATGCCCGCCTCTATTGCTTTCTGGAGCTGCACCGGCTGGGTCACGCTGCATCTGGCGTAGAACGTAGCGCCAGCGCCGCGCATCAGGGTGTACATATCAAACGGGTGCTCCTCATTGCCCAGCGGCGAGGTCTTGGTCGTGGCTCCGTACGGAGTGGTCGGCGCCCTCTGTCCGCCGGTCATGCCGTATATGTAGTTGCTCATCATGATGACCGTGAGGTCTATGTTGCGCTTTGCGGCGTGTATCATGTGGTTTCCGCCTATGCCGGCGCAGTCGCCGTCGCCGGTGAACACCACGATGGACTTGTCCGGGTTCACGACCTTGAGTCCCTCGGCCTGCGCTATCGCGCGTCCGTGCAGCGAATGCAGCGCGTCAAACTTGAGGTAGACCGGCGACCAGGACGAACAGCCTATGCCGCTGACCAGCGCCATATCGTTGTTCGTAAGCCCCAACTCGTCGACCGCACGTATGAAGCTGTTTACAACTATGCCGTGTCCGCATCCGGGGCAAAAGATAAATGGCATAGTCTCCATCCTTATGTATTTCTCAGCAATGCTGTTCATTTCACTTCACCTCGACAATCCTGCTGTAAATGGCGTTGGGGTGCGGGAACGCTCCGCCTATGGAGCTGAAGCTCTCCACCTTGTCATACCCGATCAGGCGCTGTACTTCGCGCACGTACTGTCCCACGTTCATCTCGGGCACTATAACCCTTGTCGCGCCGTCGCAAGCCTCGTGTATCTCCTTCTCCGGCACGGGCCAGACGGTGTTCAGCTTGAGCATACCGACTTTGACGCCCTCTTTTCTGGCGCGGTTCACCGCGGAGAGCGCGCTGCGGCTGACAGAGCCGTAGGCCACGATCACCGTCTCTGCGTCGTCCAGATAAAAACGCTCCACACTGGTTATGTCGTCGATGTTGTCCAGTATTTTGCTGCAATAGTGGTGGATGGCTCGAGAGCAGACCTCGGCATCGGTACCCTTACCCACGCCCAGCTCATTGTGCAGCTGGCCTTCTACTATCGCGTTGTGACCCTGGAAGAACTTTATGTACGGCGGCACGCCGTTCTCACCCGGCTTGTAGTATTCGCGGCAGACGCCCTCGTATTTTCCTTCGAATATCTCTACCTCCCCGGGTATGACCAACTTCTCTCGGGTGTGACCCACGGTCTCGTCCGTGAGGACAAAAACCGGAACGCGGTATTTGTCGGCCAGGTTAAACGCGCGGACAGTGAAGTCAAATGCCTCCTGCACGCTCGACGGGGTAAGAGCAATTATCTCGTAGTCGCCGTGGCCGCCGTAGCGCGCCTGCATGACGGCGTCCTGAGCCGTGCACGTCGGCTGGCCGGTAGCAGGTCCGCCGCGCATGACGTTGATTATTACCAGCGGTGTCTCCGTGCACGCCGCGTAGCCTATGCCCTCCAGCATGAGCGTGAAGCCCGGTCCGCTCGTGGCGGTCATGGCTCTCGCCCCGCCCCAGGACGCGCCTATGCAGGCGTTGACCGAAGCCAGCTCGTCCTCCATCTGCATGAACACTCCGCCCTCGGCAAACATCTTGGAGGACAGGTACTCAGGTATCTCCGTCGCAGGCGTTATCGGGTACCCTGCCATGAACTTGCAGTCCGCGGCCAGAGCGGCCGCCGCACAGGCCTCGTTACCCTGCATCAGCTTACTGCCGCAGTCGGCAACTTTTTTTAGTCTCATATGCTTGTTTCATCGTCCTTTCATTAGCTTGAATGTACTGTTCTCACATGCCGCTGAGCACCCCGAAGGTCGGCCAATACTTAATGCATAGCCACCCCATAACTGAGACAGAGACAATCACCAGTATGCTGTTTACTACTCCCTTGCGGAACATGTACTTGGGCTCCAAACCATAGCCGATTGGTATCGATCTTATGCTGGTTGGGAGCGTATACGAGATATTGTAGGACACGGTCGCGATCCAGACATAGGGTATCACCGGCAGATTCAGTCCCTCTGCTATGCCTATTACTATCGGTATCGTCACGGCCGCGCACGCCGTGTTGTTTATGATGTCCGAGAGCACCACGTTGACAGCGACGATTATGAGTATGAGAACGAACTCACTGTTCATATTCATCCCGGCTATGAGGTCGGCGAACACCTGCGCGGCTCCGGAGCCGTTCACCAGCGTTCCTAGCGCAGTGCCCCCAGCGAACAGGAAGAACAAACCCCACATCAGGTTCTTTTCAACGTAATCCCAGGTGATTACAGCCTCTTTCTTTTCATCCTTTACGAAAAACATCAGCAGGCCGAATATAAGGAAAATATAGCCCGGTTTCAGCTCCGGCAGGAGATCTGCATACAACTCACGCGCAAATGTGAGTACCGTCGCCACAATGAAGGCCAACAGTGACAGCACTTCCGCCCGGCTTATCGGAGGCATGGCCTTATACATGTCGCGGAAATATTCCTTGGAGCCTTCCAGCGTCTTCTGCTCGCACTTGGTCAGCAACAGCACGACCAGTGTCACGACTGTCACCAATATGCTGAACGGCGCCAGCTGTATTACCCAGTCCATATACATGAACTCCGTGCCCGTCAGTCCCTCGATGTACGACACCGTGACCAGGTTCATTGCGCCTCCCAGCGGAGTCATGAGTCCGCCGTTGTTCGCGCCCCACACAATTGCAAGCAGTACCAGCGGCGCTACCCGGCTGTGCTTGACGTCGCCTTCATTGACAAATTTGAGCATGCTCATGGCTATCGAGCAGAGTATCGCCGCAACGACCGTATTCGGCAGAAACGCCGAGAGAACGGTTGCCGCCAGAAACCACACTACAATTTGCTGCTTTACGCTCGTGCCCACAAGGCTAAGCACCTTTGATGCCACGCGCTTGTCAACGCCCGTCTTTTCCCAGGCAATAGTGATCGTGTTTGCGCCGGCCAGCAAAAACACCAGTTCGGCGGAGTAGCTGCTTATGATCCCGCTCATGTCCGTGAGGGAAAACAGTGCGTTCACCGCCACGGGCAGGAAGGCCGTTATCGCCGGATTTACCGGCATTCCGACCCACCATATTGCCATCCACAGCACCGTGGCCAGAGCTGTCCTCACGCCAAACTCCATGGTACCGAATGGTATCAGCGCGATCAGGGTGAAAAGCAGGGGGCCGGCCAACAGGCTAAGCAGTTTTCCCTTCGTCATAGTTGAGCTGCCTCCCTTTTCGTTCATATCACAGTATACCTATAATCGGGAACCAGACCAGCACGCTGAAAATCAATCCAATGACGATAAGAATTGCGAGCGGTATAGCGCCCTTGAGCTCCTGCGCAACGGTAAAGCGGTCGGTGGCGTAGAAGATGAGGTTCGGCGCGCTGTTGAACGGCAGGAAGAATGCGCCGGTGGAAATTGCCATAACGGTCAACAGACCCATGGTGTATGTATCAAAGCCCATCGCCGCGGCAAGAGTCATGCTCACCGGAACTATAACAGCCTCCATGGCGTTCATTCCGGCGAAGATAATGTGCAGAAATACGACAAAGGTCAGCCATATTATCAGGAACGTGGTGGTGTTCATGCTGGTAAAGAAAGTGTTGCCGACGAATATCATATCTACTACCCACTGGAAGCCGCCCACATCACTCACGCAGTTGGCCAGGCTCATCGCAAATCCGAGCTGTAAAAACGCCGGCCAAGCAAACGTGGCGTTAAGCTCTTTGAAAGTGCACACGCCGATTCCGGGACACAGCATGAGGAAAACGGTCACGAACACTATGTAGTCGGGCGCCACGCCGTGTATGCCGTTGGTGCAGAAAGCCAGGAGGGTCAGCAGGAAGTAGAGTCCGGCCTTCTTTTCCTTGACGGTCATCTTGCCCATGCTGGCCAGTTTTTCCTTGGCAAATGTTATGTCAACTTCACGCTTTCCGGCTCCCTTTGTGCCGTAGAGCTTGTGGCAGAACCACGGAATGAACAGCAGTATCAGTCCGGCGGGGATAAACGTGGCCTGCAGCCAGCCCGTCCAGGAGATGCTCTTGCCGGTCGCCTCGGTTACCAGAGCCATGCCTATGGCGTTCGCACCGACGGCAGTGTAGAAGAGCCAAGTGTTGGTCGTGTTGGTGAACAGGTTGGACAGCATGATGGCGGCGTCGCCCTTGTGTTCGCCGCGCTTATAGCCCATGCCCTCGCATATACTGTCGCACATCGGGCTGACGACAGCGCCGCGCGCAGTGTTCGACGGTATCATGAGAGAGAGCACGGTGTTCGCGATGTTCGTCGCGTAATTTGCCATCAGCTCTGTCTTACCCATTTTAACCAGTATAAGATACGCTATTCTCTCACCAAGGCCGGAATTCTGTATGACAACGCCTATGAATCCCGCCCAAAGGCAGAGCCACCATCCGCTGGAGCTGAAGCCCGACACCACACGGGTTCCGCTGCCGAAGAATATGGCGAGTATGGCAGCCGCGAGAACTCCTATCAGCCATTCAGGTATTGGCCTCACTATCCACATTATGATCGCCCAGATGAAGACAATCATTACGCCCTTGCCCGTGCTGTCCAGGCCTTCAAACGGCACAAAGGCCAGCAGCACGCACAGCAGTGTGAATATCGCCGCCACTATGAGCCTTGAGTTCACCTTTTTACTCATGTTTTTCTCTCCTCTTCTCTCAGTATTTTCGACCCTTCCCGCACAGCACTTGAATGACTCACCGGCTCCGTTCGCCCGCTCCCTCCACTCGGGCAAACAAAAAAGACCAACCGCACACAAAGTACAGTTGGTCTTGAAAAGTCGATTCCATCCCGGGGACGTGGGATGCTGACAGTCAAACAACTAGGCGATTCAGTTTTGCACGGGACGGCGTCCTCGTGTAAATAACCTAGCACATTCAACACCTTAAGTCAATATATCAAATTAATTTTAGTCGTTATTACGAATTATTCATGACTGTTTTGTTCAGCATGAACAACATCAGTCTAATTTACTGTTCCTTGATTAGTCTGTGCCGAACGCAGATAATCTCCGTTTTTCGCCATATATTCTGTGTAGCTTCGCCTGATATCTCCGAATGCCTTTATGATCGGCTTGCTTGCAATCCCCTGATGTCGATATGTTATTTCCTCGACGATTTCATCCCAGTCGTCCACTACATTCCGTCCGATAAAGTAGCTCTCAACCATACTCTTTGCCAGCGGAGACAGCAGTGTGACGGACACTTCCTCTATCTTACCTGTCTCAAGGTGTACTTTTAGCCCAAGCGTCAGCATGCCGTTTGACACCGTAGTCGCCAACGCGGACGGCAATTTGGCGTACCCGCAAAAATAGGCCGTCTCGTATTTCAATCTTTTCCCTCCCTTGGCTGTAAGCGGGCAGTGTAATGCAGTGCAATCTTTACATCGCAGCACTCCTGCCCTACATATTTCAGTTTATTATATTACCTCAACACGTATTTTTCAACTCAGATTTGCGCATATTGCTTTTTCTGGCAGCCGCCCGACTCTTTACGTTTGTCAATTTTGGCGCTCAGGGCAGATATAAACGCATAAAAAAACCGCGCGCGGCATAGGCCGCGCGCTGTTTTTTAGGCTTTGGCCAGGCTCATGAAGGCGCTGCTTTTGGGCAGGAGCTTCATGAGGGGCAGGCCGAGGATGTACATTACGCCGGCCTCCTCGACGGCGAACTGGAGCATCGTCAGGGGCAGAGCCGCCCAAAACGCGCCCGTGCTGTAGGCTATCACAGAGCCGACGATAGGCGTGTTCCAGAGCACCGGCATGAAGCACACGAGCACGCACCGCCCGAGGCTAAGCGGCTGGGGATGGTTCCTGGCTATCGCCGCGATGCACAGGCCGGAGCCGAGCGTGGCCAGCGAGCCGAACACGATGTCCATAACGCCATAGCCGCCGAAGACGTTCGCCAGCGCGCAGCCTATCCAGAGCCCCCAGGCGCTCATCGGGAAAAACGCCGGCAAAATGCAAAGCGCCTCCGACACGCGGAACTGGACGACGCCAAAGGCGATTGGCGCAACCAGCAGCGTCAGCGCGCAGTATGCTGCGCCGACGACCGCGGCGAGGGCGATGTTTCTCGGTGTGAATTTCATGGTTAATTCCTCCCATTTTGATTTAGACTTTCAGTCAAGCGGGGTGTGGAAACCCGCTGAACCTGTGGAATTGTATTGCCCGATCCGAACTTGACGCCCAGCGGGCGCGGCGGATCACTCCGCCGTTTTGGAGTAGAGGCAGCCGCAGTAGTTCTGCCTGTACAGGTCAAACTCCCTGGACAGCTCTATGCTGCGCTTGTAGCCGTTGCGCTTTTTGAAGTCGCCGGGCAGCCATTTCACGCCGCAGCGCTCGCAGAGCTCCTCGCCCAGAGCGTTTATCCTCTGCGCGTCCTTGTGCGGCGAGACGGTAAGCGTGGTGCAGCAGTAGTCGCAGCCGAGGCGCTTCGCCTCACGCGCGGCAAAGTCGAGGCGCAGCCGGAAGCACTCCGTGCATCTCGCGCCGCCCTCCGGCTCGTTCTCCAGGCCCTCGGCGGCCTTTTCATAGGCCTCGCCGTCATAGCCGCACTCGACCAGAGTGACGCCGGGGATGCGCTCCAGGACCTTCTTCTGGTTCAAGAGCCGCAGCTCATATTCTTCGCGCGGCTGGATATTCGGGTTGTAGTAGCTGAGATACACCTCAAAATACTGCGTCAGGTACTCCAGAACGTAGCTGGAGCACGGCCCGCAGCAGCTGTGCAGCAGCAGCCTCGGCCGGGCGCCGTCCAGCTTTGCGACTATCTTATCCAGTTCGAGCTGATAATTCACCTTGTTCATGCCGGCTTGACTTATCCTCTCTTTGCACGTAAAATAGTGGCGGACACGGAGGTTTGCGATATGACTGATACCAGAACCAGCAAGGAAAACTACTACCTCGGCATCGCGGACGCGGTGCTCGACCGCTCCACCTGCATGCGCCGCAAGTACGGAGCCATAATCGTGCGCAACGACGAGATAATCTCCACCGGCTACAACGGCGCGCCTCGAGGCCGGCAGAACTGCTCCACGGTCGGCTTCTGCACGCGCGACTACCTCGACATCCCCTCCGGCGAGCGCTATGAGCTGTGCCGCAGCGTACACGCGGAGGCAAACGCCATAATCTCCGCCGCCCGGCGGGACATGCTGGGCGCCACGCTCTACCTGGTGGGTCGCGACGCCAAGACCGGCGAGCTGCTGCGCGACACCATGCCCTGCTCCATGTGCAAGCGTCTCATAATAAACGCCGGCATAACGCAGGTAGTCGCCAGCACCGGCGAGGGCGAATACGTGGTCATACACGTCCGGGACTGGGTCACGGACGACGAGAGCGTGCCGAAAATACCCAGGCCGTAAAAGCTTTACCGAAAAGGCTCCCCGCTGCGGGGAGCCTTTTCATGCGTAAAAGCCCCGCGGAGCTTCGCCGAAACCGGCGAAAGGGGCAGAAATCATTTTCGGCGAGGCACTGCCTCGCCGAAAACAATTCTTTAGTCAGTGACGTAGGGCAGCAGGGCGATCTGACGGGCGCGCTTGATGGCCTCGGTCAGCTCACGCTGATGCATGGCGCAGGTGCCGGTAGTGCGGCGCGGAAGGATCTTGCTGCGCTCGCTCATGAACTTGCGGAGCTTGGCGGAATCCTTGTAGTCTATATAAGCGGACTTGTCCACGCAGAACTGGCATACCTTTTTGCGCTTGCGACTCTTACCTTTGTTATCGAAAGCCAAGGTTATACCTCCTAAAAGTTAATGAAATGATGTTTACCTACGTTAGAACGGGAGCTCGCCCTCGCCGTCGTCAAACTCGGCAAAGGACGACCCGCCGGCGGGAGCGTCGTTGCGGGCGG
>ULSZ01029669.1_pt1 | contig 11897 bp, 9 predicted proteins | sample 1957151 | NCBI WGS metagenome assembly ULSZ01 (sample SAMEA4835721, study PRJEB28245) | human gut metagenome | biome: gut microbiome; material: fecal sample | place: Denmark | collected 2008
AGATTTCATTTATAGGGTACGCCCTAAAACTATGCGCTTACGAAGAGTCGCAACGAATTATAAAAAAGTTAATGTATATGTGCAAAATGTAATGATTCCGTTGGAGCGAAAACCTAATTTGTTAAAAACTAATGAGGAAAAAGAACTACTGATTGTAAACAAAAGAACTGTTATAATATTTTCCGTATGTCTAGTGGTAATAGCAATAGTATATGTTTGTATGGAATATTTCAAAGAAAACAAAGTATTTCAAATTATATGTAGTGTTATATTCATTTTCTTGATGATAAGGGATTTGGTTTCTTCACGGTTGATAAAAAAAATTACAAATGCAGATAAAGGTATTTGCGTTGAGAATATTATTTTAGATAGTATGAAAGATGATATTGAAAGTATGTGTGGACAATTGAAGATAGAAAATCTTGAATGTAAGATCATAGAGACCGAGAAGATATATGCAAATAGTAAAATCAATGAGAATGATGTACCACAGATAAATATTTCAAATGGTTTCATTAATTTAATTTATGGAGAGACTGCAAAAGAACTATTATTAGTGACAATTGCACATGAACTTGGGCATATTTATTATAATGATTTTTCAAATATAAGAAAGAGAACCAGAAGAACAAATTTCGTGTTTCTAATTCTTTTTATATTAAATGGTATTGGAGTATGGGTGTTTAGAACTTCAATTATAATAGTAATTATTATACTACTTATTATGACAATTGAATATATCTTTGAAAATGTAATGTGTGATGTAAGATATTGGCAACAGATTGCGGAACTGCGTGCAGATAGAATGGCAATAAATATTTGTACATGTAGTAAAATGGCGTTTATTGATTTTTGGAAAGCAGATATTTGGACACAAAATAAAAAGAAAGAAAATATGATTCTTCAATATTACAGAAGGTATATAAAAGTCGAGGGACATCCTGCGATGGAACGCAGAATAGAGTTGATTGAAAAGAGAGATAAATGGCATTGGTGGGAATATTTTGAACATGTATTGACAATTATAAGATGGCGGATGACGAATAAGGGATGGAATGGGAAGTAGTAAAGTTGAGTTATGCAGATTACTTGAGAAATAAACTAAAATAGGAGGTCGAATCTATGAGCAATGACATCACAGACCTTGTACAATCTGCAATCACCGGTGGCGCCCGAGGCTTCTTAGGCGAATTTGCGGTCCGAGGCATCGATGAGGCGCGTTTTATTCAGATGTTTGTTGAGGCTGGTGAGATGGTCGCCGGATATGAATATTACAAGACGGAAGAGAATGATTTTCGTGCACGCATTTTTGATAAAGAAAATATGGTGGCGCTAGCGAAGATGATGCGCAGCATTGATGATTTCTCATGGATGGATGCCTTGGAGAAGGAGTTGGATCACAAGTTAGAGGGTCTTGAGAAGAACAACCGTGAGAATTGCAAGCGGCATTTTATGGAAATCATTGAGACCTCGATTATGCGTAATCGGCCGGACAAGTATGGACATGTTCTGCTGGCAGATACGCATACAGCGGTGCTTGGACTGCGGGGAGAGGTTCAAACACTCTCGCTGGAGATGCAGCGGCTGCTCGATGACAGACAGAGGGAGCAGGAGGATTACCTGTATGCAAGACAGGAGCAAAGCGACAATCGGGAATCCTATATTGAGCGGGAAGAGAATAAAAAGGAATCCAGATTTTATATACCGAGATGGAATCTGACCTATCAGAACGTTCACTGGGAGCATGGAATGAATCCGGAGGAACGTGAAGCGGATATTCGGAAGCTGACAGAGGCCTGGAGCAGGGAACGATTAGCATATCCGAACTGGTATATCCCTCCTTGTGAGATTTGTATAGAGCTTGCCAATAAGACGTCGGAGGTTGGATTATTGCAATGCCATACCGCGATTGACATCGATACGATGTTTGCATTCTGCTACGAATTGGTGTGGCGTTATGAGAAAAGCATGAGTGGTTATTTGGACTATGAAGTGCGAAATATCTATCAGATATGGGATTCTTATGGCAAAAGGTTCGCGGCGTGGAACAAGGAAGACTTTCCTGCCGAACAAGAAGAAGCCGTTACCCAATGGTTTGACGTTGGTATGGCACTGCTTCGTGAATATCGGGAATGCGGCATGGATGCGGAATGGGATACGGTCTATGAAGCACTAAAATCGCATGCAAAGCTTCGGTGGCATGGTGAGCAGATCTTACAGGTTGAGAGGGCGAAACAGGCGCTTTATCACATGGATATTCCGGCGACGCGCAGGTACCTGAGCCATTGCAGATTGGACAAGACGGATTATGAATTGCGATTGCAGACATTGAGTATCCGGGTGGAATTGGATGAAGCAGAAGCGGTTGTTGAGGAATTCCAGCGGATGATACCGGAGATCCGGCAGGCAGGCGTTGAGCAGCCGGAAAATTATCTGTACTATGCGTCGTTACAGGCCTGTGCATTACAACTGTACGCACTATGCGCGCAGGGGGTGTGGAATCGTATGGGTGTGTATGAGGCGAAGCAGCGGACAATCAATCAGATTGAGGATGAAATCGAGCGTTACAAAGAAGTGTTTGATTGGACCGCGTGGAGAAATCGTACGACAGAGGACTTACTTCGGTGGCATGTAAATAAATATGAGGAAAAAGAGGCTTTTGAATTAAACCGCGAGATCCACACGTTGGGGTTTGGCAGCAGTGGATGCATGAGTGCGTATCGGTTTTATCGTTTGCTGGATCGGCTTGCCCTGCCATTGAGATGTCAATACGTGACGCTGCTTGGGGAATGGGAACATCCGTGGATCGAGGCAGTACTGGAATTAAACAATGCGCTGGGCGTGTTCTTGTTGTGTAAGACATCGCGGAGTAAGATCATCGAGACGCTGGTGGATCGGGAATATCTGTCTGCGTTATCCAATGAGGAAGCAAAGCGGATCGTTTCGAGACTGATTCATGCTTTTTCCGGAAATCTGGATGAGATTGAGGATCGGGAAAATATGTCGGGTGGCATGATCGCGCAGATCCTGGAAAATGTTCCGAATCTTCTGGTCCGGTTTATGTCGCGGTGTCCGGAGGAAAATCAGGGAGAGGCGTTATTGATGCTGAAATCGCTCCTAGAGAAAGAGTCGCTTCCGGTTTCGTTTCAGATGGCGCTGCTTTGTGTGGAAATTACGAGACAGGTTTCGGAGCGGATTAAGGCGCAGATGCTGGATACAATGTTGCAGACGGCAATCGTGGAACATAAGACGATGCATGGGCATGGAGAGGGAATGGACCTCTTTGCATGTTACTTTGATAAGACTGAATTGGGACCGCTGAAAGCGTTATGTGAGGTTCGGCCGGAGACGACCGCGAAGCTGCTTGAGATTCCGCAGGAGTACGGATATGTTTGGCAGACGAAGGTGCTGCGTCTGGAAATTCTTGATTCCATGGGGCTTCTAAATGAAGAACAGCGGCAGGGATATGCGAAGCTGATATGGAGCTTCGTGGGGGAGAATGGTCTCCCCAGACTGTCGAATATGCATGTGTTTGCGTTTGAAAAGATGCCATGTACCGATGTGTATATTCCGGCACGTTCGGTAAAAGGCTGGTTTCTGTCACAGAGCGTGGCAGCGCAGTTTGAGAAGGAGAGAGGATGCTCGCTTTCGCTGCAAAAGATTCCGTATCTGGATGAACTTATTTTAGTGTGTGACAATATGAATGCCGGATATTGGAGTGGCGAAGAGGCGGATCGCCTATTGGCTGGGATCCTGGATTACTGGGATATTCTGAAAACGAAGATGTCGAGATCCATGTCGGACAGTGTGATCTGGGATGAGTACAGTTATCGGGCGCGGAGAATGCTGCAGTGTATGGCGGCAATTGTGCGTAATACCGGTAGTGTGTCCGAGGAGAGAAGTGAGTCGCTCCGGCGTATGATTGCAGAGATGCAGGCTTTGGAATTAAGCACGAAGGAACTTGAGGTTGAGCTTGGAGATAGTGAGAAACTTGCGAAGCAGATGATCGTTGAGATGCGTTCTGCTGACCGGCAGCTGACGATTGGAGCCTTGATGGCTGCGTTTCATTATATGATGGCGCATCCGGAGCAGGCATATGCGCAAAAGTTGCTGGATGAGATCCTGAATCTTTTATCTTATGGTAAGATGCCAGGCTTGATATCTGCGGCATGGGTCCTGCATAATTTGTTCTATGCCGGATGCCCGATCCTGCATGGCGAGAATCTTGAAAGGGTGGATGAATGCCTGCTTTTGCTTGCGGATATGCTACATAAGAATACGGAAAACGGATTAGCATTTAAGGATGTTCTGCATATGCGCAAGGCATGTGTTGCGATCGCATTCCAGATGCGGCAGATGGTTCAGACGGACTCGTATGAGGGTGTGCAGCGCTGGAAAGCGGTGGCATGCGATCCAAAGGAAATCAACGAGGTCAAAAACGAATGGGTGTGGTAAAGCATTGCTTTTTACCAATAAATGCAGTACACTTAGTTACGTCTATTAAATTACAAATTGGAGAACATACAAATGGAAAATCAAGTTAGGGAAATTTCTCTTCGTCATTTATTCTAGAAGGTGATGTTGGGATGGAAATTGTGGATCGTGTGTGCTGTGCTTTTTGCAATCTTACTTCCGGGAGTGAAGTATGCCAAGGATGCGCGGGCGTATAAGGCGGCGCAGCAGCCTCAGCAGGATGAGGCACAGACGGTTACGTTTACGAAGACGGAGCAGCAGCAGATCGATGATGTGAAGAGTCTGCAGGTTCTGCTGGATAAGAACAGTCTGTACATGCAGGAATCGCTTTTGATGAATATTGACCCATATCAGGAGCATGTTCTGGAGCTTAAGTATTATATTGATTCGGATTATACATACAATTATGCGAAGGATAACAAGCAGAATTATACTTCAGCGATCACAAATACGTATGTGGATTATGCTGCGAATGGGTTAAACCAGAAAGAAATCTGGAAAGATGTGAATACGAAGGCAGAGGAGGAGTATCTGGCGGAGCTCGTTTCTGCGAGCGTAGATTCGGATAATACGTTTTCCGTGCTTGTGAAATATACAGATGAGAAGAGTCTGCAGAGTGTTTCGGATGCAATCCAGAAGGCGTTAAAGGGACGGTATGAGGATATCGCCGATCGAATCGGAGCGCACAAATTGGTTCTCGTATCGGAAAACTATCAGGTTCAGACGGATGCGGATCTGGCTAATTCGCAGAATTCTGTGGCCAGCCTTCTGAAGTCATACCGGGATCAGATTTCAACATTGACTTCTACCATGACGGAGGATCAGCTTAAGGTTGTTGACGGTGAACTTGCTGACGAGAGAGCGGATGAGACCGAGGCAGAGGAAACTGCACCGGTTACAGTTAATCCACCGGTATTCAGCAAGAAGTATGTTGTGCTTGGCTTTGTGATGGGAATTTTTCTTGCAGCATTATTTCTTGTCTGTGTGGCAGTCCTGTCAAACAAGCTGCAGCAGGCTGAGGAACTGGTTCGTTTCTACAAGCTGCGTCAGTTCGGAATCCTGACACAGGGAAAGGGTAGCAAGGGTATTACCGGATTTCTGCTTCGTATCAAGTATCGCAACCAGAAGATGCTGAGTGCGGAAGCTTCGGTGCAGCTGGCTGTTTCCAATCTCGAACTGTATTGTCAGAAGGAGGAAATTACGAAGCTTTTCCTGACAGGTTCGGAGATTGAACGTGTGGATAAGTCTACAATTACTAAGTTTGTAGATGGACTGAAAGCGAAGGGCATTCAGACTGTATATGGCGAGAATATCTGCTACGATGCGGCTGCGATGCGTGAGGCTTCGGAAGCCGGTCACGTAGTACTGGTTGAGATTACAGATGTCTCAATTTATCAGGAAATTGAAAAGGAACTTCGGATGCTGAAGGATTGGAACGTGGATGTTGCCGGATGCGTCGGGGTGGAATAAGAGGATTTGAAAGTAGAGTTGGAAAGTCGATGCTGAGGCATCGGCTTTCTTTGCAAAAAAGTATTTTGGAGAGATAAATTTTATGACAAGATCACACACAGATAAAGAACAGCTCAGTTCAATGTTCGCATTTTTGCATACATATTTAAAATATAGCGGCAAGCTGAATATGCTTGATGAGAACAAGGCAATGGAAGATATTATGTGTGAGGTCTTGAATCGGGTATATGGCTGGCATGTCCGAGGTACGTGATATTGCCAGACAGGAATTGAAAAGGATATGGATGACGGATCCAAAGAAATTAAAAACTGTGATTATTGATTTCGAGGAACGTGCATATGATAAGGTTGTTTTCGCATTGATTCTTCAGCTGCCGTCAGATGTGACGTCTGTGTATAAACAAGATCTGCAAAGATTGGGCATGGAGACAAAGGATAAGATGCCGGTCGCCAATGTGGATCGGGTGAAAATGAGCGCTCAAATTCTTTTGTTTCATATAAAGAAAAAGTTTGTTATACTATATGTGTATTGTAATACCATAGATCGCAGGGGCTGCGAAGGAGGATTTCGAAATGGAAAACAAGATAACTCTTCCGATTGGAATGAGCAATTTCACAGAAATTCGAAAGAATCATTATTATTATATTGACAAAACCGGTCTCATTGAGAATCTGCTTCAAAATAATTTGTCAAAGGGAACTTTAATTACCCGTCCAAGACGATTTGGCAAGACATTGGCAATGTGCATGTTGGCAGATTTTTTTGATATTCGCAAAGATAGTCGGGCACTTTTTGATGGATTATATATAGCAGGGAATAAATCCTTATGTGCGGAATGGATGAATCAATGTCCTGTCATTTTTCTGACATTGAAAAATATTGATGGTCTCAAATTTGAATCTGCTTATGATATGTTAACGGCTGAATTGGCAGATCTGTTTAAACAACATTCCTATTTGCTTGATTTGGATCAGATGGATGCCAGTGACCGATCTATTTATGAACGATTGAAAGACAACCGGGCTACAACTGCAGAAATTAAGAAATCACTATCTTTTTTAACCCGAATTATGGCTCAATATTATCATAAGCCGGTTATTCTGCTTCTTGACGAATATGACGTCCCGATTGCAAAAGCGGATTCCAAAGGCTATTATGATCAAATGCTTGAGATTATAAGTCCGTTGCTTGGCACTGCATTAAAAGATAACGAATTTTTAAAATTTGCAGTCATTACCGGATGCCTTCGCATTACAAAGGAGAGTATTTTTACCGGTACCAATAATTTTATTACCGATACAATTTCCGACAATCGATACAATGAATTTTTCGGTTTTACGCAACCGGAAGTTACAAAGCTTCTTACAGATACACATTGCGAAGCATGCGCTGCCGTCATTCAAAAGTGGTACGATGGCTATCATTTCGGAAATCTAGATATTTATTGTCCATGGGATGTGCTTAATTATATTCAAAAGGTGATGGCAACCGGAACTCAGGAGCCTGAGAATTTTTGGGAACATACAAGCGACAATTCTGTTATTTGCACTTTTTTGGAACGGACTGATTTTGATGTGACCGAAAAATTCGAAACATTACTAAATGGTGGAACAATTAGCGAAGCAATCGAAGAAAATCTTACTTATAATGTACTCACATCTTCGGAACAGAATCTTTGGAGTTTATTATATCTTACAGGATATCTTACGAAGGTGGGCAGTACGCATAATTTATCGGAAACGCTTCTTAAGATTCCAAATCATGAAGTGATGTCTATTTTTCAAAAAAGCGTAACAGAATGGTTTTCGGATTCACTTGCGCGAAGCAACAGGAGTTCGCTATTTGAAGCTTTATGGAATGAAGATGCGGACAAACTTACAGAAATTCTATCCGATCTGCTTTTTAATACGATCAGTTATCATGACTACGCAGAAAGCTTTTATCATGCATTTGTTGCCGGATTATTTGCCAACGCTGGGTATATTGTTGAGTCTAACTATGAGAACGGATTGGGACGATCAGATCTGGTAATTAAGGATCGAAAGCTTCGGAGAGCCATTGTTATCGAATTGAAGATTGCAAAAAATAAGGATTGTTTGGCAGACGAATGCTATAAAGCTTTACAACAGATCGAAGAGAAAAAATATGCAACTAAAATTGAACAGGATGGTTTTAAGAAAGTGATTCGATATGGTATTGCCTTTTATAAAAAAGAATGTCTTGTAATGTAGTAAGAACCAGGATATCGCATAGCGTTTATACTTTATGGTTCCACTCGCAAGCCCTCTAGACGGTGTGAATTTACAGAAAAAATTCACACCGTCAATTTATAGGGAGATGCAATCCGTCGAATCATTTTGCGCTTACGTCATAACGATCACCGTCCTTAACTATCTAACAACCATTTCCATATCGGGACAATCTCAATCTGAATCCCATCATAATCAAGGGTTGCTTCTTCGCTATTGGTTATTAGAATGCATTTTGTATTAGGAATGTAAGCATTCAGTTTCGCAAATGCTCTGGTTTCGCGTTCCTTTGTATTATGACAATAGATGATCTGGAGATGCTTTTGGCAACCTATAAAAAGGATAAAAGCAGATTTGATGATGTTGTGAAAGTACTTGTTGAAAATAAAAGAGGAGGCAACGACTATAAGAGTGTACTGGAAATATTGAATATATATCAGGCAGTTGGCGATATGCACTTTATTGGAGAAAGAGATTATTTCAATAAAATTGAAAAAAAGCTGGAAAAGGAATTAGAGACAGGTGGAGGAAGTCTATGAAATCTCAAACAGCATTAGTGGCACGCAATTGTCGCCTGAACGAGTGGATTAGAATGGTTCACGATTGTAAGAATCGATTGCCTTGATGTAACTGTCCAACGGCACATTGTGGTAGGTGCTAACTGTATTTTATTTTCGGTATATCGACCTACCCGATTGTGCCGTATCGGAACTTACCGCAGATTCTAAGCGGAATGACAGCACACTGGTGTAGTCTTATTTCAGGGGTCAGCACATTGGGGTCTGACCCCATTAAAAAAATATAAACTTTTTAAATGGGGTATTGGATGAAAATATCATTTATGATAATACCCATAAAAATATTACAAGACAAAATCTTAAAGATATCTTTCTTTTTCAAACACAGGGTGTTCATATTTCTTTGCTAATCTATTATTATCGTAAACAACGACAAAATGTTAAAACTTAGGAAGGGAAAAGATATGAAACAGATAAACAGAGCAGCAGCGCAGATCACGCTTCTGGCAGCAGCGATCCTGATGATCGGATACGGTGCGATGCGCGGGGAGGCAGCCACGGTACTCTCAAAGGCAATCAAATTATGTATGGAGTGTGTTGGAATTGGATAAGAAAAAACATAAAATATCACAGTTTCTGGCGCACTTTCGGGGATGGATTCAGGCCGTGGCAACGATTCTTACCAATATCCATCTGCCGAACTTTTTTAAAGGAGAGATTTACAGAGGGGATGCAAAGACCGTCTGTGTACCGGGACTGAATTGCTATTCCTGTCCGGCTGCAACCGGGGCGTGTCCGATCGGTGCTTTTCAGGCTGTAATCGGTTCTTCGAAGTTTAAATTTTCTTATTACATAACGGGATTTTTTATATTGATCGGCGTTTTGCTCGGACGATTTGTGTGCGGATTTTTATGTCCGTTCGGATGGTTTCAGGAGTTGCTGCATAAGATACCGTTTAAGAAATTTTCAACGAAAAAGCTTAAGCCGCTTCGTTATATAAAATATGGTGTGTTGTTGATTTTTGTTATTTTACTACCCCTTCTGGTGACAAATTCACTGGGAATGGGAAATCCGTTTTTCTGTAAATATCTTTGCCCGCAGGGAGTGCTGGAGGGAGCGATTCCGCTTTCGATTGCCAATGCAAGTATCAGAGCGGCCCTTGGCAAACTGTTTACATGGAAATTCGGTATACTTATTACTTTTGTAATCCTAAGCCTTATGTTTTACCGCCCATTCTGTAAATGGATATGTCCGCTGGGCGCAATCTATGCGCTTTGCAATAAGGTATCTTTTCTGCAGATGAAGGTGGATGAGGATAAATGTGTATCCTGCGGCAAATGTGAGAGAGCCTGCAAGATGGACGTGGATGTCACAAAGCATCCGAACCATACGGAATGTATCCGCTGTGGCATGTGTATAAAGGAATGCCCGACGGAAGCAATTCACTATCAATATGGATTTGGAACAGGTAAAACAAATTTGAAAGAGAATAAAGGAGAATAAAGAATAAAATGAAGAAATTAACAGTGATGCTGCTTATTGCAGCGATGGTACTCGGAGTAAGTGCGTGCGGAAATTCTGCTAACAAGGGAAATACAGCAACAGAGTCGCAGATGTCAACGCAGGAAGCAGAAGATCTGGATGCAAAGATTAATGAATTGACACAGAAAGAGAACAGTATTCTTGAAAACCATAAGGCTTTATGGGAGAAGGTATTTAACAGCATTGACAAATCAACTGTCGAGGATGCGACAGCTACGAATTACGGAGATTTTCTGGCAAACTCTTTAGACAAAATTAAGGATAAGTTTACCGATGATGAACTCAAGTCTTTGAAGGAAGATGTTGAAGAAATCAAAAAGCTTGAGGATGAGCTTCAGCCACTTCTTGAGAAGCAGAGTGCGAATGCATCAAATAAGGATTCCGGCAAAGAGGGAGCAAGCGTATTTCCGGAGTTTAAGGCAAAGGATTTGGATGGAAATGACGTGGACAGCAGCATCATTTCAAAGAATGCGGTCACGGTTTTGAATTTTTGGTTTAATGGATGTTCTCCATGCGTACAGGAGCTTCCGGAACTGAATAAATTAAATGAGGAGCTGAAGGAAAAAGGCGGACAGGTAATTGGTATCAATACAGATTCTCTTGACGGAAATGAGGATGGAATTGCTGAAGCTAAGAGTATTTTAGAGAAGCAGGGTGCAAAATATACGAATCTTTCCCTTGATTCCAACAGTGAAGCCGGAAAATATGCAACAAGCATTATGGCCTTCCCGACTACAATCGTGCTTGACCGTAACGGAAATATTATCGGAGAGCCGATCATGGGCGGTATTGATAATGACGAGTCATATAAGCAGCTGATGAAGACGATCGATCAGATACTGGCGGCTGATAAGAACTAGATAAGTTACTGTTCACACTTAACGGTGTTACCAGCAACGATTACAGCCCATTTAAAATGCCTCTACGAGGTATTTTAAATGGGCTGTAATCACTCAATAATTAATACTATGGCGCATAGCTTGACAGCGTGGTGTCAAGCTTGCGTCTGAACAGTAACGAACAGATAGATTAAAGGGTGGTAAAATATTTTAGGAATTGATAAATTGAATTCTGTCTGATACAATTGCTCATGGGTGCTACCATAACGGTAGGCGGTTAGTCCTTCGGCAGAGGGACTGTGACCCTCTGATTACATAGAAACCCGTAAGGGAATCCAAGGAAAGGAGGGCTAAGCCATATGAGTATTGTTGACTTTATTGCAGTAGTAAGCTTCGGCTTAACCTGCTTTGGAATCGGATATTCCTTTGGTAAGGATAATAATAAGACACAAAAATAGCCGCCCACGTCTGGTAAACTAAGCGGCATTTTTGTCAAACTAATTTACTTGGGCTAACCGTCTATCGGTAGAACCCTTTCTATAATTATACTAACACTATATAACTAATATGTCAAAGAATTTATTTCGCCTGGAAAAAACATAAATAAAAGGGGTCTGACCCCATTAAAAGGTGCTGATAGGAAAATAAAATTGTTTTTGTGCGTCTGTATAAAAAGAGGCTGCCATATAAGATTTATTTCGTAAGAATGTGAAGGTTGAGGACAAGGCTGTGGTTACTGGCAATGCGCGTGTACAGAACGCCAGAAAGGAGATTATCCGGGAAGAAAATGAGAAGGCGCAGACGG
>ULSZ01020578.1_pt1 | contig 11762 bp, 10 predicted proteins | sample 1957151 | NCBI WGS metagenome assembly ULSZ01 (sample SAMEA4835721, study PRJEB28245) | human gut metagenome | biome: gut microbiome; material: fecal sample | place: Denmark | collected 2008
AAACGGCATAAACCGCCGCACGGTCATCGCCGCCGATTCTCCGAACTCAAAATACAGCTGCGATCCCGTTCGATCTGGCGCTGCAACTCCTCCAGCGAATCGAACTTGCGCTCGTCGCGGATCTTACGCCGCAGCTCAACCCGGAGTCTCCGACCGTAGAGATCGCCCGAAAAGTCGAAAATATGGGTTTCGAGATGTCGGGGACCTCCACCCACCGAGGGGTTGCTCCCCAGATTCGACATGGCCTTATACTCCACGCCGTCGATCTCCACATAGGACTCATACACTCCGCTTTCGATCGTATCCGCATCCGCAGCAACCTCCATATTGGCGGTCGGAAATCCCAACTCACGGCCCAGTTGCCGTCCGTGCATCACCTCTCCTTCGATCCAGACAGACATAGCCTCAAATCTTTTCGGTCAGCTTGCGCACCAGGGAAATTTGGGAGAAAAACTCCTTGGCGAAAACTCGCAGCACGGTATAAAGCGGTATGGCCAGCAGCATGCCGATCACCCCGGCCAACGACCCGGCGATCAGGATCACGAGAAATATCTCGAGCGGCTGCGCCTTGACCCGCTCGGAGTAGAGCGTCGGTTGCAGCACGAAATCATCCAGCCCCTTCAAAATCAACAGCGATCCTGCAATGACCAGCATCGTATGGCCGATCGACATCCCTTCGATCGGGGTGATGATACCCATGCAGACCGAAACCGCGCCGCCGATGGTCGGACCGGCGTATGGCACGACGTTCATAACCCCCATGATAAGACCGATGAAAAAGGCATCCTGCGCCCTCATGCCGAAAGCCATCATCACAAGCGATACGGCCAGCATCAACAGGAAGCTCTCGGCCAAAATCCCCCGGAAGTAGCGGGACAAAAGCACTGTAACCGAATTGAGGGCATGCGTCACGTTCTGTTGGTATCGATCCGGGAAAAGTGCTGTTACCATCGCATAGAAAAGTCCGTCGTCCCGCAGGAAAAAGAACGTGATGAACGAAATCGAAAAAAAGGCGATCACGCTCGAAACGGCCAAACTCACCACCGATGAAAACGCCGTATTGATCGTGTCGAAATTAATCAGCGACTGCAGGAAAGAGATCAGCGTATCCTTGAACGACACCTGGGTTTCGGGCAACGAGAAGAAGTGAGTGAGATAATCCTGAATACGCTGCAGCGGCTCCTCGACAGAAGTCAGCACCGTCGAAAAATCGAGGTGCGCCAACTGGTAGAGCTTGTTGGTCACCAGCGGCACGAAAAGCCCGCACATCACCGCGAAAACGATCCAGATCACCAGCAGCGTGACGAGCGCTCCGCACCAGCGCGGCACACGCCATCGCCCGATCCGGCCTCGGGATATCCGGGCTACCAGCGGGCGCCCCATGATGGCCAGCACCGCCGAAACCAGAATGTAGATCACGATGGAGCTGAAGTACCACATCAAAAAGAGGACGACGGCCGTAATGGCCGCCCCCACTGTAAAACGAAGCAATGTTTGAGGTGTAATACTCATACGTACCGCAACGCGAAAACCGCCGCCAATAAGTTACTTCAACCGGGCGATGGGAGTTTGCGATCCCACGACAGGATCCCCGATCTCCACGAGCAGTTCGGTATCCTTCGGCAGAAGGATGTCGATGCGGGAGCCGAACTTGATGAACCCGCAAACCGAATTTTGCTCCACCTTCGAGCCGACTTTCATATAAGAAACGATACGACGGGCGATCAGACCCGCAATTTGACGGAAGAGCACCTCCTTGCCGTCGGGGGTTCGCACGACGGTCGTCGTCCGCTCGTTCTCGGTCGAGGACTTGGGATGCCACGCCACCAGGAAACGCCCCGGATGATACTTGAAATACTCCACAGTACCTCCGACCGGCACCCAGTTCATGTGAACGTTGGTAATCGACATGAAGATCGAAATCTGCAGCATCTCCCGATCGAGGTATTCGCTCTCGTGCACCATTTCGGTCACTACGACCCGGCCGTCGCACGGAGCGAAGACCAACTCCGCATCATGGATCTTCACACGCCGCGGCTCCCGGAAAAATGCCACGATAAAGAACCAAAACAGCACAAGCAGAATGGATCCGAACCAGAGCAGTCCCGCTTCGGCATGGCGCGACATCAGATAGTACATCAGCGCCCAAAGCAGGAAACAAACGACTCCTGTCAGCCCGATAATCTTGTAGCCTTCCTTGTTTATTTTCATATTCGGATAGTAAGTTTTCTTATGAAATATGCAGCAATAGCAGATAAGCGACCACGAACGGCAACGAGAAAATGAGCGCATCGAAACGGTCGAGCCAGCCGCCGTGCCCCGGCAGAATATTGCCCGAATCCTTCACGCCGGCCGCACGCTTGAACATCGACTCGATCAAATCGCCCAACACACCGCTCACGGCAGCGATCGCAGCTAAACAGCACCACAACCAATAGCTACCGTCGAGCCACCATGCGGCAAGGCAACCCATGGCGATCGCACCGACGATGCCGCCGAAGAACCCCTCCCACGACTTGTTGGGCGAAATTCGCTCGTAAAGATGATGTCGGCCGACGCTGACCCCCACCAGGTAGGCGAATACGTCGTTGGCCCAAATAATGAAGATGTAGGCCAAAATCACCCAGGGATTCCAGCCACCCTCCCCCGTCAGCAGAGGCAGATAGGCCATCATCGACAAAGGCACGGCCACATAAAAGACGCCTCCGAGCGTCGCCCCCACATCGGCGGCGGGGCGGGCACGCTTGAGGAACAGTTCACAGACGAACATCAGTGGTATGAGCAAAATAAAAACCGGCAACAACCACAAGAGGACGGAAAGCGCTCTCGGCAACAACGCCACCTGCTCCGCAGAAACCGCCAGCAGGAAACTCGCCACGAAAAGAGCCGTACCCGTAACCAGTCCGAGCCATTTGAGAGGGTAAATATCCTCCCGGCGGGCCATCCGGTAAAACTCCCACATACCGCCGACGAGAATCGCCAGCAACAGCACTCCGAAACTCCACTGCGACCAAAGCACCGCTCCGACTACCACGACAGTCAGGACGGCACCGCTCAAGGTTCGCACCAGAAGATTCCTCATTTTATCAGACATAATTCAACCTTTTTCGGGTAAACCTCGTTAAACTTCAGGCGTTTCCGCCGACGATTTTCCGTCCGACACAGCGGAAGCGGCGGTTCCGGAAATCTTTTCTTCGTCCTTTCGGGACTCGGCCGGCGCAACCTCTTTTTTCCCGGCTGCCTCTTCCGCATCGCCAGATGCAGCTTTCCGCTCCGCCAAAGCCTTCTGCTCGGCCTCTTTCCGTTCCCGCAGAATATCCTTTTTCCGTTTACCGAAGATACGCTCCACATCCTCCGTAAAGACCACTTCGCGCTCCAACAGCAGTTCGGCCAGCTCCTTCAAACCGTCGGCATGGCTGCGGAGTCCCTCCGCCGCCATCGCATAGGCTTCGGCAATGGTATTTTTAGCCTCGGCGTCGATCTGCTGGGCCGTCAGTTCGGAATAGGGCTTGGTCAGCGCCATGTCGCTCTGGCCCGTAGAGTCGTAATAGCTGATCGTCCCGACCTTCTCGCTCATACCGTAATAAGCCACCATGGCATACGCCATCTTGGTCGCCCGCTCCAGATCGTTGAGCGCTCCGGTCGAAACCTCGCCGAAATTGATCTGCTCGGACACCCGGCCGCCGAGCATCGCAGCCAGCTCGTCCATCATCTGCTCGCGCGTGGTGATCTGCCGTTCTTCGGGCAGGTACCAGGCCGCGCCCAACGACTTGCCGCGCGGAATGATAGTCACCTTGATCAGCGGACTGGCATTCTCCAAAATCCAGCTTACCGTAGCGTGTCCGGCCTCGTGATAGGCAATCACCCGCTTCTCTTCGTCGGAAATGATCTTGTTCTTACGCTCCAGACCGCCGATAATGCGGTCGATCGCCGCCAGGAAATCCTCGCGCGACACATATTTCTTATTGTGACGGGCCGCGATCAACGCCGCCTCGTTGCAGACATTGGCGATGTCGGCACCCGAAAAGCCGGGCGTCTGCTTGGCCAGAAAAGTACGGTCCAGCTCCGGATCGAGCTTCAACGGACGCAGATGCACGTCGAAAATCTCCTCGCGCTCCTTCACGTCGGGCAATCCCACCTCGATCTGCCGGTCGAAACGTCCGGCACGCATCAGCGCCTTGTCCAAAATATCAACCCGGTTAGTCGCCGCCAGGACGATCACGCCCGTATTGGTCTGGAAACCGTCCATCTCGGTCAGCAACTGGTTGAGTGTATTCTCCCGCTCGTCATTGCCCGAGAACCCGGCGTTCTTACCGCGGGCCCGGCCGATGGCGTCGATTTCGTCGATGAAAAGAATACAGGGAGCTTTCTGTTTGGCCTGCTCGAAAAGGTCGCGCACGCGCGAAGCGCCCACGCCCACGAACATCTCCACGAAATCCGAGCCGGAAATCGACAGGAACGGCACATTGGCCTCTCCCGCCACCGCCTTCGCCAACAGGGTTTTACCCGTTCCCGGAGGGCCTACCAGCAACGCGCCCTTGGGAATTTTCGCACCGATGGATTTGTATTTGTCGGGGTTCTTGAGGAAATCGACGATCTCCATGATCTCGACCTTTGCCTCCTCCAGTCCGGCAACGTCCTTGAAAGTCACCTTTTTCGAGTTCTCCTTGTCGAACACCTGCGCCCGGGCCTTCCCCACGTTCATAATACCGCCAGCACCGCCTCCGGCACCCCGCGACATGCGGCTCATCAGGAAGAACCAGCCGCCGATAATAATGATCCAGGGAAGCATCTGAAGCAGAATCGATGTCCAGGAATTCTCCCGGTTCTCGTACACCAGCACCACCTTGTTACCCGACTCGGCCGTCACCTTATCCAAATCCTGACGGAACGTATCCACCGACCCGATATTGAAAGTAAGCTGAGCCCCCGTTTCGGGCATATTACGGAAACGCGGGTCCGCAGCATCCTTACGGTACCGGTCCGCAGCATCCTTCTTAAGGTAGATTTCCGCCAGGTCACGATTGACGACCTGGATTTTTTCGACGTCGCCCTGCTCGATCATCTGCGCCACGGTATTCCAGTCGCTCTTGACCGGGACTCCGTTGCCGGGTCCGAACATCCAGTAGCCGACAATAAAAATAATGATGACGCCGTATATCCACATCCACGAAGGACGCGGCATATTCATTTTGTTGTTTATTTTCTGTTGTGCCATAAAATATTATTCGTCATACTCATAACGGGTCGCCGGGGCATCGGCCCACAGCTCCTCCAATTTGTAAAATTCACGCAATTCTGTCTGAAAAATATGCACCACCACATCCACGTAGTCCATAGCGATCCACAGCGCATTTTGCTGTCCTTCCACGCGCCAGACCTTCTCGCCGAGGGTTTCCAATACCTGCTCCTCGATACCCGCCGCGATCGCAGCGACCTGCGTGGTGGAGTCGGCGTTGCAAACGATGAAGCAGGAGCAGATCGCCCCGTCGATTTTCGAAAGATCCAACGATACGATATTTTTACCCTTCTTATCCTGGATTGCACGAATTATCGTGCCTGTCAATTTTTCCATAGTTTGAATTTACCGGTCAATACAACTTTGCAAAGGTAGCGAAAATGAGGGCAGAACAAAACAAACCCGTTTGTTTTTTTATGCCGAACGCATCCCGCTTCCCGCAAAGATACAAGAGAATATCCGAAAATTTGCTCTGCAAATATCCGTCCCGAATCCCTATTGGCGGGAAACTTTCGACAAAATAGTATCGATCAAGGCTTTGATGATCGAACTTTTGACATAGGTCCGGCGCACGGCCACGGCGATCTTGCGCGAAGTAGCCCCCTTGGCCAGCGTTTTGACCTGACAACGATGCTCCGCAGGAATGTATTCCACGGCCATTTCGGGGATAATCGTCACACAGTGCGTGTAATCGACGATCCGCATCAACGTATCGAGCGAACCGGATTCGAACGTATAGTGCGAGGGGACCTCCCGTTTGGCCTGGCACAGCTCGATGATCTGGTCACGCATACAATGCCCCGGACTTAACAGCACCAGCTCCTTGAGGTCGATATCCTCGATACGGACGTTCGTGCGTTCAAAAAGCGGATTCTCCCGGGACACGTAAAGATGGAACCTGTCGTCGAACAACTCGTGTTCCTGAATCCCCTCGCCGCAGGTTCCGCCGGCGACCAATGCCGCATCGATCCGGTCGCGGCGCAGCGCATCGACGATGTCGGCGGTCACCATCTCCGCAATCTCCAGTTCGACTTTGGGATAGTCCCGCACGAAATCGGGAATAAACTTATGCAACAGGTAAGGTGCGATGGTCGGAATGACGCCGAGCCGCAACCGACCGGAAGTTTCGCCTTTGAGTTCCGCGACCGCTTCGCGGATATGATCGTAAGCCCGGAGGGTTTCCCGGATTTCGGCAAGCACCACCTCGCCCGCCTCGGTCGGAATGACCGGTTTCTTGCTGCGATCGAGCAGCACCACGCCCAATTCTTCCTCCAAAGACTTGATCTGCATGCTCAACGACGGCTGGGTCACGAAACAGTGTTCCGCTGCCAGAGAGAAACTGCCGCAATTGGCTACCGCCAGCAGGTATTCGAGTTGGATGATAGTCATAGTTTATCTTATTTGCACGCACGAAAATATAAAAAAAACCGATACTTCGCAATTATTATTCGACCATCGGTTTAGTTTTTCGTACATTTGCAGACTATTTATTATTAGAAACTTTTTAACTGATGGGAAAAATCATACTCACCGGAGATCGTCCGACCGGCAAACTCCACCTGGGACATTACGTAGGTTCGCTGCGCCGCCGCGTGGAGTTGCAGAATTCGGGCGAATTCGAGAAAATATTCATCATGATCGCCGACGCCCAGGCGCTGACCGATAATGCGGACAACCCGGAAAAAGTGCGGCAGAACATCCTCGAGGTCGCCCTCGACTATCTCTCTTGCGGACTGGATCCCGCGCAATCGACGCTCTTCATCCAGTCGCAGGTGCCGGAACTCTGCGAGCTGGCTTTCTACTACATGAACCTGGTGACCGTAGCCCGTCTGCAGCGCAATCCGACGGTGAAGGCCGAAATCCAGTTGCGCGGCTTCGCCGAAGGCAACGAAGAAGAGGGATCGCAGCGCCAGGGTATTCCGGTAGGATTCTTCACCTACCCGATCAGCCAGGCCTCGGATATCACCGCTTTCAAGGCCACGACCGTACCGGTCGGCGAGGATCAGGAACCGATGATCGAACAGACGCGCGAAATCGTCCATAAATTCAACTCCGTATATGGAGAAACACTCGTCATGCCGGGAATTCTGCTGCCCGACAACGCGGCCTGCCTGCGTCTGCCCGGTACGGACGGCAAGGCCAAGATGTCGAAATCGCTGGGCAACTGCATCTACCTCTCCGACTCGGCCGATGAAGTGAAGAAGAAGGTGATGGGTATGTATACCGATCCCGACCACCTGCGGGTGAAGGACCCGGGCAAGGTCGAGGGCAACACCGTCTTCACCTACCTGGACGCCTTCAGCCGCCCGGAACATTTTCAGCGATACCTGCCCGATTACGCCTCGCTCGACGAGTTGAAGGCGCACTACCGCCGGGGCGGGCTGGGCGACGTGAAGGTCAAGAAGTTCCTGATCGCCGTGCTGAACGAAACGCTGGAGCCGATCCGCGAGCGCCGCAAGCAGTACGAAGGCCGCATCGAAGAGGTCTATGAAATTCTGCGCAAAGGTTCGGAGCATGCCCGGGCAACAGCCGCGCAAACGCTCGGCGAAGTGCGCCACGCCATGCGGATCGACTACTTCGACGACAAGGAGCTGATCGCCGAGCAGGCTCGCCAATACCAGCAACAGCGATAACGCGCATAACCAGCAGACAAGGTACCCGAAATGTTCAAACGCATAACACCGCAGACGATCGCGGATTGGGGCGAACGTATCTACATCCGTTTCCTGGAGCTTACCAAACGGTTCACCAGTACGCAGATCATGGCGCTGCTGGCCATCATCGTAGGGGTTCTGGCCGGATTGGGTACCTGCCTGTTCGAACTGCTGCTCTACGGAATCAAAGCAGGGCTGACCCATTGGTTCCCCGTCGAACAGTCGCATTTTCTCTTCCTGTTCTATCCGGTCATCGGTATCATTCTGGCCTCGCTTTTCGTCAAATACGTCGTCAAAGACAACATTTCGGAAGGCGTTACACGCGTGTTATATGCCATGTCGCGTAAAAACTCGTACATTGCCTCCCACAACTGCTGGACTTCGGTCGTAGGCGGTGCGACGACGATCGGATTCGGCGGTTCGGTCGGTCCCGAGGCCCCGATCGTCCTGACGGGCGCAGCCATCGGTTCGAACATCAGCCGCCTGGCCCACCTGAACTACAAAAACACCACCCTGCTGCTCTGCTGCGGAGCCGGGGCGGCCCTTGCAGCCATCTTCAAAGCCCCGATCACGGGCGTGGTCTTCGTGCTCGAAATCCTGATGCTCGATCTCACCTCGCGCACGGTCGTACCGCTGCTCATCTCTTCGATCACGGCCGCCGCTGTCGCCCTCACGATCCGGGGATTCGATCCGATCATCGCCATCTCGCTGACTCCCGACGATGCGTTCCGGCTCAACCAAATTCCGCTTTTCGTCCTGCTGGGTATCTTCTGCGGGCTGATGTCCTACTACTTCACCACGGTCAATGCCCGGGTGGGCGCCTTCTTCAAAAAGATCGACAGTCCCTACAAGAAGTGGCTGATCGGCGGGGCCGTACTCGGCATCCTGATCTACATTTTCCCGCCCCTCTACGGCGAAGGCTACGAAGGTTTCATGTCGCTCATGCACGGCAACACGACCGAGTTGTTCAACAACTCGCTCTTCTACCGCTTCAGTCAGATCGACTGGGTGGTCATTCTCTTCATCGTAGGCACGATGTTCTTCAAAGTGATCGCTATGGCCTCGACCAACGCTGCGGGCGGCGTCGGCGGTACGTTCGCCCCTTCGCTGTTCGTCGGCGCATTCATGGGCGCTATCACGGCGCTGGTCTGCAACACCCTGTTCGGATGGAACCTGTCGCTGGTTTCTTTCACCCTGGTAGGTATGGCGGGCGTAATGTCGGGCGTGATGAAGGCCCCCCTGACCTCGATCTTCCTGATCGCCGAACTATCGAGCGGTTACGGCCTTTTCATCCCGCTGATGATCACCGCCTGCATCGCCTTCGCCATCGACTACTACCTCGATCCCGACTCGATCTATACCAAGCAACTGCGTCAGAACGGGGAGTTGATCACCCACAACAAGGACGAATCGGTCTTCGTCTTTCTGAGGCTCGACGACCTGATTCAGGACGACGGGGTTTACATCCACCCGTCCCAGACTTTGGGCGACATCGTGCAGATCATGTCCCGGGAGCGTCACGACGACTATTTCCCGGTTCTCGACAACGAAAAACACCTGCTGGGCATCGTCCGCCTGAACGACGTGCGGGAAGACCTGTTCAATCCGCAAAAGTACGGCAACCCGATTACACGCTACATGCTCCTGTCCCCCGACACGATCCTGCAACATGAACAGATCCAGAGCGTGCTGCGCCGTTTCGACGAAAACCACGTCTGGGTGTTACCCGTCGTGGACAAGGAGAAACACTACCTGGGCTACATCTCCAAATCGCGAATCATGACCGCCTACCGCGAACAACTGGTCAAGATTTCGCAATAAAATACAGTCCCGACCTCGCTTTCTACAACCGAAGAAACTATAAAAACAGAATAGTACTATGAATTTTAATTGGGCTGACGACACGAACTGCGCCGTAACGGTATGCGACACCGAAGGCGTGGTAATTTACCAGAACAAGCAATCTATCTCCGTCAATGGAGAGTATCGCGGCAAAAGCATGCTCCCCTGCCACAACGAGCGCTCGAAGGGGATCATCGCCCGCATCCTCGAAAAAGGCGACACGAATGCCTACACCATCGAGAAAAAAGGGATCCGCAAAATGATCTACCAAACAGCCTGGCGCCGCGAGGACGGCACCGTAGGCGGTATCATCGAACTGTCGATGCCGATTCCCGCCGAAATGCCGCACTACGTACGGGGATAATAGAGCACCCCGGACCAGAAGCATCCGAACCACTCAACGACACCAGGAACTTCAACCGGAAAGCCGCAAAAAAATACACGAAACAACCCCTATCCGATACAGGAGAAGAGTCAAACGACCGCCTTTCTTCCAAAACGTTACGAAGAGGCGGATCAAAACGGTTTACAACACTTTCCACAGCCGTTTTCCGAAAACAGGAGCGCCCGCGATTAGTCGCGGGCGCTCCTGTTTATTTGCTTACTACCGAAATTTCTCGAATCCGGGAAGATACTTGGTCGGTTCGAACTCGACGATCGTATAATCTGCGATCTCATGCCGGAAGAACGGATCTTCCCGCGTAAAGGCTTCGGCTTCCGCACGATTCGCGGCTTTCGAAACGATCACACCGCCCGTACGGGGATTCTGCGGCCCGGTGCAAAGCAATTTGCCCTGAGCGAAATAACGGTCGAGAAAAGCCCAATGCTCCGCCAGGTAGCGCTCCACCTCTTCGAGCGGCTTCTTGTAATCGACGATAATCAGAAACATAGTTTTTCAAAGTTTTATGTCGTAAATCTGGATTACACCGACAAGTTTGCCTTGGTCGTCGGTCACCAGCAGCGAATTGATCTTATGCTGGGTCATTTTCTTCTCCGCAGCGATCAGTTTCTCATCGGGCCCGATGGTCTTGGGATTGGGCGTGGCGATGTCCATGGCCCGGATCGAGAAAAACTCCGATTCGCGGCGTTCCATCGCCCGGCGGATATCCCCGTCGGTGACGATCCCCAGCACTTTGTCCCCCTCGCAAATGACGATCAGCCCCAGACCGCCTTTGCTGACGGCGTGGATCATATCCTTGGCCGAACAGTCCGGAGCTACCACGGGCAACCCCTCCTTGTGCATCACATTGCCGACAGTCATCAGCAGACGGCGGCCCAGGCTGCCGCCCGGATGCAGCCGCGCGAAGTCGATGCTCGTGAAATTGCGCAGCTTCATCAGCGCTACGGCCATCGCGTCGCCCATGGCAATCTGTGCCGTAGTCGAAGTGGTAGGCGCCAGGTGCAGGATGCAGGCCTCGTGGCGCACGGCCACGTCGAGGTGCACGTCCGAATTGCGGGCCAACGTCGATTCGGGATTGCCCGTCATCGAAATCAGCTTGTTGCCGTTGGTATGGATAAACGGCACGATCTTGAGGATTTCATCCGTCTCGCCCGAATAAGAGAGCGCCAGCACGGTATCTTCCGGAGAGATCATTCCCAGATCGCCATGAAAAGCCTCGCCCGGATGCAGGAAGAAACTCGGCGTACCGGTGCTCGCCAGCGTCGCGGCGATCTTGCGGCCGATCAGCCCCGATTTTCCCATTCCGGTCACCACGAGCTTGCCCCGGCTGTGCAGGATAAGTTCGACAGCGCACACGAAATCATCGCCCAGCGTCTGTTCGAGATGCTTGAGCGCCAGCGCTTCGGTATGGATCGTCTTTCGGGCCAGCGAGAGGATATCGGCCCGCTTGTCTGCGGTCATATTATAGCAAAGATTTTATTACGTTTTCCAAATCATTCAGATAAAGCATGTTCGGACCGTCACTCAAAGCATGATCGGGATCGGGATGCACCTCGAAGAAGAAACCGTTGGCACCGAACGCCCGGGCTGCCCGGGCCATGGCAGGCACGAACTCGCGGTTACCGCC
>ULSZ01031813.1_pt1 | contig 11740 bp, 12 predicted proteins | sample 1957151 | NCBI WGS metagenome assembly ULSZ01 (sample SAMEA4835721, study PRJEB28245) | human gut metagenome | biome: gut microbiome; material: fecal sample | place: Denmark | collected 2008
CGGGCGGCGGAGACCAGGGCGGCGGCACGCTGGGCGATTAAACGCACGGGGCGGTCCGGCAGGCCTCACGGCCTCTCTGAAAACCGCTGAACCTGCCACCCGCCCTGCGTAAGGGGGAGAGCGAAGCCCTGGGGCTTCCCACGGGCCACCCGCCCACGGCGCCTACTAAAGGAAAATCGCCACACGATTGGAACGACCCTTGCAATCTCGCCCGCTCCCTATGCGTCTGCTGAGAAAGAAAAACAACAAAAACAACATTTACAACATGGAACAACGCTTCGCGGGGACAAACACACGCTACGCGTGTAACAAGCCTTCTGCAAGGTAAACAACAAGATACAACAGCTTCGCGGGGACAATGTCTTTTCCTGATTTTGGTTGTCGCGTTTTTGGTGCCAAACTGGTTTCTTTCCATACTCTGCATGCCTATATCAGGTCCATCTCAATGCCCTTGCTGGAATAGTATAACGTTGTAAAAGTTGTTTTGGTTGTCTTCTTAGCATGTCCTCGCATTGCCACCGAAAGCAGAGAGAAAAGTACTCATTAGTCGAACCCTTAAACGAAAGAAAAATCATGGATGAAAAGAAAAGACAGGTATGGCGCTTCGTCATTCAGTGCGCCATCTCGATCCTCACGGCCATAGCCACGGCCCTCGGCGTGACGAGCTGCATGGCAGCCGTGTAGCCACGCAATAGCGAACGATAGAAGTTTTCATAGAATGATGGGCTAAATGATAAATGTTTCCGCCCCTCTGAGATGTGAATCTTGGAGGGGCATTGCTCCCCCTCCCGCCGCACGATACTGCACGAACCATCATCAATTCCTCGAAAAAAAAGTAGCGCCCGCTCTTGGTTGTTCGTCAGGAAAAATGTACCTTTGTTCCGACATTCGTCAGAAAAAGTGTGCCGTATGGCTGATTATTCGTCAGAAAAAGTGTGCACTTATAGCGATTATTCATCGGAAAAAGTGTGAGTCATGGAAAGAAGCATCTATCAGAGCCTATTAGGATGGAAGAACAAGCAAGAGCGTAAACCGCTGATACTCAACGGAGCAAGGCAGGTGGGTAAAACCTATATCCTCCAAGCATTTGGAAGAAGGGAATACAGACAACTTGCTTTCTTCAGTCTCGACAGAGATCAGAAGGCCGCGGAAGTGTTTGAGAAGGGTGGATCTGCTGCCGATATGTTGATGGCGCTCTCTGCCATTAGTCAGGTGGATATCACTCCCCACGATACCCTCGTGGTGCTCGACGAGATCCAGGACTGCCCCAAGGCCTTGGAAGCCCTGAAGTACTTTTGCGAGGACACGCCCGATATTCATATCATCGTGGCAGGATCCTTGCTGGGCATTTCTCTCCACAACGGCGTCTCCTATCCTGTGGGCAAGGTGGAGGAGCTGCGGCTCTATCCGATGAACTTCCTCGAGTTTCTCGGCGCGATGGGCAAAAGACAACTGGTAAGCATCTTGACGGACGCCAACTGGAATGTCGTCAACATGATGGAAACAGAATTGACCAGCCTGCTGCGCCAGTATTACTATGTGGGCGGAATGCCTGCCGCCGTCCTCGCCCATGTGCGGCAAAAGGGACTGCAGGAGGTGCGGTCCATCCAAACGCAGATACTTCAAGACTATCGTCGCGATTTTTCGAAGCACGCTCCAGGGCGGGAGGTGCCTCGCATCAACATGGTGTGGGACAGTATTCCAGTCCAACTTGCCAAAGAAAACAAGAAGTTCGTCTATGGCGCCGTGAGGAAAAGCGGGAGGGCTGCTGACTTTGAGTTGGCCATACAGTGGCTGATAGATGCGGGACTGGCCTACAAGGTGCAGCGGGTCAACACGCCACGCCTCCCCCTCAAATTCTATGAGGACCCGAACGCCTTCAAACTCTTCATGCTCGACGTAGGGCTGATGGGAGCCATGGCGGAAACCTCCGCCGAGTCGATGCTGGTGGGCGACGGCATTTTCTCCGAGTACAAAGGGGCCTTCACGGAGCTCTACGTCCTGACCCAGTTGAAGAGTCGCGGAATGTCATTGTACTATCATGCGGTGGACAACTCCACGATAGAGATAGACCTTCTGGCGCAATGGCACGATCGGGTCGTTCCGATAGAGGTGAAGGCAGCGGTCAATGTCAAGGCCAAATCCCTCAGAACATTCATTATGCGCCACCCCCAGCTCAAAGCCCTTCGCTTCTCCATGCTGCCCTACAAGGATCAAGACTGGATGGTCAACGTCCCCCTCTATGCCTGTCTGGTGTCATTGGACAAAATGATCGAGGACGATCGTGGCTAAAAACGATTGTGACAAACTACGCTTTTCGGCTGATCCGTCGTTGTGTCTCCCTCTGTCCTATTGTGTCTCCCTTAGTTCTTCTATGAGGTTTTCAAGAATGTAGTCGTCGCTCATAAGCTGTAAACCATATTTGGGGTCTGACAGATGCTGGTACACTTTGGTCGTGTAAAACAAGTTGAGTGCTCTTTCAGCATCGATATGCAGAGATTCTGCCAACATCATGATGATTCGGCTTTGTTTGCGCCATAATACAGAGCTTCTCATATTCAGTCCTCCTTTTCTATTTGTACTGACGAAATAAACGAGAGGTAGTTATCTACTATCTCTTGGTTCAGTATGCAGATTTGATGATTTACAGCCTTGTATTTCAATTGCCCTAAGGCTTGCTCGGCTGTAATGATATTGTTTTCGTAGTCTTCTACGGTGTCAATGACATTATCATTGGCAACACCACCTTCCACGATGTCATACATGGTTTGCTTCGTGCCTCCTTTACGACAATCTACTACATATTCCAACCATTCGAGATTGTAACTCTCGAAGATTTTAATGCGAAAACCTTTACTTTTTACAGCATCGTAATCGAATGAATAAATTGACAGTATTGGTAAGGCGTTGCGTCCCTTTCTTTCTGCTATAGTCTTTGCCCACGAGGATGCTTGTGGGCGCAATTTAGTAAGGTAGAAACCTTGTCCAAAATCTACCTTCTTTCTTCCTAATTTAACAAGTGGTTTCCCAACTTGTATATAAGAGCCGTGATATAGTGAGATCATACTTCTTTTTCCCAGTTTAACAGCGTTTCGCAAATGTCGTCCGCCACCCAGTCAAGGCTTTGCGTATGAAGGTCCTCATAGCGTTGGATCAGCCGACGATGTATCAGCCCCTGCTTTTGCAGGCGGTCATGCATTTCTTTTCCAGAGATGCCCAATTTGCGGGCTCCACTCTCTATTGCCATAACGGCGAAATGGATATGTCTGTATGTCTCGTCGTCTGTGTATGCCATATTTTTACTTCCCGTTGTTTATCATCTTTGTTGTGGGGTTTATTGGTACAAGAAGTGTCAGGTCTTCTTGGGCTGCGACCCCTTGCCCTCGACGATCTCCACTACCGTCAGCTGGTCGCCCTCGACGCGAAAGCGGACGTCGTAGTCGGCGAAGGCGAGGCCGTAGAGGCGGGTGGGGTCGTTGTGGTAGTGGGGCCGCGGGTCGAGGGCCAGCGCCTGGCGCAGGGCCAGCGTCTCAGCCTCAGAGAGCGGACTGTCGGCAGGGTCGGGGAGGACGACCTGCAGTTGGCGCCATTGGCTTTGGTCCGTGAAGCCCCCGCGCGCCTGGGGATGGGCGTCGGCATAGGGCAGGTAGGGCTTGATGTCGTAGATGGGCGTGCCGTCCATCAGGTCGGCTCCCGCGACGACGATCTCCGTGCCCTCCACGGCCAGGATGCGCACCGAGGAGAGGCCCAGGCCGTTGGGACGGTAGGGCGACCGCGTGGCAAAGACGCCCATCCGCTCGTTGCCCCCCAGCCGTGGCGGACGCACCGTGGGCTGGAAGGTGGCGGACTGGTGGCGGTTGGCCGAGAAGCCCCAGAGGAGCCAAAGGTAGTCGAAGTCGTCGACGCCACGCAGCGACTCGCTGTCGGCGTAGGCGTCGAGGAGGACGATGCGGCCCTGCAGGTCTTCGACGAGCCCGCTCTGCCGGGGCACGCCAAACTTGCTCTTGAAGGGCGAGCGGAAGACGGCTATCGGATGGATTTCCATGTGGATGATCGTGGGGATGGGGAAACTACTCGTTGCCGATGGCTTCCACCTTGGGGGCGGAGACGGACGGCGACGGGGCGGAGGAAGGCGCGGTGGAGGCAGCCTCGTCGCTGCTGCTGGCCTCGCCCTCGCTGCTGGTCTCGCTACTGGCCTCAGCCTCCTCGTCCTCCTCGTTGCGCTGCGGACGGCGGATGCTGTTATACACCTTCTTGGCCTCCTCCTTCTCCAGCTGCTCGATGGAGTCGGCGGCAGCCGTATCGACGGAGACGAGGTCGGTGGGCTCCGCCAGCTTCTCGATGAGCGTGCTGTCGGGCTCCAGGTAGGAGGGCGTGCGCGTATATTCCGGGTCGCCGAAATGGCTCACGGCGTTGTAGATCGTGAAGGCGGCAAGCAGCGCGCCTCCCACGGCGATGAAGACCTTCATCCCCCGGCTGAGTCGCGGCTCCTCCTCGATGGGCTTTTGGACGATGGACCGGCCACAATGGGGGCAGCGGTCGCTTCCTTGCGGTATCTCTTGATGGCAGTAGGGACAAATCATCTTCTTGCGTATTTGGCTGGTTGAGTGACTTTTCGTGCAAAGTTAGCGGATTTCCGCTAAAGCATGAAATTTTTATCCGAGTTTTTTCATTTCTTCCTTACTTCTCCGTGGCGAGGCGCTCCGAGCCCGAGCGTGTGAGGCGGTCGAGCTGTCGGCGGAAGGCCAGGAAGTAGAGCAGGCCCGAGGTGGTCAGTCCGAAGGGGAAGGAATACCAGACGCCGATGAGGCCCAGGTCGAGCGTGATGCCGAAGAGGTAGCTCAGTGGCAGCGAGATGACGAAGAAGGCGAGGAAGGCGTAGATCACCAGCGGGCGGACGTGGGCGAGGCCGCGGAGGCTGTTGCCGAAGACGATCTGCATGCCGTCGCCGATCTGATAGACGAGAAACGGCCATACCGTGAGCGAGACGAGGTGGACCACGTCGTCGTTGGGCGTGAAGAGCGACCCGATATTGTGGCGCAGGCTGAAGACCACGGCGCCGACCACCACGGCCAGCATCATGACGATCTGGAAGGCGGCGTAGGCGTTGCCCCGGGCGGCACGGTAGTCGCGCTGGCCCATCGCGTTGCTGATGCGCACCGCCGCCGCGGCCCCGATGCCGTAATAGACCATGAAGCCCACCTGACTGATCGTGAGCATCACCTGGTGGGCGGCCAGGGCCGTCGTGCCGATCCAGCCGACGATGATGCTCGTGAGGCTGAAGGCCGAGGTCTCCATGCCCATCTGCAGCGCGATGGGCCATCCCAGGAGGTTGAGCTGGCGGAAGTCGGCGCGGTTGATGCGTCCCCGGAGGAAGCCCTGGGCGTAGGCCCGATACTTCCGGCGCGAGAAGAAGACCACCATCATCGCCACCGCCATGACTACGCGCGAGGCCAGCGTGCTGAGTCCCGCTCCCGTCAGTCCCAGTTCGGGCGCGCCGAGCTGGCCGTAGATCAGCACCCAGTTGCCGAAGATATTGAGGATGTTGCCGCCGATGAGCACCCACATCGAGAGCGCGGTGTCGGTGATGCCGTCGGCAAACTGCTTGAAGACGTTGAAGAGGCAGACGAAGGGGAGGGAGGCGAGCAGCACGAGGTAGTAGGGCTTGATCAGCGGCAGCAGCTCCGTGGGTTGGCCCAGGTGGTCGATGGAGAGGTAGAAGCCCCCCATCACGCCGACGATGAGGGCGGCGAGCAGCAGGTTGGCACAGATGGCGTTGCGCACCATCTCGCCGATGCGTTGCGTCTTCTCCTGGCCGTAGAGCGTGCCGACGGTGGGCGTGACGGCATAGGAGAAGCCGAGGGCGAAGATGATGACGAGGTTGATGATATTGTTGACGAAGGCCGCGGCAGCCAGTTCGCTGGTGGCATGGTGGCCGATCATCAGCGTGTCGGCAAAGGCGAGGACGATCGTGCCGAGCTGTCCCACCACGATGGGGACGCCGAGCATCGTCAGCGGCTTGTAATAGGGAGTATAACGATGTAGTGTCATGCTTTTCTTTCTTCTCTCTTTTTTTCTTTTTTTCTTCTCTTGTTTGTTTTCTCTCTTTTTCTTCTTCTCTTGTTTGGAAATCAATCGACTTGTACGGTTGAAATTACCCAATACGCCCTTTCAGCCCGTTTCAACCGTACAGGTCGAAATCAATTGGTCTGTGGCGGTCCGCTCGTCAGGAAAAGTCCACACGCCAGCGAAAGCCCGCTCGTCAAGGAAGCCCGCTCGTCAGCGGAGTTTGCTGCCCTTCATCCGTTTCGGGCAAAAGCCGTCGAATGGACACTCCCCGCATTTCGGCCGCGCGCTCTGGCAGACGTAGCGTCCGTGGAGCAGCAGCCAGTGGTGGGCGTCGGCCACGTCCTCCTCGGGGATGTGGGCCATGAGGTAGTCCTCCACCTTGCGCGGCGTGTCGGCGCTCTCGGGCACGAGACCCAGGCGGTGGCTCACGCGATAGACGTGGGTATCGACCGCCAGCGTGGGACGGCCAAACCACACGGCCTGCACCACATTGGCCGTCTTGCGGCCCACGCCCGGCAGCTTCACCAGCGCGGCGGCCTCCGAGGGCACCTCGCCACCATACTGATCGGTCAGCATCCGCGCCATCTCGACCAGATGGCGGGCCTTGGCGTTGGGGTAGCTCACCGACCGCACCAGCTCATAGACCGCCTCGACAGAAGCCTGGGCCATGGAGCGGGCGTCGGGGAAGCGGGCGAAGAGGGCGGGCGTGATCGCATTGACGCGGCGGTCCGTACACTGGGCGCTGAGCAGCGTGGCACAGAGCAGCTGGAAAGCGGAGCCAAACTCCAGTTCCGTGGTCTGAGGACCTGCCTCGCGGCGAAAAAAATCGAGCACCTGGTGGTATCTTTCTTCACGTTTCATGGGTGCAAAGTTACGACAAATCGGCCGAATGGCAAAAAAACCGCCCCTTGATAGCGAGATTTATAACCTCAGTTGGTGGTCTTTTCAGGAAAAAGTCGTACTTTTGCAGCCTCAAATATCAAGAATCAAGGATAATAAATACGGATATATATAATATATAGGATATATGAGTAAGCAGACAGAAAAGATTAAGGCACTGGTGGAAAAGCGTGCCCAGGCTCGCCTCGGCGGTGGTCAGAAGGCCATCGAGAAGCAGCACGCGCGCGGCAAGTACACAGCGCGTGAGCGCATCGAGATGCTGGTCGATAAGGACTCTTTCGAGGAGTATGACATGTTCAAACTCCATCGTTGCCACAACTTCGGCATGGAGAAGAAGCAGTTCTTGGGCGACGGCGTCGTAGCCGGCAGTGCCACGATAGACGGCCGTCTGGTCTATGTCTATGCCCAGGACTTCACCGTCAATGGCGGCTCGCTCTCCGAGACGATGGCGCAGAAGATCTGCAAGGTGATGGACATGGCGATGACCAACGGCGCGCCGATGATCTGTATGAACGATTCGGGTGGCGCACGTATCCAGGAGGGCATCTCCGCCCTGGCGGGCTATGGCGAGATCTTCGAGCGCAACATCCTTGCCTCGGGCGTCATTCCCCAGATCTCCGCCATCCTCGGCCCCTGCGCCGGTGGCGCGGTCTATTCGCCGGCCCTCACCGACTTCATCTTCATGAAGGAGCAGACCAGCTATATGTTTCTCACCGGCCCGAAGGTCGTCAAGACCGTCACGGGCGAGGATATCGACGCCGAGCACCTCGGTGGCGCCAGCGTCCATGCCAGCAAGAGCGGCGTGACGAGCTTCACGGCCAAGACCGAGGAAGATCTCATGGGCGACATCCGCACGCTGCTGACCTACCTGCCCTCCAACAACCGTGAGGAGGCGCCGCGCGTGGCTTGCGACGACCCCGTCAGCCGCAAGGAGGAGATCCTCAACGAGATCATCCCCGACGACCCCAACCAGGCTTACGATATGTACAAGGTGATCCACGCCATCACCGACCATGGCGACTTCTTCGAGGTGCAGCCTAAGTTTGCCAAGAACATCATCACGGGCTTCGCCCGCTTCAACGGTCAGAGCGTCGGCATCGTGGCCAACCAGCCCTCAGCCTACGCTGGCGTGCTCGACGTCAACGCCTCGCGCAAGGGCGCCCGCTTCGTCCGTTTCTGCGATGCCTTCAACATTCCCATCGTCAGTCTGGTCGATGTGCCGGGCTTCCTCCCGGGCACGGGTCAGGAGTACAACGCCGTCATCCAGCACGGAGCCAAGTTGCTCTTCGCCTATGGCGAGGCCACCGTGCCCAAGATCACCATCACGCTGCGCAAGAGCTATGGTGGCAGCCACATCGTCATGGGCTGCAAGCAGCTGCGCGCCGACATCAACTTCGCATGGCCTTCGAGCGAGATTGCCGTCATGGGTGCCTCGGGAGCCGTCGCCATCCTCTGTGGCAAGGAGGCCAAGGAGGTGAAGGAGCAGGGTGGCAACGTGGCCGAGTTCCTCGCCGAGAAAGAGGAGGAATACACCGAGAAGTTTGCCAACCCCTACCAGGCGGCGCAGTTTGGCTACATCGACGACGTGATCGAGCCGCGCAACACGCGCTTCCGCATCTGCCGCGCCCTGGCTCAGCTGGCACACAAGAAGCAGACGTTGCCGGCGAAGAAGCACGGTTGCATGCCGATGTAAAGCCTATCCGCAACAATAGAATCAGAAAGAATCATGGACAAGAATATTTATGCCGCCATCGCCATGGCGCTCTACGACTACGCTGGCAACAACGTACACGACACGGAGCCGACGGTGATCACCATCCAGCCGAAACTCACGCAGTGGGACAACCGCCTGGAGGCCATGACGGCAAAGCCATAGACAAGACAGTAAAGACACAAGATGAAAGAGTTCAAATATACGATTGATGGCAAGGAGTATCACGTTGCCATCGGAGGCGTGAGCGACGACTACGTGGCCGACGTCACCGTCAATGGAGAGACCTTCCAGGTGCAGATGGAGAAGCCGGAGGAGCCGGAGAAGAAGAAGGTGGAGCTGGGCAAGCCCGTCGAGGAGGCGTCTGACGACGCTGCCCCCGCTGCCCAGGTCAATGCGGCCAACGCCGTCAAGGCACCGCTGCCCGGCACAATCACCAGTATCGAGGTGGCCGTGGGCCAGGAGGTGAAGGCTGGCGACACGGTCGTCGTCCTCGAGGCCATGAAGATGCAGAACAGCATCGAGGCGGAGAAGGACGGCAAGGTGACGGCCATCGCCGTCAAGGTGGGCCAGGCCGTGCTGGAGGACGATCCCCTCGTGGTGGTGGAGTAAGTCCTGCGTAGAGGAAGCTGTGCTTATGGAATAGCCTTCCTTTGTACAATAGTATTCCGGCAGAGAGATTCTCAGGTCGAAGAGAATATAAAAAAGAGCCGAAGGGCGCGAGAGGAACCATTGGTAGTGGTCCGTCTCGTGTCCTTCGGCTTTTTTGGTGTGGCTGCGAGGAGTCCTTCGGCTCTATTTTCTGTGGGCTCCAGCGATTACAGTTCCACGACGGTGATGCCGGCTCCGCCAAACTGCACGTGCTCGTCGCGGTAGGACCGGACGTTGGGCACGGTGGCAAGATACTGGCGGATCATTTGGCGCAGGATGCCGTTGCCCTTGCCGTGGAGGATGCGCACCTGGGAAGCACCGGCCAGGATGGCGTCGTCGATGAAGTATTGCACCTGCATCAGCGCCTCGTCGCCCCGCATGCCGCGCAGGTCGATTTCCGTGCGGAAATGCTTGACGTGGGCATCGACCGTGCTCCGCGTGATGTTGCTCGTCGGCGCGTAGGTCTGGAGGTTGGCCAGGGAGGTCTTCGTGCTGCCCGTGGAGGCGCTGGCTTTCGGCTCCTGTGCGCGCTCCAGCCGGTCGAGGCGCATCTTCGTCCGCATGCCGCCGCCGAAGACGACCATTGCCATCTTGCCGTCCAGGCTCTCCACCGTGCCCGTGCTCGTCAGTCCCTTGATGCGCACGGTGTCGCCCTTGTCGATCGGCAACTCGCGCTGGGGCGTGGGCCGCATCTCGGCCTGCTTCTTCTGCTGCGAAGCCTTCTCGGCCTGCCGTTTCTCGTGGCGCTCCTTGCGACTGCGGATGCGCTCGACCTTGGCCTGGAAGTCCTCGTCGCTCATCACGCCGTGGCCCTTCGCCCGCTTCTCCTTCGACGGGGCAGGCGTCTCCTTGTCCAGTCCGCGCTCAAACTCGGCGAGCTGCTGGCGGATCTTGCGCGTTTCCTCTTTCTCGGCCTGGTGCTCGCGGATCTCGCGGATGGTGTTCTCGATGCGCTTGTTGCTCTCCTTGATCAGTTCCTCGGCCTGGGCGCGGGCACGGGCGAGGATCTCCTTGCGGCTCTTCTCCACGTCCTCCACCATCGACTCGTATTTCTCCAGCCGCTTCTCCAGTTCCTTCTCGCGGGCGTGGACGGTCTGCCGCTTCGCCTCCCAGTAGCGCTTGTCGCGCACGATGTCCTGCAGGTACTTGTCGCTCTGGATATAGTCTGACCCGACGATCTCCGAAGCCTCGCGGATCACCTCCTCGGGGAGTCCGATCTTGCGCGCTATCTCGATGGCGAAACTGCTGCCCGGGCGGCCGATGGCCAACTGGAAGAGGGGGCGCATCTCGTGGCGGTCGTAGAGCATGGCGCCGTTGGCCACACCGGGATGGTCCTCGGCAAAATGCTTCAGGTTCTGGTAGTGGGTAGCGATGACGGCCCAGGCCTGGCGCTTCCAAAACTGCTCCAACACGGCCTGGGCGATGGCGCCGCCGATCTGCGGCTCCGTGCCCGTACCAAACTCGTCGATGAGGATCAGCGTGCGGTCGTTGGCCTGGCGGATCATCCGCTTCATGCTCAGCAGGTGGGAGGAGTAGGTGCTCAGGTCGTTCTCCAGGCTCTGCTCGTCGCCGATGTCCATCATGATGTCGTCGAAGAGGCCCGCCTTGGAACGATCGCTCACGGGGATGGGGAGGCCCATCTGGAGCATGTACTGGAGCAGGCCGACCGTCTTCAGGCACACCGACTTGCCGCCTGCGTTGGGTCCGGAGATGATCAGAATGCGGCCCTCGCTCGTCAGCGTGATCTCCAGGGGGATGATGCGCTGCGGCCTGCTGTCGCGCGGCTCGTCGTCCTCCTCAGTGGAGGGCCGCGTCTCGGCCAGCGCGCGCTCCAGCAGCGGGTGGCGCGCCTCGATCCAGTCCATGACGGGGGTGTCGGCTACGTGGGGCGCCGTGGCCCGCATCGACTCGGCCAACTGGTCCTTGGCCTGGATGAGGTCGATCTGGGCGAGGAAGTCGTAGCTGTCGATGATCTCGGCCACATGGGGGCGCACGCGCTTGGTGTAGGTGGTGAGGATGCGGATAATCTCCTGGCGCTCCTGGTTCTCGAGGTCGCGGATCTTGTTGTTGGCCTCGACGACCTCGGTCGGTTCGATGTAGAGCGTGCGGCCTGAGGCCGACTCGTCGTGGACGATGCCGCTGATTTTGCGCTTCACGCCCGGAGCGATGGGAATGACCAGGCGGCCGTCGCGCAGCGAGGGAGCGACGTCCTTATCGACCAAGCCCTCGGACTGGGCAGACCGCAGGATGGCGTGGAGCGTGCGGGAGACGGATCCCTCCACGCGCGCCAGTTCGCGGCGTATCTGGTTGAGCTCGGGTGAGGCGGTGTCGCGGACGTGGCCAAACTTATCGACGATCTGGTCGGCCTGCTGGATCAGGATGGGGAAGGTAGCCACGCCGTCGGCCAGC
>ULSZ01023142.1_pt1 | contig 11679 bp, 9 predicted proteins | sample 1957151 | NCBI WGS metagenome assembly ULSZ01 (sample SAMEA4835721, study PRJEB28245) | human gut metagenome | biome: gut microbiome; material: fecal sample | place: Denmark | collected 2008
TCGAGGCAGGCGCGGAGCGTGCGCTCCTGCTTCGGGCAGTTGTCCGCGACGTCGGAGAAGGTCAGTCCGAAGGCGGCCAGCGTCCGGGCGAACTCCTCTATCTCGCCCTGCGCCGCCTCGCGGGTGTTCAGCTCCTCTATGTCGTCGCGCGTGTCGGGCAGCAGCTCCAGAAGCTCTGCGCCGTCCTCGCCCGCGCGCTCGTTCAGCGAGCCGTGGCCGCGGTGGCGGCTCTCGGCGCGGTGGTAGTCTATAAGCCGCGAGCGTATCACCTTCGCGGCGAAGCCGAGGAAGCTCCCGCGCGGCTTCTCGTAACCGAGCACGGCCTCGTAGAACGCGAGCATGGCTATGCTCAGCTCGTCCTCGCCGTCGCCGAAGCTGAGCTTTTTGGCCTCGGCGCGGATGAAGCCCATGTACTGGCTTATCAGGCTGTCGGCTGCGTCGGAGTCCTCCTTGGCAGCGAGCACCCATTCAATTATGTCCTGCTTCGTAGAGACCATCTTCATCCCCCATAAATCCGCGCGCCGGTCTGTTTTCAAGGCCGGCGCGTGGGTTTTTACGAGAATATCACAATCGGCAGGATTTTACATCAAATCCACGTGAAATCCGGGTTAAATCTCGATCAACCGCTCAGTCGTCCCAGTCGTCATCCCAATCGTCGTCCCAGTCGTCATCCCAGTCGTCATCGTCATCGTCGTCATCGTCGTCATCGTCATCGTCGTCATCGTCGTCATCGTCGTCATCCCAGTCATCGTCATCCCAGTCATCGTCGTCCCAATCGTCGTCCCAGTCATCGTAGAGGTCGTCGTCGTAGAGGTCGTCGAGGTCGTCCCAGCGGTCGTCGTAGACATCGTCGTAAATATCGTCGTAGCGGTCGTCAAGTCCGTCGTCGTCGCGCTCGACCTCGGTCACGCGGCCGGTGTAGGCGTCGACCTCGTACTCGTACTCCACGCCGTCGACTATCAGCTCCACCTCGTAGTCGCCGTCGTCCAGCTCGTAATCTTTGACCACGAACTGCGGGTTGCTGACGCCGGTCTGAGCCGCGACCAGGCGCTCGGCGGCGCTCTCGCTGATGTAGCCGCGGTCGGCGTAGGCCGCGTTGTAGTCGTTCTCGCCTATCGTCACGGGGCGGCTGCTGCCTCCCTGCTCGCTGACGGCCTGGCGGATGGAGTTCTCTATCCCGGTGAGGAAGCCCTCGGGGTACTCGCTGCCGCGCTCGAGCTTGAGCACGATGTTGCGCTCCTGTCCGGCGACGGTCGTGTCGAAGTACCCGGCCTCGTCTATCTCGCCCACCAGCTCGGCGGCGACGACCTCGGCGCTGCGGCCGTAGTAGCTGTCGTAGCCGGCGAGCACGGCCTTGGCGTCGTCGTTGAGGGCGTTGAGCTGCAGCACGTTGCCGGCCATGTCGTAGTCCAGCTCTATCGCGGGGTTCACGCTGAGCAGCAGCGTTCCGGCGGTCTCCTGCGGGGCGGCGATGTCCTGTGCGCCCTGGCTCTCCTGCGGGAGGGAGGCCGTGCCGTTCTCCCCGCACCCGGCGAGGACGAGCATTGCGGCGGCCGCGGCGGCGATACCTATCGTTTTGACGTTGAGCTTCTTCATTTAAGTCATCTCCTTATTTATGTGTGTTTGGCGCTTTGTTTTTCGCTTACACCCATAGATTACGGAGCGCCCCCGCCCAAACCGGGGTCGGCGGGAAAAATTTTTGAAAAAGTTTTTTCTACGCGGGGGGTGGGGGGGATAGGCTATACCCGACGCGGCCGGCAGCGGGTCAAAAAGCTATATGATTATTGTGGTTCCGGCCAAAACATGCTAGAATTGAAGCGGCAAATACAGGAACGCATGTTGCAAGCTCCGACGCTGTGCAATTCTCCGATGGCAGTCCGTAAGCTCAGCCTCGAACGCCGAACGTCCGGCGTGGTATTTCAACTGATTGTGGGTGATTGAACCGTGTCTATGATTTATTATGCCAAATCCGCAGATGAGTTTGGGAATAAGGTCACCAACCGGGAGCACCTGGGCGCGGTCGCCGCTCTGGCTCTGCGCTACGGAGAGGAAATCGGCATGCCAAAAACAGCCTGGTTAACAGGCATAATACACGATTTCGGAAAGTACAGCGAATTATTCCAAAACGTTCTAAAAGGAACGGCAACCAACGTCGACCACGCCATATGCTCGGCAGTGCTGTTATATATAGCACGCCTATCGAAGGAAGAAGACCCCGCTCTTTGTCTCGCAGCTGCCGTCTCGGCAGCGCACCACAGCGCTTTGCGCGCATTCAGCCGTATGAAACCGGAGCTCAAGGCAATACGCCTCGGACAAGACCAGGGTAGCTGCGCCAGCGGAAAAAGGGCGGCGCTTTTCGGGCAGGAAGAATACGATGCCGCCTTTCTGGCATTCATGCGTGATTTCCCCGATTTCAAGCCTTCCGGGCTGGAACGGTTTGTGGATAAATCCATAGACGAAAAGATGCTTCGCGCCCGTATGCTCCTGTCGTGCCTGGTGGACGCCGACTATACAGCCTCCGCCGGCGGTGCTGCGGCAGAGAGCGAGAGCTTGCAGCCACGGCAGCTTCTGTCCAGGCTTTACGATCACATGCGGGAGCTGAGGTCTGGCTCAAACTCAAACAAAGCGTTGAACGCTTTGCGCGACGAGGTATTCACGCAGTGCGGAGACGCAGGGGAAATGGCTCCGGGCTTGTTCACGCTGACAGCTCCGACCGGCGTAGGAAAAACTATGGCGCTTTTGCACTTTGCGCTGCGTCACTGCGCAGCGCACGGCAAGCGGCGAATCATACTTGTGCTTCCATTCCTGACGCTTACTGAGCAAAGTCAGAGAGCATATGAAAAGCTATGTCCGGACATTCTGGCCGATCACAGCCAGAGCAGGCTGAGCAATGAACAGCTGGAATTGGCCAGCCGCTGGGACTCGCCATTTATTATTACGACATCGGTTCGATTTTTTGAGAGCTTGTTTTCCTCACGCCCGAGGGACTGCCGCAGGCTCCACAATATTGCTCAAAGCGTCATCCTGTTTGACGAGGCTCAAAGCCTGCCGGCGGAGCTTGCCGCCGCCACGATGCGCTCCGTCTCATCTCTGTGCAGGGACTACGGTTGCACCATGGTATTTTCTACGGCTACACAGCCGGATTTTGCGACTTTGCCGGACTTGACAGACTGGCGCCCCAGAGAGATTCTTCCCGAGGGAAGCAAGCTTTACGATGCCCTGAAGCGCACACGCATACGTTGGAACCTGGATCGCCCGACAGCGCTCGAGGACATTGCTTTTGAGATGTCCGCCCAGAACAGCGTTTGCGCAATCGTAAACCTTCGCCGCCACGCGCTGCGTTTGTTTACCGAGCTGAAAAGGCTGTGTCCCGAAAGCGAAAGGGACGGTCTGTTCTTTATGACCACCGATCTCTGTCCCGCACACAGGAGCGATGTGATCGACGCCATAAACTCCCGTCTCTCTCACCACCTTCCCTGCCGAGTTGTGGCTACTCAATGCATAGAGGCGGGCGTGGACTTGGATTTCGAGTCCATGTACCGCGCCCTTGCCCCGCTCGAAGCCATAATCCAGGCCGCCGGACGCTGCAACCGAAACGGGCTTTTGCCTGGAGGCGGAACCGTCACCGTGTTCATACCGGATGACGAACGCAGCATCTACCCCGGCGAAGCGTACGGCAATGCCGCCGGGAAGGTAAAGCTCATGTATATAAACGGAGATCTTGACATCCACAGTCCGGAGTCCATAAAGGAGTACTACCGGCTTCTGTTCCGCACTGTAAAAGATAACGAGAACCTGACAGAAGCAATTTCTTCCGAGAACTATGAAGCAGTCGAGAGAGAGTACAAGCTCATAGGGAACAAGGGTGTACAGGTAGTCGTGCCCTATGACGAAGACCTGCTGGCAAAAATACTCCTGTCAGCAGAAAAGGACGGCGTAACCCCGGCGCTTATCAAGGAGGCTGCGCCTATCACTGTGTCCTGCTTTAACGAAGAATTGGTCAGGCAGCACTGCGAGCAGATACCATATCGAAAAAGGAGCTCGGACGCGCGGACAGAGAGCGATTTTTACATACTGTCCACAGGACATGAAAAGTATTATCATAAGGATGCAGGGCTTCAGCTTGTCGCTCCGGCACCTGATGACGGCATATTTATATCGTAAAAAACCGGCAGCGCAACCGCGCTGCTGGTTTTTTACTTTTCTGTAAGCTAGTGCTTGACAGATTTAGAGTTGTTAATTATAATACTTATGACAGCTCATTTGAGTGAGCTGAGAATTGAAATATAAGCATTATCATTCCTGGCTGGGTGTCGCACTCAGCCAGGAAAACGGAGGTGAAGAATTTGGAGATCGTTTTGGAAGTCTGGGGTGACTTTGCCTGCTTTGCCAGACCCGAGAGCAAAGTGGAACGCCTGACCTATCCCGTGCCGACCCCGTCGTCGGTGCGCGGGATACTTTCAAGCGTCTACGCTAAACCGAGGGAGTTTATATGGCAGGTAAACCGAATCGAAGTGCTCAACCCCATCCGCTACATCAGCTTCAAACGCAACGAGGTCAAATCAAAAGTGAGGGACAAGCCGATTTTTACCGACGACGACCGAACTCAACGGCAGACGGTCGCACTGCGTGATGTACGCTACCGCTTTGCCGCAAGCATCTGCCCCCGCCCGGATTTCGGAGGCACCGAGACCCAGCTGTATGCCCAGGCGCTGCGCCGGATACGCGATGGCAAAGCCTATGTACAGCCTGCACTGGGCCTCAAGGAGTTTGTGGCTTATTTTCAGGAGGGCGACTCCGCCGGACCGAAGCCGATACCCGTCGATATGGATTTAGGGCTGATGGTCTACGACGTATTCGACCTCAATGATTACGAGCTGAGGAAAAAGGCGAGGCCGCGTTTGTCGCTTTACCACTGCGTGATGAAGCAGGGCGTGATACACGTTCCTCCCTATGACAGCCCGGAGGTTTTGAAGGGAGAGCCCGTATGCTGAGAGAACTGTACGATTACGCGCTCCGGGAAAACCTGATTTTGCCCGCCGGGTATGTAAAAAAGCCGGTTCGCGCGTACATATCGCTTTCAAGAGGCGGAAAATATGTAGGAATAATATCCACAAGCAACGAAAAGGTCCCCTGTCCGGACATCGGCAGCCTTGCAAACAGCGGTGACAAGTGCAACGTGCTGGCCGAAAAGCGCAGCATCCTCTTTCCCAGCGATGAAAAGCAGCGCGAAAAATACTCCGCCAAGGCGGCGTACTTCCGCGAGACCATGGCAGACGCCGCAAGGATGGAGCCGCGTCTGAAGTTCTGTCTGGACGCTCTGTGTAACGAGGAGGTGGCAGCGAGCGTTTCCCGCGAGCTGAACCGCCTCAAGCTGGACGACGCCAAAGTGCTCAGCTTCATGGTAGACGGTGTAAGCATACTGGAATATCCAGCCGTGCGGAGCTGGTGGGAACAGTTCAGGCAGCAGTTCCGCCCCTCCGGCAGCAGAGCCCCCTGCCTGATAACCGGCAAGCTCACGATACCCACGGCTACGGTGCCGCCGATTTCCGGCCTGTCCGTCGTCGGCGGGCACGCGCGCGGAGACGCGCTGATTTGCTTTGATAAAGACGCCTTCTGCTCTTACGGTTTAAAGCAGGGCGCCAACGCGCCCGTGTCTGAAGACGCATTTGCCGGAGTGAAAGCTGCGCTTGATGAGCTTCTGAAAAAAGCTCCGGTCTTGTCCGGCATGAAATTCGTCCATTGGTACGACAAGCCGGTTGAGGCGGAGTGCGACTGCATTGACTCTATCATATGCTCCGCATTTAACGACGAAGACGACGAAGATGCAGGCCTCCGGCAGGAGCCGGATGTAGACCCCAAACCGGCAAGGGATCAGGCAAACGAGCACATAGCTTCGGTCAAAACCGGTACGCCCGTGCATGATTTGCCCAACCTATACTATATTTTACTGCTCAGCGGAGTAGGCGGCCGTGTCATGGTGCGTTCCTATGAAGTGGGCAATTATGGGCAATTGACCGAAAATCTGAGGAAGTGGGAGAGCGACCTGTCTCTCATCAACAGCTCAGGCACCGCAGCAATCAAGCCCGCCAAATTGTCTGCCAGGCTTATTCGCCTGATGGCAAAGCAGAGCTCGGACAAAAATGTTTTTGATCGTATGTCCAAGGAGCTGGCAGGCCTTACACCCGCTATTATCAGCGCCATAGTCAACGGCACCCAGCTTCCCAATGCAACCGCCGTGCGCGCACTGTCTTATATCCGCTCTCAGATGCTCAGCTCCACGGCCGAAAACCAGGTTCGCAAAACTCCCGACCCCTGGGCCTGTCAGTGGCTGAAGGTTTGGCTGTGCCGCAAGGAGAGGCAAAAATACCAAAAGGAGGAGCTTGCTATGGAATATAACGAAAAGCACCCGGAGCCCGCCTATCACTGCGGAGCACTGGTGGCCGTATACGGTGAGATTCAAAGGCTCGCCATGGGGGATGTCAACGCCAGCCTGATCGACCGGTACTATGCATCCGCCATTCAAACCCCGGCTCTGGTGCTTGGCCAGCTGTCCAAGCTGTCAAATTATCACATTGGCAAATTGTCTAATTGGCAGAAGAAGGAGTACGCTGAGCTGCGCGATCAAGTCGCTTGTGCCATAGGGGATAACGCTCCGACCGTTTTGAGCCCAGAGCTGCAGTCGTACTTTGCACTGGGCTACTACCAGATGTGCGCCAAAATAGCAAAAGACCGTCGTATCCGCGCCGCAGCCGCCGCGGAAAAGAAAGCTGACTGAGGAGGAGAGGAACATGGCTATCCAGAACCGTTATGAATTCGTGTACTACGTCGCGTGCACCAACGCCAACCCAAACGGTGATCCCGACATGGGAAACGCCCCGCGCATCGATCCCCAGACCATGCAGGGCTTTATAACCGACGTTGCCATCAAGCGCCGCATACGCAACTACATACAGACAGCATATGCCGGCCAGCCCGGCATGAACATCATCGTACAGCAGTCTACGAATCTCAACCGCCACATAGCCGAGGCCAAACGCGCCGCAGGCGTTGAGGACTGTGCCAAGGAGAAGGAAGCCGTATACGCCGGCCGCAAGAAGGCGTGTGAGCTTTTCTTCGACGTGCGGACCTTCGGCGCCGTCATGTCCACCGGCCCCAACGCGGGTCAGGTGCGCGGTCCGGTGCAGATAGCCTTCGGAAAAAGCCTGGATCCTGTGCTGCCCATGGACATCTCCATAACGCGCACGGCCGTTGCCGAAACCATCAAGGACGGCAAGGTGGAGGACTATCTGAAAATGGAGGCGGAAACCGCCGAGGACAAATTGCGCACGATGGGTCGAAAGCAGCTGATACCCTTTGGTCTCTACGAGATTAGAGGCTTCATCAGCGCCAACCTTGCGGCTGAGACCGGCTTCGACGACGATGACCTCCAGGCTCTGTTCGAGGCCATTTTGAATATGTACGAGCATGACCACTCTGCCAGCAAGGGTGAGATGTCAGTTGTCTCGCCGCTGATAATCTTCAAGCATGTCGGCAACGACAGCGATGCGGTTCAGCGGGTGCGTCAGGCCAAGCTGGGCTGCGCTCCCGCGCATAAGCTGTTTGAGCTTGTACATGTACAGAAGAAAGCTGACGTAGAATTTGCCAGGAGCTATCGCGACTATGATGCCGTAGTCAGCGTCGACAATGTGCCCTCGGGCGTAGAGATCGGCTTTCAGAGCAATCCATACGGCTCGATTTGCTGGGGAACGCTGCCTGACGGAGAGGACTGGTTGCAAATTGGATGACAGCGATTATTTGCCGCTATCCTGGTTGGCTCAGGTCGACTATTGCCCACGTCGCGCGTCGCTGCTTTTGAACGAACGCATCTGGGTAGAAAACGCCGACACGGCAAAAGGCAGATATGAGCACAGCCGAGTCCACGACTCGAGGGTCGAACGGCGTGGGGACGCCTTGAAGCTCTACGAATACACTGTATTTTCAAATGCCCTGGGGGTCTTGGGCAAATGTGACTGCATTGAAGCCCGGCGCTGTGAAGGAGGCTGCACAATCAGAGCCGCCGACTTTCCGGTCAGCCTCTATCCCGTAGAGTATAAGCACGGCTCCGTGCGCGAAGAACGATCATATATGATTCAGCTTTGCGCGCAGGCTATGTGCCTTGAGGAAATGTTATCCACGAGCATCCCCTGCGGCGCCCTGTTTTTCATATCAGCTCATCGACGTATGGAGGTTGAGTTTTCGGAGTCTCTCCGTTCGGACGTCAGAGAGCGGGCAGAGCTCTTGCGGGAGTTGTGGGAGAAGCATATTGTTCCGCCGGCAGAATACGGCGCCAAATGCAAGCGCTGTTCCATACGCGAGTACTGTATGCCCAAAGCCAATCGTTCCGCGAGGGCATATTGTCAGAGGCTGACGAAAGAGGCGACGGAGGTTGAAATGCCGTGAAAAAGCTGTTGAACACCCTCTATGTCCTGACTCCGGACAGCTACCTGTTCTGCAGAAACGAGACGATTTGCGTCAAAATAGGCGAGGATGAAAAGGTTTCGATCCCCGCTTTGAGCGTCGACTCCATCGTGTGCTTCGGCAAGAATACGGTTTCAACTCCCTTGATAGCTTTCTGTGCAGAACGGGGCATTTCCCTTGTGTTTCTGTCTGAACACGGGCGGTTCATTGCGCGTGTGGAAGGCCCTGTCAGCGGCAACGTTCTGCTTCGCACTCGCCAATATGAAAGCTTGGATGACCGGAGCTTTTCGGCTGCATTTGTAAGGAGCTTACTCATGGCCAAGCTGCGCAACAGCAAAACAGTCCTGCTGCGCTCAGCCAGAAACGAGGAGTCGGGCGACACGGCGTTATACGACGCCGCAGGACGGCTAAGCGAGCTGGCAAAATCCCTGTTGGGCACAGACAGTATCGATACCATGCGCGGCATTGAAGGTGCAGCTGCTTCGGTTTACTTTTCGTGCTTTGACAGGATGCTGGGTGACGCCTGTCAGTTCCGCTTTGAAGCGCGCAGCCGTAGGCCGCCAAACAATGAGGTCAATGCAGCGCTGTCATTTGTCTATACCCTTTTGCGGCGCGAAATTGCGTCGGCGCTTGAAACGGTCGGTTTGGACCCCGCCGCGGGATATCTGCATACGCTGCGCCCTGGGCGGCCTTCGTTTGCGCTGGATTTGATGGAGGAATTACGTGCGCCTATGTGCGATCGCTTTGTGCTGACGCTTTTCCGTCGGAAGCAGCTCTCATGCTCTCAGTTTGAGAGCTATGAAGACGCGGTATATCTCAACGAAAAAGGGCGCCGCACGGTCTTGACCGCGTGGCAAAAGCGCAAGGGTGAAACCATCGATCATCCTTTCCTGGGAGAAAAGGTGCAGATTGGTTTAGTCCCGTATGTGCAAGCCATGCTTTTTGCCAGGCTTCTGCGCGGCGACCTGGACTGCTACCCGCCTTTTGTATGGAGATAACCCATGCTGATGCTAGTTACATATGACGTAAACACCTCAAGCCCGGCCGGTCAAAAGCGGCTGCGCAAGGTGGCTAAGCTTTGCGAGAGATATGGACTTAGGGTTCAGAATTCAGTATTCGAGCTTCTGGTCGACCCCGCTCAATTGGCGACATTAAAGTCTGAGCTCGCGGCCATAATAGATCACGACCATGATTCTGTCAGGTTCTATCGTCTTGGAAACAGCTATCAAACCCGCATAGATACCATGGGTCGGACAGGTCTTGTACAGACAGGTGAACCTATCCTCCTGTAAGCCAGCTGTTGCGCCGACCTCGGCAAAACAAAATATGCCGGCAGGTTGGCGCAATAGCGTCCCGGATGCTTTTGTTCAAATAGCACGAATCCACCAGCTGTATATTGTACAAGTTTGCTCATTGTCCATCTTTTGCCATTTATTCTGTCTCTGATTTCTACCATTTTGCACATAAACAGCACTTTGCATTTATGCAAATTTGCTGCCCGCCCCCACACGGGGGCGTGAATTGAAATTTTGAGCTTGCTGGGAGGCCGGAAACATGATTAAGCCCGCCCCCACACGGGGGCGTGAATTGAAATACGGTGTAGACGCGCACGGCGTTACCGTTGCGCAGCCCGCCCCCACACGGGGGCGTGAATTGAAATTCGACTCCCAACAATACACTATGCCCGCGGCTATAGGCCCGCCCCCACACGGGGGCGTGAATTGAAATACTTGCGGCGCTGGATACCTTGCCAGACCAAATAGCCCGCCCCCACACGGGGGCGTGAATTGAAATTGGAGCCTCATCGGCTCCACGCTTGCGCCGCTGCCGCGCCCGCCCCCACACGGGGGCGTGAATTGAAATCCTATATCAAGTAAGAGCCCACGCTCCGCCGCGCGCCCGCCCCCACACGGGGGCGTGAATTGAAATGTCAAGCCAACGCGTGAGGCGTTTGCTCTGTGCCGCCCGCCCCCACACGGGGGCGTGAATTGAAATTGAGGTAATGGCGCAGTCCGTGCTTGCGGCCATGTGCCCGCCCCCACACGGGGGCGTGAATTGAAATGCCGCCCGGCGTTGCCGGCCGGCTCCGCCGCGCCTGCCCGCCCCCACACGGGGGCGTGAATTGAAATAACCAAGTACAAGAAGCCGCTGACGATGCGGAACCCCGCCCCCACACGGGGGCGTGAATTGAAATACCTTGTCGCCAATCTTGACGCTCGACGCGGCTACCCCCGCCCCCACACGGGGGCGTGAATTGAAATAAGCCAGCGCGTGAGGCGCTTGCTTTGCCCGGCGCCCGCCCCCACACGGGGGCGTGAATTGAAATCTGTGGGCGCGCCAGTTGCGGGGGCTCGGGAAGCCCGCCCCCACACGGGGGCGTGAATTGAAATGTATATCTTGCATCTGGCGCCGATCTGCGATATAAGCCCGCCCCCACACGGGGGCGTGAATTGAAATACTATGGTCTAGGCGCCGCCGCACAGCCTCCAGGTGCCCGCCCCCACACGGGGGCGTGAATTGAAATGCCCGTCTGCGCGCGCCCCCGCTCTCCGCCCTGGCCCGCCCCCACACGGGGGCGTGAATTGAAATAGGGGACAATAGATGAGCAGTGGAAACGTAACGCCGGCCCGCCCCCACACGGGGGCGTGAATTGAAATCCGGCGATGAGTTGCGTGTACATCGCGGGGCGAGAAGCCCGCCCCCACACGGGGGCGTGAATTGAAATGTTGACAACGTGATACAGGACTAGCAGACCGCCGCGCCCGCCCCCACACGGGGGCGTGAATTGAAATGACCGCGTCCTGGCGCTGCTGACGCGAGGTAACTCGCCCGCCCCCACACGGGGGCGTGAATTGAAATAATTTTCATCTGATTCAGCGCAGTGAGTTTTAATGCCCGCCCCCACATGGGGGCGTGAATTGAAATTATTTCAACGGCAAAAACGTGAAGAAGTACCGGAACGCCCCTTTTCGCGGGGGCAATCATGGAAGCGTGCAGCCTTTTATACATGTAGTTTTTCGTAATTACTATTCTATTTATTGCCCCCTAAAATTCCGCAATCCCGACTAAAGTCAGTGTATGGACACTTGAGCTCAAATCGTTTGAACGTAATATGCGTTCTTCTTTTTGGCGGTTCTGTCGGCACGATGGCATTCGCACCTGTTTTACATGTATGATGGAAATCAAAGGAGTTCATGACGAAGCTCGGCGGCTGTCACA
>ULSZ01015010.1_pt1 | contig 11608 bp, 8 predicted proteins | sample 1957151 | NCBI WGS metagenome assembly ULSZ01 (sample SAMEA4835721, study PRJEB28245) | human gut metagenome | biome: gut microbiome; material: fecal sample | place: Denmark | collected 2008
TTTATTATCTGGCCTACACTGTCCCTGTCCACACGCATACTGTCGCCCAAATAGTCAGGGTATCTATGTTCGGTATCTAACGTTTGCTTCAGGCAAACCAAAAGATTCATAACGCTGTCTCCTTCCAGGACGTTTTACTTCCAGCTTATAGCATAGGCGAGCTTATTTATCACATATTTGGCGAAATCGGTCTATATAATCTCGTTTCAATATATTTTTCTGAACTTTTCCCATGTCATTTTCCGGCAGTTCATCCAGTACCGCCAGATATCGGGGTTTTTTGAACGACGGCAGGTATGCCTTACAAAACCTTAGGAATTCCTTTGTATCCAGAACGCTTCCTTGTTTCAGCACAACAGCTGCTCCTACCGCTTCGTCAAACTTTTCGTCTGGCACAGCTATAACGGCACAGTCCAGAACCATTGGATATGACCGTATTACCTGCTCTATTTCCTGCGCATAAACGTTCTCTCCGCCGGATTTTATCATATCGCGTTTCCGCCCCATCATGTAATAGTAGCCATCTGCGTCGCGATACATAAGATCTTCTGTTCTGAACCAGCCATCTTTCAAGCTTCTTGCTGTTCTATCCGGGTCGTCCAGGTATCCGCCAAATACAAGCGGCGACTTGACATACGCTTCCCCTATTTCTCCCTCTGCAGCTGTCTCTCCATTCTCTTTAATAAGCTCAATACTGGACACACTGTTGACTTTTCCAACCGTATTGTACAAGCTGTTATTGTCGTGCAGCATTTGCCTCGTCACAATGGACACCGTAACGTTGGCTGCCTCAGTAGAACCCCAGGTTAGTCGAAGTGCCGTATTAGGAAATATCTTCAATATATCATCCATGCACTCGCGGCCAGCCTTATTTGCCGTAATATGTGCCAGCTTAACAGTACTAAGGTCATAGTTTGCCGCATGTCCCTCGCGCTCGAGCCTCTGATAGGTACGCGGCGGCACTAACGCCACCTGAGTGGCCTTATATTTTTCTATCTGCTTACATATTTTCTCTGGGCAGAAGCTGTCTACGAGGACAAGAGTGCCGCCAAGCCCAACCATTTTTACCACGCAACACAAACCAGCTGCATGATAAAGCGGAGCAGGAGTCAGCATAACTTCTTCCCCTTTGACGCTCCAGCCATCGTCGGTAATCACGTCCGCGTATATGCTCATCATATTCTGAGTACGTACAATCCCTTTTGAAACGCCGGTTGTACCGCTCGTAAAAAGTATTACACTTGCTTCATCACCGTGTATCTCTGTTTGAGGAGCCGTCGGCACAGACGCTTTCAGCAACTCAGCAAAGCACATATGCCTTTTCGCTGCCGGTTCACCCACGCAAATGCAGCGCTTTACATTATGATCCTTTTTTTCAATCCAGATTGCTTTGTCGGCATATTCTTGAGCGTATATTAACACTGACGCTTTTGTGAGTTCCATCATTTTTGTCAGCTCGTCTGTAAGCAATCTAGAGTGCAGGAGCGCGGCAGCAGCGCCCAGTTTCTGACATGCGCAAAACGCCACCATCCACTCAACGCAGCCCTTTAGGAGCAGGGCGATCCGGTCATTTTTGCCAACACCTATTGCCTTCAATGCATTGGCCAGTCTGTTGCTCTGGTCATCGAGCTCACTGTAAGAGAGGGTCTTTTGACCGCTTATAACTGCCGGTTTGTCCGGCCATTGTCTTGCATCAAGCAGCAAAGAATTCACAAAAAAGCTCATTCTCAACCTCCGCGACAGCCAACCGATGCACACGGTGCATCAAGCGGTTACATAGTTTATCTGTTAATACTTAGTGTATAATTTGCAATATTTCTTGAAAAGAGAGCCATATGGCTCTCTTTTCCATTAGCAGTTTAAGCTATCTGCCTTACTTGTCTGATAGCTCTTCCTTCAACTCGGCCAGAACCTCATTGCACCCGCCACAGATATCTTCAAATATCTCAGGTATAGTTTTTATGTCATGTATTTGACCAACACAAAGTCCCATAGGAAACAGGCAGCCGTTTATGTCGCCGTCAACATAGTGCACACGCTGGATTTTTCCGCTTATCCTGGTCAACAGCACGTCAATAAGCTGCTTTCCGCCATGGTCAGCATTCGGATCCCAGCTCTGCTCAGTCTCAAGTGTCCACTTGGCAGTATCGCTTCCCTTCCAAACACGGTTAGCGTTGCGCACAGCCCTCTGCACAACCATGGTGTCGGTTTCATTCGAGTCAAGTATAAGCTGTTTCCAGTTTTCATGGATCTCGCACTCCTTTGTAGCCACGAAGCGGGTTCCCATGATAACGCCGTCGGCGCCTAATGCCATCGCTGCGGTAAAGGTTCTGCGATCGCAAATGCCGCCGCCTGCAACTACAGGAATGCTCAACTTATCTTTTGCGACAGGTATAAGAGCCATCGTCGACACATCATCCAGTCCGGGATGTCCTGCACATTCAAATCCGACTATAGTCACTGCGTCAGCTCCGGCACGCTGCGCCGAAAGCGCATGGCGCACAGACGGGCATTTGTGAATAATCTTGATTCGCTGTTCGTCGTTGTCTCGTCCGTCAGCCTTTTCCCATTCTCGCACCATCTTTATGTACTCTGCGGGGTTGCGGCCAGAAGTCTCAATAACCGGCACGCGTGCCTCATATGCAGTCTCAAAGAACATTACGGTGCAGTCAGAATAGTCTTTGTGCGGCAGCATGGAAATATTTACACCAAAAGGCTTTCCTTCCGACAGACTGCGTGCTTTTGCAAATTCGTCAAGCAGACCCTGCTTGTTGTCCATAAATCTTGTAGCGCTTATTATGCCAAGGCCGCCTGCTCTGGACACCGCCGCAGCGAGTTCCGCGCTGGCCAGCCATTGCATGCCGCTCTGTATAATCGGATACTTGATTCCGAACAATTCAGTTATTCTGGTCTTCATACGTCTGTCTCCCTTCAGTTTACATACAAAATAGAAAACTTAGCATGTTGAAAAAATATCATACATGCTAAGTTTAAAATATCATACATGTTTAGTTTCGGCAAATACGTAAATCTATATGTTATCAATAGGAGATTGACAATACGTCGACAATCATTGAGTATCTTGCACAAACATTCTTTCACAGATTGTCAGAAAGCAACAGTTTAACTTACATTAAATGGATAGTGGCATGTCTTCAAATACTCTTTAAGGCAATCAATAAACTTCAAAATATCGTCCACTTTATTCGATCCTTTTTTATACACGGCCGCGACTGTGCGCCCCATGTTTTCATCCGACAGCGTGTAATAGTTCACATCAGGTAAGGTTCTCAGAGAAACGCTGACCTCCGGCAACAGCGACACTCCCGCGTTTTTAGCTACAAGCTTGTGCAGCGTCTCTATATTGTGGCATTCCGTTATTTTCAGTGGTATATAGTTCAGATCCGTCAGAAGCTGGCGGAACACCCGTCCCAAATACATGTGCTCTTGTAAAATGACAACTGGCTTTCCTCTGATCACGTCCGTATCCGTGCACGGGAAAGGCGTAGCCTCTGTGCACGGTATCTTCACTTCTTTGCTCGCAGCGAGCAGAAACCGCTCTTGAAACAGCGGCACAGACATGTAGTGTACGGTATCTGGGTTTGGCACGCCGATTTCCATATCTATGACATCATTTTTTAAAAATTCGAGAAGATTTACGTTCAAATCCTCATGGATACGTATATTACAATTCGGTACTTTTGTATAGAAGCGGTCTATCGGCTCTGGCAGTAACGCTGCGCTTCTCTGCCATGATGCTCCTATGTCAAGCTGTCGTTGAGCTCCGCTTTTGATCTTGTTCAAACGGCTTTCTAGTTGCTTTGCAGATTCTATTGTTGCCTTCGCCCACTCGACATATGCTTCTCCTGCAGGGGTCAAACTTATGCTTGATTTGCTTCTTATAAACAGCTCTGTGCCTATATCTTCTTCTATTGACCTTATGCACTGGCTGAGAGACGGCTGGGAAATATAAAGCTTTTTTGCAGCTTTTGTAATGCTTTTTTCTTGAGCTACAACAATGACATACCTTAGTTTATTGAAGTTCACCTGATTCACCCCGTTCTTATCATCGCACATGTGTCGATGAACAAATACACATCGGCTTACTCGCTTCTGTGCGGTATTTTCTACTATACCGCGCTGGTCAAAGGCTCTGACTGCGGGTGGTTTTCACTCATTTTTTACGGTTTTCTGATTTAAAATAGCACATAAAACTAAAATTGGCAAGCGCCATAAAATAGCGGTTTTGTTCAATTAGTTGTTCTAGATTTATAAAAATCATACTCCCTAAAACTATTTTAGTCAATGCAACCAAGAATTCAAACTTAAATTTGTGAAATATATGTCATAGGAAATTGCAATGAGTTTTTTCATTTTTTTCGTATTTTACTTAATGACTGATAAGCTTTATACTCAAATTGTGAATTGCTACAACTTTAACATCCCGGATTCGTTGTGTCAATTGACGCACACGTTATCATGCCTGCGTGCGCCACCAATGTGAAAGGAGACAACTCAATGTCCTATGAATTCATTACTTTTGATGTCAGGGATCATGTCGGTTACATAACCTTAAACAATCCGACTAGGAAAAACCCGGTTCCTAATCCTGCAAAGAAGGAACTTATACGTCTCTTTGATATTTGCGACTTTGATGATGACATACGTGCGGTCGTGCTGCGAGGCGCCGGAGGATGCTTCAGTGCCGGAGGCGACCTCAACGCCATGAAGGAGAGGCTTGAAAAAGGCGAGCGCGGAACCCGCTATAATTGCCGTCTGGGCAGTGAGATGAATCTCAGGTTACGCAATGTTAAGAAGCCCACCATTGCCTGCATTGAGGGCGCCATAGCCGGTGCCGGAATGTGCTTGGCTCTCAGCTGTGATTTCCAAATCGCCGCTGCAGATACCAAATGCACGTTGGCCTTTGTGAACATTGGCTATGTGCCTGACAGCGGAGCTACATGGTTAGTTACCAGAGCCGTAGGCCATGTTAGGGCGACTGAGCTTTTCATGTCAGGGAAGCGCTTTACGGGGCAGCAAGCAGCCGACTGGGGTCTATTTACCGAGGCAGTCCCCCATGAGCAGCTAGAGGAACGTCTCTCCAAGTACATTGATAAATACTCCCACGGTCCGACAAAGGCATATGCCAATATCAAGACCTTGATAAACCGCTGTGTCTATCCGGACTGGGCATCCGGTACATACAGCGAAGTTGAACTTCAGGGAGAGTTAGAGCAGACGGACGATTTTCGCGAAGCTGTTTTCGCATTCTTTGATAAGAGGAAGCCTGAATTTAAAGGCAAGTAATATGATTACGGAGGTTTATATGAAAGCACTTGAAGGCATACGCATACTGGATTTCTCCACTCATACCGCAGGCCCTACATGCACTGCTATGATGGCTGATCTGGGCGCCGAGGTCATAAAGGTCGAGATGCCAAAGGTCGGCGACGATACAAGGTATTTGGCCAACGCCGTGGAGGGCTACAGCACGCAGTTTATGTGGAATAACCGCGGCAAAAAGAGCATCACGGTAAATATGAAAGACCCGGAGGGAGTCGCCGCCCTGCTTGAGCTTGGCAAACATGTAGATGTTGTCGTTGAAACGATGAAGCCGGGTTCCATGGCAAAAATGGGTCTGGATTATGAAGCTTTTAGAGCAGTTAATCCCGGCATCATATACTGTGCTATTTCTGCCTTTGGCCAAACTGGCCCGAAAGCCAAAGACCCTGGCTATGATATTTTAGCTCAGGCAAGCAGTGGAATCATGGACATGACTGGAGAAAAAAACGGTCCGCCCATGAAAAGCGGAGTCATAATGTCTGATTTCATAAGTGGCAAGGATGCGTTCGGCGCTATCATGGTCGCCCTCATATATCGCATGAAAACCGGTATCGGCCAGATGATAGATGTGTCCATGCAGCAGTGCCTGGTTTCCATGAACCCGTTTATAGAAGTTGCACTTCTCGGCAAAGACCCGCATCGTCAGGGCAACCACTCCGCCGGAAGCGCACCATATGGCGTGTTTAAAGGTCCCAATGGCGAGTATCTGGTTATAGCCGCGCATAGTGACAGAGCCTTTGAAAAGCTCTGCACCGAGGCCTTGAAAATGCCTGAGCTTGTAACCGACCCCAGGTTTGTCGGCGGACAGTCCAGGGCAGCACACTATATGGATCTCGCAAAGATAATAGAGGATTGGCTGGCCACATTTGATTCTGTCGATGACGCAAAAGCCGTTATGGACAAAATACCCATAGTCTGCGGAAAAATACTCTCAACCAAGCAGGTCACCGAAGACGCTCAGCTTCTGTCCCGTGACGGCATTCTTGATTTGCCCGGAGCCAGGGACATGACTCAGGGATATCGTGGCCGCGGCATGCACATAAAGTATTCGGAGACGCCCGCTGTCCCCGGGCCGCCTCCAGTGCTCGGCGACGATAACTACAGCATTCTCGCAGAGGCAGGTCTTTCTAAAGACAAGATTTACGAGCTTGAGACAAAGTGGGGTCAACCCATCGAAAAGCCATAACCGTCAACATACAAAAACTATTGATAAGGAGGACAGTATAAATGTCTACAACAAGCTTCGATTTGCTAACTCCCCTGCAGCAAGACCTGAGGATGATGGTTCACAAGTTTGCCGATGAGGAAATCATACCGACGGCGAAGGTTCTCGAGGTTGAGGGTGAATTTCCCGCAGAGCTGTACAAAAAGGCCTATGAGATGGGTCTGACGACCATGATTCTTCCTGAAAAATTTGGAGGAATGGGTCTTGACATCTTCACCTATGCCATCTGCAAGGAAGAGCTTGCGCGCGGTGACGCCGGTTTTGCCGGAGCTGTTGCCGGCAGTTTCATGGGCTCGCTTCCCGCCCGCCTTCGCGGCACCGACTATCACATGAAGCTGGTGACAGATGTCCTCTGCAACGGCGGCGCGATGGCTTTTGCTCTGACCGAATCGGCGTCCGGCTCTGATTCCGCAGATATGCGCACTACTTACGTAGATGACGGAGACGCCTATGTTTTCAACGGCTCCAAAACCTTCATCTCCGGCGGCGAACATGCTGATCTCTTTTTGGTTTTTGCTACGCATGACCGTTCGCTACGCGGCAAAGGTATATCTTGCTTCCTGGTAGACGCCAAAACCCCCGGACTCAGCATAGGCAAAAAGGAAGATAAAATGGGTTATCGAACCTCCGATACCGTCGACCTCATCTTCGACAATTGCCGTGTTCCCAAGGAAAACATGATAGGCGAAGAAGGCGAGGGCATGGCAATAATGTCTCAGGCGCTGAACCGCACCCGTCCCACGGCCGGCGCTGGAGCCATCGGCAACGCACAGTACGCCTTTGAAGTCGCCGCCGAATACGCAACAAAGCGCATGTCCTTTGGTAAACCCATATACAAGCACCAGGGCGTCGGATTTAAGCTGGCTGATATGTACACACTTCTTGAGGCCGGCAGACTCATGTGCTGGCAGGCCTGCAAAACTGCGGATGCAGGTGTTGTCGATGCTAAACTGTTCTCAGCCGCTAAGGTATTCGCCTCCGACGCCGGTATGAAGGTCTGCTCCGAGGCGGTTCAAATACTCGGCGGATATGGCTACAGCCGCGAGTACCCCGTCGAAAAGCGCTTTAGAGACGCAAAGATATACCAGATATTCGAAGGAACAAACGAAATTCAGCGTATGGTAATATGCAAGGATGTCGTTAAAGACTTCCTGCCCAAAAAGAATTGATCTGTCGAGTTCCGCTGTCAAGAAGCGGAAGCTTGATAAAGTCATTCAAGCAAGAGAAGGGAGAAAACTATGGCAAAAACGATGACTAAAGCAAACAAGTCCGTCATTCATGTTTGCATAGCGTTGGCGATTTGGGCTATTTTTAAATGGCTTGTACCCGCCCCCGCACCTATGAGCGACACTGGAATGGAGATATGCGGCGTATTTATAATGGCAACCTATCTCTGGATAACCGTAGGAACCGGATGGACAAGCATCCTCACCGTGTGCATGGTGGCCATTTCTGGTGCTATGAGCGCTACAAATGCGATTAAAGGCTCTTTTGGAGACTGGATGTTCGCTTTCCTCATGGGCTGCATGCTCGTAAACAGCGTCCTCAGTGAGACTGGGCTTTCTCGCCGCATAGCCATGTGGTTCATCACCAGGAAGTTTGTAAAAGGCCGCCCCTACATTATAATACTTATGTTCTTTGCGGCAATGTTCGTGCTTGGACTCGGCATGACTTCAAGCGCCACCTGTGTCATGTTCCTTGCGCTTGCTAAAGAGATCATAGACACCTGTGGAATAGACCGCAAGGACAAATTTTCACAGTTTCTGTTCTGCTCGATTGCCGCTATCACCATAGCCGGCAACGGCATGACAGCCATAGGTCACGGCAACTTCATAACCGGTATGGGCTGGGTTGGAGAGGCCTTTGGCATTGACATCAGCATAGGCCAGTCTGCCGCCATCGGTATTTCCATCGGCATTGTATGGATACTCCTTGTAGTGGTTATAATGGCTCGCATATATCGTATCGACGCCGGAAAGCTTGTAAACCTTGATATAGATGCTCTGCGCGCTACAGTTCCCCCGATGAGCAAGCGCGAGAAGTTTGCCGGCATCTGCTTCATTATTGTTATCATTTGCTGGGTCGCCGATGACCTGTTCGCACCTTTTGCTTTCCTGAACGGACTTCGCGAGTTCATCAGCAGTCTCGGCTCCGCTATCCCTATTCTTCTCTGCGTCTGTGTATTCTGCTTCATCCCCGTTGATGGCGCTCCTCTCATGAATTTCAACAAGGCTACGAAGACTATTGCATGGCAGAGCTGCATGATGATAGGCACGGTTCGTCTGCTGGGCACCGTGGTCAACCAAGAAGACCTCGGTATAGTGCTTTGGATCCAGGATGTTTTCGGTCCCGTTGTTCAGGCGCTTCCGACCTTCGTATTTGTTGCCGTTTGCATTGGCGCCGTACTGCTGCTCACAAACTTCGTGTCAAACAGCATAGCTATGGTTCTGTTCCAGGTCGCCGCTCCTCTGATAGTTCTCATGCCTGATGTTAACGGCCCGGCTCTAGGTGTAGTTATGATATCCGCTGCACACTACGCCATGTGGACTCCTGGTGCAACAACTACCACCAGCTTCGTTGTCGGCAGTGGAGATGCAGACGGAGGGTTCATGTTCAAATATATGTGGCTGCCGATGATTGCCGCATATATCGCCCTGCTTCTCGTAGGATACAGCGTCGGCACTCTGGTGTTCCCCGGCTTCTGATAAGAGTGGCGCAGTACAGTTAGTTAATTAATAGTGTAAGCATCAATACCAGTTTCTCTCCGTGCCGGGTACATATGCGCTGCCATGTGTGCCCGGCATATTTAAAATGCCATCCGCTTTGGAGGTTGTAGATTTGGAGAAAATCATTACTTCGGGCTCGCTCACCAGGCTAAGCCTGACGCGTGGAATACAAATGTTAATAGATGCTGTGCGTCCTGTGTATGGCCCTGTAGGCCGCAGCGTATTTGTCGGAAGATTGTACGGAGACCCGTTATTGATCAGAAGCGGGGCACAGCTCACAGAGCAAATTGGCTCTAAGGTAGCGGCCGAAGACGTCGGGATACGCCTTATGCGAGAAATGGCCTTGTCAGTTGTAGATGAAACCGGTGATGGTTCCTCTACCGCATTGATTATAGCGTGGAGCGTAATTTCTGATGCTTTGCGCAATATAGAGGCCGGAGCAGACCCAGTAGCTATGCGTAGAGGTATACTTAAAGCAGTAGCGACAGCTACATCGTTTCTTCGTGAGATAAGTATAGATGTTAGAGGCCGGCAGGATATAGAAAACATAGCTACCTTGTCAATAGGGGACAGCAAACTGGGTAAGCTTGTTGCCGATGCTCTTGAAAGCGTGAATTTCCGCGGCACTGTAAGCGTAAAAGTATCCAGCACAGGCGTCAGCTCTGTGGAGCGAGAGCCGGGAATGACCTATGACCGTGGCTACTGTTCTCCTTATATGTCTACAGACATGACCTACATGGAGACAGTATTTGAAAGCGCACTCATTTTCCTCTATGACGGAAAAATTGAGCGTATAGACTCTATACTCCCTCTTTTGAACGAAGTAAGTCTCTCCGGAGAAAAGCTTCTCATAATAGCCGAGGACGTAAGTTCCGAAGTTTTGACCAGTATGCTCAGCAACATAGCGCAAAACACCATATCTCTGTGCGTCTCCAAGGCTCCGGGATTTGCGCTTTCCCGCCGAAGCTTTTTGGAGGACATAGCTGTATTCACTGGTGCAGTAGTATTCGGTACTGAAATGCACCCTGACCCGACCCGTGCCACTGTATCCGACTGCGGCAGAGCCCGGCAAATAAAGGTTACTCGCAACAGCACTCATATATTAGGAGGATACGGAGAGCCTGACGCATTGAGGCACTATATCTGCGGGCTTCAAGCACAACTGGAAACGGCGGCAAATGTACGAGTGCACGATGAACTTACAGAACGTATAGCACAGCTAACCGACGGAACTGCCAAAATACGCATTGGTGCAGCTACAGATACTGAGCAAAAGTATCTGATTGAGAGTACTACATCTGCACTAAAGTCTGCTGTATGCGCCGCAGCGCACGGCATACTCCCAGGAGGCGGCATTGCATATATCAGAGCCGCCGGTCGTGTAACGTCCATTTCGGCAACGATGTCCGGAGACGAACTCACAGGCGCAAATATACTGGCATCCGCTTTGTATGCTCCGACTCTTACGATGCTGGCAAACGCCGGATTGCCGTCATCTGAAATTACTTCAAAAGTTGCAGCCGAAAAAAGCTTTTTCGGTTTTGATATAGTCCAGCAAAGGTACTGTGACATGCTTGAATCTGGAATCATTGACACTACTGACGCGTGTGTTTGTGCGCTTGAAAAAGCAGCGCATGCAGCAGCACAGTTTATAACTATAGAAGGGATGGTTTTGGAGAGACCCAGCCCCCCTCCTGTAGAGTCCGTGCCTGATAATATACATGTCAGCCCCAGCGATCTGATATAGGCTGGCTAAAAAAGAGCACAGGTGAAGCGTAAATGTACTTCACCTGTGTTCTTCAATATTATGTCAACCTTGGCTCCATGCGATGATTTCGACGTTGCCGCTTAGGCGGGCGATGAGGTAGTCGCTTCCTACGTAGGTGGTATAGCCTTCCGTATAGCTGGTGGTGCGCCAGCTGAGGGAGGTGACGGACTTGTCGCGCAGGGCTGTCAGCTCGGTCAGCTCGGGGACGCCGTCGTTGTACTGGCCGCTCAAATCCACGCGGTACCAGCGTCCGTCGGCGGTAGCTACGACCGCCCAGGCGTCGGTGCCGGGGAACCACGTGGAGTTTGGAAGTTCGTACACATTCGTCACTGCGCTCTCGGCGGGTATCTCGCGCGTCTGCTTCATGGCCTGCGTGATCTTCTCGCGCCGCTGCCCTTCTTCAGAGTTCGGGTCGGCCGCGTCCGTCCAAAGCTCAACATGAGTTATGTCAACCGTGGCGACGCCATCTTTGAGCGCGACAGAGAAGTTGGGATTGTCGTACCCGGCGAGGTTTATCGTCTCGGCGAAGGGCGTGCCGTCGGGAGC
>ULSZ01001901.1_pt1 | contig 11530 bp, 9 predicted proteins | sample 1957151 | NCBI WGS metagenome assembly ULSZ01 (sample SAMEA4835721, study PRJEB28245) | human gut metagenome | biome: gut microbiome; material: fecal sample | place: Denmark | collected 2008
TTACAGACGATTAAATGTTAATTTAACGCAGTATTGTTAAAGTGAAACTTAAATAATATAGATATGGAAATGTTGACAATTATATTTGCCTTGGCTAGTGCTATTGGCGCAGGGTTAGTTATTTGGTCTAAGACGAAAGCTGGTCAAAGATGGCTTGAAAGTCTTTAGTAAATGAGTAAGTTTGGTAATCGTCATGATTATCATATCGATAAGGCTAAGCCCCGACTGCCGTCCAGCAATCGGGGCTTTTCGTAACATTACGTTAGTAGGATTTGACTTTTATTGCTTTTCTTCTGTACTATCTTGTTGAATTGTATGTTTTTGTTTGGAAGTTACAATATTTTATTGTAACTTTGTACGGGTATAAGGAAAGTCCTAAATCGTCCACGGACGTTGTGGAAAGAACATGAATTTAAAATATAATCTCATGAAGAATTTGATGATAAAAACTTGGAAACCGCTGCTGTCGCTGCTCTTCGGTGTGGCGGTCGTGATATTCTGGGCAGTGCCATACGTAGGCGGACTCTGCTTTCAGGAACAGTATCAGATGTTTCTCTTTGATTCCGGCTACTTTTTGGAGCGCATTGTGCTGCCGGGAGGTTTGGCTGACTATATCAGTGAGTTTCTGGTACAGTTCTATTATATGCCTGTATTGGGCGGTGCCATCATCGCTTTGCTGCTGATGGGCATTCAGACTGCTGTATGGGGACTGATGAAACAATACGGAGCAAGGCATGATTTCCCAGGTTATCTCCTGAGTTTTCTTCCAAGTATCGCCTTATGGTGTGCCATGGGCGACCAGAATGTGTTGCTCTCTTTTGTCGTTGCACTTTTCGGAGCCTTAGTAATAGGATGGATTCATAACCGATTCCACAACCGGTTGGTAAAGGTGGTGTTCGAACTGGTTAGCACGGCATTGGTTTATTGGCTTCTGGGACCGGTGGTATTCCTTTATGCAGTCCTGATGATAGGTGATACGTTGAAGAATGCCAAGCAGAAGGGAAATGTTTTTTCTGGAATAGGCTATTCTGCCGTCATTCTTATCCTTACTGTGGCCTGGATATTATTGACCACGCAGACTTTGCAATATCCTTTGTATCGCATCTTTGCTGGACTTAATTATTATCGCTATCCGGGTGCCATATCTCCGTTGCCTTTTGTTGTGATGGTATGGGCTGTTGTGATTCCTTTCCTGGGGATGATTCCATGCCACCGGAAATCCTTGCAGAAGTTGCAGCAATCCAAAGTGGTCATAGTGTTGAGCTATGTATTGGTGATTGTGGCTTCATGGTTCGGTATCAAGACTTCTTTTGATGAGATGACCTACGAACTGATAGATTATGATTTCCTGGTTCGCACCGAACAGTGGGATAAGATCATTGAGAAGGCTGAGAAGAAGCCGGCTACCACACCGCTGGGTGTCTCGTGTGTGAATCTTGCCTTGAGCCAGAAAGGTATGCTTGCCGACCGCCTTTTCGAGTTCTATCAGAATGGAGGCGAGGGCTTGTTCCCTACCTTTACCCGTGATATGACTTCGCCGGTATCTACTGCAGAAATTTTCTTCCGTCTGGGAATGGTGAATGATGCCGAAAGATATATGTTCGAGGCGCAGGAGGCGATACCGAATTATCGCAAGAGTGCCCGCTTGACCCGCAGGATTATAGAGTGCGAAATCATCAACGGCAACTATCAGGTAGCTGCCAAGTTGCTCCGCCGACTGCAGAAGACGCTCTTCTATAGCAACTGGGCCAACCAGACCATGGCGCTGCTGGGTAATGAGAAGGCTATCAACCAGCATCCTATCTATGGCAAGCTGCGCAAGTATCGTGAGAAAAAGCAGGACTTCCTCTTCAGCGACCGGGAGATGGACCAGATGTTGGGCTTGCTCTTCCTAAATGATAACCATAACAGGATGGCATACGAATATCTGATGTGCTACGAACTCCTGCAGCGCGATATGGAGAAGTTCATGCAGTATTATCCGCTGGGCAGATTTGTGGGTTACGACCATATTCCACGTACCTTCCAGGAGATTCTCATCGGCAACTGGATGAAGACACATAGCAATCCACGTACCATCCCATATAGTGTGGATGCACAGAACGTGAACAATACGCTCAACTTCATCCAGCTCTATATGCAGAATCCGAAGGATCCTCAACTTGGTCAGCAGCCGTATGTATCCAATGCCTGGCACTATGTGATGGTGCAAGGAGCTGATGAGGCTGCCGGAAAGAAGGAGGGAATGAAAGAGGTTTATTGATAATGTTAAATGTTAAGTGTTAAATGTTAAGTTGGCATTCTTGCTGATTGGACATTTGGCATGATTATAATATAGATTAATGATGAATATCAGACAATATTTTATGGGATTATTGCTCATGGGGGGCATGTTGGGACTTGGCTCTTGTATGTCCAAACCGGGAATTCTTGTGCCCACCAATCCCATCCAAGCAAATCAACTTCCAAAGATTTATCCTGATTATATTGGAGTTACTGTGCCCGCAACGATTGCTCCTCTCAACTTCAATGTGGAGGATATAGATGCGGAATCTGTTAATGTCGTGGTAGAAGGATCAAAGATAGGTGAACTTCAAAGTGAAGGCGACTACGCAAATTTCGATATCGATGAATGGCATCATCTGCTTGCTCAAAATAGGGGTGGAGATTTGAAAGTTACTGTTTATGTGGAAAAGAAGGGTAACTGGACGCAGTATAAGGACTTCGATATCCATGTCAGTCCATACGCTCTTGATGACTGGGGGGTGACTTATCGTCGCATCGCTCCTGGTTATGAGGTGTATGGCAAATTGGGCATCTATCAGCGCAACTTGAGTAACTTTGAGGAAACGGCAATTCTAGAGAATACCGCAGCACCGGGTGCCTGTCTCAATTGTCATACGGCAAACAGAACCAATCCTGACCAGTTTACCTTCCATGTGCGTGGTGACCATGGTGCTACCTTGGTTTCTCAGAACGGTAAGCGGGAGTGGCTGAAGGCGAAGAATGATTCCCTGAAGGGTTCGATGGTTTATCCTTACTGGCATCCGTCGGGCAAGTATTGCGCCTACAGTACCAATACCACCCATCAGAGTTTCCATGCCGTGAAGGATGAGCGAATTGAAGTTTTCGACCAGGCATCGGATGTCTTCGTTTATCAGCCATCACCCCATGAGTTGATATTGGATTCGCTCCTGATGACGAAAGACCATTACGAGACTTATCCGGTATTCTCACCAGATGGCAAGACGCTCTATTTCTGCTCTTCTACAGCAGAGCCTATCCCAAGCGGGTATAAGAATATCAAGTATAATATCTGCAAGATTGGTTTCGATGCGGCTACGGGTAAGTTTGGCAACCAGGTGGATACCATCTTCAATGCCCGCGAATTGGGCAAGAGTGCTACCCATCCCCGTCCTTCGTATGATGGCAGGTACATCATGTTTACGATGAGTGATTATGGCTGTTTCCCTATCTGGCATAAGGAAGCGGATAACTGGTTGCTGGATTTGAAGACGGAACAGGCGCGACCAATGACGGCTGCCAATAGCAGGAATACAGATAGCTGGCACAACTGGAGCAAGGATTCCCATTGGTTTGTCTTTACATCCCGCCGTGGCGACGGTCTCTATACCCGTCTTTATCTTGCCTGCATCGATGACAAGGGCAATGTAAGCAAGCCGTTCCTCTTGCCACAGCGCAATCCGAAGAAGTACTACGATGAGTTGCTGGATTCCTATAATACCCCTGATTTCACATCCAAGCCAGTAGAGCTGGATGCCCGTGCGGCAGGAAATGAAATCATGAGTGATAAGAGGATTCCGACAAAGGTTAGATAACGGAATCTTTATAATTCCTTATTCTGTAGAACATAATTCCTTCTCTGCAATGCATTCCATTTCTATCAACCAGCCGGGGCGGCATACTTTTGCCTCCACGATGATGCGGGGGATTTGTGGATAAAACTGCTGCATCAGTCTGTCAACCGTATGATAGTCGGAGATGTCGCGCAGATAGATGATGAAGTATTGGATATCATTCATCGTGGCATCGCCATCTTTCAGCAGGGCGCCGATGTTCTCAAGCAGTCTGCCGGTCTGGCGCACGATGTCTCCTTCATAGACCACATCTCCATGCTTGTCGATACTGGCTGTACCGGAGATGAAGTATTGTTGCTTGAACTGCTGGCTTCCTTCTGGATGGAGAGTATGGGTAGGTAGCGTAAGCCGGGTTCCTCGTTCGAAGGCTACTCCATATTCATGGGCAGGATTCAGATGTTCGAGTGCCTGAAGATACTTCTTGTCCTCTTCCTTGATATGGGGGATGGTGAGGAAGTCGATGGCTACAGCTGCATGGCGTACCGGAGTGGCGCCACCGATACCTGTGCTGGCGATGTAGTGGGTGTCGGCTGTCAATCCCTCTTTATCGAAGATGTCATTACGGGCTTCTACTACGCCTTGATAGTTTACATCGATGTTGGTGACGTATATCCAGGTGCGAATCAGGTTGCGTTCCATTGTCATATCCGTACCTTCGATAGTCTTCAGGTATTTATTGAAGAGAAGACGGGTCTGTTTGTACGAATCCTTTCCCTTAGCCTCCTCCTCTGTAAGGCGAAGACTGTGGAAGAGAATGGGAGTCTGGGAGTCCGTTGTCTTGATCAGCAGACTCACCTTGCTGCCATTCAGTGGAGTCTGTTCCACGATAGTGAGGTTTGCGCCTTTCAGAAACTCCTGATAAAGGAGAGATTCTTCTAACTCTTTTATCTGGTTCTGGGCGTCGCTGAGGAATACCTTACAATATTGCAAGGTACGGTTTTCCAGTTTCTCTGTATCGAGAAAGTTACCTAGTTTTAGATACAGAAAGTTAAGGCGATCATTGAATAAACCCTTAGCTTCTGGTGAAAGTATTATGTATTTGTCCATCTTGTTTTTCTTTTTTTCGGCAGCAAAGGTACGGATAATATCTGAGATATAAGAATATAGACAGGATGAAAAGATAAAAATACCGAGATATGGGGATAGGAACAGGCTGGATAGAACGGAAACGAGGGAAATAAAGGCTTGTTTTCCTTTACTTCCCCCTATCTTTTTCTTATTTCCTGCTTTAGAGTGATTCGAGCATACGCTTGATGACAACCTCGGCTGAAATCTCACGGTTGGCTGCCTCTGGAATCACCAGACTGTTCTTGCTTTCAATGACATCATCGGTTACAATCAAGCCACGGCGAACTGGCAGACAGTGCATGAAGCAACCATCGTTGGTCCAGCTCATGTGCTCCTCGTCGATGGTCCAGTTCATATCCTTGCTCAATATCTCACCATACTGTGCTGGGTCTTTCACGCCCGGACAGCTCCAGTTCTTGGCGTAAACGAAGTCTGCACCTTCCAGCGCCTTCTTCTGGTCGTACTCTACCTTGGCATTGCCTACGAACTTAGGGTCGAGTTCATAGCCCTCTGGATGAGTAACCACGAAATCTACATCGGCTGCATTCATCCACTGGGCGAATGAGTTTGGTACAGCTTGAGGCAAGGCACGGCAATGAGGAGCCCAGGTCAGGACTACCTTAGGACGAGCCACCTTCTTATGCTCCTCAATGGTGATGAGGTCGGCGAATGCCTGGAGTGGGTGAACGGTGGCTGTCTCCATAGCGAAGACTGGGCGACCGCTGTACTTCACAAACTGGTTTACGATGGTTTCGGCATAATCGTAGTCACGGTCTTTCAGACCGGCAAAGCTGCGCACACCGATAAGGTCGCAGAAGCTACCCATCACTGGGATTGCCTCAAGCAGGTGCTCACTCTTGTCGCCATCCATGATAACGCCACGCTCTGTCTCCAGTTTCCATGCACCGGCATTTACATCGAGCACGATCACATTCATGCCCAGGTTCATCGCAGCCTTCTGTGTACTCAGTCGGGTACGGAGACTGTTATTGAAGAATATCATCAGCAAGGTTTTGTTCTTGCCCAACTCTTGATAACCGAAACGGTTTGCTTTCACTTCCTGTGCCTCGGCGAGCGCTGCTTTCAAGTCGCCAAGGTCTTCAACATTAAAGAATGTCTTCATTGTTATTTCGTTTTTTATTTGTTATTTCTAATATAAAGCTATTGAATTCTTCACTCTTCACTTCCTTGTTTGTCCATTTCCTGTAATCAACCACTTGTAGGTGGTAATTTCTTCTAGCGCCATTGGTCCGCGTGCTCCAAGCTTTTGGGTACTGATGCCAATTTCTGCGCCCAATCCGAACTGTGCGCCATCGGTGAAACTGGTTGGAGCATTCACATAAACGCAGGCTGCATCTACCATCGCCTGGAATTTCTTCTGGGCAGTTTCATTGTTGGAAACAATGCTCTCGCTGTGTCCGCTTCCGTAAGTGGCGATATGGTCGAGCGCTTCATCTTCTGAAACAACGGTTTTGATGCCCATCTGCATGCTGAGCCATTCGGTGTTCCAGATACTCTTTACGTTGGCATCAGCCTCTTTCATCTTCGCTTCGCTTTCCTCTGCCTTATATAATAAGGTGTCAGGATAGTGACCCTTTAAAGCTTCGTAAGCCTTGGCATCTGCATGAATCTTGGTTTGCTTCTCGGCGAGTCCTTCACAGAGGGCAGGGAGGTCGCTTAATCTGCTTTCATGAATCAGCAGACAGTCGAGCGCATTGCATACGCTCACTCTTCGGCACTTGGCATTGGTGATGATGCGCTTGCCCATCTCCAGGTCGCCATCCTTGTCGAAGTAACAATGTACCACACCGGCTCCGGTTTCGATAACCGGAACTTTGGCAGTATCACGGACGAAGTTGATGAGCTTCTTTCCTCCACGAGGAATGCAGAGGTCAATATAGCCCACGGCATTCAGCATTTCGCCGGTAGCTTCATGGGTAGCAGGGAGCAATGTAACAATATTCGGATCAATACCAAAAGTTATCAACACCCTGTGGATAAGTTCGACACCCGCTGAGTTTGAGGCGTTTGCATCCTTTCCACCTTTCAGTACGCACGCATTTCCACTCTTGAAACAGAGTGAGAAAACATCATAAGTCACATTAGGACGAGCCTCGTAAATCATGCCGATAACTCCGAATGGAACGGCTACTCGCTGCAGATGCAAACCATTTTCGAGCGTCTTGTCTTTGAGAACTCTTCCGAGCGGTGAGGGCAGTGTACTGACGTGTCTCATATCCGAAGCAATATACTGGAGTCGTTGCTCTGTGAGTTGCAATCGGTCGTAGAGCGGGTTCGCCTTGTCCATCTTCGCCAAGTCTTCTGCATTCGCTTTGAGAAGCGCAGGAGTCTCAGCGATGATGGCATCAGCCACCGCCTTTAGCACTTCGTTACGTTGTTCATCGGTCAGCAAGTCCAGAGTCTTGCTAGCCTTCTTCACCTGTTGGAAAGTCTCTTTCAGTTCCATTCGCTATTTCCTTTCTTATTTTTATGATAAGATATTTTGTAATGTGTTACGAGTTCCCTCTTAACAACGGCAAAGGTAAGCATAAATATCGGAAATTGCAAACTTTATGCAAGAAAAAATGATGATTTTATAGATAAATGGATAGTTATACGGAAATATGTATTTGTGGTGTTGCTGTCATAGTAGTACAACTTGTAAACAGTGTGGTTATAAAATAATAAGGTATGAAGTTGTAAGGCAATAAGGTGTTGTCACTATAGTCAGCAGATGTGCTGACTGCAGTCGGCAGACCTGCTGACTAGGCTCAGCAGAGCTGCTGAGCCTAGTGGCAAACTCAGAGAAGCAGTATTCTCTTACCCAAGAAACTGTCTCCGCTAACTCAAGAAACTATCTCCGTTAACCCGAGATTCAGTATCCGTAAGCTTAAGCAACCACATTCTCTTACTTAAGCAACCATATTCTCTGGCTTGTTAAAGCAGTTAGGGAATCTACATATCCATAGTGTAGTTGTGAAGATATTCCCAAGCATCGTTCAAATCACGTAAAGGGAGGCGCTCTTTTACGAGCTTTATCTTTAATGCCTTGCAGAATGCTTTCAGAACAGATTCTGTTGCCATCTCCTCCAACTTAATATAGTTAGGACGTTTAGAGAACAAACAAGTCATCCATTGTTACTGCCGACTGAACATCCCAGGCATAAGGATTGCCGGATAATCCCATGGTCGTAATCATTGTAAGATGCACGGCTTTCTAGGAGAGAAATGTGCTTAAAACGTGCGGAATGTGTCTTTTTTAAGCACATTCCGCACGTTTTAAGCACATTTTTTTGTTTATATTCTCTTTAACCACAGATCCATGAATCTGTCGTAGATGACGTATCCTTCATTAGTCCTATATACTAATTCCTTGTCTTCCAAGATTTTGAGGGCAGCCTTTACGCTGCTGGCTCCACTCAGCTTGTGCTCCTTGATGAACTTGCCAGAGGTAGGCTGGGCAACAATGCTATCCTTGGCTATAGCCTTCAGAAGCGAGAACTGGTTCTCTGTGAAGAACTGTACCATATTCTCAAACTGTGGTTCTCTTCCTTCGAGTACTGAAAGAATTGCTGCATTTACTTGCTGGATACTATCAACTTGTATTTCGGTTTCATAGAGGCGATTCATGATACACTGGATGTACCATGTGTGACCCTCGAATTGTTGATAGATGTAGTCGAAGGTATCTTTTGATAAGTTACCGCCTTTCTGCTTAAAGAAGTTTTGACAGAAGTCATAATAAATGCTGCAATCCAATGGCTTCAGTCCCATCATTTCAGTGCTTTGGTAAAATGGATGTTTCGGCGAGCCAAATATCTCAGCCATCAGATGATGCTTGCTGCCGGAGAAGATGAAATGCACATGTTGGGCAAACTGGATATAAGAACGTAGCAATGCCTCTGTGCCTTTCTCTGGATATTCTGCAATCTGCTGAAATTCATCGATGGCGATATATACCTCTTTCCCACTCTCGTTGAGATAGTTGAAGATGCTGCGGATGGTGATGTCTTCTTGGGATGGCTCTATTGTGATAGATACGCTAGGTTCACCAGTTAATGGATCCATGCTGAGTACAGGGCGCAAGGCACTGAAGAAGGCGATGGTTTTCTCTATGAATGAGGTGTTCTTGCGGACGATGTCATTGATAACCATTACTCCAAATTGTTCCACAAAGTCGTGCAAGTTCTTGGTAGCGAATATGTCGAGGTATAGGCATGCGGAATCCTTCTCATCTTTTTCCAGATGATGGAAAGTGTTCTTGATAAGCCCAGTTTTTCCTAGTCTTCGAGGAGAAATGAGGGTAACGTTTCTTCCATTCTTCAGGTGCGATATCAAAGTCTTTGTTTCCACTTCTCTGTCGCAGAAATACTCGGGACTTTCATAACCTTGATAGATGAAAGGATTTGCTAATTTCTTGTTTCTTAGTTTCATACGCCATTACATCTTTAGTGTTACAACTTTTATGTAATGGCAAAGATACAACTATTTCTTGAATGGGCAAAAGAAAATGGCAGAAAATTGAGGAACATTCTCAATTTTCTGCCGTTTATTAGCCTATCACATTGCATAGTCGGTTGATGGCTGCATCAAAAGTGGTGAGGTCTTTGGCTCGCTTTCTGATGGCTGCCTTGTAATTATAGATGGTTTGCGTAGAATAGAACAGGAGGGTGGCCAGTTCCTGACCATCCGTAATTCCTAGTCGCATCAGTGCGTAGATACGCAGTTCCTTGGTGAGACTGTTAGGGGCAGGGAGAACTATCTGTTTTTCTGGCAACAGCAGTTGGTTGAACTCTTCCACGAAATTCGGATACAACTCAATGAATGCCTTGTCGAAGCGAATATTGAAGTTGGCTGCCTCTTCTTCTGCCAGCTTGTAGCTGTTGGTGGCAGTCAGAAGATCGGCAGTTTGCTTTGCCTTGATTTTGCGGCTTACCAATTTGCGATAATCATCCAGTTTCTTGATATATACGGCACTGATGTCCATGAATAAATGCATATAGGTCTCTCTTCGCTTATTGGTGTTGAGCAGTTTCTGGTTCAGTTCGTCCAAGAGTGTATTTTGGCTTTTTATCTCCCTACGGCTCTTGGTTAGACGCTTGTTCATCTTGAATGCAAAGAAAGCCATGGCAAGGAATCCTAGCGACAGGATACTCACGATGACGAGAGAGGCTGTTACGATGCGGTTCTTGCGTACTTCTGCCTGATGATTCGTTTCTGTGATAAGGGGAAGTATGCGTGAAATCTCTACCATGCGGAGACGGTTGTTGTAGAATTGGGCATCCTCCATGGAGCAATAGATGTATTTGGCAACCCTCTTTGCATAGGAGGCATCCTTATTATATAGATAGGTGGAAAACTCCTGAAGGGCAAGATTCTCCTTCAGGGGACATATCTGGTCTGAGATGGCTGCTTCTACAATATACTTTTCATATAAATCCTTTTGGTCGGTATCATAATAATAGCGGGCTATGCAATAAGCCGATGAGGCATGCACACGGCTGTTCAGGGGACTGGCAGAAAGCGCCTTCATGTAGAACTGAAGTGTTTTTTTGCTTGTACGCTGCTTTAGAAATTCAAACTCTCCTGAAAGATAGTAATAAAGAGCGGATTCCTTGTTGCCGATATGCTCAAGAGTCTTGCCTAAATAAAAACGTTTCTTGGCTTCTAATCCTTCTTGAAACTCCGACTTGTTGCAGAAAGTTTCCCAGTAGTTATATACCCCAGTCAAGGTATAATAATAGTATTGCAATAACTTAGGTGACATTTTCTCCACATCCATTGCGAGCATTAAGTCTTCTGCCTGGCTGTAGAAACCGCCTGTTGACAGCACTGCCGCACGATTGATTTTATTCAGGTTGATGAAATAATCATCCTGAAGCTGTGCTGCCAGCTGGTAGCCCTTCTTGGCGTATGTCATGGCAGAGTCGTAACGGTAGGTATAATACTCCCTGTAGATTTGGTTATAGAGACTAAGCTGGCTGCGCTTGTCGGAAGTCATGTATAGTTGCTTTTTGAGTCTTAGCAGTTTCGCTTCTTTTCTTTGGGTAAACTTGCTTCGCTGAGCGATGTAACAGTCTAAACGATGGAACAGCTGTTCCTCGTTTACGGAAGAAGCATTTGCCATTAATGGCATAAACATCATTAAGAACCACAATACTACTTTCATAACTATTTTTTTAATTGTTTTTGTTACTATCTGATAGGCTATTAGAGTGCCTTATAATTGTATTTTTCTGCAAAGATACTACATTTATTTCTCTTTTTACCATCTACTCTATTAAAAAGTATTAATATCTTTGATAGCTTGATTATTAGAAGGTTATAGATTTGACAAACCTAATATTTGTCTACTCATGACCTACACATGATGCCAATGTCTGAAAAATCTCCTTAACTTTGCAACCGCAATCGAATCGCATTCGGTGGCAAGTGAAATCATGTAAAACTAAGAATAAACAACTGTAAAATTATGAACTTAAGAATCCGTACATTTTCTATGGCTTTGATAGCGATGTCAGCTGCAAGCCAAGTGTATGCACTTCCTTCTGACGATTCTGAAAACAAGGAGAAAAAGGAAGAGC
>ULSZ01033475.1_pt1 | contig 11284 bp, 10 predicted proteins | sample 1957151 | NCBI WGS metagenome assembly ULSZ01 (sample SAMEA4835721, study PRJEB28245) | human gut metagenome | biome: gut microbiome; material: fecal sample | place: Denmark | collected 2008
CTTTGTAGTCGGTGGCGGCTTCGAGCACGCCCGAGGACACCGCGGCGTTGGCGGCCACAAGGTTGGCCCGGTCGGCGTTGAAGTCTTTGGCGTATTGTGCGAGACGTTCCGGTTTGATTGCTGTGATGCTGTTGGTCATACGGCCGATTCTTGCCATACGTCTTGACGGATGCGAAATACTGGTTTCGGCATGCCGAAAAATCTGCCGTAAATAAGCGATTCGAATTCGTTCCGGGGATATTCTTGTACTACTTGAGGGGTTTTAGGGTGAGGAGCGTATCATGCGTCGTCATGGTTCGATGATGGTTGTTTTGTCCGGATTGCTGGCTGCGAGTCTGGCCATCGGACTGCCGGTCGGTTCGGCGTATGCGGACGAGCCGACGGATGGCACCGGGGCCGGCACGTCCGCCACGGAGGTGTTGGATTCGTTGGAGGTCAAGGGCCGCGCGCCGAAAACCGGGTACAAGCGCACTCAATTCGGCAAGGCGTGGGCCGACGTGGACCACAACGGCTGCGACACCCGCAATGATATCCTCAACCGCGATCTGACCGGCGTGAGGCACAAGTGGCGTACGCACAATTGCGTGGTGAAGTCCGGAAAACTGCATGATCCATACACTGGCAAGGACATCAAGTTCAAGAAGGGCAAGAAGACTTCCACCGCGGTGCAGATCGACCATGTGGTGGCGTTGAGCGATGCGTGGCAGAAGGGCGCGCAGAAGCTCAGCGAGGAGCGCCGCACCGCATTGGCGAACGATCCGTACAATCTGCTGGCCGTGCAGGGGCGTGCCAACCAGAAGAAGTCCGATGGCGATGCGGCCACGTGGCTGCCGTCCAACAAGGGGTTCCGTTGCGAATACGTGGCGCGTCAGATCGGCGTGAAGCACAAATACTCACTGTGGGTCACGCAGGCCGAAAAGGAAGCCATGGCCAAGGTGCTGTCCTCCTGCCCGACGCAAACCGTGCCCGACTACACGGGGGTCAAGGATTCCACAGCCGAGAAGACCACCGAGTCCGAGCAGACCGAACAGACGCAAACCGAACAGACGCAAACCGAACAGTCAGCTGAGCAGGCCCAGCAGACTCAACAAACGACACAGGCACCTGCGCCCGAACCCGCTCCGGCTCCGGCTCCCGCGCCCCAACCAGCGCCACAGCAGGACGTCCACTACCAGAACTGCACCGCGGCACGAGCCGCTGGCGCCGCGCCTATCTACCAGGGCCAGCCGGGCTACCGTTCACAACTGGACCGCGACCATGACGGAGTCGCCTGCGAATAAATCCAATACAGCGTCTCCGCCTTTCCGGTTGTAAGACGTATGACGGTGAGGCATAGGAAAAGCGCCGGGTTATTCATCCGGCGCTTTTCCTATGCCTCAGCCTCTTTCCGCATTTTCCGCAGTGCAGTCATGAGAACCGCTATGGTCTGCGCAGCCGCGCGATGTCGTCACGCAGCTGGTTGACGGTGTCCGTCAGTTCCCGCACATTGTGGCGCAACTGTTCCGTTTCCGATTCCGCCTCGTCCGCGCGCTTGTCGGTTTCGTCACGGACACAATCGACTATCCATGAGGCCAGTGTCGCGGTGACGATGCCGATCAGGGCCACGCCGGTTATCATCAGCCCGATGGCGATGCTTCTTCCCTGCCATGTCACCGGAGACAAATCGCCATAGCCGACTGTGGTGACGGTCACGAACGACCACCATATCGCCTCGCCGAAATCGGTGATGGAAGCGCCTGGAACCCCACGTTCCACATCCAATTCGGCAAGGGCGCCGATATACATCAGCAGTGTCACGCTGCAGCATGTGTACAGTGTGATACGTCCACGCACCGCCATGCCACCGGTACGGTTGAGCACGTTGAGCACCGCCACCAATCGCAGCAGCCTCAATGGTCTGAAGATGGGCAAGGCGATGGACACCAGCATCAGCAGATTCTCTTTGAACCAGGCTTTCTTGTCCTTCGCCAGCAGAATCGAAACGACGTAGTCGACGATGAACGCCATCCAGATGATGTTGATCACCGTTTCGCACAATACGATATGCGTTCTCGCCAGCACTTCCCACGAATACGCGAACAGGAACACCAACGCCAATGCGGTCATGAACCACTCGGTCATCCGCTGCCATTTGTCCAATGTCATATCTCCCGCCTTTCTCCCCATGGCTGCCATCATACGGGTTTGCCCGTTTTTGTGACGTATTCCGGGCGCGGTGCATGTGCCTTCAGACCAGATAGACCTCCTCATGTGGTTCGTTTCAGAGTTCATCTCGGAGGCCGTCCGATTCGGACCATTCAGCCGACGACCGAAGGAGCGGATACCCACTTTTAATGAACGTCAGCCCTTGAGAGGCATGCGGTTGTCGAGCGATTGTCCGTTGGCGTAGCAGCGCACGTTGCCCAATGCGATGGCGATGATGCGCCGTTCGGTGGACTCCAAGTGGTTGCCGCCCGCCACATGCGGGGTGATCAGGCATTTCGGCTCGCTCCATAATGGCGATCCCGCCGGCAGCGGCTCCGGTTCGGTCACGTCGAGGCCAGCGCCGCGGATCATGCCGTTGGCGAGCGCGTCGGCGAGCGCCTGCGTGTCTATGGCGTCACCGCGGCCCGCGTTGATGACGATGGCGTCGGTTTTGAGTTTTGCGATGCGTTCCGCGTTAAGCAGGTGGTGTGTGGATGGCGTGGATGGCACGCACATGGCGATCACGTCGGCGTATTGCAGCACGTCGTCGAGCGATTCGAATCCGACCATGTGGTCGATGCCCGGCGCTTCGACGGTGGGGTTGCGGCGGATGCCGATGGTCGACATGCCGACGCTCTTGCATAGGCGTGCGAAATGCGATCCGATGTCGCCGGTGCCGATGATGAGCGCGGTTTTGCCGTCGGGGCTGATGACGCGGCCGGCGTCCTGCCATGCGGCGTTCGGGTTGCCGACGGCGTAGATGTGCAGGTTTTTCATGATGGACCACATCATGGCGAACATGTGTTCGGACACGCTTTGTCCGTAGGCGCCGGTGGCGTTGGTGAGCATGGAGCCGGGGTGGAGCACGCCAGGCCGCTGGTATTTGTCGACGCCGGCGCTCCAGGTCTGCAGCCATTCGAGTCTGGGGCATTGCGCGCATGTTTCGGGCGTGATGTTGCCGATGACCGCGGTTGCATACGCTTTGAGTTCGTCCGGTATTTCGGCGGTCCAGTTCATGGAGCCTCGTTGTGCCGGGTCGCCGACGAATTCCTGCGGCATGTCTTTCGCGGCGCGTGTGAACTGCGCACGTTCGGATTCGGTCAACGGCAGGCAGTTGACGATCAGTTTGCGGTCGTTCCATATTCCCATGCGTTTTACCCTATGGCAATCGTCGGATATAGGGTTTCACGTTGGGTTTTGGGTCAGACGCCGAGTTCGTCGGTGTCAAGGATGATGGTGACCGGACCGTCGTTGGCGAGCCGCACGCGCATGTGGGAGCCGAATCGTCCTTCTTTTACTTCGAGTCCTTGCGCGCGCAGGGCGTCGTTGAATCCGTTCCATACCTGTTCGGCATGGTCGGGCGCGCCTGCTTTCACGAAGCTTGGCCGGTTGCCTTTGCGTACGTCCGCATACAGCGTGAACTGGGATATCGACAGCACGCTGCCGTCCACGTCGTGGATGGAACGGTTCATTTTGCCGTTCTCGTCTTCGAAAACGCGCAGGTTGGCGATTTTGTGGGCGAGCCAGTCGATTTGTTTCGCTCCGTCCGTATCTTCCACTCCGACAAGCAGCACATAGCCGATGCCTATATGCTGTGGTTCGAATGTGGTGTCGACTTCTCCGCTTGTCTCGTCGACCACGTCGACGGATCCTTCGCTGACCTTCTGCAATACGATGCGCATATTCCGTCCCGTTCTTTTCAGCCGGCGTAGTCGACGATGGCTTGCGTGACCTGTTTCAGGTAGTCGAGCGACGTCTGCCAATCGTCCGGCACTTCGATGGAATGGTTGGCACCAGCGTACGTGCGCACATGGTCGGTGAGCAGATGCGCTTTGGCATCATCGTAGTATGGGTCGGCGTCACCTGCGCAGATTAGCGGCATCGGGCTGCCGGCAGTTCCCGGCAGCGGCGCGGGAATGACCGACTTGTGCTTGTCGAATGGCGGCGGATTGAGTACCGGGGTGAGCAGCACCACGCGCAATCCTAGTTTTGCGGAATGCGGATATGAGAGTGTGGAGAGCGATTTGGTGACGACCAGCAAATGCGGCTCCTCACCCGATTCGGCAGCATGTTCGAGCGCCGCCTTGCGCCATTCGTCGACCACGCGTTCCATGCAGGCGATCATTTCCGGAAACTCGACGCTTTCTGTCAGTTTCAGGTCGAGCCGGTCCACGAACCATCCATTGGCCGCAAGCGCCTGCGCTGCCCAGTACAGCAGCGGTCGGTCTACGGTGTATCCAATGCCCGGCATGATAAGCACGTGCTTGCCGGTTTCGGTGTTCTTCACACGGTTCTTACCCCATGGTGTGACTGCTGGTGTGACGTTTTTCGTTGTTGGTTGCGTGCCGTTCTTGCCCATGCTGTGTTTGATTCGCCTTTTCGTGTGTTCCGTCCGTCTTGGCCGGTCGTTGTGGCCGGCGTCGTTTTCCGTATTGCATGCTAGGCGGCGCCGGCTACAATCGTTTCCGTCAGTTCACCACGCATTGGTTGTTGTGGATTTTCGTGGCCATGTCGTTCGTTTCGGCGTCGTAGATGTTCCAGTTAGGTTTTCTCATCCCATATTTCATGGCGGCCTCTTTTCGGATGACTACGTTCATTGTATGAAGCATTGAACGCACAGCAGTCGAAACGGCCAAAACATCAGCCGAGCAGCTCATACACATTGCGCATGGCGAGCAGCCCGTCCGTCATCCACCGGTAGGCTTCCGTCATGTCACCGGAGAAATCCACATCACGGCGCACCCAAAGGTGTCGGTTCTTCTTGTCGGCATCCGGTTCGTCCCACATCACCTCGCCCAGATCTGCCAGTATCCGTTCAACGGAATCCCTCATAGCGTAAAGTTTCGTGTACTGGAACGTGTCGGTGAAGCACAGATCGACCGCAATATAGCCGCCTCGAATATTCAACGCCCCATTCGGGTGACAGAAGCCCAAGCCCACGCCGAAACTCGTCCACGTGTCGCTGTTCGTCTTGCGGCCGGACGGATCGCCATACACGTCGACAAAGTCGAGTCGCGTTGCGGCATATTCGTATAGGCCGTTCCAGAAGCTGCGCCGCAGCGAGATATTACCGCTGACTTGCCGCAGTTCGTCTAAGGTTCTGCCGTCCGCAACTTTCCACACTATCCAACCGTTGATCTGCTTATTCTCGCCGGTTTCAAGCATTCTGGCGCGGCGGAATGCGCCGGATGGGCTGTCGAATATCTCGCCATTGGACAGGCGGATGCGGTGGTCTTCGGTTACGGTTGCCGTGGCGGTTATGCCGGCATACCGGCTTTCCAGTACGGCTCCAGCTGCAAGAATGCCCCGCTTGCATAGATCAGCGAAATCAACGGCATTCTGTTCGCGTTCTCCCTGGTTCACGTTCCGATTGCGCAGAGTCTGCATAACCTCATTCCCCGCCGTGGGGCGTGCCCACACCTGCAATGCGAGATCGGCAAGTCGGGTGCCTCGCTGCGCGATTGTCTGTTCGTTCCATTGCGAAGCATCGTGCAGTTCTGCGGAAATGGATAGGTATTCGCTATCGTATCCGCCGATTGCGCGGTTTTTCTTTTGTTCGAATGTTCCGTCAGAAAGTTCCGAGTTGTATGCGGTCAATGTCAGATTGCCCAAACTGTTCACCAGCAGTGGGAATCGGTCGGGGTCGGCAAGCATATTGCGCCATTCGGCATGTGCCATGGCGTTCTGCGGCATGATGTGTTCGACGGTGTATTCGCTGAAGGATCGCGGATCCTTGGGGTGGTTGTGGTTTTCCAATCCGCCAAGCAGATATTTGCACCGCGGAGCCGGGCGGTACAAATCCTCGCCGAGCAGCGCCTGCCTGAATTGTTCGTCTGTGGGCATGCGCGTGGCTTTGGCGGTTTCAGTGAGCAGCAGCGCGGCGAAGGTTTCGACCAAATCGTGTTCGGCTGATTCAAGTTTGGCAATCAGAGACGGAACGAGCTTGTTCAATCCGTTGCTGGATACCGAGCAGATCATTCTGCGGAACAGATACGATTCAAGATCCGCAAGCATGCGCAGCAGTCCATCACAACTTACGCGATCACGCTTCCATGCCGCGAACATGTCCATAACCAACGGGTCCGTAACCGTGCTGACCAGTTTTTGAATTGATTCGAGACGGCGGTCCACGTTCATATCGCCGCTGCCAGCGGCGGCAACGCCTTTGATAGCGGCATAGTATTTGGCGTATTCCAGCATGTTCGCCAGAAGATTACGCGTGCGTTCCATGCGCAGCAAGGAACTGTCGGCCGCGAAACGTTTGAATTCCGCGTACATGACGCGGCCTTTGAGCACGGGCTTTTTCAATGTAACGACCATCCAGTCGTGCAGGAATGCATCGAATGAGAGGTTGCCGAGAACACGTTCCATGGGCAGCCAATAGTCTTCGTATAAGGTTTTCTGCTCGGCCATGGAGCACCCCATGAGCATGTAGTTGCGTACCAGGTCGGAAGTCTCCAGATCAAGCCCGGTGGAATTCATTGATTCGAATACCAGTTGCGGTTCGTCACGATCTTGGTCCAAGGTGACAGACACGACTTCGAGACGCTGCAGACCGTTCCACACCACGTTCGCATCATCGATTGCGGCGACCAGTGAACGGAACAGATCGAGGTTCGTTTCCAGCCGGGAACCCATATTGGCATGGTCCGGCCGATCTGGGGCGATCGCATGGTCGCACATGCTGTGCAGCACTTCCCTATCGTCGCCGGAAAGCGTCAACTTGTAGCGGCCTTCGCCGGTTGCGTACTTGTCGACAATATAGCCACGGTCGATAAGCATGTCTGTGGAGAATCGCAGGTTCTCAGGGTGTTCGCGAGCATATTCGGCCAGTGCGATAAGCAGCAGGGTCACCGAGGTGAGGCGCTGCTGGCCGTCGATGAGCTGGCATCGGCTGACACCATCCGGGCCGATGCCGCCGTCCTGCATCCACACGATCGACCCGGTGAAATGGGTTCTGTCAGGATTCCTGCCAGCCGTTACGATGTCGGCCCACAATTGCCGGCACTGCGTCTCGCCCCATGAGTATCTGCGCTGATACACCGGAACCACGAACCGAAGCGAACCGGTCAATAAGTCCAGCAGGATTTTCTTGCCAGCGTCCATGGTGCCACCTCTCGAAACATTGATTTTTCACCCTCATTTCCCATGAAATGAGAACAACAGCCACGTGACACCGCAAGCAATGCGTCTCTATGGCATCTCAATTAAAGCGTAGATGATTACTTCTTTAATGTTGCCTTGATCGCCATGGATAACGTCCGAATTCCTGCGCACTTTCGGTTTTGTTCTTCGTTGAGATGTTGAAGCGGGCATGGCCCGCGTCCTGTGTACGATTTTCAGTCGCCAAACAAAGAATCGCAATTGGAAAGCAGGACGCGCAGCCATGCCCGACAGCAACATCATACAGATCGACCAGAACCTGTTCGAGACCAAACTCGACCGGCTGGTCACCGAGAAGATGACCCAGATCCTCAACGCCATGCTCGACGCCGAGGCCGACGAGATCACCGGGGCCGCCAGATACGAACGCAAGGAGGGGCGCAAGGCGTACAGGGCCGGCCACTACGAACGCACGCTCACGGCAAAGGCGGGCAGGCTCGAGCTCAGGGTGCCGAAACTCAAGGGCGCGGTCTTCGAATCCGCGGTCATCGAACGCTACCGCAGGCGGGAGTCCAGCGTCGAGGAGGCGTTGATGGAGATGTGCCTGGCGGGAGTGAGCACCCGTCAGGTCGACGACATCAGCAAACTGCTGTGGGGTGACAGGATGCCATCCCAGACCCTTTCCGACAAGCTCAAGCGCGTGTATGACGACATCGACCGATGGCGCACCCGGCCATTGGAATCCGAATACCCGTACGTGTTCATGGACGGCGTGTGGCACAAGCGCTCCTGGGGCGGAAGCGTGGAGAACGTCAGCGTCCTCGTCGCCATCGGCGTCAACGCGGAGGGCCACCGCGAGGTCATCGGCGTGACGGAGGGCATGAGGGAGGACGCTGCCAGCTGGGAGCAGTTCATACGAAGCATGATCGAACGCGGTTTGAAGGGCGTGCGCCTCGTGGTCGGCGACCGGTGCGCGGGACTCGTCTCCACGGTGAACTCGATGCTTCCCCGGGCGAAGTACCAGCGGTGCATGGTGCACTTCATGCGCAACGTGCTCTCGAAGGTGCCGCCCAACCACCGGGATTGGGCGTCCGCGGCCCTGAAGGCGATATTCGCCATGGAGTCCCGCGAATCCGCCCTCGCCAAGGCCGGGACGGTCGCCGCGGAGATGGAGTCCAGGAAGCTCAAGGCGGCGGCCGGCTGCCTGCGCGAGGGCATCGGGGAGACGACCGCCTACCTTTTGCCGGAATTCCCGACGGAGCACCGCAGGAGGATCCGCACGAACAACATGATCGAACGGCTGAACCGGGAGATCCGGCGTCGCACGCGCGTCGTCGGCAGTTTCCCGGACGGCAACAGCGCGTTGATGCTCATCTGCGCCAGAACCAGGTACGTCACCGCGAACGAATGGAGCACGCGCCGCTACCTCGACATGTCCCGGCTCGATGACAACCTGCAGGAAGCGAACTGATCATCGTCCCATGGACGGGCACGACCCTAAGTGCGCAAACCTTCGGGCACTACCTCGCCATGAAGACCGCCTTGCCGACTTTGGGACCATACTTTCTTATCAAAGCGACCATCAAAGTTCCCATGGCGATTCCGGTCTTTTTCAGGTAGCCGGTAATTTCTTCCCAGCAAGCAGGACAGAACGGCAGCTTGTTGTCGGAAGCCAGTTCTATCTTGCACTTGATGCAAGAGCGTTTTTTCGACGCAGGATTCTCTTCGTCAACACCTGCAATTTCATCAGCAACTTTTTCAGCATCCTCAGTTTTCTTCATCATGCTGCTTCTCCTCATCGTTAGAATCATTCCCGTTCCCATCATTCTCGGTAATGAGCTTCGGAGAAATTACTTCGCCCGCGTCGAGAGCCTTCACCACGCTTTCAATGTTCGCTGCAACCTGCAAAGAACCGTCAATAAACTTTTCCTGATTACTGCCCCTGTTCTTGCTCTTCACGCTGCCTACAAGGTTGAGCATCGTATCGCGCTTATCGAGATCATAGTTCTTAATGAACTTATTAAGATCCTGAAGGCAATACGCGGCCACGTCCTGTTGCCCCAACGCCATATGCGTTTGCATCTGCACGTTCACTGCATTCACAATCGCCACATAATCCTGCATTGCCCTTAATGCAGCATCCGATTTCTTGCTACCCTGCTTCACCAGCCGCTGCTGCTGCGCAAAATTACGCACCAGCAAAGCCTTCGCGCGCGTGGCCTCGTTCAACGCTTCACGTACATACTCATTACGTTCCCGACTGCTCTCGATACGACACGCTTGCTGGAACATATCAAACGCAGCATCGACACGGGCCAAACGATCCTGCTGCATTTCCTCACCGAGCTGTTGCACAGCTCGGCCGACTTCATCGATTTTTTCCATTACCAAGCAAAGGGCAGCCTGTGTTTCAAGATGCTGCATAGCCGGCAATAACGTATCATTTCTGACGACTTTCTCCAAACGCACTTGTTTGAAGATTTTATTGCGTTCATCGAACACTTCAGCGAGAATCTCACCGTTTTTATCCGTGGCGAAATGGAGTTTGCCCTCTTCAATCATGCGCATGATATGTTCCGGAAGCTTGGCTTCCAAATGCACAGTTCCGCCAAACATACTTTCTAATGTTTCCGCCAGAGCCGGAAGCATGGTTGAAAGCCATTTCCAATCAGTCAAATGCCGAAACAGATTCTTGCTGTCTTCGTCAGACAACCAAATCTCGCCACGCCGGCCATCATCCATCACGATTTCGCAAGGCACAATTGGCACAGGACGATACTCCCCCTGCTTGTATATTGGCCGGCTCGGATCATCACCGCGAAAACCGCAATACGGACACATGGTCGCGGTCTCTGCCACATACGTTCCGCAAGCTGGACATTGGACATTCATTTTTGCCTCACTTCTCGCGGACCCGCTGATACGTGACCTTGCATTCCTTAACGCGGCGGAGCTGCTGATGGCGCAACAGCGGGTTAAGCCAATCGCCGTCAACGAATTTCTGGAAGATGTCAAGACCACGACCGGGAAGAATTTCCCAGCCGGTATCCGCAGTAATGGAACGGTCGTGCAAAGTGTCTCTGAATTCGTATGTAAGGTTCACGCCCAGCTGTGAGAACGTCGATGCCAGTTCGTTCAAACCATCTAGCTGCGCTTCCATGAATCCAGGCTCATTATGCCCGGTCACCAGATGAACGGCTACATCCTCATCGGGATTTTTGCATCTCAGCAGCATCTCCAAGAACTCAGCCAGATTACGCAGCTGGTACGGCTTACGCACATACGCATCCTCTACAACGATTTTCTTTGCCCCGGCCAAGTAGGGGCCGAATAATCCGAAATACGTGATTCCACGTTGATTCTCGACCAGTTCCCGCTGCTTTCCATCGGCCTTTGCTGCAAGACGCTCGACCGGCGTCAACATCACCGCTTCTTGATGCCGCGCTACGGGCAAGGCATCGGCATTCTCAGAGGCACCAGCTCCTCCCTCGCTACCCGCAATTGCCACGGCATCATCGGCAACAGGCGCTTCCGCCTCGCCCTTATCTTCCGAATTCTCAGCTACACGCCCACGCCAATACAGCTGCGGGTAGTCGAGCTCTTCCAACGTCTGCACGGCGACTACTTCACCGTCGCTCACACGCTTGTAGGTAAACTCGACCTCCTCCATGGTGGAGTCGATGCGGCACAGCTGGTCCTTGACGCGCTTACGGCCCTCGATGGCGCAACGCAGCAACGGTTCCATCTGTTCAGGAGAAGCATTGCCGTCCGGGTAAATAAGCTTCATCAATCCGGAGAACGTCTTTTTGATGCCGTCCTTATCTCGCGTGGACAGTGTGGAAGACAGTTCGAAATACTTTTCGAACCGGTCGCTGTAATCGGCATCGCGCAGGTTGTGCAGAATCTCCGCCAGATAGTCGACAACGAAACCGAATCCGCTGGTGAACATCTCGGAACGGATCTGTTCGAACTCCCAACCCGGCAGATAGAAGTGAAT